>Ga0265338_10005581_pt1 | contig 16367 bp, 15 predicted proteins | sample 42126metaG_FD_193579 | JGI IMG/M metagenome (GOLD analysis project Ga0265338, IMG submission 193579) | Rhizosphere microbial communities from Carex aquatilis grown in University of Washington, Seatle, WA, United States - 4-21-26 metaG | ecosystem: Host-associated > Plants > Roots > Rhizosphere... | reverse complement strand
TTCCAGAATTATTTCCGGCTCTATGGAAAGCTTGCCGGCATGACCGGTACGGCGCTGACCGAGGCGCCGGAATTCATGGACATCTACAACCTCGACGTGGTCGAGATACCGACCAACAAGCCGGTCCGCCGCACCGATTCGGACGACGAGGTCTATCGCACCGCGGACGAGAAGATCCGCGCCATCATCGCCCAGATCGCCGAGTGCCAGATGAAAGGCCAGCCGGTGCTGGTGGGCACGGTTTCGATCGAAAAATCCGAAGACCTCGACGAGAAGCTCAAGGACCGCAAATACATCCGCGAGACCGGGCAGGACTTGATCGAGCAGGCCAAGAAACTCGGCGATACGCCCGAAGGCAAAGAGCATCGCACGATCGGCGAATATCTGGTTTCGATTTCTTCCAAATCGAATCCCATTCCGCACAACGTGCTGAACGCGCGCTTCCACGAGCAGGAAGCCTATATCGTGGCGCAGGCCGGCCGCTCCTACGGCGTCACTATCGCCACCAACATGGCGGGCCGCGGCACCGACATTCAGTTGGGCGGCAACCCGGATATGCGTATCCGGCTCGAAATCGCCGACATCGCCGATGAGTCCGAGCGCGCCCGCCGGACCGCGGAGATTCGCGCCGAAGTCGCCGCCGACAAGGAAAAGGTGATCGCCGCGGGCGGTCTTTTCATTCTAGGCACCGAGCGCCATGAAAGCCGGCGCATCGACAACCAGCTTCGCGGCCGGTCGGGCCGTCAGGGCGACCCTGGCGCCTCGAAATTTTTCTTGAGCCTCCAGGACGATCTGATGCGCATCTTCGGTTCAGAGCGCATGGATTCCATCCTGCAGCGTCTTGGCCTCGAAAAAGGCGAAGCCATCGCCCATCCCTGGGTCAACAAGGCGCTCGAAAAGGCGCAACAAAAGGTCGAAGCGCGCAACTTCGAAATCCGCAAGAACCTGCTGAAATTCGACAATGTGCTGAACGACCAGCGCAAGGTCATCTTCGAACAGCGTCTCGACATCATGCGCGCCGACGATGTCGGCGAGGTCACGGCCGAGATGCGCACCCAGGTGATCGACGATATGGTGTCCCGCCATATCCCCGAACGCGCCTATGCCGAGCAATGGGATGCTGCCGGTCTCCAGCAAGAGGTGACGGACGTCTTCGGCGTCGAGCTTCCGGTGGTCGATTGGACAAAGGAAGAAGGCATTGCCGAAGAAGAAGTGAAGCAGCGCATCACCGACGCCGTGAACGGGCGCGCCAATGAACGGGCCGAGAGCTTCGGTCCGGAACTGGTGCGTTATCTCGAAAAGGCGATCCTGCTTCAGACGCTCGACCATGATTGGCGCGAGCACATCATCCAACTGGAACATTTGCGCCAATATGTGGGTCTGCGCGGCTATGGCCAGCGCGATCCCTTGAACGAATACAAGAGCGAAGCCTTGACCCTGTTTGAAGGGCTGCTGGCGCGGCTGCGGACCGATGTGGTGCGCCAGCTCATGCATGTCCAGGTGCGCACGGGCGAGCCGCCTCCGGTGCAGGAGCAGGAATTGCCGCGCATGGAGGCCCACCACATCAACACGCTCACCGGAGAAGACGAGTTCGGGACGACTCCGCCGCTTTCGACCAATGGCGTGCGGCTGCGCGATCCAGGCGTGCCGGTCGATCCGAACAATCCCGCTACCTGGGGCAAGGTCAGCCGCAACGCGGCCTGCCCCTGCGGATCGGGGAAGAAGTTCAAGCACTGCCACGGGGCGCTGGTCTGACGGGTGGCGCGTGCCGTTCTATCGGCGGACCCAGCGCTCGAGTTCTTTGATGCGGTCGTTATAGGCAACGGCGAGGCAATTCGCATCGCCACAGCCGTTTCGCTTGGACAGCCAGGCGATTTGCTCCCCTGAGAACTCGTTGGTGTCTACGACCGAGCCCAGTCCGAGCTGGTATAGATACGCCATCTTCACATCCAGTTGCGCCAACCGAGGGTCGGCGCAAATCAGACGCTCGGTATCGTTGCCGGGTTTGGCGCAATCGAAGCTTGCCTGGACGGCGGGCCGGCGCGCGGCCCGGGCGGCCACCCCCGACGGCTTGTCCGCCGGTTTGACGGCAGCAGTTTCTTTGGGCGGGCCGCGATCGACCGGCTTGGGAGCGAGCGGGGCGGGAGGCGCCGAAGCCGTCCGGGGCGCTTGCTCGGACGCAGGAGATACCGCAGCGGGTTCGGGATCGGCCGCGGCCGCTTGCGGCGGCTTGTCCGATTGAGTTCCGGTTACCGCCGGTCCCCCCTGTTGCGGTTGTTGGGCTGCAGGCTCGGGCGCCGGAATTACCGCAGCCGGCGGCCTCTGGGCTTCTGCCGTGCTCGCTTCCACCACAGCCGATCCGGGCCTTGCGCTGTTGAAATAGAACCATGCGCCACCCACGAGCACGAGAAGAGCCGCGGCGGCAGCCCCCAAATAGAGGGGCGTGCGTTTTGCTCCGGGCGGCGCCGGCTCCTGCCGCACAGAGACAGGCAGGGCTGGGCTCGACGCGGCACCTTGCATCGCGGCAGGCGAAGGAGGCTGCGGCGGCGACCGCAAAGACATGGGCGTCGCGGACGACAGTGGGCCGGGCGCCATCATGGGTGTTGCATCCCCGCTCGCCAGCCGGATGCGGGTTGCTTCGTCGTCCGATCGAACGCGGGTCGCAGTAAGATCGGGCGCCGGCGCGGCGCCGGATATCATTGCGGCAAACGCGTCGATGCTCTGGGGCCGCCCACTCTCGTCGACACTGAGCGCCGCCTCGATCGCGGCAGCGAATTCCTTAGAAACCTGCGGCGCCGCAACCGCCAACGGGACCAACGGATCTTTTCTCAGCCGCGAGGTCGCTGAAGGCGGCTTCTTCCCGGTCAGGCATTTGTAGGAGACGCCGCCGAGCGCATAGATGTCCGTCCAGGGGCCTTGATTCCCGACTGTGTCGTATTGCTCCAGCGGCGCATAACCCTCTGTGTAAATGCAGGTGAGAGCCTGCTTCCTGGTCTCCAGAGCTTGCCGCGCCGCGCCGAAATCGATGAGAGCCGGACCGCCATCCTTGCGGATAATGATGTTGGCCGGTTTGATATCGCGATGCAGGAAGCCCTGCTCGTGCACACGTTTCAGCCCATCCAGAATGGGAAGGAGGATGTCTTTCGTCTGCTGTTCACTCAAGGGGCCCGAGTCCTGGAGCAGATCCTCGAGCGACTGGCCTTCTACATACTCCATCACCAGATAGGCAGTATTGTTGGCCTCGAATATCTGGTTGACGTGAACGATATTGGGATGACGAAATTTTGCCAGCACGCGGGCTTCGTCGAGGAAACGGGACAACCCCCAGTCGAAATCCTTCTTGGAGGCGCTCGATTTTGCAGTGACTTGCGAATCGCCCTGCCGCACCGCGAAATCCCCCGGCAGGTATTCCTTTATGGCAACGAATGCATCGAGTGAGGTGTCGCGCGCCCTGTACGTGATGCCAAAGCCTCCGGCGCCGAGAATGTTCTCCAACTCGTATTGATTGAGGCGCACCCCCTTTGCCAATGCATGAACATGGTCCGCCGACATGCTTCGACCTGTCTAGAAGAGCTTCTTCGTGACATCGGCCACTGCACAGTGCCCCGTGTAGAAGGTGGAAAGATCTTCACTGCGGATTGCGCCGCTCAGCCTGTCGAGCACGGTTACGATTCTAAAATTCTGCCAGCCCTCGCGAATCCATTCTTCGTTGACGAGCATGATTTCCGTGTCCGACCATCGCGTGATGACGCGCCCGGTCTTGCCGCTCGGGTCGGCACCGATCCGATAAAGCTCACCGGCGACCGATACGGTTTTCTGTTCTGAATCGACAACGAAATATTGAACGATCGCTTCGCCGGTTCCTCCCCGGTTGAGCGAGCATCGCAAGGTGACGGGGCCGGCGCCGGCGCTTGTTGCGGCAGCAGAGGCCTGAAACGGCGCGAGGCCGAGCAGCAACGCGCAGCCCCCAACAAAAGCGCGGAATATCTTCGAGTCCGAATACCGATCCTTGCCGTCCCCGTGCATGCCAGCCTCCAGCGAATTGGCATTAATTCTACCAGATTTGCCGGGCCCTGACAGGTGCTGCCGCGGTCCGGACGGGAAGCTCAAGCGCTGCCATAGGAGCCGTGCGATGCCCAACCGTCGAACAGCTCAGCATTGATGCAGATCATTGCGGTGCGCCGCGAAGCCCGGCAGCTTCGGTTTTACATTTTGGAAGCAAAAGCTTTGTGGCTGTACTTCGCGCGCCGCGCTATGCTGGGTGCGTGGGGCAGCGACAATTATTTACAGGGGCTCGACAATGCGTAAGTCGCTTATCTCGGGATTGATTGCCGGCTCGGCTTTGAGCCTTCTTTCCACGAACGTCTTGGCAGCCAGCGCACAGGAACAGCGTCAGCAGAAACAGGCGGATATTCCGCGTTGCGCCCAATCGCTCGGCAATCTCGCAGTGGAGGAGCCCCAGCGCAATTGGTGGAGCGAGTTGCGGCTCGGTTCGCCGGAAGCACTGATCAAAGTCTTCGTGCAGCAGTCCGGGTGCTTTTCGCTCGTCGATCGCGGCGCAGGACTGGCAGCCGCACAGCGTGAACGCGCCTTGTCCTCCGGCGGAAATCTGCAGCAAGGCTCCAATATCGGCGGCGGCCAGATCGTCGCGGCTGATTATATTCTCGTGCCCGACATCATCTCACAAAATGCGAGGGCCAGCGGGAACAATATCGGCGGAGCTTTGGGAGGCCTGCTCGGCAACCGCACGCTTGGCGCGCTTGCCGGTGGCTTGAGCTTCAACTCTTCGACGGCCGATGTCACTTTGGCCATCACCAATGTTCGTACCACACAGATCATGGCAACGATTGACGGCCACAGCAAGAAGACCGATGTGGGCTTCGGCGTTGGCGGCGGCGTATTCGGCTATGGCGGGTTCGGCGCGGCCGGAGCAACCGGTTACAACAATACCGAGATCGGTCAGGTCATTACGCTCGCCTATCTCGATGCCTATACCAAACTCGTCGATCAGCTCGGCGGCTTGCCCGGGCCGGGTGGCGCGCCTACGGCTGCGGCGCAACAAATGGTGATCGCGACGAGGGCAACCACGATGTTTTCGCAGCCTTCGACCCAGAGTCAGGTGGTGCGGCCGGTCGATCAAGGCATGCGTCTTTATCCCACCGGCAACAAGAACGGCTTGATGTGGGAAGTGAAGGACGAACTCGGTAATCAGGGCTGGGTTTCCTCGATCATGTTCGAGCTGGCGAAATAAACATCTGCCTTTCCGGCCGGCGAACGCGGCGTCGGTGAATGGAACCGAAGGCGCGGTTTGCAATTGTACCGGTTCGGTCCACCTTCATCGGGTTGCGACTCCACAAAGATTGGGCGCTCTGGTACCAATTGAGTTGTTTCCGCTAGCGCCTTCGAGGGGGACTGCGATAGCGGCGGGCAATGTCGGCCGGCACGCGGGGCATCTCTTGAAGAGCGTTATGCGATGCGCGCAACTTTCGTTTGCGAGCGTGAAGCTGAGCTCCCGTGTCCGGTTAGCGTTGCGACGGCGTATCGATCCTCCGGGATGGAGCTGAAACAGTGGCCAATAGCGACAACAATGGAAGCGGCGGTTCCGGCGACGGCTTCACTCCCGGGCCAGCGTCGGAATCCGTCATCTCGCTCTCACAGGCCATTCTTGCGCCGCTCGATGCGCTGGCCAAAGCCCAGGTGCACGCGGCTCGGTCATTCCTGAACCTGGTGCTTCAGGTCGGTTACCCCCATTCGCCGTGGATCGCGACAGAAAAAGACGCCAAACCCGCGGCAGACGAGGCCTCTTACTCGCAGACATTCAGAATTGACGGAGAGGATGGGAAGGTCATCGAAATATCGGTGCCCACACTTGCGCTCGTTCCGCTGCAGCCGCTTGGCATCGAAAGCGCGACCTTCAATCTGGAAATGGCGATCCGCGAAGTCAGCCATCACGAACAGATGCAGGCCTCCGAACAAGCGTCTCTGAAGCGGGAACATGAAACAAACAAGGATCTCCGATCCCAGGTGCAAGGTGGCGCCGCGCCACCGCAAGATGCCCGCCCTTGGTATCTCGTGAGTGAGCCGGTGAGCGTGCGAGGAACGCTCTCCGACCCCGGCGACGGCAAGAGCGCGCAAAAGCTCGCGAGCATTAAAATGGACGTCAAATTGAGCCGGCTGCCGACGCCGGCCGGACTGCAGAAATTACTGGTAGCGATGACACAGAATTCTTCACTGAAAACGATACCGGATAAGCCAAATTCCACAGAACAAGGCTCATAGCCCAGGAGGCATCCATGGCCGACATCATCCCCGCAACAGAGTTTCAGGCATTGCCGATCGAGTTTCTCATCGCGACGCCGCTCATTGCGACGGTGAAGGCGCAGGCCGCCGCCGCTCAGGCAACCCTGGAATTCATCAAGGGACTGACGGACGAAGACCCGGCCACCCATGTCCGGACGCCGCAAAAGGTCGTGTTCGACCTGCAATATCAGGAGACAAACCCGCCAGCGGCCCCTGGAGGACAACCGGTAACACAAGAGAAGCACGTTCACCTGGACGTGCCGCTTTTGTCCATCGTGCCGATCCCGCATCTGCGCATCGATTCGATGACCAATCACTTCAAATATGAGATCAGTCAGGTGGTCGCCGACAAGAGCGCGGTCAGCAAAGGGGTCGACCTGAGTGCAACGGCCGGAACCAGTCTGATTCCTTTCATTTCCGCCACGCTGAAGGGAAATCTCTCCTCCCAGTCCTCCCAGGAATCCACCACCAATCGCAGCGGCGTGATGGAAGTCACCATTCACGCGAGCGAAGCCCCGATTCCGGAAGGACTCGCGCGGCTGCTCAGCCTTCTGGCCAAGATCGCGGAGCCCAAGGATCAAGGCCCAGTCGGGGCCCCGCCGGCGGGCTGAGAGGCCAACAAGGCGCCGGCCCGCCGGACACCATATGCGAACCGGTCTTTGTCGAAGGAGCGTCGCGAGCCATGAGGACACGGTTTACGTTGAACGAACTCCTGCAATTCCTGAGCATGGAGGTCACGAGAGCAGATGCGAGCTTCCGCCAATCGCAAGTATTGGCAAACGCGGCACTCGCGCGGGATTTGATCCCTGGGAACGAAACGATCGCCACGTCGTGGCTGGAGGTTTCGGAACTGACGCTCGACGTCTCGCTGATCCCGGTGCGCGCCGGGCTGCTGCAATCGTTGAAGCATCGGATTGCGGCCTGCTACCGCGCGCTTGCGGGCAAGAGCGGCGAACCGGAGATCATGCAGCATTACGAATTTTCTGCCGCTGAAGCCGGCGGCATGCGGATGACGCTCGCCGTCAAGCGACAAGGAAACGGAACCTTCACGTCCGAAACTGTCGCGGCGTAAGATGCTTCAGAGTCTCGGAGACGATTGGTTCAGCTTCGCCGGAGGCCGCCGCTGGCGATGCCGCAGCCCGACCTATTTCTGCGAGGTTCAGGACGCCGGAAATTGTCCGTCCTTCGTCTCCCGACCCGGTTCCAGCGAACAGGTGCGCCGTATTCGCGCGTTCTACGATGGCCGCCTGCAGCTTGGTGCACTCGATCTGCAGGGAACGGGGCTGGACATTCTTGTCGCCAACGCGATGACGGAGTCCTTTGGCACGGTGCCGAGCCCGCTGGACGTCCAGACGATGGAGCGGACTCTCGCTGCCCGCCCCGATGTTCCACTCGATATCCGGCTCGACGACATGGTGCGCGAGATCGGCACCAGCAAACCCACCCGCTGGCTGGTGCGCCGCGAACCGAATTACGTTGGACCGATCGCGACGCCTTCGAAAATCTCGGTCGGAGCGCATCAGATGCTGTTGTCGACGGCTGATGATTTGCCGTCGCAGCGGACGTTACCGGGCGCTTTGCCCGACCGTATCCGGGATCAGCTCGTGCGTCTCGCCGCCGATTCCCTCCACGCGGCACAACTGGCTACGGAATATCTGAATACGCGACGATCCTCGCATCAGGACCAGCTGCCTTTGATTGCTGCGACCTACAATGCCGGAAGTCCGCTGGCGACCGAAGCCAATCCCTGGCATCTGGTTCAATATGGCGAACATATCGATCGCTGGATCGGTTATTACAACACCAGCCGGCGCAGTCTCGATCTGACCCCGCCGGCTGTCACAAAAACAGAGCTGCCCGCGCCGGAACCGGTTCAGACCGGAAGCGTGCCCTCGGCTGGCCCCGGCGATTCTCTTTCGCCCCATTTCACGCTGACCGAATTGACCGCCTCGGACATAGCTCGCGAGAAAGGGATTTCGAACATTCCTTCCGCGGCTTTGATCGGAAATCTCCGCCGGTTGGCGCCGGTCATGGAGCAAATCCGGGCGCTCCTCGGCAACCGCCCGATTCGGATCAACAGCGCCTATCGCTGTCCCGAGCTCAACCAGGCGGCCGGCAGCCAGCCGACCAGCATGCATCTTTTCGGGCTCGCCGCGGATTTCGTCTGTCCCGGGTTCGGTTCGCCGCTGCAGATTGCGCGCGCCATTGCCGCGAGCACGCTCGATTTCGATCAGGTGATCCACGAGTTCGGGCGTTGGGTCCACATCGGTCTGCCGCTCGAAGGTCACGCAAACCGGCGGCAGCAATTGACCATCGACCGTGCGGGCACGCATGTCGGACTGCTGCCGATTCCGGGTGCGTTGGCCGATTCTGGGCGCTCGACCACGACCTGACGTGGCTATCGAATCACGCTGTTTCCAGCCGGCCGATCTGAAGATATTTCTCGCGCCTCGAACGCTTGAGTTCATCCGGCGGCAATTCGGAAAGCTCGGACAGCGCGCGTTCAATTTGATCGCCCGCGGCCTGGATGGCGCGCTCCGGCCCGCGATGCGCGCCGCCGATGGGTTCGGGAACGATCCCGTCGATCACCTTCAGCTGCATGAGGTCCTGCGCAGTGATCTTCATGGCCGCCGCTGCGTCCGCGGCCTTGTCCGATTTGTGCCACAGGATCGAGGCGCAGCCCTCCGGAGAGATCACCGAATAGATCGCGTGCTCCAGCATGTAGACTTTGTTCGCGGCCGCAATCGCAACAGCCCCGCCCGATCCGCCTTCGCCGATGATGGTTGCAACGAACGGCGTTGTCAGGCCGAGGCAGGCTTGCGTCGAGCGCGCGATGGCTTCGGCCTGGCCGCGCTCCTCGGCGCCAACGCCGGGATAGGCGCCGGCCGTGTCGACCAGCGAAATCACCGGCAGTCCGAACCGGTTCGCCATTTCGAACAGGCGCTGCACCTTGCGATAGCCTTCCGGAAGCGCCATGCCGAAATTGTGCTTGAGGCGGGACTTGGTGTCGTTGCCTTTTTCCTGGCCGACAATCGCGACCGGGCGCCCGCGAAAGCGGCCAAGCCCGGCAACCACCGCCTTGTCGTCGCCATAGAGCCGGTCGCCCGCGAGCGGGGTGAAATCGGCGATCAGGCTCGTGGCATAATCGGAGAAGTGAGGACGCGCCGGATGGCGGGCGACCTGTGCCTTTTGCCAGGGCGTCAACCGGGCATAGGTTTCCGCGATGAGCTGGGCTGCCTTGACCTGGAGGCGGGCGATTTCCTCATCGATATTGATGCCCTGGGTGCGCGCACCATCGTCCACGCCATCGCCCTGCCCCATCTGGCGCAGCTCTTCGATCTTGCCTTCGAGATCGGCGATAGGCTTTTCGAAATCGAGAAAAACGTTCATGGAACCGGTCGTTAATCCAACGGGGGCCGGACAGTGGCAAGCTGCGAGTCTTCTGTCAAAGGGAACCCGTTCGCATCCTTCGGCAAGCTCAGGACGAGGATGTTTGCTGCTCGGATAACCACCCGCCTATGGTTTTTCGCCCGCGCGGATTCGTTTGGGGCCGCGTGCCAGTGGGTGGGCGTCTTCCATGGTGCGCTTCAGCCGGTCGCGCGCCACATGCGTATAGATTTGCGTGGTCGCGATGTCGGCATGGCCCAGCAGCGTCTGCACGCTTCTCAAATCCGCGCCGCCTTCCACCAGATGCGTCGCGAAGGCGTGCCGCAATACATGCGGCGAGAGACGCTGCGGATCGATTCCCGCCGCGATGGCGAGGGTCTTGAGCATCTGGTGGCAACGCCTTCGCGTCAGATGCGCCTCGACTCCACGCGATGGGAACAGATACCGCGCGGCCTGAACTCCGAGGCGCCCTCTAGGCAGGAATTCCTCGCGCACCGCCAGATAGGCATCCAGCGCCTCACGCGCTGCGTCGCCTACCGGAGCCAGCCGCTCGCGCCCGCCTTTGCCGCGCACATGGATGAAACGCTCGCGCGTCTTCACCGCTTGCAGAGGCAACGCCGCCAGTTCACTGATGCGCAGGCCCGATGCGTAAAGCATCTCGACGATGCACAGGAGCCGCGCGCCTTCGGGCGTCTCATCCGCATGCATCCGCGCGGCTTCGACCAGCCGCAACGCTTCATCGGCCGAAAGAATCTTCGGCAGAGGCCGGGACAATCGCGGCGCTTCGACCGCGCCGCAAGGATCGTCGCCTCTCAGCCCTTCGCTGTAGAGAAAGCCGTAGAAGCGGCGCAGCGCGGATAATTTCCGCGCCTGGGACGAAGCCTTTATTGCCGCCGCGGACAGCGATGCAAGATGCGCCCTCACCTGCTCGCGGTCGGCGCTTTTCAAATCGCCCCCGGCGCGCCCGCAATGGGCCGCAAAATCGAGAATGTCGCGGGAATAGGCATCGAGCGTGTTCTGGGCTGCGCCGCGCTCGGCGCTCATCATGTCGAGAAACGATTCGACCAGCGCACGATCCTTGTCCGAGCCGCGTGCCTTTTTGGGGCGGCTCATGGAACCGCGGCCGCGCCCGCGCGCGGTCGCAAGAGCAGCGCTTCGGCCGCCAGCGCATGCGCGGCGTCACGGATGCCCGCCGTCTGCAGCGCGCGCACCATCCTGACCACGGCATCGGGCGCCAAATCGCGCGCGCCTTGCTGGCCTATCGCAGTGGCGACCGACAAGGCGACTTCGCCGCGAGCGTCGGAAAGCGCGGCCTTGTCGATTCGCTGCATCAGCACGGGCGGTGGGCGGCGTCCGGGGGACGGCTCTGCCATCAGCGGCTCCACAGAGCTTTGCGCATCGGGTGAGTTCAGCTCACCCAGCGCATCGAACAGGCCGAGATCCAGTGTTGCCCGCGCGAGAAGCGCCTGCGGCGGTTTCGACGGGGGTGGAGGCGGTGACGGCGCGGGCATCGCGTCGGGCGCTGCCGGGTCCGGAGACGCCGGATCTGGTCCTACCGTCATCTGAACGATCATCGGTGCCGGCGGTGGATGCACGATATTCGCCATTTGGTCGAGCAAGCGGCGGGCGCCTGTGTTGCGCCGCGCATTAGGCGCCACGAGCGCCAGCGAAAGCTCCAGCTGGTCGACGGTATCCGCCATTCCCTGGGTATTGCGGTCGAGGATGTCGAACCAGCGCTGCGCGGCGTCGGGCTTATCGGCGAGTAGAAGTCCCCGGATCATCAGATCGGACCAATTGCCCCAATCGGGCGCCGGCACGATCGCAGCGGCCTGGTCGGCAAACGCTTGCGCCACCTGTGCCAGCACGCCTTCGCGTTCGGCAATGACGAAGGCCGTGTGCACAAGCTCGGCCCTCGACGCCTCGGTACCCGCAATCTTCAGCGCCGCGCGAATCCGAGCGAGCCCGTTCACCAGCGGCTCGGCCGGCGCGAGGGCCGCCGCCCCGTCCAGCTCCGGTGGCGTAAACGCGGCCGAATCCAGCACATCCAGCAGAACCGGCGTCGGCAGAGCGCCGGCCCGCAACGCCTTGTCGGCCGCGGCGAACCGCACCTGACGCGGCGTGGATGGGGATCCAGCGGCGACCAGGCTACCGGACAGTCCAGCGCCGGTGGCGATTTCCATGGTCATCGGCAATTTCAGCCGCGCCATCATCTCGATATGGATCGAATCAGGATAGCGGATGGTGTCCGGCGGGATGGGCTTGGCGCTGGTCATGCCGTCGAGCAGCGTAACAAAAGCCGGATCGGCCAGGCCTTGCGCCGAGATAACCGCGCGCGTCAGTTCGAGCGGCCCGCTATCTCCGGTGACGGCGTAACAGAAGGCCCGCAATTCGACCCAGAACAAATCCGCCGTTTCCAGCCTGTGCTGGGTGATGTCGCTGCACGCATCGGTGTCGCGCGCGGCCAGCAGCAGGGCATCCGTCTGGGTGCGCACAATATCGAAATTCATCGGCGCTCGAATCGCCAGTGCAAGGTCCGCCGCATCCTGAAGATAGCCGCCGTCCAATAGCTTGGTCAGACGAAGCTGATTGAACGACACGTTCGCCTGTCCCGGCGGAGCGGGCGCTGCGGTCAGCAGAACCTTCCGGACCAGCATGCGCTCGACGGCCGATGGAGTCGAAGCGGGCACGATCCCAAGCATGGTGACGATAGTGGCCCGCTCGCTTGCCTGCCAAGCGTTTGCACCGAGCCCGCCATTGTTGTTGTCGAGCGTACCCGCAACGGGGCCTTCGAGCGTGCCGAGATCGCTCGTCTGCACGGCCGGAGCCAGCGGAATGCGAACAGGCATTTCCTCAGGCGGCATCGGCATGTCCGCCGGCATTTCCTCCGCCGGCATCTGATCGGGGGGAAGAATGCTCCGCGGCATGCCGGCCGTTTGGGGCGGCGCGTTCGTATCCGTTCCTTGTGCCAACCCGCCGGCGGCCGGAAGTGTCAGGGCGAGAGCCGCCGCTGCATTCCGCGCGATCCGTCTCATCCGTCCAGCCACAGCCACAGCCATCTCACTTCGGAAATTTGTTATCCGGCAGAACTTGCTCGATCGGGTGCTTGGCCGGCCCCACGGTTGCGCCGTAAAATGCCAATCCGCCCGCGCCCAGTACCAACACTACCACGAAAGCGACCAGCAGCTTCCAACCCATCTAGGACATTTCCCTCAATCCGCCGCCCTCGCACCCATTATAGGTTCGGCGATCTTTGTGGCGGAATTCGTATGGCCGGCGCAAGGGCAGTCCCTCCCCCGGTTCATGTGACGAATCCGAAATTCGCCATGCCGATCTTATGAACTTCAGGTCTGCCGCACTAGCCGAGCCAGCCCGAACCGGTGTAAGCGAAGCCCGTGCGCAAGCTCGATAAAACCCTTGTGCTGGTTGGCATGATGGGGGCCGGAAAGACTTCGGTCGGCCGCAGGCTGGCGCATGTGTTGGGGGTTCCCTTCAAGGATGCAGATTGCGAAATAGAATTGGCGGCAGGCTGCACCATCAACGAGATCTTCGAACGCTTCGGCGAACCGGCCTTTCGAGCCGGCGAGCGCAAGGTGATCGCGCGGCTGCTCGCCGATCCGCCGCATGTGCTGGCAACCGGTGGCGGCGCCTTCATGGACGAGGAGACGCGGGCGCGCATCAAGGAAAGTGCGATTTCAATCTGGTTGAGGGCACAACTCGACCTCCTGATCGATCGCGTCGGGAGAAAGGATAACCGTCCGCTGCTGCGCAACACCGACCGGCGGGCGGCGTTGGAGCATCTGCTCAAGGAGCGCGAACCCGTCTATGCCGAAGCCGACATCACCATCGAATCGGAGAACGGGCCGCACGAAACCGTCGTAAAGCGCATCCTCGCCGCCCTGGACGACCGCCACGCGGGCTACACCTCAGAGGTCCGGCCATGAGTCTCAGGGTCCCGGTGGCGCTCGGCGAACGCTCCTATGAGATCCATATCGGCAACGGCCTCATGGCCCAGGCGGGCGAGCTTCTGGCAGCGCGGGTTACGAAGTCGGCGCCGAGGCAAATTCCTGTGGTCACCGATGAGACGGTGGTGCGGCACTATTTCGGGATTCTGGCAGCAAGTCTCGCAGCGGCCGGATTTGAGCCTCAGCCCATCGTGCTGCCGGCAGGTGAGCAGAGCAAAAGCTTTCCCTATCTCGAAAAGGTGATCGACGCGCTCTTGTCCTACAATGTCGAGCGCGGCTCGCTGATCGTGGCGCTGGGTGGAGGCGTGATCGGCGATCTGACCGGTTTTGCGGCAGGCGTGCTGAAGCGAGGCGTCGATTTCGCGCAAATCCCGACCACCCTGCTGGCACAGGTGGATTCCTCCGTCGGCGGCAAGACCGCCATCAACACCGCCCATGGCAAGAATCTGGTCGGGGTGTTCCACCAGCCGCGTCTGGTGATCGCCGACACCGGCGTGCTTGCCACCCTCCCCCGGCGCGAGTTGCTGGGTGGATACGCGGAAATCGTGAAATACGGGCTGCTTGGCGATTCGGATTTCTTCTCCTGGCTCGAACATTATGGCGCGAAAGCGCTCGGCGGCGACGGCCCGGCCATTACCCATGCGGTCGGCCATTCCTGCGCCATGAAGGCGACCATTGTCGCCCGCGACGAGCACGAAAAAGGAGACCGCGCGCTTCTCAATCTCGGCCATACTTTCGGACACGGGCTCGAAGCGGCAACGGGCTATTGCGACCGCCTGATCCATGGCGAGGGTGTGGGGCTCGGCTGTGTTTTGGCGATGAAACTTTCCGCGCACCTCGGCTATGCGCGCGCGGATGAAGTGGCGCGTGTCGAGCGCCACTTTTCCGATGTCGGTCTGCCCACCAGGATTGCGCAAATTCCGGGTGGCAGCCCTTCCGCCGACGAAATCCTGGAACACATGCGCCATGACAAAAAGGCCCAAGGCGGCCGCATGACCTTTATCCTTGCGCGCGGCATCGGCCATGCCTTCATCAGCCGCGACGTGCCGGAAGAGGCGGTTCGTGCCGTGCTCGCCGAAGGCTGAGCGATTTCACGCGATTCGCCGCTATAGTCTTTCCAAGCTTCACCGGATGCACGCCCCATGACGTTCAATCTGACGCTGTCGATTCTTGCTATCGTCGCACTGCTTGCTTTGTCCGGTTTCTTTGCCGGGTCGGAAACCGCACTCACCGCGGTGTCCAAAGCGCGCATGCATCATCTGGCCGGCGAAGGTTCCTGGGCGGCGAAACAAGTGTGCGCGCTGATCGCCAACCGCGAAAGGCTGATAGGCGCTCTGCTGCTCGGCAACACCTTCGTGAACATTCTGGCTTCCGCGGTCGCGACGTCGGTGTCCTTGCGCCTGTTCACCAAAGGCGGCGTTGCTATCGCGACTTTCGCGATGACCGCCTTCATCCTGATCTTCGCAGAGGTCCTTCCCAAGACGCTCGCGATCGCCCGCACAGACCGCATGGCCTTTGCGGTCTCCTTTCCGGTGCGGCTGCTGGTGGCGTTTCTCGCGCCAGTCGTCTCCACGGTGCAGTTCGTCGTGTGGCGGCTGCTGTGGCTCATCGGAGTGCGCGCGAACGAGGGCGAGCCGGTGCTGACCGCGCAGGAGGAAATCCGCGGCGCAATCGAGCTTCACCACAAGGAAGGCACCGTCGAGCGCGAGCACCGCGACATGATCGGCGGCATTCTCGATCTTGCCGATTTGAAACTTTTCGACGTGATGGTCCATCGCAAGAACATGGAAATCCTCGACGGCAGCGCGAGCCCCGAGGAGATCGTCGCGCGCATGCTGTCGAGCGCCCATACCCGTTTTCCGATCTGGCGTGACGACCCCGAGAACATCGTGGGCGTGGTGCATGTCAAGGATCTGCTTCGCACCATGATGGCCCATCATGGCTCGTTCACGGGCGTCGACGTCATGACGCTGGCGTCGGAACCCTGGTTCGTTCCCGAGACCACAACACTCGAGGAGCAACTGCAGGCCTTCCGCGACCGGCGCGAGCATTTCGCATTGGTGGTGGACGAATATGGCGTGCTGCAGGGCCTCGTCACCCTCGAAGACATCTTGGAGGAGATTTTCGGCGACATCGCGGAAGAGCATGATAAGCACTCGCCCGAAGGTATTCGTCCGCAGGCGGATGGTTCCTACAATGTCGACGGCTGGACGCCGGTGCGCGAGCTCAATCGTGAGCTGCAATGGGAACTGCCCGATGATGTGGCGACGACCATTGCCGGGTTGGTGATCCACGAAGCGCGCGTGATTCCCGAAGTTGGCCAGGTGTTCTCGTTCTTCGGCTTCAAATTCGAGGTCTTGCGGCGGCAACGGAACCAGATCATGGCGCTCAGGATCACGCCGCCCAGGCCGGAACCCTTCGACGACACGGGTTGATCTCGCGAGGGGCGATCGTGACTCGGGCGCCGATTATTTTTTCGCCTCGTCTGGCGTCAGCGTGGTCAGCGCAAGCGCGTGCAGGCCGGCTGCGATTTCGTCCTTGGCGGCATCGTAGACCAGCCGCTGGCGCTGCACGCGCGAAAGACCGGTAAATGCCTCGGCCACGATGCGGACCCGAAAATGCGATTCCCCACTGGCGCGCTCGCCCGAATGTCCCGCGTGGCGCGCACTCTCGTCCTCGATCACGAGTTCGACAGGGGCAAAGGCCGCCTCGAATTTT
>Ga0265338_10005580_pt1 | contig 16367 bp, 13 predicted proteins | sample 42126metaG_FD_193579 | JGI IMG/M metagenome (GOLD analysis project Ga0265338, IMG submission 193579) | Rhizosphere microbial communities from Carex aquatilis grown in University of Washington, Seatle, WA, United States - 4-21-26 metaG | ecosystem: Host-associated > Plants > Roots > Rhizosphere... | reverse complement strand
GCAGCGGATCCGCGACCTGACCGGCTTTGACCTGGGCGATCCGGAGACGCATTTCAACCTGCAGCTCGCGACGCGGGCCTGGGTGACCCTGCGGGCCCTCCGTGACTGATCGCGGGCCCGCGAGCACGCGAAACGCGGCACCGCAGCAGCCCGCACTGCGGAGCGGAGGCCTTCAGTTGGACCCGCCAGGACGAGGTAGCCGCGCGGCGGGCGTGCGTAGCGTCCTCGCCATGGAGACCATCGACGGCCTGGAGCTCTATGCGCGGATGAGCTTTCTCCGCCGGTTCCTGGAGAAGGTTGACTCGCTGTACCGCCAGGGGCAGATCCACGGGCCGGTGCATCTGGGCCTCGGCCAGGAGGCCATCGCGATCGGCGCCGCGTCGGTGCTCCGCCCGGATGACTACTCGATCGGCACCTACCGCGGCCACGCGCACGCGCTGGCCCGTGGCGCGCCGCCGGACGCGGTCCTCGCTGAGCTGCTCGGCCGCACCGGGGGGATCTGCGGCGGCAAGGGCGGCTCGATGCACATCACCAGCGTCGAGCACGGGTATTACGGGTCCTACGCCATCGTCGGCGCCCACCTGCCGATCGCCTGCGGGCTCGGCTGGGCGGCGAAGATCCGGCGCTCCGGCCAGGTCACGGTGTGCTTCTTCGGCGACGGCGCGGTCAACATCGGGGCGTTCCACGAAGCGGTGAACCTGGCTGCGGTCTGGCGGCTGCCGGTCGTGTTCGTCTGCGAGAACAACTGGTACATGGAGTACACGCGGATCGCGGACGTCATCCCGGTAGCGCGGCCCGCCGCTGACCGCGCCTCGGCCTACGGGCTGCCGCCGGTCGTGGTGGACGGGAACGACGTGGATGGCGTCCGGCAGGTGATCGGCGGCGCGGTCGACGCGGCCAGGAACGGGCAGGGGCCGAGCCTGATCGAGGCGCAGACCTACCGGCTGAAGGGCCATTCGGGCGCTGACGGCGGCACCTACCGCCCGGCCGAGGAGGTGGCGCGGGAGACGCAGCGCGAGCCGCTGCTGCGCACGCGGGCGTCGCTGCTGGGGACAGGAACCCCCGAGGCCGCGCTGGACGAGATCGATGCCCGGGCGCGGGCTGACCTCACCGCCCTGGCGCAGGAGGTGCTCGCGCGGCCGGCCCCCGATCCGGCGACCGCCTGGACCGACGTGTGGAGCGACGGGGGATGGCAATGGCGGACCTGACCTACCGGCAGGCCATCGCCGCCGCGCTGGCCCAGGAGATGGCGCGCGACGAACGAGTCGTGCTGCTCGGCGAGGACGTCGCGTGCGGCGGGGTGTTCAAGACCACCGGCGGGCTGCGCGAGCGGTTCGGGCCGGACCGGGTCTGGGACACGCCGATCTCCGAGCAGGCCATCGCGGGCGCGGCCATGGGCGCCGCCATGGCCGGGTTGCGGCCGGTGGCCGAGATCATGTTCGCCGACTTCTACGCCACCTGCTGGGACCAGGTGGCCAACGAGATCGCGAAGATCCGTTACATGACCGGCGGGCAGGTCAGCATGCCGCTGGTGCTCCGGGGCGCGAACGGCTCGGGTGGCCTCGGCTTCGGCAGCCAGCACGGCCAGTCGGTGGAGAACTGGGCCATGTGCGTGCCCGGCCTCAAGATCGTGTCGCCGGCTGGTCCCGCCGAGGCGTTCGGGCTGCTCGCCGCGGCGATCCGGGACAACGACCCGGTCATCGTGTTCGAGCACAAGGCGCTGTACGGCCGCAAGGAGGCAGCGCCGGAGGGCGAATACGTGCTGCCGCTCGGCCGGGCCAGGACGGTACGGGCCGGCGGTGATGTGACCCTCGTCGGGCTGTCCATCACCGTGGGAACCTGCCTGGCGGCTGCGGACGAGCTGGCCGCCGATGGTGTCCAGGCCGAGGTCATCGACCTGCGGACGCTGGTGCCGCTGGACGCGGCCGCGGTGCTCGCCTCGGTGGCGCGCACCGGGCGGCTGGTGGTGGTGGAGGAGAACCCGGGCCAGCTCGGCTGGGGAGCCTCGATCGCGGCGATCGCCGCGCAGGAGGCCTTCAGCGATCTCACCGGCCCGGTCACCCGGGTCAGCGGCGGCAACGTGCCGCTGCCCGTCGCGGCCGCGCTCGAAGCCGAGGTGGATGTCTCGCCGCAGCGCGTCGTCGCGGCGACCCGCGCACTCCTGGCCCAGGACAAGCGACTCAGTGGTACCCGTCAGCAAGAAAGGTGAACGCACATGGAGATTCGTGGCGAAGAGGTCCTGCTGCCCCTGTCGGCAGTGTCGGCATATCCCCGGCCGCACTGGCTGCAGGGACGGGTGCTCGGATCGCTGAGCGAGCCGGTCTACCGCAGCCATAACCTGCGGATCGCCTATGAGGACGCCTGCAAGATCTGCGCGCGCGAGCAGGAGATAGCCGGCCTGGACATCCTGACTGACGGCGCGCAGTACTACGAGTGGGAGGCCCCGGGCTTCCAGCTCGAGCCCATCTTCCACTTCATCCCGGAGAACCTGGGCGGCTTCAAGCCGTACGGGCCGCCCGGGGACGGGCCGAAGTACCGGCCGTTCTACCAGGCTGTCGTGCACGACAAGATCACCTGGGAGCGGCCGATCTTCGAGAGCGTGGTGATGACCATGCAGAACGCGACCAGCAAGCCGTTCAAGGTCGCGTTCCTCGGCCCCGCGCAGCAGAGCGTCATCGTCAAGGATGAGTACTACGGCGATCAGGTCGCGGTGGCCAGGGACCTGGCGATCGCGATGAACAAGGAACTCAAGTACCTGGTCAGCATCGGCCTGGAGGCGGTCCAGCTGATCGACGTGCTGCCGCCGTACACCACGGACATGTGGCAGATCGAGATGCAGAACATCATGTTCGACGGCGTCGACGCGATCAAGTTCTGGCACGTCTGCTACGGCAGCGTGGACGGCCAGCGCGACATATTCGACAATCACGCCGTCTCGATGATGCCGCTGTTCAAGGAGTCACCGGCCGACGTGATCCACCTGGAGTTCACGAACAAGGGCTTCGACGAGCTGGAAGCGTTCCGTGACTTCCCGACCGACAAGGTGCTGGGCGTGGGCGTGGTGGACGCCAAGAACCTGATGGTGGAGACGCCCGAGCAGATCGAGGCGAGGATCCGCGGCGCGCTTGAGGTCGTGCCGGCCGACCGGCTGCTCATCGCGCCCGACTGCGGGCTCGGCTACTTCAGCCGGACCGTCGCCTACGCGAAGCTGCGGGCCATGGGCCAGGCGACCGAGTCGGTGCGCAGCACGCTCTGATCCCGGAGCACGGGCTTACGAGCCGCGCGGGCCGGGATGGTCCCGGTCCGCGCGGTGTTACCCTCGCCCCAGGTGGCAGCGCCGCCGGGGGCTCCAACGCCGGGAGGCCGGCGGCGATGCGGAGGCGGACATGACCGCGGACATGCGGCACGAGGTGCTGGGCCTGCAGTTGAGCGTCGGCGACCACATTTGCGGCTTCTACCGGAGGCCGTCCGAGCGCGACGACATCCTCATCCCCTTCCTGGCCGAAGGGCTCAAGGCCGGTGACAAGTGCACCTGCGTGGTGGACAGCTGCACCCCCTCCGATGTGCTGGCCAAGCTGTCCGAGCAGATCGAGGTCGAGGCGTTCGTGTCGGTCAACCAGCTTGAGGTGCTCGATTCCTACGGCACCTACCTGGCCGACGGTGGCTTCCTGCCCGAGCGCATGCTGCGGTTCTGGGAGGCTAAGGCGCGGCAGGGTCCCTGGGGGGATGGAGCTACCGTGGCCCGCAACATTGGCGACATGAGCTGGGCGCACCGCCAGCAGCCCGGAGTTGGCGAACTCATCGGCTACGAGTCCGAGCTCAACCGGATCATGTCGAATTTTCCCCAGGTCAACCTGTGCCTGTACGACCTGACCCGGTGCTCCGGGGACCTGATCATGGATGTGCTGAAGACCCATCCCAAGGCGCTGCTCGGCGGCATGGTCATCGACAACCCGTACTACCTCAACCCGGACGAGTTCCTGGCCAGCCGCGAAGCCTGACCCTCGCCGGGGCACGCGGGTGGCGGTAACGCTCGACGTCGGCGGGAGCGCTCGGGCAGGCTTACTCACCATGTCGTTGCTGCATGTGCGAGTGGTGAGCCCGGCCGATCTCAGCGATGAGGTAGCGGCGCTAGTGCGCGACCAGCGGGGGGCGACCAACCTCATTGTGCTGCCGGGCGCGGCCCGCCAGCCGAGTGGCGACCTGATCGAGGCTGATCTTGTGCGCGAGTGCGTCCAGGAAGTCATCAGTGGCCTGCGGGAGCTGGGCATCGATCGGCGTGGCTCGATCAGCCTGCGGGCCGTCGACACCGCGATCGGCGCCGGCGTGCGCCGCGCTGAGCGGGACGCGCCAGGTGACGGGGCCGACGCTGTGATCTGGGAAGAGATCATTTCCGGTACCGGCGAGGATTCGACGCTGACCTGGACGTTCATGGCGTTCATGGCGCTGGCGTGCCTGCTGGCGGCGATCGGCGTCGCGACCAACTCCCCGATCACCCTCGTCGGCGCGATGGTCGTGGGCCCGGAATTCGGCCCGCTCGCCGGGATAGCGGTGGGACTGCGACTGCACCAGATGGACGCGGTCCGTCGCGGGATAACGGCGCTGGTCGTCGGATTCGCCGGCGCCATCGCAGCGACCTCCGTGGTGGCCATCCTGTGGCGGGCTACCGGCTTGGTGGACGCGCACACCCTCAGCGCCTCGACCGGAACCGAGTACATCTACCAGCCAGGCTGGTTCTCACTCATCACCGCGCTCGTGGCCGGTGCGGCCGGCACACTGTCGCTCACTTCGGCCAAATCGGCGGCACTGGTGGGCGTGTTCATCTCGGTCACCACGATCCCGGCCGCGGGCAACGGGGCGCTGGCCCTGGTGTTCGGCCGTTTCCACGCCGCCGGCGGGTCGGCCCTCCAGCTGATCATCAATCTCACCGGCATCGTCGCCGCCGCGTATCTCGTGCTGCTCGCCCGCGGCCACTCCCGGGAACCGGGCGAGCGGCCCAGCCACGGTGTCACCACATCCTGAGCGCCGGCCCGGCGGAACGCGGCACAACGAGCGCGGCAGCTAGCGGCCGTGGGCGCGCCAGTGGCCGGCGAACAGCGCCTCCTCGCTCACCGGTGCGGGATCGATCGGGCGGGATACCCAGGTCAGGTTGACGAAGTGCCGGGCGTTCACGTTCTCCGTGGTGATGTTGCCGCCCCAGGTGCCGCAGCTGAGGCTGAGCGTGAACGGCAGGCCGTTGCGCGGGCTACCTGCTCCCTCGTTGAGGTTCTGGTTCACCAGCACCCGGCCCGTCCTGGTGGTCATCGCGAGCCGCTCGACGTTGGCGTCCGAGCTGGTGTGGATCCCGCAGGTGTGCCCGAGGCCCTGGTAGGCAGTGATGTCGTTGACCAGCGCCGCGGCGGCGTCGATGCCGCCGTCGTAGCGGTAGAGGGCGAGCACGACGGACAGTTTCTCGCCGGAGAACGGGTGATCAGGCCCGGTGCCGGTCTCCTCGACCAGCAGCATGGGGCAGCCGGGAGCGACCTGGAATCCGGCCAGGTCCGCGATGTGCGCCGCCGATTTCGCCACCACGGCGATCGCGGGGACGTGCCCGCCGTCCGGCCACATCACCGAGCGCAGGGCCGCGGTCTGCTGCTCATCACACAGGTGCGCGCCCGCGCCGGTCAGCCGGGCCACCAGGTCGTCGTAGATTGCCGCGTGCGCGACCACCGCGTTGTCGGCCAGGCAGCTGGTGGCGTAGTCAAAGGTCTTCGCGGTGACGATAGCCGCCGCCGCGTCCGCCACGTCCGCGGTCTCATCGACCACGTGCACGGCGTTGCCGACCCCCACGCCGTAGGCCGGGGTGCCTGAGCTGTACGCGGCGCGCACCATGCCCGCGCCGCCCGTCGCCACGACCAGGTCAGCCTGGCGCATCAGCTCCTGGGTCTTGGGCAGCGACGGCGCGGGCAGCGACTGCACCAGGTCGGCCGGCGCCCCCACCTGCTCACAGGCGGCACGCATGTACCCGATCACGGCCTCGGTGGTGGCCCGGGTCCGCGGGTGCGGCGCGCAGATGATCGCGTTCCGGCCCTTCAGCGCGAACAGCGTCTTGACCGGCGGCGTCGCATCCGGCCCGGTCGTCGGGATGAGCGCGGCGACCACGCCGACCGGCTTGGCGATCTTCACCAGCCCGGCGGAAGGCACCTCCTCGACGACACCGACGGTGCGCATCCCGGACATGTCGGCCAGCACCCCGGTGACCCGCTTGTTGATCTTGGTGACCTTGTCCGCGTAGTTGCCGAACCCGCCTTCGTCCACCGCGAGCCGGGCCAGCGCCTCCGCGCGGTCCTTGCGGACCACGGCCCAGGCCACCGCCGTGACCAGCTCGTCCACCTGCTCCTGGGTGTAATGCTCGATGGCCTGGGCCGCGGTGCGGGCCCGCTGCACCACGGCTGCTATCTCGTCACGGGTGGAGCTGTCGGCCTGGTTGCTGCGCTCAGTCATGCAGCCAGCGTGGCTGGTCCGGCTGCGGATTCCACTGGTCTGGCAGGGTGAGCCTACGGCGGCTCTTTGTCCCGGCATGACCTGACCCAGGGTGGGGTACTGCCCGCATGCTCGTTCATGACCGGCGGGGAGAAGGCGAGGGGCGGCAGGTGGCACGGCTCGTAGTGATCGGTGGTGGCGCCGCCGGGATGTCGGCCGCGTCGGCCGCCCGCCGCACCGCCCCCGATCTCGACGTGGTGGTCTGCGAAGCTGGTTCATTCGCCGCGTACGGCATGTGCGGCATCCCGTACTTCCTCGGCGGCACCGTCGAGCGCGCGGAGAGCCTGCTCGCCTACCCGCCGGAGGAGTTCCGCGACAAGCGCGGCATCGACCTGCGGCTGCGCACCCGGGTCAGCCGGATCGACACCGGCGCCCGCCAGGTGCACCTCAGCGGCGAGGGCGGGAGCGGGCCGCTCGGCTATGACGCGCTGGTCGTCGCCAGCGGCGCCGACCCGGTGCGGCCGCCCGTCCCGGGCCTCGATCACGACCGCGTCTTCACGATCCGATCCCTGGAGGAAGCCATCGCGCTGCGGCGGCTCCTGGACACCGGAAAGGTCCGCCGGGCCATCGTGGTGGGCGCCGGGTACATCGGGCTGGAAACGGCGGAGGCACTGGTCAGCGCGGGTGTTGACGTGGAGGTCGTCGAGGCGCTGCCCCGCGTCCTGGGCACTGTGGACGAGCCGATCGCGGATCTGGTCACCGCCGAGCTGACCCGGCATGTCCGGCTCCGGCTTGGCGCCCGGCTGGGCGGCGTGCACGGCCGGGACGGCGGCGTGACCGCGCTGGTGGACGGCACGGAGACCGATACGGACCTGGTGGTTGTCGCCACCGGGGTGCGCCCGGCCGCGGACGTGCTGATCCAGGCGGGAGCCGAGCACCTGGCCGACCGGTCCGTCGTGGTCGACGCGGAGATGCGCACGTCGCTGCCCGGCATCTTCGCGGCGGGGGACTGCGTCGCGCTGCCGCACCTGGTCCTGGGCGGGCCGGCCTGGGTGCCGCTCGGGCCCGCCGCCAACAAGACCGGCCGGGTGGCGGGCACGGTGGCCGCCGGTGGTGCGGCGGCGTTCACCGGCATCGTCGGCACGGCGGTCGTCAAGGTGTTCGAGCTGGAGGTCGCGCGGACCGGCCTCGGGCTGGCCGAGGCCACCGCCGCCGGTTTCGCGGCCGCGGCCACGGATGTGACGTCCAGGTCCCGGGCCAAGTACTATCCGGGCAGCTCGCCGCTGCACGTGCGCCTGGTGCACGCGCCTGCTGGCCGGCTGCTCGGCGGGCAGATGGCCGGGTGCGAGGGCGCCGCGAAACGCATCGACGTCCTGGCGACCGCCCTGTATGCCGGGCTCACCGTGGCTGACCTGGCCGCGCTTGACCTCAGCTATGCCCCGCCCTTCGCACCTGTGTACGACCCGGTGATTGCCGCCGCGCAGCAGGCCGGGCGGTCGGGCCCGGGCAGCGCAGCCCGCCCAGCCCCGCGCCCGGCCCAGAGCACCGTCGGAGGATCACTGTGAGCCTGCAGCCGTACCGCGACAAGCGAACCGCCCTGGCCGATGCCGTCTCGCTGGTGCCCGACGGCGCCATGGTCGCGCTCGGTGGCGGCCTGTCCGCCCGGCTGCCCATGGCGCTGGTCCGCGAACTGGTCCGCCAGCGCAGGCGGGGCCTGCACCTGGTCGGTTCGGCGCACAGCATCGACGTCGACATGCTGGTGGCGGTCGGCGCGGTCCGCCGCTGTGAAGAGAGCTATGTCGGCTTCGAGCAGGATCTCGGCCTGGCCCCCGCCTACCGGCGGGCGGCCGAGGCAGGCGCGATCGAGGTGGCGGAGAGCTGCTGTGCCACCATCCTGGCCCAGCTCCGGGCCAGCGAGATGGGGCTGCCGTTCCTGCCGGTGCGCGGGGTGCGGGGATCTGGCATCGCCGCGCTGCACCCCGAGTACGCCGAGATCACCTGCCCGTTCACCGGCGAGACGCTGGTCGCCGTCCCGGCCTTGCGCCCCGACGTCGCGCTGCTGCACGCACCGTCCGGGGACCGGTACGGCAACCTGCACCTGGACCAGCCGTACGTGCTGGACGAGCGGTTCGCTTCCGCGTCCGGCATGGTCATCGCGACCGTCGATGAGATCTCCTCGCCGGAGGAGGTGGCGGCGGCCGGCGTCACCATCCCCGGGCACCTGGTCGCCACCGTGACCGAGGTGCCGTTCGGCGCGCACCCGTCCTCCTGCTACCCGCGGTACGCCTACGACCATGCCCACCTGCGCGAGTACGTGTCGGCGGCGCAAGCGGGGCCGGATGATCTCGACAAGTACCTGGCGACCTATGTGCACGGCACCGAGGAGGGCTACCGCGAGGCCGTGGGCGCGGCGCAGCTCGGCGCACTGAGCACCTGGTCACAGTCCACCGCCGCGTGGAAGGAGATCTTCGCTTGAGTTTCACCCTCGACGAGTGGTTCGTCGTCCTGCTGGCCCGGACCATCCGGCCGACCGAGACCGTGTTCCACGGCTTCGGCAGCCCGTGCGCCCAGGTCGCCATGCACGTCGCGCGGCGCACCCACGCCCCGGAGATGGTCCTGGTCGAAGGCGCGATGTACGCGATCAACCCGGATCCGCCGTTCATCCCGCCGACCAGCAACGACGCCAGCCTCAAGCGGGGCGCCGGGTACAGCATGCGGTTCGAGGAGTTTTTCGACGCCGCGGTCCGCGGTGACGTGGACCGGATGTTCCTGTCCGGCGGCCAGATCGACGGTTCCGGCAACACCAACGTGACCGCCATCGGCCCGCCGGGCCGCCCGAAGGTGAAACTCGGCGGCGGTGGCGGCGGCTGCAACCTGGCCGCCACGATCGGCCACCTCACGGTGTGGACCACCCGGCACCGGTCCGGGCGCACCCTGGTGAATGCCTGCGACTTCATCACCGACATGGGGCACCGCACCCCGCTGGGCACCCGCGCGGAACTCGGCTACACCGGCGGCGGACCGCAGTGGCTCATCACCGAGCTGGGCGTCTTCGACTTCCCGGCGGGCCACGCGCGGCTGGTTCAGGTCTTCCCGGACACAGGCGTCGAGGAGATCCGCGCGGCCACCGGCTTCCCGCTGGAGGTGGCCGGTGACCTGCGGGCCGTCACCCCGCCCTCGGCCGCGGAGCTGGCTGTGGTCCGTTCACTGGACTCACTCGGGGTGCGCAAGTCCGAGTTCTCGCCACGCGAGCTGTCCCGGGTGTTCAGTCACGGCAGCGGCCAGGACTGCGCGTGCTGAATGACGGCGCGGCCGGCCCCGCTGAACCCGGCGCTGGTAAGTACGGGGCCGCCGGCCTCGCCGCCGTGTTCACCCCGCGCCGGGTCGCGCTGGTCGGCGCGTCCGACCGGCCCGGCTCGGTGGGGCGGCTGCTGTGGGACAACCTGGCTGATTTCCCCGGCGAGGTGGTGCCGGTCGGCCAGGCCGCTACGGTCGGCGGCCAGGTCGCCTACCCGGACCTGCGTGAGGTGCCGGGGCAGATCGACCTGGCCGTGATCGCGACCCCGGCCGCCACCGTCCCGGCCATCGTGCGCGCGGCCGCGGACTCCCACGTCGCGGCCGTGGTCGTGCTCAGCGCGGGATTCGCCGAGACCGGGCCGGAAGGGGCAAAACTGCAGGCCGACACGGTGGCCGCCGCCCGGGCTGGGGGAGTGCGCCTGGTCGGACCCAACTGCTTTGGCATACAGAACGCAGACCTGCCGCTGAATGCCTCCATCGCGGCGGGCGCCCCGCGCGGCGGCGGCGGGGTCACCATCGTCACCCAGTCCGGGTCCTACGGGATGGCGGTGCACACGCTCGGCCAGGACGAGGCGCTGCGCGTGGCCAAGGTGTTCGCGGCCGGCAACAAGGCGGACATCACCGACGCGGAACTGCTCGCCTACCTGCGGGACGACCCGGCGACGACGGTTATCTGCCTGCTGCTCGAATCGATCACCGATGCTCGCCAGTTCTTCGTGGAGGCCTGCCGGGCAACCCTGGTCAAGCCGGTCATCGCGGTCGTCGGCGGGCGCACCGGTGCCGGGCAGCGAGCCGCCGTGTCGCACACGGCTGCCCTGGCGACCGACGACGCGGTCCGCGACGCCGCGCTGCGCCAGGCGGGGGTGGTCCGGGTGCGCACCGGGCTGCAGGTGCTCGACGCGGCCCGTGCGCTGTCCGGCCAGCCGCCTCCGCGCGGGCCTCGCGTGGCGGTGGTGACCAATTCCGGTGGCACCGGCGTCGAGCTGGCCGACCTGCTCGCCGACGAGGGCCTGGATGTGCCGGAGCTGAGCGAGTCCTTGCAGGCCGAGCTGCGGGCGCTGCTGCCCGGGTACGCCAGCGCGCACAATCCGGTGGATATGACGCCGACCTGGAGCCTGTTCACCAAGCTCTACCCGGCGACGATCGAGATGCTGGCGCGTTCCGGTGAGGTCGACGTGGTGGTGCCGGTGCTGCTGCAGCGCGCCGCCTCCCAGGAGGTGGCGTCGGCCGTGCGGGACGCGGTGACCAGGCTGCGTGACGACGGGGTCCCGGTGCCCATCTACGTCTGCTGGGTGGCCCCCCGCGCCGCGGACGGCTACACGAGCGTGCTGCAGGAAGCCGGAGTGCCCTGTTTCCCGTGGCCGGAACGCACCGCACGGGCCGTCGGCGTGGCCGTCCGCTGCGGGATGCGGGCCAGGGCGCCTGCTGTCCCCGGGGGGGCGGCCGGGACGCCTGCTGTCCCTGGAGGCGCGACCGGGGCACCTGCACCCTCCCGGCGCGTGCGCCGCGCGCTGCCGCCCGGGACGCTGCCCGGTAACGGGCTGCTCGCCCCGGACGCCGCGCGGGACCTGCTGGCCGGCGCGGGGGTACCAGTGATCGAGACCGTGCTGTGCGGCGACGCTGCCGCGGCTGTCGCGGCCGCCCGGCGCCTCGGGTATCCGGTCGTGCTCAAGGTCGATCATCCCGACCTGTCGCACAAGAGCGATGTGGGCGGCGTGCGGCTGGGCCTGGTCAGTGCGGATGCGGTGCGGTCGGCTGCGGCGGACCTGCTCGCGCTGGCGGACGGGGCGGCCCTGCTGGTGCAGCCCCAGCGCCAGGGTGTCGAATTGGTCGTCGGCGGGGTCCGCGATCCGGAATTCGGCCCCGTGGTTATGGCTGGCCTGGGTGGCGTCCTGGTGGAGACCCGGCGCGATATCCAGTTGGCGATCGCGCCGGTGGACGCGGCCCAGGCCGCCGCCCTGCTGCGGTCGTTGCGCGGTGCGGCTGTCCTTGACGGGCTGCGGGGCGGCCCGCCGGTGGATGTCGGGGCTGTCGCGGCGGTGATCACGGCCGTTGGTGACCTGATGACGGACAACCCAGAGCTCAGCGAACTCGACCTGAACCCGGTGCTGGCCGGGGCCACCGGCTGCGTCGCGGTCGACTGGCGGATCCGCGCAGGCTGAAATTCAACCCATCATGCGGACAAGCCGGGAAAGAACGGTCCTCCGGGAGGGAAGAAACCGGCGGCCAGGCCGGCCTACGCTCCTGACACTCAGTGCGCGATCAGCTCGGTGCGCGATCGGAAGGAGCGAAGATGCTCATAGGTGGTCAGGACATGCTGTTGCCAACCGCGATGGTCGGCAACTATCCCAATCCACGGTGGTATGACGGGCAGGCATTCGCCGTCCTGCCCAAGGGCGAGTTCATCCATGACTCCATCAGCAAGGAGGCACTGGAAGACGCCGTCGGCTCGATTGTGCATGACCAGGAGGCGGCCGGCCTGGACGTGATCAGTGACGGCAAGGTGTACGGCGGTGACTCCCCGTACGGGACGATCCTCTACTACTACCTGGAGCGCGTGTCCGGGTACAAGCTCACCGGACCGCCGATCGGCCTGCCGATCTACTCCACCCTGTATTCACCCACCTGCGTGGGCGAGGTCCGGCGGGAATACCCGTTCCATATCTCGAACCTGCGCGCGGTACGGAAGGCGACGAAGAAGCCGGTCAAGGTCTCCTACACGGGCCTCGGCGTGATCGCCGCCGCCACCACCAACCTGCATTACAAGGACACCAGGGAGGTGGCCCTGGCGCTGGCCAAGGCGTTCAACGAGGACTTCAAGGAGCTCGCGGACAACGGGTGCGACATCATCCAGCTTGACGAGTTCGTCTGGCCGTATGGCATGGGCGACTGGGAGATCGAGGCGCTCAACGCCTCGGTCGAGGGTGTGGGCTGCGAGTTCTGGGTGCACACCTGCTGGGGTAACTACTCCGGCACGCCCGCGTACTTCCCGGATGAGACGGAGACCGAGTTCGGCGCGTTCGTGCTCGACAAGCGGGCCGCCGACGCCCCGGCGCCGGAGCGCGCGCACGCGCTGTTCCCGCACGTGCTGGACGCGAACATTCACGCGCTCAACTACGAGGTGGGCCGGACCGGGCCGGACGACCTCAAGCCGCTGACCGACAACAACTGGACGAAGCCGTTCGTGGCGGGCGTCATCGACGTCAAGTCCACGGTCACCGAGAGCGCGGACGAGGTGGCCGACCGGATCAGGCAGGTACTGGAGTACGTCCCGGCCGACCGGCTCGGGCTGTCCACCGACTGCGGGTTGATCAACCTGCCCCGGATGATCGCCGCGGGCAAGCTGCGCGCGCTCGCCGACGGGGCCGCGATGGTCCGCGCCGAACTCCAGGGCTAGCGAGCCAGAGACACGCCCGAGGGCCGCCGCTGCGGGGACCTGGGCCGGCTTCCGGCCCGGGTCCCCGCGCCTGCCCGTCCGCTGACGGCAGGCCAGGACGAAGAACACCCCGAACCTCGCCTTGCCAGGACAGCGAAACTTGGGCGTCAGCGTGCCTATGGTTCGACCACACCATAGAGCCGGAGGCGCACCGTGCCCGAGTGTCCCACCTTCCTCAAGCTGCCAGCCCGTTCCGCCAAGCCGCGGTCCCGCGGAATCACGCATGTTCTCGACTCGGGGCTCACGCCGGACGCGACCCGCGCCTTCCTTGAGCAGTCCGGGCACCTGGTGGACATCGTGAAGGTCGGCTGGGGTATCAGCTATATCGACCCGACGATGAGCACGCGGGTGTCCATCTGCGCGCAGCACGGCTGCGCGGTGTCGCTCGGCGGGACCCTGCTTGAGGTGGCGGCCATGCAGAACCGGGTGCCCGAGCTGCGGGATTGGGCGCTCAGCATCGGGGTGAGCCACGTTGAGGTGTCGAATGGGCTGCGCGCCCTGCCGGACAGCCGCAAGCACGCCCTGGTCAAGGAGCTGGCTGCCGACTTCGTGGTGCTCGCCGAGACCGGGGCGAAGGAAGGCAACTTCCCGCCGACCCCGGCGGAGTGGGGCGAGGAGATGGGCCGTGACCTCGACGCCGGCGCCACCTGGGTGGTCGCCGAGGGCCGCGAAAGCGGCACGGTCGGGCTCTACAACGCCGACTGCGGCATCCGGGAGGATCTGGTCTCGGCCATCCTGGCCTGGGTCCCCCAGGACCGGGTGATTTTCGAGGCGCCGGCCAAGAGCCAGCAGACCTGGTTCGTCCGGCAGCTTGGCGCGGACGTCAACATCGGCAATGTCGCGCCCGCCAGCGTGCTGTCGCTGGAAACGCTCCGGCTCGGGCTGCGCGCTGACACGGTGTCGGCCAACACGGTGCCGGCCGGTGCGCTGACGTGATCGCGGACCCTGAGCCCAACACGATCACCCGGCCATACCGTGGCCTGTCCGTGCAGGATGTCGACATCCCCCTCACCCCGGCGGATATCGGGGCCCTGCTGGCGCGCCGCGAGATCTACCGGCGCACCGCGTTTCTCGCGCTGCGTAACGGCCGGGACACCGCGCTGGTGGCGGTCCGGCCGAAGGATCCTGACCTGCTGTTCTCGCCGGTCGCGGAGCTGCGTGTGCTGTCGGGTCCGGCCACCACGGCATGGATCGATGAGCCAGCCGCAGATGTCGGCAACGCGTCATCGCTCGCGGCGGTGGCGCTGGCGCACCAGCGGGATGACCTGCTGGCCTACCTGGTGCAGGGCCGCTTCGAGCATGTGAACTTCATCTGGCGGCCCGCGCCGCTCACCGTGCACGTGACCGAGGTCATCCCGCCGCACCCGCCGAAGCTGCTGGCCATGGCCGAGCAGGTGGTCGGCTATGACGAGGACCTGCCGCCAGTAACCCTCGTGCTCGACGCGGTCGATGTGGAACAACTGGTGGCGGACAACCCGGCACCGCACTACCTGCTGCCCTGCCGGGGCAGCGGTGCGGCATCCGGCGGGGATGTCAGCTATCTGGACTGCCATCCGCCTTACCACGCCGACTGGCTGCTCATCGGCTGCGACCGGTCCCGCCAGTTCCACCAGCACTTCTACGGCGCGGAACCCCGCCGCATCGAGCTGTGCCCGAAGGCACGGTCGGTGGGGCCGCCCGGTGCGCGCGTGCTGACCAAGTGCTGCCTGCTGGAACGCGGTATCCAGGTGGACGGCAGCACGGCGGTGGTGCCGTGGGGCGCGAACCTGGACGAGGTGCGCACCGCGCTCCGTGCCCTCTGTGGCATCCCGGCGCCAGCGGAAGCCGCGCCGTGAGTTCCGCGCACCCGGCCGACTCGCGCGTCTACGGGCACCTGTGGACGACGCCGGAGGTGTCAGCGCTGTTCACCGATGAGGGCCGGACCCAGGCGTGGCTGGACATCCTGGCCGCCCTGGCCCTGGCCCAGGCTGATGTCGGCCTGGTGCCCCGCGCGGCCGCCGATGCGATCAGCGCCCACGCCGACGTGTCCCTGGTGGATCTCGACCTCGTCGCCGAGCAGACCCGGGCCACCGGCCACTCCACGCTGGGCCTGATCCGCGCGCTGCGCGAGTCGCTGCCCGAGCACGCGCGTGAGTGGGTGTACTACGGCGCGACCGTGCAGGACCTGTCCGACACCTGGTTCTCGCTCGTTTTCACAACCCTCGGCGGCATCGCGCAGCGTGATGTGACCCGGATGCGGAACCGGGCCCTCGACCTGGCGGGCGAGCACCGGAGCACCCCCATGTGCGGGCGCACCCACGGGCAACCTGGCCTGCCGATCACCTTCGGCTTCAAGGCGGCGGTGTGGGCCGCAGAGCTTGACCGGCACCTGGCGCGGCTGCGGCAGGGCGCGGGCCGCTGGGAACTGGCCCAGCTCGGCGGGGCGCTCGGCACCATGGAATTCTGGGGTGACCGCGCGCTCGACCTGCTCGACGCGTTCGCGGGCCGGCTCGGGTTGCAGGCTCCTGCCGTGCCATGGCTTACCGCACGAGACGGGGTCGCCGAGTTCATCTGGCTGCTGGCGGCGATCTCGGCCACGGCCGGCAAGATCGGTAACGAGGTCTACCAGTTGCAGCGGCCGGAGATCGGCGAGCTGCGGGAGACGTTCACCCCCGGCACGGTGGGCTCGATCACCATGCCGCACAAGCGCAACCCGGAGATTTCCGAGCACCTGGTCACGCTGGCCCGGGTCATCCGGGCGCAGGCCGGAATCGCCCTGGATGGGATGGTGTGCGAGCACGAGCGGGACGGCCGCGCCTGGAAGACCGAGTGGCTGGTGGTCCCGGAAACCGCCATGTACTTCGCCGCCTGCGTGGACGCCGGGGCCCGGATGCTCGACGGCCTATGCGTCGACACCGAACGCATGGTCGCCAACATTGACGCCCACCGCGGGTACCTGCTGTCCGAACCGGTGATGCGCGCGCTTACCGACCAGCTCGGCAAGCACAGCGCGCACGAGGCGGTCTATGCCGCCGCGATGAGCGGCATCGACAAGGGCCAGGATTTCCGTACTGCACTGCGCGCCGATTCCCGCCTGGACGCGATCTCCGACGCTGCCCTGGACGAGCTGCTGGATGTCCGGGCATCGCTTGGCTCGTGTGCCGCGTTCGCGGACCGGGTACGCCGCGCCTGC
>Ga0265338_10005579_pt1 | contig 16367 bp, 12 predicted proteins | sample 42126metaG_FD_193579 | JGI IMG/M metagenome (GOLD analysis project Ga0265338, IMG submission 193579) | Rhizosphere microbial communities from Carex aquatilis grown in University of Washington, Seatle, WA, United States - 4-21-26 metaG | ecosystem: Host-associated > Plants > Roots > Rhizosphere... | reverse complement strand
CCACCTCGCCCGCGTGGCGGCCCGCGCTCAGGGAGATGTAGCCATGCGAGTTCTCGCCAGAAGGATCGCGTTCTACGTCGTCACGGCCGTGGCCGCGATCACCGTCGACTTCTTCATCCCGCGGGTGATGCCGGGCAACCCGGTCTCGGCGGTCCTCGCCCGGCTGCAGGGCCAGGTGACCCAGAACACCATCCGGTCCCTGGAACAGCAGTACGGCCTGAACACCAAAGAGGGCCTGTGGGGCCAGTACGTCCACTACCTGTGGAACCTGGTCCAGGGCAACCTGGGCGTCTCGACGAGCAGCTACCCCTCTGCGGTGACCACCGTCATCCGTGGCGCGCTGCCCTGGACGCTGGGCCTGGTCGGCACGGCGACCGTGCTGAGCTTCGTGCTGGGCACGCTGATCGGCATCCTTGTCGCCTGGCGGCGCGGAACCTGGCTCGACAACCTGCTGCCCGCCACCACGTTCTTCCAGGCCGCACCGTATTTCTTCGTCGCATTCCTGGCCCTGGACCTGTTCGCCACCCGGCTGGGCTGGTTCCCGACCGGCCGCGCCTACGGCCAGCTTGATTTCCCCGGCTTCAACGGGACCTACATCGGCGACGTGCTCAGCCACGCGGTGCTACCCGCCCTGACGATCGTGCTCTGCTCGGCGGCCGGCTGGATCGTCGGCATGCGGAACGTGATGGTCACCACGATGGACGAGGACTACGTCCTGGTGGCGCAAGCCAAGGGGCTGCCCAAGGGCCGGGTGATCTGGTACGCGGCGCGGAACGCCATCCTGCCCAGCGTGTCCGGCTTCTCGCTGGCGATCGGGTTCGTGGTATCCGGCGCGCTGCTCACCGAGATCGTCTTCAGCTACCCGGGACTGGGCTTCATCCTGCTGCAGGCCGTCGGCTCGCGCGACTACCCGCTGCTGCAAGGGATCTTCCTGGTCATCACGTTCGCCGTGCTGGCCGCAAACCTGGCTGCGGACTTCGTGTACGTGCTCCTAGACCCACGTACCAGGCAGGAGGCCTGACATGTCCACCGGCACCGGCCTTTCAGGCACCGGCCTCCCCGGCAGCGGCCTCCCGGGCACCGGCCTCGCCGACCCAGGCACCGGGCCGCCATCCGGGCCACCGCTGGCCCTTCCGCTGCCCGGCCGGGCGCGGAAGTTCCAGCTGCCCCGGTCACCGAAGATCCTCGTCGGCCTCGTGATGCTGGCCGCCTTTCTCATCCTGGCCGTCATCGGCCCGTGGCTGGCCCCCTTCAACCCGTCGGCCAGCGTGTCCACCACGAACGGCGTTCCGCAGCCTCCCTCCGGCGCGCACTGGCTGGGCACCACCCAGCTCCAGCAGGACGTGTTCTCCCAGATGCTGGCCGGCGGACGGAGCACCATTTTCGTCGCGTTCGTCTCGGGAGTCATCGCCACGGTGCTGTCCGTCGTGCTCGGGGTGTCCGCCGGCTATCTCAGCGGCCTGGCCGATGACCTGCTGTCGGTGCTGGCCAACTTCTTCCTCGTGCTGCCGGCCCTGCCGCTGCTCATCGTGGTCTTCGGCTTCCTGCCGCCGTCCGGCGGCAACAATGACCTGCTCATCGGGCTCATCATCAGCGCGACCGGCTGGGCGTGGGGAGCGCGTGTGCTGCGCGCGCAGACTCTCTCGCTGCGCAGCCGCGACTACGTCGAATCCGCCCGGATCATCGGCGAACGCCAGTGGCGGATCATCGGGTTCGAGATCCTGCCCAACCTCACCCCGGTGGTGGCCTCGTCGTTCCTGTTCACCGTGCTGTACGGGGTGGGCACGTACACCGCCATCGCCTTCCTTGGCCTGGTCAACCCGGAGCACTGGAGCTGGGGCGCGATCTTCTTCTGGGCGCAGAGCGCGGAGGCGGAAGTCAGCGGCTACTGGTGGTGGTACCTGCCACCCGGGTTCGCCGTGGCTTTCCTCGGCACGGCGCTCGCCCTGCTCAACTTCGGCATCGACGAGTTCATCAACCCGCGGCTGCGCGCGGCGGGCCTGACCCGGCGGCTGGCGAAGAAGGCCGGCCACGGCAACCTGCCACGGCGTTTCGTGCTCGGCGTGACCCCGGTCGTGCGGGCCAGCGAGAAGAGCCAGCCGTGACCGCCGACAGCGCCCGGACGGACCAGACCCCGGCGCAGAAATCTCCGGCCCTGACCCGCCCTGCGGCCAGCCCGCGAACGACTGGCGAGCCCTTGCTGGAGATCCGCGAGTTCTGCGTGGACTACGGCGCCGGGGACGAGGCGGTGCACGCGGTGATCGGCGCCGACCTGGTGCTGCGCCGGGGTGAGGTACTCGGCCTGGCCGGGGAGAGCGGGAGCGGGAAGTCCACGCTCGCCTATGCGGCGACCCGGTTGCTCCGCGCTCCGGGGATGATCACCGGCGGCGCGGTGCTGTACCACCCGGCCGAGGGGCCCACCGTCGACCTGCTGGCCCTCGACGAGGATGCCTTGCGCTCGGTGCGGTGGTCGCAGATCGCCGTGGTGCTGCAAAGTGCCATGAACGCGCTCAACCCGGTGCTGAGGATCGGCGCGCAGCTCACCGACGTGCTCCGGGTGCACGTGCCGGGCATGGACCGGGCCGCCGCCCGGGCCAGGGCGGGCGAACTGCTCGCCATGGTCGGCATTACCGCCGACCGGCTCGGCAGCTACCCGCACGAGCTGTCCGGCGGGATGCGGCAGCGCGTGATGATCGCGATGGCCCTGGCCCTGGAGCCGCAGATCGTCATCCTGGACGAGCCGACGACCGCCCTGGACGTGGTCACCCAGCGGGAAATCCTCGAAGAGCTGATGATCCTGCGCGAGCGGCTCGGCTTCGCGGTCCTGTTCATCACGCACGACCTCTCGCTGCTGGTCGAGGTCGCCGACTCGATCGCGGTCATGTACGCGGGCCGCCTGGTGGAGCGGGCCAGCGCGCAGAGCCTGTTCCGCGCCCCCCGGCACCCCTACAGCCTCGGGCTGCTGAACTCCTTCCCCGCCCTGCACGGGCCGCGCAGGCACATGACCGGAATCCCGGGGTCCCCGCCGGACCTGCGTGCCCTGCCCGCCGGGTGTGTCTTCCACCCGCGCTGCCCCTACGTGATGGACCGGTGCCGGGTCGATGACCCGCCGCTGCTGACCCTGGAGCCGGAGGGCGACCGGCTGGCCGCCTGCTGGCTGCAGGACGGATCCACGCCCGCCCCTGCCGAGCTCGCCCGCGACCTGCGGAGCCAGTCATGACCGAACCCATCCTGACCACCAGCCCGCCGGAAACCGGCCCGGTGCTCCTCGAAGCACGCGGCCTGACCAAGCACTTCCCGGTGCACCGGGAACGCGGGTCGAAGCGGGCCGCGCGGCTCGCCCGGCGCAGCGCGCCGACCGGGGACTCATCCCAGGCACGAGGGGTGGTCGTGCACGCGGTCGAGGATGTCTCGCTCGCCCTGTCGCGGGCCGGCATCACCGCGGTGGTCGGCGAGAGCGGCTCGGGCAAGTCGACCCTGGCCCGGATGCTCGCCCGGCTGATCATCCCGACATCCGGTGAGCTGCTGCTCGACGGCCGCACCGCCTCGACTTCGAACCGGGACCGGCGGGAGTACGCGCGGGACGTCCAGCTCGTCCTGCAGGATCCCTTCTCGTCGCTCAACCCGGTCCACGACGTGCGGTACCACCTGGCGCGGCCGCTCCTGGTGCACGGGCTGGCCAAGCGTGGCGCCGGCCTGGACGAGGCGATCAAGGGCCTCCTGGAGCGGGTCTCGCTCAGCCCGGCGGATCAGTTCCTCGGCAAGTACCCGCACGAGATGTCGGGGGGCCAGCGCCAGCGGGTGGCGATCGCGCGGTCGCTCGCGGTCACCCCGCGAGTCCTGCTCGCGGACGAGCCCGTGTCCATGCTCGATGTCTCGATCCGGCTTGGCATCCTCAATCTTCTCGGCGACCTGCGGGAGCGGGACGGGCTGACGATCCTCTACATCACCCACGACATCGCTTCCGCGCGCTATCTGGCCGACGACATCGTCGTCATGTACGCAGGCCAGGTCGTCGAGTACGGGCCGGCCCAGTCAGTTACCGACCACCCGTCCCATCCCTACACCCAGCTCCTGCTCAGCGCGGCGCCCGACCCTGACCGGGTCGAGCCGCCGTCGCTCCAGGGGCGGGGCTCACCGCCGAGCCTGGTCTCGCCACCGAGCGGCTGCCGCTTTCACCCGCGGTGCCCGCATGCGATGGCGGTCTGCGCTCAGCAGACCCCGCCGGACGCTCAGGTCGGCTCCGGCCACCTGAGCGCCTGCTGGCTGCACGCCCAGGGCCTGGACACCGACCAGGCCCGGCCTCTGGCGGGGCGGCCGGATAGCCGCCCGCCCGCGCCTTCCAGATCCACACCTGACCCGGGAGAGGAGACGTGATGAACCGGGCTGACACGTCGCGGGTACCGCCCTGAGTCCCACGACGGCACACAACTGCAGTCCGGGTATTGGGGCAGCGCCCGGCCGACCCGCAGACCGCCCCACTGACAAATAGACCCCGACACGGTCCTTAACAACAGGCCGGCGACGAGCCGGCCGGGCACAACGGAGTTTAAGCAATGAAACATGTAGCCCTGAAAAGCCTGGCCGCGGCCAGCGTCCTCGCCATGGGGATCGCTGCCTGCGGCAGTTCAGGCGGCGGCAACGCCAGTGGCACGAGCAGTGCCAAAGCGGCGACTGGCAAGACGCTGGTCGTTGAGAGCACCCCGCTCTCGCCCATGACCGACACCTTCAACCCGTTCTCGCAGACATCCACGGGTTTCGTCACCAACGCGGTCAGCCTCTATAACGAGCCGCTGTACATCTTCAACACGCTGAATCCCACCCAGGCGCCTAACCCGTTCCTCGCCTCAGGCCAGCCCACCTGGTCGAACGGCGGCAAGACGCTCACCATCCCGGTCCGGGCGGGCGTGAAGTGGAACGACGGCAAGCCCTTCACCGCGAGTGACGTCGCCTACACGTTCAACCTGCTCAAGGCGAACCCCTCGCTTTACTCCTCCGGCGCGCCCGCGGTAACGAGTGCCTCGGCATCCAGCGCGACATCGGTGACGCTCAACTTTGCCGCGCCGGAATACGCCAACCTGTTCCTGATCGGGCAGGTGTACATCGTTCCGCAGCACATCTGGAGTTCCGTCACCAACCCGGCCACATTCGCTGACCCGAACCCGGTCGGCACCGGCCCGTTCATGCTCGACAAGTTCTCGCCACAGGGTTACACGCTCAAGCAGAACCCGTTGTACTGGCAGAAGAGCAAGGTGCACGTCCCGGAAATCGACTTCCCCTCCTACAACACGAACGCCAACCTCGTCCCGCCGATCGCCAGTGGCCAGATCGACTGGGCCGGTAACTACGTTGCCGACATCCAGGGCAACTTCCTGTCCAAGAGCACGGACAACCACACCTGGACCAGCAGCGTGCCGTACTTCAGCGACAACAACGTGGTGTCGATGTTCCTCAACGTCACCAAGGCACCGCTGAACGACGCCGCCGTGCGCCAGGCGATCAGCTTCGGCGTCAACCGCCAGCAGCTCTCCACCCAGGGCGAGACCGGCTACGAGCCGCCCGCCACCTCCTCCAGCGGCCTGATGCTGCCCGCCCAGAGCAGCCTGCTCAGCTCGACACTGGCCAACGACCTCCCGGCCACCGGCGACGCGGCCAAGGTCAGCTCCATCCTCACCCACGATGGGTGGGCCAAGGTCGGCGGTAAGTGGACCAAGGGCGGGAAGAAGATCACCTTCTCCATCTCCGACCCAATCCCGTACAGCGACTACTACACCGACTCGCAGCTGATCGCGCACCAGCTGAACGCGCTCGGCTTCGACGTCACCGCCGCTGGCATCGGCAACCCGGCCACGTGGGCCGGCGACGTGGCCAACGGCACGTTCGACGCGACGATCCACTGGAGCAACCAGGGTCCGAACCCGTACTTCTTCTTCGACAACTGGATGGACAGCAGCCTGACCGCGCCCATCGGCAAGCCAGCCGGCGGCGACGTGGGGCGGTACAAGAACCCCGCGGCCCAGACGGCACTGAACCAGTTCGCCAGCTCCGGCGACAGCGCCACCCAGGCGCAGGCCATCACCAAGCTGGAGACCATCATGTCCACCGATGTCCCGGTCGTCCCGCTGCTGTACGGCGGGGCATGGAGCGAGTACTCGACCAGGAACTACACCGGGTGGCCGTCCTCAAGCAACCCCTACATGGTCCCGGTCCCGAACATTCCCTACATCGAATACACGATCCTGCAGCTCAAGCCGGCGTCCTGAGCGGACACGGAGCCTGAGCAAGGATCGCGATAGCGACGATGACAATTAGCACCGCGACGACGGAGGAGCGCAGCCTGCTGGCTGCGCTCCCCGTTGCGCAGAAGGTGCGCCTGCTGACCGGTGCGGACAGCTGGCGCACACACGGTGCCGACGCCCTGGGGCTCCGTCCGATGATCTTCTCGGACGGGCCCGCAGGGGTGCGCGGCATCACCATGGACGAACGCAAGCCAGCGGCGAGCCTGCCCTGCCCGTCGGCCCTCGGCGCCACCTGGGACAGCGAGCTCGTCTACGAGCTCGGCACCGCCCTGGGCATCGAGGCCCGCAGCAAGGGCGTGGATGTGCTGCTGGCACCAACCCTCAACCTGGTGCGGACACCGCTCGGCGGCCGGGGCTTCGAATTCTTCTCCGAGGATCCCGAACTGACCGCGCGGCTCGCCGTCGCGTATGTGCGCGGCGTGCAGTCCGCCGGGGTCGCGGCGACGATCAAGCACTTCGTCGGCAACGACTCGGAGACCGAGCGCTGGAGCTACGACGCGCGGATCGACGAGCACGTGCTGCGCGAGCTGTACCTCGTCCCCTTCGAGGCCTGCGTCCGCGAGGCAGGTGTGGCGCTGGTCATGGCCGCGTACAACTCGGTCAATGGCAGCCCGATGACCGAGCATGGGCGGCTGCTGCGTGAGGTGCTCAAGGACGAGTGGGGCTTCACCGGCGTGGTCACCTCGGACTGGGATGCCAACCGCAGCACGGTCGCGTCCGCTGTCGGCGGACTCGACCTGGCGATGCCGGGGCCCAACCCGTTCTGGGGGGAGGCCCTGGCCGAGGCGGTCAGCAGCGGCGCGGTCGCCGAGGATCTCATCGACGACAAGGTGCTGCGCCTGCTCCGCCTGGCCCGCCGGGTGGGAGCGCTCACCGGGCCGGACGCGATCCCCGAGGCCGCCGCCACCGGCACGTCGCCGGTGCTGGCCGACCCGGCCCTGTTGCGCAGGGCCGCGGCGGCGTCGTTCGTGCTGCTCCGCAACGAGCGGGACGTGCTGCCCCTCGACCCGGCCGTGATCGGCAGTGTCGCCGTGATCGGCCCTAATGCTGTCCGGCCGGTGATCCAGGGCGGCGGCAGCGCGGGGGTCTTCCCGGTCTCCGTGTCCACCCCCGCCGACGCGCTGCGGGAAGCCCTCGCAGGCCGCGCGGCAGTCACCGTGACCCCGGGATGCCGTACCTGGACGGCGGTCCCCGCGCCCGCCGCCCGGTCGCTCACCGACCCGGTCACCGGCGAGCCGGGCGTCCACCTGGAATTCCGGGCCGCCGACGGCAGCCTGCTCGCCGCCGAGCACCGGACGACGACCACCCTCGCCTGGTGGGGCGATGGGCTGCCGCCCGGCATCGGGTGGGGCGAGACGGGCGTTGTCTCGCTGCTCACCAGGTTCCACGCTGAGGACACCGGGCCGTATGCGATCGGCGCCGCCGGGGTAGGCCGGCTCGCGCTGACCGTGGACGGCGAGGTGCTCGTCGATGCGCGGACACCGGTTCCCGCCGACCCGGTGGAGACCATGACGCGCCCCGGCGAAGTCCGGGGCACCGTGGAACTGGCGGCGGGCCAGGATGTCATGGTCGGGCTGGACTTCTACCCGGCGGATGGCGTGCAAGGACCGCTGGCGGTCCGGCTCGGCATCGTGGCGTCCCCCGATGAGGACGCCATGCTGGCGGAAGCGGTGTCGGCGGCCGCGGCCGCCGACACCACCGTGGTGGTGGTCGGCTCGGCCGAATCCACCGAGAGCGAAGGGTATGACCGGGACACCCTGAACCTGCCCGGGCGGCAGAACGAATTGATCCAGCGGGTCACCGCCGTCAGCGACAGAGTCGTCGTGGTGGTGAATTCCGGCATGCCAGCGCTGATGCCGTGGGCGGACCGGGCCGCGGCCGTGATCCACGCCTGGCTCCCGGGCCAGGCGACGGGCTACGCCCTGGCCGACGTCCTGCTCGGGGTGGCTGAGCCGGGCGGCCGGCTGCCGGTCACCATGCCAGCCAATGAGGCCGACTGCCCGGTGCTGCATGCCGTTCCGGAAGACGGGCTGCTCAACTACGACGAGGGACTGCTCGTCGGGTACCGGGGCTATGACGCTTCGGGAACAGCCCCGATGTTTCCGTTCGGCCATGGTCTGGGGTATACCGGCTGGGCCTATGAGTCGCTGGTGGTCGGAGCACCCGCGGTGACGGCCGGTGACGATCTGTGCCTGACCGTTACCGTCCGCAACACCGGGTCGCGGCCGGGACGCGAGATCGTCCAGGCCTACGTCGCCGGCCCGCAGTCCGGCGACGGGCGGCCGGTGCGGGTGCTCGGTGCGTTCGCCGTGGCCGCGGCGGCGCCCGGTGAGGCGGCCGACGTGGTGCTCCGGGTTCCGGCCCGGGCGTTCGCCGCGTACGACGCGCAGTCCGGCGGCTGGACCTGGCCGCGCGGCGCCTGCACGGTCGAGGTGGGCCGGTCCTCGGGCGACCTGCGGCTCTCGGCCGCGCTGATGTCGGGCTGACCAGCCCTGGTTCATGATCGCGGAAAGCTCGCGCCGGAAACGGCCGCGAGCTTTCCGCGATCATGCATGCGGCCTGGCCCGCGGTTATCCGTGCGGCGCCGGGGCGACGAGTTCGACCTCGAAGCCGTCCCTGTTCTCCAGGTAGGCGGCGTAGTGTTCCTCGCCGCCGGCGTAGGGGTGCTGGTCAGCGAACATCAGCCGCCAGTCGTGGCCAAGCGCGCCGGCCACCAGGTCCTCCACCTCATCGCTGGTGGCGACGTGGAAAGCGAGATGGTTGAGGCCGGGGCGGCACCGGTCGTGCCGCAGCGCGCTGCGGGCCGGCGACTGCTCGATGACGATGTAGCTGGCACCAGCCCGCCAGCTCTGGCCCTCCGGCCACTCCTGGAACAGCTCGTACCCAAGCGCCTCCAGCAGCCATCCCCAGCTGGCCTCGGCCCGGGTCAGGTCGGGCACCCAGAGTTCGATGTGGTGAATCGTCCCCGTGGCAGCCTGAGTCATCCCGATAGCATGCACCACTCCAGGCTCACGCGACCCCAGTCAGCGGACTTCCTCGACGCGACGCTGAATCTTGTTCATGGCATGCAGCCAGCGGTCCGGATCAGCGGCCCGGCCCGCGTACATCCGGGCGACTTCGGGGTGCGGCAGGATCAGGAAGCGGCCATCGGCGATCCCCTCGATGACCGCGTCCGCGACCGCCTCGGCAGTGATCGCGGAACCGCCGAGGATCACCTGGCCAGCGTGCCCGGTCGCATCCAGCAGCGGGGTCTTTACCCCCTGCGGGCAGACCGCCTGCACGATGATGCCGCGGTGCTCGTAGGTCGCCGCCATCCACTCGGCGAACGCCAGCGCGGCATGCTTGGTCACCGAATACGGCGCCGACCCGAGCATGGTGAGCAGCCCGGCGGCCGACACGGTGCAGATCAGGTGGCCGCTGCCCCGTTCCAGCCACGGCCCGGTGAGCAGCCGTGCGGCCCGGACGTGGGCCATCACGTTGACCTGCCAGGAGGTCTCCCAGTCCCGCTCGGCCGCGTCCTGCCCGCCGCCCAGGCCCACGCCAGCGTTCGCGCAGTACAGGTCGATGCCGCCGAGCACGTCGCTGGCGATGCCGATGAGCCGCGCCACGCCCTCCTCGCTGGCCGCGTCGCCCGGCACCACCGCGGCGTCGCATGAGGCCGCGACCTCGGCCGCGGCCGTCGCGTTGATATCGTTGACCACCACGCGGGCCCCCTCGGCGGCGAACCTGCGGGCCAGCGCGGCACCGATGCCGCTGCCGGCCCCGGTGACCACGACACCGGCGCCTTCGACGGACCTCACCGCGGTCCCCCGGCCGCCTTCAGCCCGGCCAGCTCGCCGAGCGCGGCCCGGTGCCAGTCCGGGGTGCCGAACCCGATCGAGGAGCTTTTCGCCCGCTTCAGGAACAGGTGCGCCGGGTGCTCCCAGGTGAAGCCGATGCCGCCGTGCAGCTGCACGCACTCCTGGGCCGCGAGCAGCGCGGCCTCGCTGCAGCTCGCCTTGGCCAGCGCGACCGCGACCGGCGTGTCCGGGTCGCCGGAGGCCAGGCATGCGGCCGCGTACCTGGCCGCGGCCCGGGCCTGGGTGATGGCCACCCACACGTCCGCCAGCCGGTGCTTGAGCGCCTGGAAGGAGCCGACCTGCCGGGCGAACTGGTGCCGTTCCTTCAGGTAGCTGACCGTCATGTCCAGGCACCGCTGCGCGGAGCCGAGCTGTTCCGCGGCGAGCATCGCGGCCCCGGCGAGCAGCGCCGCCTGCACCGCGCGCACGGCCGCCTCGCCGGACACGACGCACCGCGCGGGCACGTCATCCAGCCTGAGATCGGCCAGCTGCCTGGTCATGTCCAGGGAGACCACCGGCGCCACGGTAAGCCCAGGCGCGGCCCGGTCCACGGCATACAGGCCGGCCGGCACCCCGTCGGCGGGCACCAGCAGCACGCCGGCCGGCAGCGCATCGGCGACGCTGGCCACCGTCCCGGTCAGCCTGGCCTGGCCGGCCGGGTCCGCCCGGTGCGGTGCCACCACGCGCACGCCGCTCAGCGCGCCGTCCACCGACGGCCATGCCGCCGGCGGCCCCGCCGCGAACGGGACGGCGAGCGCCACGGTCGCCGTCCCGGCGGCCAGGTTTTCGAGCAATGTGGTGTCGGCCGCCTCCAGCAGCGCCGCCGTCGCCACTACCGCACTGCCGAGATACGGCACGGGAGCAACCGCCCGGCCCACTTCCTCCGCGACGACGGCCGCCTCGCGGTAACTCGCCCCGGCCCCGCCCTGGTCTTCTGGGATGAGCAGGCCGGCGCAGCCGACGTCGGCGGCCAGCGCGCGCCACAGGCCGGTGTCGTACGGCTCGTCCGTCTCGGTCCTGGCCAGGACCGAGGGCCAGCCGCCCCGGTCGTCGAGCAGCGACCGGACGGCGGCCCGCAGATCGTCTTCGGCCTCGCTGTAGAGCAGGCTGGGCATGTCCCGGCTGGCGCCCTGGCTCATCGGGGTAGATCCTTCCAGGGCACGCGGGTGTCCACCCGGGGTTCAGAGGGCAGGCCGAGCACCCGCTCGGCGATGATGTTGCGCAGGATCTCCGAGGTGCCCCCCTCGATGGAGTTCCCCCGCGCCCGCAGGTACCGGTAGCCCGCATCCCGGCCGTAGAAGCTGACCGTCTCGGGCCTGCGCAGCCCCCAGTACTCATAGCGCAGCCCGTCGGCGCCGGCCAGTTCGACCTCGAACGCGGAGATCTCCTGGTTCAGCCGGGCGAAGACCAGCTTGGCCGCCGATCCCTCCGGGCCGGGCTGGCCCGCGGCGAGCTGCTGGCGCAGCCGCTCCCCGGACAGCCGGGCCACCTCCGCGTCGGCCCACAGCCGCAGCAGCCTGTCGTGCAGGCCCGGGGTGTGCAGCTCGGGGTGCTCCCGCCAGGTCCGCGCCGCCGAGCCGATCATCCCGCCCTCGCGGGGCAGCGCACCGCCGCCGATCGAGACCCGCTCGTTCATCAGCGTGCCCTGGGCCACCCGCCAGCCCTCCCCCACGGCGCCGATCCGGTCGGAGTCGGGGACGACCGCGCCGGACAGGAAGACCTCGTTGAATTCGGCTTCGCCGGTGATCTGGCGCAGCGGCCGCACCTCAACGCCCGCGACGGTCATGTCGCAGGCGAAGTAGGTGAGCCCCTGGTGCTTGGGCACGTCCGGGTCGGTCCTGGCCAGCAGCAGGCCCCAGCGGGCCTGGTGGGCCATGGAGGTCCAGACCTTCTGCCCGGTCACCTCCCACTGGCCAGCGCTGTCCGGGCCGGCGCCGTCCGGGCCGGCGCTGTCTAGGCCCGTGCTGTCTAGGCCCGTGCTGTCTGAGTCGTGGCTATCCGGGATGTGCACTGCGCGGGTAGCCAGCCCGGCCAGGTCAGAGCCCGCGCCTGGCTCGCTGAACAGCTGGCACCAGACTTCCTCGCCGGTCCACAGGGGCCGCAGCCAGCGCCGCTTCTGCTCATCGGAGCCGAAGGCCAGGATGGTGGGCGCGGCCATGCCGAGCCCGATGCCGATCCGCTCCGGGTTATTGGCCGGCGCGCCGGCCACGGCGAATCCGGCGTCCACCGCAGACTGCATGGCCCGCGGCAGGCCGAGGCCGCCGAGGCCAGGCGGATAGTGCACCCAGGCCAGGCCCGCGTCGAAGCGGGCCCGCAGGAATTCCAGCGGCGGCATGCTGGCCGGGTCATGGGCCGCCAGGAATTCGCGGACGCGCTCCCGCAGGTCCCCGACGGTCGCCGGGGCGGTCAACCGCGTGTCACCCGGCCCGGTGTCTTCTGGCCCGGTGTCTTCTAGCACAGGGGCCCGCCCGCGACGTAGATCACCTGGCCGGACACGAATCCGGCACCCTCGCCGGCCAGGAACGAGATCGTGTGCGCGACATCCTCGACCTGCCCGATCCGGCGGACCGGGACCTGCGATGCCGCCATGGTCTGGAACTCCTCGAAGCTCATGCCCATGCGCGCCGCGGTCGCCTCAGTCATGTTGGTGACGATGAAGCCGGGCGCGACTGCGTTGGCGGTGATGCCGAACGGGCCGAGCTCGATCGCGAGCGTCTTGGTGAAACCCTGCATGCCGGCCTTGGCGGCAGAGTAGTTGACCTGCCCCCGGTTGCCGAGCGCGGAGCTGGACGACAGGTTGACGATCCGGCCGAACCGCTGGTCCACCATGTGCTTCTGGGCGGCCCTGGTCATCAGGAAAGCACCACGCAGATGCACGCCCAGGACCGTGTCCCAGTCGTCCTCGGACATCTTGAAGATCAAGTTGTCGCGGAGCACCCCGGCATTGTTGATCAGCACTGCGGGCGGCCCGAGTTCCGCGACCACCTTGCCGACGGCGGCCTCGACCTGATCAGCCTGGCTGACATCGGCGCCGACCGCGAAGGCCCGCCCGCCCGCTGACGTGATCGCCTCTACCGTGGGCTCGCAGGAGCCCGCGTCCAGGTCAAGCACGGCCACCGCCAGCCCGTCTGTGGCGAGGCGGCGGGCCGTGGCGGCTCCGATGCCGCGTGCGGCGCCCGTGACGATGGCGACCCGTTGTGTGTCCTGTGACATGTCCTGTTTCTCCTTGTGGGTGTCATCCTGGTCGTGCGTGATCATCGGGTTACCGGGGCTCTTGCCGGTAAGGCCGCAGTTCCCGGTGGGCCAGCGAGCGCTTGTGCACCTCGTCAGGCCCGTCGGCGAAGCGCAGCGTGCGGGCATTCGCCCAGAGAGCGGCGAGCGGGAAGTCCTGGCTGACGCCCGCCGCGCCGTGTGCCTGTATCGCCTTGTCGATCACCCACTCGGCCATCGCCGGAGTGGCGATCTTGATGGCCTGGATCTCGGTGTGCGCGCCTTTGTTGCCTACCGTGTCCATCATCCACGCGGTCTTCAGGACGAGCAGCCGCGCCTGCTCGATGCGGACCCGCGACTCGGCGATCCAGTCCTGGATCACGCCCTGCTCGGCCAGCGTCTTGCCGAACGCGGTCCGCTCGCTGACCCGCCGGCACATCAGCTCCAGGGCCCGCTCGGACGCGCCGATGAGCCGCATGCAGTGGTGGATCCGGCCCGGGCCGAGCCGCGCCTGCGCGATGGCGAAGCCGTCCCCCTCCCCGGCGATCAGGCTGTCCACCGGCACCCGGACGTCGCGGAACACGACCTCCGCATGACCGCCGTGCGGCGCGTCGTCGTAGCCGAACAGGGTCATCCCGCGCTGCACGTCGACGCCGGGGGTGTCCCTGGGGACCAGGATCATGGACTGCTGACGGTGCCGGTCACCGTCAATGGCGGTCTTGCCCATCACGATGAGGATCTCGCATTCGGGGTTCATCGCCCCCGACGACCACCACTTCCGGCCGTTGATCACGTATTCGGCGCCATCGCGCTCGATCCTGGTGGCGATGTTGGCCGCATCCGAGGACGCGACATCAGGCTCCGTCATGCAGAACGCGGACCGGATCTCCCCGTCCAGCAGCGGGCGGAGCCAGCGATCCTTCTGCTGCGCCGTGCCGAACGCGGCCAGCACCTCCATGTTCCCGGTGTCCGGCGCGGCACAGTTCAGCGCTTCGGGCGCCATCCACGGGCTGCGCCCGGTGATCTCAGCCAGCGGCGCGTACTGGAGGTTGGTGAGGCCTGGACCAGCTTCGTCATGGGCCAGGAAGAGATTCCACAGGCCGCGGCTGCGCGCCTGCTCCTTCAGCTCAGCGATGACCGGAGGGCGCCGCCACGGGTCACCGGCCTGTGTAGCGCGGGCCACTTGCTCGGCGAACACCGGCTCCGCCGGGTAGATCCACTCGTCCATGAAGTCCAGAAGACGTTTCCGGAGTTCCTCGGTGTGGCTGTCGTACGCAAAGTCCATAGCCCCTCCAGACGGGATCCGCTCCAGACTCTACCTACCCGCCAGTAGTGGGCTCAGAGCGGTGGAACACGTAGACGTCATCGTCGAGGAAGATCTGCTGGTACACGACGCCCGGGTGGCGCTGCTCGACGAACGTGAGCACGTTGCTCGGCGGCGGGTTCCAGCCACTGTTCGACTCGTCGAAGACGATGTACTGGGGGGGCGGATTGGGGCTGGTGCCGATCCAGAACGTGTCGTCCCTGGCCGCCAGGGGCGCGAGCATCGTCAGGGTGGTCTCGACTGTCATCCCGTCCGGCACCTTGGCCATGGCGGCGTCCTCCGCCCGGACGTGCTGGTCGATGAGGTAGGTCTGGGAATTCCAGAGCCCGTCCAGCGGGAAACGGAAGGCGAGCACGGCCGCGATGGCCAGCATGGCCACCAGGCTGAGCCGGACGGTCGCGGTGGCCAGCGCGCGGCGCACCTGGCCCGCCCCGCTGCGTGCCGCCCGCACCCGGGCCAGCGTGTCGATGGCGGCGATGAACACGATGGGCATCACGGTCGCGTTGTAGTGCCACGCCGTACCCCAGAAGTAACTGTTAACGGACAGGAAGCGCAGCACCAGGCTGGGCACGGCCAGCAGGACGATCGGGGAGCGCAGCGCGAGGAAGGCCACCGGCAGCAAGATCATCGCTGTGGTTTCGAGCTTCTGCCGGTACGCATTGGTGACCTGGCCCGCGAGCGCGGAGACCGTGTGCTGCCCGGTGCCGGCCCCGATCGCGCCGCCGTCGTTCCAGTACGGGTACTGATGCGCCACGTTGAAGTGCGGGATGATCACGACAATCTCGACGAGCGACCAGGCGATGCCCCACAGCACGAGGAACAGCCCGGCATCGGCCGCCGAGTTGCTGCGCGCCCGCCAGGCCTTGACCAGGATGAGGAGGCCGATGGCGGCGACGGTGAATCCCTGGTCCTCCTTGATGAAGACCAGCGGCAGCGCCCAGATCACGGCGGCCCGCGTCTTGCCCCGCAGCAGCGCCGACAGCGAGCAGGCCAGCAGCGGCACGGCGAACGCGATCTCGTGGAAATCGAAATCGATCATCTGCTGCAGGCCCCAGGAGAACCCGTAGGCCGCGCCGATCGCCCAGCTCGCCGGAGCGCCCAGCTTGGCTCGTGCGGCCCGGCATACCGGGATGACGGACAGCGCCGTGAGCAGGGCTTGCGCCAGGAGCAAGGTGACCGGGCTCGGGGCCAGCCGGAAGAACGGGGCGACCAGCGCCACGATCGGCTGGAAATGGTCGCCGAGCAGGTTGAAGCCCTGGCCCCGGATGCTGACCACCGGCGCGTGCAGGTGGGCGATCTGCCTGACGTACTCGGTGAAGATGCCGAGGTCCCACGAGCCTGGCTCGAGCTGCAGGTAGCGGGATATCGAGATCACGCTGTAGGCGGCGAACACCGCGAGCGCGATCAGCCATGGCACCCAGTCCGCTCGCTGCGCGGCCCCTGCGGCGCTGGCCTTCGGCCTCGACCGGGCCGCTGGGATGAGGCCGACCGCGGATACCGGACTGGCGTCCGCCGCGCCGGTCCCCGCCGCCGGACTGGTCCCGGCCCCCAGACTGGTCCCCGCCCCCGGACTGGTTCCCGCCCCCAGACTGGTCCCCGCCGCGCTGGTTGCCAGTGGCGCACTGGCATCAGCCGCAAGGCTGACCGCCGGTGCCGCGCTGAGCGGGTCAGTTGGCATCGGCAGCGGTCCCGGAA
>Ga0265338_10005577_pt1 | contig 16371 bp, 13 predicted proteins | sample 42126metaG_FD_193579 | JGI IMG/M metagenome (GOLD analysis project Ga0265338, IMG submission 193579) | Rhizosphere microbial communities from Carex aquatilis grown in University of Washington, Seatle, WA, United States - 4-21-26 metaG | ecosystem: Host-associated > Plants > Roots > Rhizosphere... | reverse complement strand
GCGAGCAGCCGATGCGGCTCGACTTCTTCGGCTCGACGCTCGATGCCATTCGGCTGTTCGATGCGGAGACGCAGCTTTCGACCGACAAGATCAAGAGCATCGAGCTTCTGCCCGCCAGCGAAGCGCCGCTGGACGCGGACTCGATCAGCCGGTTCCGTGCGGGCTATGTCGCGACGTTCGGCACGGCGACGAGTGACGATCCGCTGTATGAATCGGTCAGCGCAGGCCGCAAGCATCAAGGAATGGAGCACTGGCTGCCGCTGTTCCACGATCATCTCGACACGCTGTTCGACTACGCGCCGGAGGCGCTTGTCTTCCTTTCGCACCAAAGCGAGGAGGCGAAAGCCGCGCGGCTGGAGCTGATTGCGGACTATTACGAAACGCGCCGCCAATTCCTGCGCGATCAGCGTGAGGGGCAGAAGGCAGTTGGCGCACCTTACAAGCCGTTGCCGCCGGAAAAGCTCTATCTCTCCGACAACGAATGGAAAGCCGCACTGTCGCATCGGGACGTGCGCGAGCTGTCGCCCTTCCAGGCACCGGAGTCGATGCGCTCTGTCGATGCGGGTGGACGCCAAGGCCGTGACTTCACGCCGGAACGCGCGCAGGGAAAGGTCAACGTCTTTCAGATCGCGGCCGATCACATTCTCGATCTGCAGAAGGCGAAGAAGCGTGTGCTCGTTGCAAGCTGGAGTGTTGGCTCTGCTGAGCGTATGGGCGGGCTTCTCTCCGATCACGGCATCGATGCCATTCGCCAGATCAACCATTGGCCGGACGCACAGAAGATGGATGCGAATGGCGTTGGCGTCGGCATTCTTGGCATCGAGCATGGTTTCGAAGCAGCAGACTTCGCGGTCGTGTCCGAGCAGGACATTCTCGGCGACCGCATGGTGCAAAGCCGTGGGCGGCAAAAACGCGCGCAGAACTTCCTGCAGGAAGCCTCCAGCCTCGCGCCAGGCGACCTCGTAACGCATATCGAGCATGGCGTGGCCCGTTTCATCGGCCTTCAGACCATCTCGGTTCTCGATGCGCCGCATGATTGCCTCGAGCTGCAATATGACGGCGGCAAGCTGTTCCTGCCCGTCGAGAACATCGAGCTTCTGACGCGTTACGGCGCGGACGAAGGCGCGGCCGTGCTGGATCGTCTGGGTGGCGCGGGTTGGCAATCGCGCAAGGCGAAGATGAAAGCGCGGGTGCGCGAGATCGCGGGCGAACTCATTCGCATCGCCGCTGCCCGCGAACTGAAATCGCTGCCGTCCATCGATCCGCCGGAAGGACTCTATGACGAGTTCTGCGCGCGCTTTCCGTATCAGGAAACTGAAGATCAGGAAAAAGCCATCGCGGACACCATCGAGGATCTGGCGAAAGGCCGGCCGATGGATCGTCTGGTCTGTGGCGATGTTGGTTTCGGAAAGACCGAAGTGGCACTCCGCGCTGCCTTCGTCGCCGCGATGAGCGGAAGCCAGGTCGCGGTCGTGGTGCCGACCACGCTGCTGGCCCGCCAGCACTACAAGAATTTCGTCGAGCGCTTCAAAGGCTTTCCGCTCGTAGTTCGCCAGCTTTCGCGTTTCGTCGATGCCAAGGAAGCCAAAGAGACGAAAGCAGGGCTCGCATCGGGCGACATCAACATCGTCATCGGAACCCATGCGCTGCTCGCCGAGAGCATTACCTTCAACAATCTCGGTCTCGTCATCGTGGACGAAGAGCAGCACTTTGGCGTCAGTCACAAAGAGCGGCTCAAGAACCTCAAGGCCGATGTCCATGTTCTGACACTCACCGCGACGCCGATCCCGCGCACATTGCAGCTTGCGCTCTCCGGCGTTCGCGATCTTTCGCTGATCACGACGCCGCCGGTCGATCGCCTGGCGGTGCGAACCTTCGTCACGCCGTTCGATCCGCTGGTCATCCGCGAAGCTCTGCTGCGCGAGCATTATCGCGGCGGGCAGAGCTTCTATGTGTGCCCACGCATCGCCGATCTGCGCGAGGCCGAGGAATTCCTCAAAGCCACCGTCCCCGAAGTGAAAGCCTCGGTGGCGCATGGCCAGATGTCGCCCGGCAATCTCGAAGACGTGATGACGTCTTTCTACGACCGCAAGATCGACGTTCTCATCTCCACCAACATCGTGGAATCCGGTCTGGACATTCCGACGGCGAACACGCTGGTCATCCATCGCGCCGACATGTTCGGCCTGTCGCAGCTTTATCAGTTGCGCGGGCGCATCGGCCGTTCCAAGCAGCGCGCTTACGCGTACCTGACCACGCCGGCGGACCTAACTCACCGAGACCGCCGATCGCCGCTTGCAGGTTCTGCAATCGCTCGACCAGCTCGGCGCTGGTTTCTCCATCGCCAGCCACGACATGGACATTCGCGGCGCGGGCAACCTCCTCGGCGAGGAGCAATCCGGCCATGTCCGCGAAGTCGGCATTGAGCTTTATCAGGAGATGCTCGAAGAGGCCGTCTCGCAGATGCGCGCGGGTGAGGCTGACGACAGTCCCGATCAATGGTCGCCCACCATCAATATCGGCGCCGCGGTGTTGATCCCGGAAAGCTACATCTCCGATCTCAACGTCCGCATGGCGCTGTACCGCCGCCTCGCGGGCCTTGAGGACAAATCCGCCATCGACAGTTTCGCCGCCGAGATGATCGACCGTTTTGGCCCGCTGCCCGACGAAGTGAAACATCTGCTCGAGATCGTCGCGATCAAGCGACTGTGCCGCATCGCGCTGGTCGAGAAGATCGAAGCCGGACCCAAAGGCGCGACGCTCACCTTCCGCGGCGGGCAATTCCCCAATCCGGTCGGCCTGGTGCGTCTCATCAGCGAGCACCAATCGACCATGCGCGTGCGGCCCGACCAGAAAGTCGTCGTCGCGCGCGACTGGCCGACGCCGGAGCTGCGCCTGAAGGGCGCGCAGAACCTTCTGGCCCAGCTTGCCAAGATCGCCGAGGCCGCGCCGAAGGCGGTGTGATTCAAAATCTTGTGGCGGTCATCGGGTTTCACGGAAAATCTTGATCGTTGAATTCGTGTTTTCGCTCCTTTTTTGTTTTGGGGGGCGGGGGCAGCTGAATTGAAGTTGAGTTTTACCTCGTCGGTTTTCGTTTCTCTTGCTGTCACGGCCCGCGAATGCGGGCCGCCCAGGTGACACCTTGTTGGAGTGTGCAGAACCCAACTGGGTGGCCCGCAGTTGCGGGCCATGACAGCGGTGGGGTGACGATAGCGACCCCTAATTAGAAAGGCCCCGCGAGATTTCTTCCGCGAGGCCCAACGGTATCTCGCTACACGCAGGCCCGCCGAAGGCTGTCTTTCAAGCCGACACCAATCGGGCACTTTCGCCAATACCACCACGGTTTGCATGCGGGACGCTTCCTGACGCTCTCGAATCTGTCGCCTTCGAGAGCCGGACATCGAATCCGCGCGGGCTGCCCGCAAGTTGGCGCCCTTACCTGTCTGTTCTTGCGATTGATCTACGTCGTCATTCCAAGCGTTCTCCGATGGATCAGCATCGCGAGAACATATAGAGAACATTCTTATGGAAGTAAAGCCTATAATGAGGAAAATAAATGACATACTGTCATTTTTGTTGCGGTTTTCAAATGATTAGCAGATGCAATTCTTCCCAAGTAAAATTCGCTTAGATTGGGAGCATCACGCGCTGTGCCTATGTATTCTCTGCCGTCAAAGGTTTTTACTTATCTTCGCCGACTGCTTCTAAATTACGAACACACGAACGAACGAGCTTTAGCGTCGATCGTCAAACATGGCGAAGTCGCTGTCTCTATCGACTCCGATCGTTACTATGATTTCGGTCGAGAGTTCGTTGGACACGATGTCGTAATTTATCTTGGACCCGACGCTATCGCGCCAATCTCAATGCCGGTGCAAGAAAAATTGACTGACCGTCTACGAGACGATCTAGCAGCATGTGCAAAAGGCATTCCAGATGAATATATCAAAACCGTTCGTATCGAATTGCGGGATGAAAACGATTTTTTGTATCAAACTGCGCAAACGCTTTCCGGGCAGCCACCGACCAATCCGAACTCGCTATCGTTTTGGAAGCCAGATTCAATACGCGCTTTTATAAGTCATCGCGATAGTATCAAACGGATTGCACACGAGATCGCCAATGGACTGGAACAGTTCGGAATATCCTCATTTGTGGCCCATGACACAATTGAACCCACTGCTTCATGGCAGGCCGAAATGGAAAAAGCTTTGGAAACGATGGAAGTTTTCATTGCGTTGATCACGGACGATTTTCATGAAAGCGTTTGGACAAATCAGGAAGTTGGTTTTGCACGCGCGAAAGGCATCCCGGTAATCAGCGTAAAGTTAGGAAAAATCGATCCTCGCGGGTTCATCGCAGATAAACAAGCGTTCAGAGGCGATCCTGAGGATCTTCGAGATTCGATAGAGGCAATTTACAAGTTGCTGGCAGAAAAACTGGGTCAGCGAGACAGAATACAGCACGCATTGATTACGGCGCTTTGCGAGTCGCCAAATTGGATCGAAACACGTGCGCGTTTTGATAGGATGACCGGACTGGTCAACAAATTATCCGATGAAGAGTTCGAACAAATCAAAACTGCATACAAAGCCAACGATCAACTAAACGCTGCTGCCTACTTACGCAACAGTGATCGATTGCTAAAATTTCTGCAACGCACTCGAGGTGTTGCTTATCGACTCACCGCTGTCGGAATTGAGCCAGAAGCACCCGAGGAAGAAGAGATACCATTTTGAAATTCGCTCTGCTGACTCATCGCATCGCAGCATTCTTCATCGCAAACGGAACTGTTTGCCTCCACTGGCATTTGATGATGGGGAACCTTTGCGAGCAATCAGGAGAACATCATGGCGAAATCGACAACACGTCCGGCCGCGCAATCGCCGATCGGCGCAGCCGCGGGCGCAATGGTTGGCGCGGCGGTGGCAGGTCCGGTTGGTGCGGTGATCGGTGCGCCGCTGGGCGTGCTTGCATCGCGGCGCGTCAATGCCGGCACAGCCGAGCGGACGGTCAAATCCGCCGCGCGCAAGGTGAAAGCGCGCGCGGCCACCGTGGCGCGCAAGACCAAGAAGAAAGCCGCCAGCACCGCGCGCAAGGGGAAAGTCCAAGTGAAAGCCAAAGTGAAATCCACCGCGCGCACCGCCAAAGCCAAGACGCGCAAAGTCGCCAGCAAAGCGAAGAAGCGCGTGACGCGCGCGGCGAAGCGCGGACGGTAAGAGCAACTTTCAAAACAGCATCATGGCCCGGCTTGTCCGGGCCATCCATTTTCCAGAGTCGGAACGCGTCCTGCACCGCTTCTGGAAAATGGATGGCCGCCATGAAGGCGGCCATGACGAGGGAGGGTGATTCAGTTCGAGCGCAAAGCGCGCTAGGCTGAATCCCCATGACCCGCATCCTCGCCATTCACGCCCATCCCGACGATATCGAGACGCTGTGCGCCGGAACGCTCGCGCTTCTGGCGGCGAAGGGGCACGCGATCACGATCGCCACCGTGACCGCGGGCGACTGCGGCGCCATCGAAACCGACAACGAAACCACCGCGCGCATCCGCAAAGCCGAAGCGGCAGAGGCCGCGAAGATCATCGGCGCGGATTATGCGTGCGTGGGCATCGGCGATCTGTGCGTGTTCAACGACGATGCAACGCGGCGGCGCGTGACCGAAACCGTTCGCGCGGCGCGGCCGGATATCGTCATCACCGCATCGCCGGTGGATTATCATCCCGACCACGAAGCGGTGAGCATTCTGGTGCGCGATGCGTGCTTCGCGGCCTCGGTCGCCAATTACAAAACCGGCGCGGCCAACCCGCTGGGTGCGATCCCGCATCTCTACTTCGCCGATCCCATCGAAGGCCGCGACCGGCAGAACAATCGCGTGATGGCGGAATTCGCCGTGGATGTCGCCGGTTTCTTCGAGATGAAGAAAGCTATGCTGGCGCAGCACAAAAGCCAGATCGCGTGGGTCGAGAAGCAACACAACGTCGCCGATTACGCCGACGCGATGGCCTCCTGGACGCGCCGCCGTGGCAAACATTTCGGTGTCGGCTTTGCCGAAGGCTTCCGGCAATACAAAACGCATCCCTATCCGGCGTCGATGCTGCTACAGGAATTGGTGGGGGAAGCGCTGGTGATGAACGTCCGACCCTCCCCTTGAGGGTGGAGACCGCAACAGCGGGCGACCGTCGAAATTTGCGAAGCCTTCGCGCCGCAAATTTCGGGGAGGGGCCGCACTTTGGCGCGGAAGACAAGCCCCTCCCCGAAAAACTCTCGCGCTCGCTCCGCTCGCTGCTCGAATTTTGTCGACCCTCCCTCAAGGGGAGGGTGGGACATCGCGCCTAAGCAGTTTCCTTCTCCAGCGCCATCAGCGTCGCGGAGCCCACCTGGATGCGTTCGAACAACATCGGGCATTCGGGGATCATGCGTTCCATCCAGTATTTCGCGCTGATGATCTTGTCCCGATAGAATTGCGCGTTGGACGGATTGGTCTTGAGCTTGTCGTTCGCGAGCTTGGCCATGCGCGCCCACATCCAGCCGACGCTCACGATGCCCATGAGGCGCAGGTAATCCACCGCGCCGGCGCCGGCGTCGTTCGGGTTCTGCAGGCCATGTTGCGCCAGCCACATCGTCGCTTGTTGCAGAATGTCGAGACCGCGCTTCACCGGCGCTGTGAAGGGCTTCATGGCGTCGTCTTTTTCCGCATCGGCAATCCATCCGCCGACGAGCGCCAGATACGCCATCGGCGCCGCGCCGCCTTTGCGCGCGAGCTTGCGGCCGACAAGGTCCATCGCCTGCACGCCGTTCGCGCCTTCGTAGGTCTGGTTGATGCGCGCATCGCGAACGAATTGCTCCACGCCATTGTCGCGGATGTAGCCGTGCCCGCCATAGCATTGCATCGCCGCGTTCGCGCAATCGAAACCCATATCGGTGAAGAACGCCTTGATCACCGGCGTCATCAGATCGCCGAGCAGGGCAGCGTTGTCTTTCTCCGGCCGCGTGGAATCCGCAATGGCGTGTTGCAGCGTCGTCCACATCGCCAGCGCCCGCGCGCCCTGCACGAAGGAGCGGCAATGCAGCAGCATGCGCCGCACATCGGGATGCACGATCTCAAGATCGGCGGATTGCGATGCGTCCTTCGCGCCGGTCAACGCACGGCCGACACGGCGCTCATGCGTGTAAGCCCAACCATTCTGAAACGCGACTTCGGCGACAGAGATGCCCTGAACACCCACGCCCATGCGCGCATTGTTCATCATGCCGAACATGCCGGCCATGCCTGCGGAGGCCGAACGTTTCTGCCCCGGCTGCACCGGCACGGGCTTCGGACCGAGGCGCCACGCCTTTGCGTCGTCGAAATTCAAGATGCAGGTGGCCGAGCCCTTGATGCCCATCTTCTTTTCGATGCCGCCGGTGTTCACGCCGTTGCGCGCGCCCATTTTGCCGGTTTCATCGACGAGGAATTTCGGCACCATGAAGAAGTTCACGGTGGAGAGATCGTCCGCGATCTGGCCATTCTCGTCCGGAATCTTGGCGATCACCATGTGGATGATGTTGTCGGTGAGATCCTGATCGCCGCCGGAGATGAAAATCTTCGTGCCGGTGACTTTGTAGGTGCCGTCGGGTTGTTCGACGGCTTTGGTTTTCATCAGGCGCAGATCGGTGCCGCAGCCCGGTTCGGTGAGGCACATCGTGCCCGCCCATTCGCCGCTCACCATCTTCGGCGCGATGTTCTGCTTCATCCAATCCTGACCGGTCGCGAGCAGCGCGCCATAGGCCGCGCCGGTGAGACCCGGATACATTGCGAACGCCTGATTGGCCGATTGCATCATCTCGCCGACCGCGAGCGTCACCATCATCGGCATATCCGCGCCGCCGAATTTGGATGGCGCCGAAAGTGCGCCCCATCCGGCTTCGCTGAACTGCTTGTAGGCTTCCTTGAATCCGGCCGGCGTGCGCACGACGCCGTTCTCGTAGTGACAGCCTTCCTCGTCGCCCGACTGATTGATCGGATGCAGCACTTCTTCGGCGAACTTGCCGGCGTTGGTGAGAATGTCTTCCAGCAGATCGGGCGTCAGATCGCCGAATTGCGGCAGATCGCGCTGCTTGTCCAACTCGAGCAGCTCGTTCATCACGAAAAGAAGGTCGTCGGTAGGCGCGCGATAGACAGGCATGGAAGACTCCGGTGGAAAGCTGCGCGAATGTAGGCGAAGGCGCGCTCTCTCGCCATCCCGAAACGCGATGCTTGCCAGTGCTATTCCACCGCGTGGAGCGTGGGGATATGCGACAGTTCTTTCGCGATTTCCTTCTCGGTCGCCGACAGATCGTAAGCCTGTTGCATGCGCAGCCAGATTTCCGGGCCGCCGCCGACTAGCTTACCGATGCGCAGCGCGAGGTTGGGTGTGATCGGCCGCTTTTCGTTCAGCACATCGTAGAGCGTGGGGCGCGACACGCCGAGAAGGCCCGCGATTTCCGTCTTGGACTTGTGCAGCGAAGGAAGCACGTCCTCGCGCAGCACTTCACCGGGATGCGTAGGGCGCAGGCCTTTCAGAAGTGGATTCCGTGACACGTGCTTTCTCAACGCTTCCGTAATTCTTCCCGGACAATACGGCGCAACACTGTCTCAAGCGATTCACGATCGATAGCTTTGCGCAAAGCCTCGTTGATCAGTGTCTGATAGCCGCGCCCACCTGCGCGCCGCTTGAAATGCGTCACGACGACATTGTCGAGCATCATGTTGACCTGACGCTTACCAAGTATCATGCGAAAGGCGTCCGCGCCCTTTGCTGCAGAAACTTTCTTGCCACCGATTTTCCACACCGCACCACGCCGGGAAGTCTCGCGCCCGGTGAGTGCTGGCGCGTCGTCAGGATCGGCCCATCTGCGCTTTGTATATTTTTTGCTCGCGGTCATTCGTCTTCCTCATACTCACAATTCTTCGCCTGCCACCGATAGAAACGTAGACTATGGCAACCATGCGTCCGCGCAGAAATCCAACACAGACGATTCGCTGTTCGCCATAGTCCCGGCGGTCGTCGGTGAGCTCCAGGGTGGGGCCATCCGCAAAATCGAGCCCGCGTTCTTCGAGCGTGCGCCGTCTCTTCGCCTCGTCTCAAGTCAGCCGCATTCACCATATGCTAGCCGACACTTTGAGAATATCAACATTTATATGTTGATAATCCGCCAAGACGTCCAAGTGATGTGCCGTGCCGGCCACAAAGACTTGTGAGGTGAAAACGCGGTAGTCTAGTCTCCGGAACGATCGGACCCGACCGCCATGCCGCAAAGACTGCCAGCCATGTTCTTCGGTCACGGCAATCCGATGAACGCGCTGGCGAATAACGCCTATACGCAGGCTTGGCGGCGGATCGGCGAATCTTTTCCAAAGCCGCGCGCGGTGCTGATGATCTCCGCGCATTGGTTCGCCCCCGAAACCGCGATAACGGCGATGCCCGCGCCGAAGACGATCCACGACTTCGGCGGCTTTCCCAAAGAATTGTTCGACGTCCGATATGCGGCACCCGGCGATCCTGATTTTGCGCGCCAGATACAGACGCTGCTCGCGCCTCCGCCGGTAACGCTCGATACAAGCTGGGGCCTCGATCACGGAACATGGTCGGTGCTGACGCATGTCTATCCGAATGCCGATGTGCCGGTGCTCCAACTCAGCATCGACGAGACCAAGCCGCCATCGTTTCATTTTGAGTTAGGAAAGAAGCTCGCTGTGTTGCGCGACAATGGCGTGCTTGTCGCAGGTAGCGGCAACATCGTGCACAATCTTGAAGCCTATGCGTGGGGCCGGCATGTGCAAGAGCCCTATGACTGGGCGGTGCGCTTTGAAAGTTCCGTGCGGGAAAATCTGACGGTGAACAATTTCGCGCCGCTCATCGATTACGAACGGATGGGCCGCGATGCGATGCTATCCATCCCAACGCCGGAACATTATCTGCCGCTGCTCTATGTTCTCGGCGCCAGACAGGACGGCGAGGTGATCAGTTTTCCGGTGGACGGTATGGACGGCGGCTCCATCTCGATGCTGTCGGTACAGATCGGATAAAGCCGCCGTTTCGCTCAGATCAAATCGCGCAATGTGACAGCGACATCCTTCGTTTCGCCGCCGCGCTTCACGCCGAAGTGGACCACCGTGCCCGGTGCTTCATTGCGAAGCCGTTCACGCAATTCATAGACGGGCAGCGATGTGGCCAGCTTGCCATCCACCGATACGATCTGGTCATCCACTTTCAGTCCCGCCTGATCGGACGGGCCGCCTTTGGTGACATTGACCACCGTGTATCCCGCATCATTTTGATTGAACCAGACGCCTGAGCGATCAAACGTGTCCAGATCGGTGACCGGCGCGGCAGTCGGCTTCAGATACAGCGTGTTGTGTTCGTAATCGAGCGTCACAACGAAGCGCTTCAGAACACCGCCACCGATATTGCCGGACATATTCGCGTCCGCGCTCGCGCCTTTCTTGTCGGTCGAAAGAAGCACAACCGGTGCGGCAATCGTCTGGCCGCCGAGAACGAGCCCGTGGCCGCGGATGACATGACTGGTCGTCGGACCGCCGATACCCCATCCGGTCACGGCCTCGCTCGCGTTGCTGTATTTGGCGAATTGGGCATGACTGGAGACGAAGGGCGTATTGAGCATCAGCGATGCGCGATTGCCGGTATCTATTGTGAAAGTGCCCGGCACGCCGTCATAGCTGGCCTGCGCCTCGATGGTGTTGCCGTTGAAGGTGATCGGCACTGCCGCCCCGGCATCCTTCGGATCGAAGGCATCGGGACGGATAAGCGTGATTTCGCTCCTGCCGTAGTCGATGCGCGTCACGAAGCGGCGGAAGGTTTCGTAACCGACCATGCCCGGCATGGCGACGCCTTCGATGTTCGACATCGCGTTCAGCGGCATGACCATGAAGGTCTGATCCTTCACCGTCGCCGCGCCGAGCTGTAGCGATTCGACTTTCGTCAGTCCGACATCCACATGGCCCGCGCCCGCGCCACCACCCTGCATGTCGCCCTGGCTCTTGAGGCCGAGAGCCTCCATAACCGGCGGCGTCAGAAGATTGACGCCGCCCGTATCGAAGATGAACTGATACGGCTTTCCATTCACGCTGACGGTCGCGAATATATGATTGTTGATGAGCTTAAACGGGAAGGTCGTTTCCTTCGCACCGACGGCGATGGCCGTGTCGTTCAGATTGACCTTCGGCGCGGCGAAGACCGATGCGTTCTGCCGTGGAACGAACACCACGCTCGTGACCGTCATGGTCTGATCGAATTTCGCATTGCCATTGTTGACAAGCGTCCGGTAGGGAATCTCCACGCCATCGGTCTTGCGATAGTCCGAGAATGTCGTGGTGATGATGTCTGTGCCCTGCGCTTCGACAAGGCGCGATACCAGATACGTGTTGGCATCGAACCAGGCATCGAACGGCTTGCCGCCTTTCGGCGTGATGGTCAGAACGTCGTAGGTCACGCCGCTGTCCGCCTTCTCGCCGGCGAATGTCACGGCCGCGCCGCCATGACCGGGACGCCATGCCAGATTCGCGCGGCGCCAGGCTTCGTTCACGGCAAGCTGGCGCTGGTCGCCGCCATCCTGCGTCGTGACCGCGCCGGACGGATCCTTCTGCCACGCGTGCGCGCCATCGAAGCCCTGATCCATTTCCACCGGGCCGATCGCCGCATAGTCTACCCACGCGCCGCCTTTCAGATCGTCCAGCGATGTGACCTTGCCGGTCATGCCCTGGCCGGAATAGGCATAAACGACTTTGACGCTCGCTTTGGCGGTCCAGGCGTCACCGCCCATTGCGGCACGGTTGGCGGCGAGAATCTGGTCCGCAGTCGGGGCGGCAAAGGCGAGGCCGGAAAACGATGCGCTGGCGAGCGCGGCGAGGGCGAGCGTATGAAGGGCGTTGCGCATGGGGGTTCCTTTGAAGATGTGCCAGAGGTGTGCGGGCGTCACTAGCAGGTCAATATGCGCTTGAAGCATGGCTGTCATGTGGCGTGTTTGATCGCCGTATTTTTCGGCGCCGGCGTTGTGAATGCTGCGCCGCAGCGCGTTGTCTCGACCTTTCTTTGCACCGATGAATATGTGTTCCGGCTTCTGCCGCGGACACGTATTGCCGCGCTTTCGTTTCTGTCCGCCGATGACAATCCGGTGGTCTCGACTATCCACGACCGGGTGAAGGGCATTCCGCTTATTCGCGGCAGCGCGGAGGAGGTTCTGTCGCTGCATCCCGACCTGGTTGTCATGTATCGCGGTACCAATCCGAAGCTGAAGGCGCATCTGATCGAAGCGCATATTCCATTTCTGGAAGTCGATTGGGCCAATTCCATTGCCGATATCCGCAAAGTCGCGCGCACGCTCGGCGATGCGTTGGGCGAACGCGCGCGTGCCGATGCGCTTATTGCAGAGATGGATCGCAAGATCGCGGGCGCGCAGAAGTTCGCGCCACATCCGCCGGTGCGCGCGCTGATCTACGAGCCGAACGGCTACGCCAATTCCGGCGGCGTGACGGAAGATGTGCTGCGTGTTGCGGGATTGCAGGATGTCTCCGGCGGCATGACGCAGACGCGGCAAGGCACCATTCCGGTAGAAGCGGTGATCGCGCAACCGCCCGCGCTCCTCATCCTGAACGGCGAGCATGAGAAAGCGCCATCGCGCGGCGATCTCGTTCTGAAACATCCGGCGTTGCGCGCGCTTCCCGCCAGCACCGTCATCGCGCATACATCGCTGACGCCGCTGCTGTGTCCCGGCCCCTGGAGCGTGGATGTCGCGCTGCCGCTGGCGGAATTGGCCCGCAAGGCGCGAAGCGGCCGGTAACAGGCGGAATGTGTTTCTGTTAGGCTCCGGCATCGTTTGCCGGGGGGCTTCAACGATGACCGATGTGACCGCCACGCCGAAATACCGGCACATGGCGCAGACCTTCAAGAAAGGAGTTTCTGCTTTCGACGGCGGGGATTTCGCGCAGGCGCTGGATCGTTTTCGTGCGGCCGCGGAGTTGGGCCATCCTGTGGCGCCATGGGCCCTCGGAACGATGTTCGCGCTGGGACTCGGCATGCCGCGCCACGACGCGGCAGTGCGCGCATGGTACGGATGCGGTGAAGACTGGGGCCATATCTATGCAAACGATGCAAGCCGGCAATGGTGCGGCGAAGGCGTTTCCATCCCCGACGATGAAGTGGTGGCGTGGCTTCTTCGCGCGGCCGAGCACACCGAGGCGCAATACCAACTGGGACGAATGCATGCCAATGGCCGGGGCGTGAAAAAAGATTTCGGCGCCGCCATGATCCTCTACCGCAAGGCCGCCGAACAGGGTCACGCCGGCGCCATGCGCAAAATCGCGCAGATGTATGATTTCGGGGAAGGAGTCGCCAAGAGCAAAGCCGAAGCGCGCACATGGCGTGAGCGCGCCGATCTCAAAGACGGTTGAGAAACGATTTGGGCTGCTGTTGGTGGAATTGAGCGGAACGCGTCGAATTCAGAGACGAGGTGAGGACCGTGTTTGGGAATCTTCGCGTTGCATTTGTGATCTCAGTCGTTTTGTCAACTTCATGCAGTGCGACTGCGGCGACCTCCAAGGTCAATACCAAATTTGTTGACGCTTGTTTCACCGTTCATGGCCTACTTGAACAAAGCGACGGCGATCCGAGTTTGCGAATCTGGCGCGTTGGGACAAAACGAATTCTTGGAGTCTTCGATTGTAGAGAGAAAGACGAGAGTGATTCGGCGATACCAAGAAACGTCAAAGCCTTGGCGGGCCAATTCGTAAGCAAGTCGGTGTTTGGTGATTTCACAGTTTGTCCGTTTTCAAAGCGGAGGACTGGATGGATGCAGATGGTCTGCATCAGGAAAACAACTCATCTTGTACTCAAAGTACCCAGTTAATTTGACGTGCTTGCCTCTGCTCCGCCTGCGCCGTAAGACTCCGCCTGACGCATCGGTGTAGGGAACGGGTTATCCCCGGCTGCCCCCGCAACTGTAAGCGGCAAGCGACTCTACATAGCCACTGGAAACGGGAAGGCTGGAGACGCGCCAGAGCCGCCTAGCCAGGAAACCTGCCTTTGCGTGTCGTCCATCTTTCTGCCGGGCGGGCGGGAAGCAAGCGGAGCGATCCGCGCGCGGCGATGCGAAACGCGGAGCTGCTGGGTTGGACGCCAAGACCGTACAGTTGGAAATTGCCGACCCTTCACTTTCTGTGAACGCGATCGATCATGGCGCGCTGATAACGATTGCGCTCGCGTCGCTTGCTGCTGTGCTTGCCATCGCATCGTTCCTGATCGGCCCGGCGCATATATCCACATCCGATCTGTTCGGCGGATTGTTCGAGAACCACGGCACAGCCACGATCATCGCACGCGAATTGCGATTGCCGCGCGCGTTGCTGGCGCTCGTCGTCGGCGGCGCGTTGGGCGCAAGCGGCGCGGCGCTGCAGGGACTGTTTCGCAATCCGCTCGCCGATCCCGGCGTGACCGGCGTGACGTCGTCCGCCGGATTGGGCGCGGTGATCGCGATGTATTTCGGCCTCGCGACGTCGTTCGCGATCGTCTTGCCGGCCTGTGCGATTGCCGGGGCGCTCGCGACTTCGACCATTCTCTATTTTCTCTCGCGCAGCGGTGCGGATCGCACGGCGTTGATCCTCGCAGGCGCTGCCATCGCGAGCCTCGCTACGGCAATGACCGCGCTCGCCATGTCGCTCGCGCCCAATCCATACGCAATGGCCGAGATGATGCGCTGGCTGATGGGCTCGCTGAAGGATTGCACGCTGGCCGATCTGCTGCTCGCCACGCCGCCAGTTGTGTTGGGCGTAATCCTGCTGATGTCCTGCGCGCGCGGATTGGACGCGCTGACGCTCGGCGAGGAAGCGGCGCAATCGCTCGGTGTCGACGTGCATGGCATTCGCCGCCGCGCGGTCATCGGCGTTGCGCTGGCGACGGGTGCCGCGACTGCCGCCGCCGGTGCGGTGAGTTTCGTGGGCCTCGTCGTGCCGCATCTGCTGCGGCCGTTCTACGCGTATGAACCAGCGCGTCTCATCTTTCCCTCGGCGCTCGGTGGCGCAGCGCTCGTCACCGCCGCTGATATTGCCGTGCGCTTAATCGCACCGGACGGACAATTACTTGTCGGCGTGATGACGGCGCTGCTCGGCGCGCCGTTCTTCATCTGGCTGATCCTCAAAATGCGCCGGGGCACGGCATGACCGCGCCGCTGCGAATTTCCGGCGCAAGCGTGCGCTATGGCGCGCGCGATGTTTTGCGCGACGCCAGCGTTTCGTTCGGCGAAGGCCGCGTCACGGGCATTGTCGGACCGAACGGCGCGGGAAAGACGACCTTGCTGCGCGCGGCGCTCGGCATCGTTGCGGTTCAATCGGGATCGGTGCGCGTGATGGACCGCGATCTGGAATCTTGTTCACGCGAATTTGTCGCGCGCAACGTTGCGTATCTTCCGCAGGAAGGATCGGTCGATTGGCCGATGCCGGTGCGCAGCGTCGTCGCGCTCGGCCGTATGCCGTTCGGCGTGCACGACGCAGGCGGCGATGCGGCCGTTGCCGATGCGCTCTTGCGATGCGACGCGGCGCAATACGCTTCCCGCCGCATGAACGAACTCTCCGCTGGCGAACGCGCGCGCGTGCTGATGGCGCGGGCGCTGGCGACGAATGCGAAAATCCTTCTGGCCGATGAGCCCGCCGCGCATCTGGATCCCGCGCATCAGCTACGCCTGATGGATTTGCTGCGCGGCGAGGCGGCGCGCGGCACCGCCGTCGCGATCACCTTGCACGATCTGTCGCTGGCGTCGCGGTTCTGCGACGACATCGTTGTCCTGCACGATGGCCGCATCGTGGGGCAGGGGGCGCCGGCCGACGCGCTCACCGATGCGGCGCTAGCGCAAGTCTTCGGCATTGCGGCGATCCGCGGGGGGAACGAAGCCGGGAGCGCCATCGTTCCCTGGTCGCGTCTTTGAGTTGCGCGCTTCGCGGCGCGCGCGTTTAATCCCGCCATGAGCAAACATCACCACAACGATGACGACGACGGTCAGGACGAACACTATCATCGCGCCTTGCGCGCGCTGCAGATCGAATTGGTAAAGCTCCAGCGCCAGCTCATCGCGGAAAATTCGCGCGTACTCATCATCCTCGAAGGGCGCGACGGCGCGGGCAAGGACGGCGCCATCAAGCGCCTCACCGAACATATGAGCCCGCGCGAAACGCGCGTGTATGCGCCGGGCAAACCGTCAAGCCGCGAAGAGACCGAGTGGTACTTTCAACGTTTTGTTCCTGAGCTGCCGTCCGGTGGCGAGTTCGTGGTGTTCAACCGCTCCTGGTACAACCGCTCCGGCGTCGAGCGTGTGATGGGTTTCTGCACCAGGGAACCGACC
>Ga0265338_10005576_pt1 | contig 16372 bp, 11 predicted proteins | sample 42126metaG_FD_193579 | JGI IMG/M metagenome (GOLD analysis project Ga0265338, IMG submission 193579) | Rhizosphere microbial communities from Carex aquatilis grown in University of Washington, Seatle, WA, United States - 4-21-26 metaG | ecosystem: Host-associated > Plants > Roots > Rhizosphere... | reverse complement strand
TGACACTGGCCCTCGGCATCGGTGCCAACACCGCCATTTTTACGGTGGCCGAGTCAGTGCTGCTGGCACCGCTGCCCTATGCCAACCCCGGCCGGCTGGCGCTGCTTGAAACGCATTGGACCGACAGCGGCCACACCGCTCCGCGCATGACGGGGCCCGACGCCGTGGATGGGCGCACGCAGGCCAAGGGGCTGGAGGCGGTGAGCATGTTTGCCGGCGGCAACGAGGGCGTAGAGCTGCGCGGCCACGCCACTTATACCGAGGTGACCTGGACGGATGAGAACTTTGCGCGCGTCTTCAGCCTGCGACCGATTGCGGGGCGCCTGTTCAGCAATGCCGAGAGTCACAGCGCAGCGCTGGTAAGCGAGCAGTTTGCGCGCGACAACTTCGGCGGCGCGCAGGCGGCGCTGGGGCAAATTCTGCACATTGAGAGCGAGGCAATCGAAATTGTGGGCGTCGTTGGCGGCGGCTTCAACTATCGCGGCAAAACAGAAGTGTGGGAGGCTTTCCCGCTCAAGGCCGATTCAACTTCACGTACCGCATTCAACTATCGCGCCGTGGCGCTGCTGGCGCCGGGCACAACTTTCAAACAAGCACAAGCGGAGCTCGATGGGCTATCGCAGCGGCTGCAAACGCTGTATCCCGCCGACAATCGGGCCAAGGTGATTGAGGCTGTACCGCTGGCCGACGCAATTACCGGCAGCGCACGGCCCACGCTGCTGCTGTTGTGGGGAACGGTCGGCATTATTCTGCTGATTGCCTGCGTCAACCTGACCCATTTGCAACTGGTGCGCGCAATGGAGCGGCAACGGGAGACGGCAATTGCGAAGGCGCTTGGGGCAAGCCGTTGGCAGGTGACGCGGCCGGCAATTGTGGAGAGCCTGTTGCTAGCCGCGATGGGCGCTGCGGCAGGTGTAATGCTGGCCGTGCCCGCGGTGCGCATCCTGGTTGCAATGGCGCCGAAAGAACTACCTCGCGCAGACGAGATTCACCTGAATGGATGGGTGCTGGCGTTTACCGTAGGCATTGCCGCGTTAACGGCGCTGGCCGCTGCGGTTTTTCCAGCAATGCGCGCGGCAAAGGTTCAAGCCGCTGAGGCTTTGAAGCACGACGCCAGCCGCGGCATGACCCGCAGAGGAACGGCCACGCTGCGCGACTCGCTGGTGATTGCGGAAGTTGCAGCCACCTTTGTGCTGGCACTGGGCGCGGGTTTGCTGTTGCGCACCATGGCCGCGTTGATGACGCGTGACATGGGCTACCAGACGCGCCAGTTGCTGGTGGTAGATGCCGATGCACCGGCGCACACCGACGACGATTACCGGCGGGTGTTGCAACAGAACGACCAGATGTTTGCCGAGCTCGGCTCAATGCCGGGAGTGGAGCGCGCGGCCGGCGTGATGGGATTGCCCACCGGACCCTATGGCTCAAATGGTTACTACCAGACGCGCGGCGGTTTTCAATTCGATCCAGCGCATCAGCCATCAGCGATTTTCACTGTGGCCAGCGCCGGCTACTTTGACACCATGGGCATTCCGTTCAAGCGCGGGCGGGACTTTAGCGCAGCAGACACCTACTTCAGCCCGTTTGTAGCAATCATCAGTGAGTCATTGGCGCGGCAGAGTTTCGGTGATGCCGACCCGGTGGGAAAGCAGATCCAGTGCGGACTCGACTCTGACAAATGGATGACAGTGATCGGCGTGGTGGGCGACGTGCGGCAGGATTCGCCGGCCGATAAACCCGGGCCAGTACTTTATATCGCGATGCCGCAACACTCGGTGTTCGCAAACCAGATTCACATTGTGCTGCGCACGCGCGTGGCGCCGCTTTCCATCATGAATGCAGTGCGGGCACGCATCGCTCACATCAATCCGCTGATCGCGATGAAATTTACCACCATGGATGCAATGGTGAACGACTCGATTACCGTGCAGCGTTTCCGCGCTGTGCTCATCACGTTATTCGCCGGGGCGGGCTTGCTGCTGGCGATGCTGGGTGTATACGGAACGACTGCTTACTCAGTGGCGCAGCGGACCGTTGAGATTGGGATACGGATGGCTTTCGGCGCGGACCGCGGCAAGATTCTTGGCACAATTCTGCGCCATGCGGCTGTGCTGGCTTTGAGCGGAATTGTTGCCGGCCTGGTAGTGAGCCTGCTGCTGGTGCGGCTGGTCGCGGCTATGCTGGTGGATGTGCACCCGATCGATCCGCTGAGCATGAGCGTGGCCGCGGCGCTTTTGCTGTTGACCGCGCTCGCCGCATCTTCAGCGCCGGCGTGGAAGGCTACGCATGTGAATCCGATTCAGGCGTTGAGGGCGGAATAGCGGATGTTACGCCTCGAAGTCGAGTTCCACGGGGTCGATCAGCGAAACCAGCCACTCAAGCAGCGCCACGTGCGCGGGGTGGATGGTGTACGCATCGCAGGCCGCCCTGGTGGTGAACTTCATCATGCCGGCAAACTCGTAGCCTTGGCTGCGTGGCGATAGATTAGGGCCCACATGCGCCTCAATCAATCCAGGGACGACATTCCGAAAAGCGAGAATCTCCTGCTTGGCGCGGAGCTTGTCCGCGTTAGTGGCTTCCGGCTTCCATCGAAATCCAAATATATGAATGAACATGACGCTAGCTCCTCAGGGCAAACCCTCGCGCCGACTCCAGCAGCTTGGTCACCGATTCTTTCGAGCACGATTCGGTGTAGATGCGCATCAGCGGTTCAGTACCACTGGCTCGCAGCAGCAGCCACGTCTCAGCAGCGTTGGGCTTGGTTTTGGCTTCGGGGTTGTCGAGGTAGAACTTCACTCCGTCGAGCGTTTCGGTGCGTAGAATGGGCATTCCTGCAAAGCTCGCGTCGCCGGCGGGCAGCGCCTTTGCTCGCGCGATCGCCGCGTTCTTTATCTCGTCGGAAATATGCAGATCGATGCGGCCGTACTGATGCTCGCCGTACTCGGCCTGCAGATCGGCGACCAACTGCCCGAGAGTCTTTTTCTCCTCGGACATTACATTGGCCAGCAGCAGCGCATTCAGAATTCCGTCGCGCTCGGGCAGGTGGCGCTGGAAGCCGATACCGCCTGACTCTTCGCCGCCCATCACGATTTCGCGCTCCAGCATCAGGTCGCAAACGTACTTGAAGCCGATGCCGTGCTCGATCAATTCGCGTCCATATTTTTTGCAGATTCGGTCGAGCATTTTTGTGGTGTTGAAGGCGCGCGTAACTGCTCCGGGCCAGCCCTTGCGGCGCAGCACCCAGCTCAAAAGCACCGAGTAAATCTTGTGCGGATCGACGAAGTTGCCGTACTCGTCTGTCGCGCCGATGCGGTCGGCGTCGCCATCGGTGCACAGGCCGGCGTGGCAGCCGTTGGCCACCACCGCCTCGCCCAGCGCACGAATATGCGGCTCAATAGGCTCGGGATTGATGCCCGGAAACAACGGATCGGGGTTGGCGCGAATCTGCACGTGGTCGACGCCGATGCGAGTGAAGATGTCAGACAGAATGGTTGCGCCTGCGCCATACATTGAGTCGATGCAGAACTTCATTCCCGACTTCGCAATCAGGTCGAGATCGGCAAATCTCTCAATGGCCACCAGGTAGTCGGGCACGAAATCGACTTCAGTAATCGGCGCAGGCGTGGCGGCGGCGGGCGCGGGCTTGTCGAGATACGACTCAATGGCTGCGATCATCGACGGCTTGCCCGAGCCGCCGTACCAGCCCTTGTACTTCACGCCGTTCCACTGCGCTGGATTGTGCGAAGAAGTGATCATGATGCCGCCGGCCGCCCCGCGTTGGCGCACGCCGTAGCTGAGCGCGGGCGTGGGCGTAACGGCGCCGGCGAGCTGGACTGGAATGCCGGTTGCAGCCACCACTTCAGCGCATGTTCGGGCAAAGGCCTTTGAGCCGAAGCGCGTGTCGTAGCCGATGCAAAGGCCCTTGATGGGGGCCTCTTGCGCGTGTACGTAAGCTGCCACAGCCGCCGCCGCAATGCGGACGTTGGCAAACGTGAAATCGTCCGCGATCAGACCACGCCATCCGTCGGTGCCGAATTTTATTTTCGTGCTGGCCATACAGGAGGCATACCTCGCTTAACAAGATGCGAAGTTTCACGATAGCAGGCGACGCGGACGGCGCGCACGGAACGGTGTGCCGCGAAGACAATTCCTACTCCGCCCAAGCGGAGCTTGAACGCGGCAACCCGGTTCGCTGGACATTAGCAAAATGAACGTAAAGGCTGCGGGTCAAGCGACCTGCGGAAAGACTCACACAGAGGTCGTGGGACCGTAGGAGCATGATTTCACCGGAGACGCGAGACTACCAACCAAATGTCAGAGGACTATCAATGATGGCGGTGAATGACATGGGCATTGATGTCGGGGCCAGAACTCGCGAATGACGTTGGTTAACGTATCGCGCCCGATAGCATAGGCATATTTCTCGGCGAAGCCGGAGGCAGTTTGCGTATTGCTGGGATAATAGGTGAGCGAAATGGCCTCTGAGATGCCGCGACCCAGCATCTCAGAGGTGTTGAAGCCGTTCTTGCCGTGATAGTTAGGGGTAATGATCACACGTGTAGCGGAGTAGACGCCGCGCTTCCACACGCCTCCCTCGCCCATGGCGTAGTAGCGCTCGTCCTGATGAAACACCGTGGGCATGGCCCAGTCGACAAAGTAGTTGCCGTCGGTCTTATCGAGAAATCCGCGCCAGGAGTAGGCCCAGTATCCGGGAACACCTTTGCCGAGCTGCGGGTGCGAATTTGAGCCCTCGGCCATCAGCGACGTCACACCTACAAACACAAAGGCCGAGTAGTCGAAACTGTTGCGGGTGGCAATCATGAAGGCCTCGCGCGACGTTGGCGGAGGCGGCTTGGTGCCCGCGCTCACCGCGCGGTAGTTGGGCATTAAACCCAGTATGCGTTTGGGCTGGGGTGGCGGCGTGTGCATCGGGGTTGCGTCTGACTGGGGCTGTTGCGCGCTCTGCGGCCGCCCGGGTTGAGTCTGCTGGCTTGAAGTTGAAGAAGAAGTGTTCTGCGGGTCAGGCGCATCCGGAAGCGACACGGCGGAAACAATTTCTGGGCTTGAGCCCGGTTCTTGAGCCATCACGCGTGGCGCAAAACCCAGGAGAACGACGCCGGAAAACAGCGTCACAGTAATTAGGAATAGAAAAGAGCGCATTAATTCACCAAATTATGGATTTGCAGACTCATCGATTCACCGGGACGACGGGCAGGCCTTTGAAATCCTGGACCAGAATGGGGAAAGAAAAACGTCCCGGCCGCCAATTGCTCGAGGGCCCATTAGGAAAAACCGCAGGTGGCAGGCGGCTAAATCGACGAAAGCTTACTGAGATTAGACGCGGAAGCGCGCCTTCCAGTCACAGAGTTTTGCGACCGCCTGCACACAGCCCGACAGATGCTGATTTTGGACGGGGTAACGTCTGTATTTTCAATCTATTGCGCCGCGAAATCGATGAACCCGCGCGCCGGGTCGGTAGATACCAGTTTAACCGTAACGCGATCACCAACATCCAGACCTTTGGCGCCGTGGACGAGCATGCCATCGACGTGAGGATTGAGGGTGCGGACAAAGCTCCCGTACTGGTTCACGCCGGTAACGATGGCTGCATACGTTTGGCCGATATGCTTCGCCAGAACCACGGCTGCAATCCGCTTTTGCATCTCGCGCTCCACCTTGCGCGCGGCGTCTTCCATCTCGGTGCATCGCGTTGCAATTGCGTTCAGCGATTCGTCGGTGTAGGGCTGCTGCGCCTTTGCAAGCCAAGCCTTGAGGATGCGCTGCGTCACAATGTCAGGAAAACGGCGATTAGGCGCGGTGGAGTGCGTGTAGTCTTGCACGGCCAGTCCAAAATGACCCGGCGAAGGCTCGTTGGGCTTTACCAGAATGTATTCGCCGGGGCCCATCAGCTTGATTACGGCCAGCGAGAGATCGGGAAAGTGGTCGGGGTCTTTCTGCTTTTGCGCCAGCAGAAAATCGTTCAGGGGCTTGGAGTCAGGCTCGGCGGGCAGCGTTGTGCCCAGACCCTGGGCCAGTTGCACGATCCGGTCCCAGCGTTTGGGTGTGCGCACGATGCGGCGAATCGATGGAACGCCGGCTTGCTGAAGCCTGCGTGCGGTCACTCCGTTGGCCACCACCATAAACTCTTCAATCAGCGACGTGGCACGATTTTTTTCAATGGGGGCGATACCGACGATTTGATCGGTAATCATAACCGGCCGGGTCTCGAGGGTCTCAAGGTCGAGCGCACCGTGCTGGAAGCGCTCGCCGCCCATGCGCTGCGCGGCCTCGTCCTGCAGCTTGAGCTGCGCGGCCAGGTCGGCGTTGGCTTCAACTTTCGCCGGTGCGGGGCCCGTGCCCTCAAGCCATGCGCCTACGCTGGGGTAGGCCAGTTGCGCGCGATTGCGCACTAAGGCGCGATAGGCCGTCTCGTTGCTTGTTTGTCCCGAGGCGTCGACCGAATACTCAACCACAATTGCGATGCGATCTTCATTCTCATTGAGCGAAGTTGCGCCCTCAGAAAGCTCGGCGGGCAGCATCGGGTAGACCTTGACGCCGGTGTAAACCGAAGTGGTTTCGCTTTGCGCGTGGGTGTCGATGATGGAGCCTTGGTGGACGCGCGCGTCGACATCGGCTATGCCAACCAGCACGCGAATGCGGCCATCGGGGAGCCGCTCGGCCCATTCGATCTGATCAAGATCTTTTGAGGTGTCATTATCAATCGACGACCAGAGCAGGTTGCGAAGATCTGTGAATCCCGTTGTATCGGCCGGAACCGGGGGCTGGTTTACGATGGCCGCAATTTCCTTGTCGGTGCCGGCGGGAAAGTCCGGCTGAAAGCCGTTTTCAAGCATCGCGGCGTGGGCGGAAGCGATCAGGTTGAAGTGCCCTGGTTGCTGCCCGTGGTTGGGCTGGCTCTGGTGATTCTGTTGACTCGGTTGGCCTGGATGATTGGGGTGATTCGGCTGGTCGGCTGGGTTGGAACTCATGCGAAAATACGCTCCTTAAAACGAAGAGACAGCGTATCACGGGAGGGTAACGAGATGATTTAACAAGCAGCGAGTCTGCGAGTCAGTGGTCTCCCACCCTTCCGCGAAAGAACGCGAAAGGATGGGGCAACGGCATTTGGGAGGGACTATTGAATGCCGAGGTCAGCCAGCACCTTGGGCTTGGCTTCTTCCACCGCCAGCAGGTTGTGGCAGACTGAGCAATCCTGGGGAATGCTCGAGCCGTCTTTGGCCGCGTGGCTGCCGTCGTGACAGCGGAAGCAGCCGGGATAGTCCATATGGCCGATGTGATTGGGATGCGTTCCCCAGGTCACTTTCATCCATGGAAATACGTTCTGGTTGTACAGTGTCGCCAATTCCTCGCCAGCTTCCTTTACCTGGGCCGATTTTGAAGCCAGCACGGCGGGGTAGTTGGCTTGGTAGAAGGCCATGAGCGTGGCAGGAATCTTTGCGCTGGCGTCGTCTTCGCTGGCGTAAGTTCCATTCAGCAGTTCCAGTCCTTTCTTGTGAACGAAAGGCAGGTCGGGGCTGATGGCGCCGCCGGCCATGGCACGGTTGATGGCTTCTCCCGCCGTAACAAAGGTGTGCGCGGCGCGATTGTGGCAGTCGATGCAATCCATCACGCGGCGCTCGCCTTTGGGCGGCCCGGCCTTTGGATCGGACGTTGCGTAGACCGTTTCGCTGCCGTCAGCGTTGCGGCGCTGCACCCAGGGAATCGTGGTCCGTGTTTCGTCTGTAGAAATGTACTCGATGTGGCCGAGGTGCACGCCGTGGATTCCGGTCAGGTGCGAGAGCGAGTCAACGCCGCCCAGGTGCAGAATGAGCACAGTCTGGGTCTCGGAGTTCTTTTCATCGTCGGCAAACTCTGATTTGACCAGCAACTTGTCACCGTCAAAGCGCGTGGGAGTATGGCAACTCTCGCAGATGGCGCGCGCCGGGCGCAGACTGGTGACGGGCGAAGGAATCGGCGTGGGGTAGTCGGGAATTAATTTGGGCGCATAGTGCGCAACCGGGTGCAGGCTGACCTCGACGAGCTGCTTGGTGCCGTTCACCTTGGCTTCAAAGTAGCTCTGGGCGCCGCTGCCGATGTGGCATTCAACGCAACGAACATGCGAATGCGCTGAAATCTTGTAGGCCGTGTACTCGGGGTGCATAACGTGACACGATTGGCCGCAGAACTGGGGTGAATCCATGTACGCCGCACCGCGGTAAGTAGCTACGGCAACCACCAGCAGGTTGACGATGGTTGCCACAAATACAATGTCGAGGCCGTGGCGGAAGATGCGATCGTTGAGATCGATCTGGGGATATTTGGCGGGGATCGCACCTTCTTTTTGCAGCCGTTTGCGGCGGACTATGATGCCGATCGGGATAAGAGCGAGGCCACCGATGAAGAGCGCCGGCAGAAAGAGAAAGAAGATGATGCCGAGGTAGGGATTCTCATAGGCATGGCCGAAAATCTCAGCCATCCAGTAGATGATCATGGTGACGCCGGATGCGGTGGTAACGGCGCCGCCGGCGAGGCTGAGCGGATTGTTGCCGAAGAACAGCGCCGGCCTCATCCAGTTTTCGCGAAATCTTAGAAACAGTGGCACCTGGAATCTCCGGTGTGAAATGAGTGGTCAGTGGTCAGTGATCAGTGGTCCGAAATCGGGGAATGTCGATCGTGTTGCCCCACCTTACCGCACGAACGAAAGGCGCAGCAAGGGTGGGGCACATGATACTTGCAAGACTGCGGTAGACCCCTGAGTTATTTCAGGGTCTTGAAGAAGGCCGAAACTGCCTTCACGTCCGCGTCGCTCAGGCCAGCGATCGGCTTCATCTTGCCTTTGCCGGTCTTGACAGTGGTGGCAACCTGGTCGGCCGAGAGACCCGCGATGGCGGGATCGGAGACTGGCTTGATGCCCATCATTTTGGCCATCGCCGGGCTGGGTGTGCCGGTTGCGCCGTGGCAGGCCTGGCACTTCGACTTGTAAAGTGCGCCGCCGTCCTGGGCGAAGCACATAGTGCCGGCAACAGTAAGAACCGCGGCCAGCACAAACTGGGAACGAAACATATTCTTCATGGTTAGACTCCTCAAATTACCAGCTTGAGCGCACTCAAGCGCAGCCGGTCGGTTTTTGATTGTGCCCGGCCGGCGGCCAGTACTTGTGGTCGCCGAATCCGTGATCGAGATGGAAGATCCTCAGGGGAGTACCACCTCACTTTGTCGGTGCGGCCAGATGATAACTCATGCTGGCCGCCTCGATCTTGCTTACTTCGCAAACGTGCGGAAGTACTCGACTGAACCCTTGATTTCGTCGTCGCTCAGCTTGCCCTTGAACGCCGGCATTTTGTTTTTGCCGTTGGTGGTTGTAGCAATCATCTCATCTAATGAGTGCGCCTTCACAGTTGCGTCTGAAGCCGGCTTGACGCCCATCATCTTGGCGATGCCAGGATTTGGATTGCCGTCGGCTCCGTGACAGCTTTGACACTTGGCCTTGTAAGTCGCTTCACCCGCCTGGGCAAAGCCCACGACGCCGGTCATGAGAACCACTACGGCCAGCGCTGCATAATTGCGAATTGTCTTGCTCATGGTGTTACTCCTTGCTCTTGCTTTTCATCTGGCGGCCGGTTTCTGGTAGCCGGCCGCCAGTTCTGCCTCTTACAAGGCGATGACCATGGGCCTGAGAGATTCTATTCCCTGTAACCACGGGCCAGAACACCGCCTGTCTCTAAAACTCGTAGTGCACCCCCATTGAGATGTTGTTGGCATGGAAGTTTCTGGGAGCTGTGAATCCATAAGCAGGCGTGCCTGCGGACATCGCGGTGTTCGGCAGGGTGCTGCAAGCAACCACCGGCGCGCTGGTCGAGCCTACTGCAAGTCCGGGGTTGTCGTTGCAATACTGCGCACCCGACTGGCCGCCCTCGCCGTAGCCGTAGTAGTCGTATTCGCCCTTCCAAATCAGCCCCGGGCGCATCGTCCATGCGATATTCACAAACGGAGTCTGGTAGGTGGACACCAACGAGCCGTTGACGTCGCTGGCATCGGTGAAGAAACGGCTTCCGTTCACGGCGCTGACGCGGTAACCGAGTTTGGTGTGCAGCTTTTTGTTCGGGGACAACGCCAGCGCCGCCGATGCGTATTGCGTCGGAGCATCCTCGAAATTCTTGGCTGGCCCGAAGAGGATAGTGTTCGCTCCATGGCCGGCCGCGACGGGGCCGCAAAGCGTACCGTTCTGAATAGCAGCCGCAGGCGCCACCGCGCCACCCGGCAGAACGCCGGCCGCGCCCTGGAAGCAGATGTTGTCTGCCATATACACATCGCTATAGGAGTAATTGAAAACGAACCCGTAGCGATCGTTAGGGAACAACTCGGTTCCAAGGCTTACCACCCGCGAATGATCGACGTGGTCGAGCGGACCGAAGTAGGGCGCGGTGTTGCCCGCGAAGTCCTGGTTGTTGTTGGTATTGTTATGCCGTTCCAGATCGTTGAAGGCGCCGGAGACCGTCACCCAGGATTTTAGCCGGTAGATAGTATGCACCCGATAGTGCCGCAACTGCCGGAATCCCATCGGGGTAAAGGCGTTGTCGTTGTACATGGCCTCGACGCTGCCGTTGAGTTCCCAGTTCTTCGTGGGGCGCAGGGCAGCGTTGAAGATGCCACCGTTTTCGTGAATGGTCACCTCACCGGCTTCCGTATTGTTGGCCGGAATCGGAATATTGTGCGCGTCGGTTCCCTGTCCCTCTGCGATCAGATGATCCTGATAGCGGTAGGTGAAAGAGAAAGTCGCGCGCGGCGTGGCGTCCCAGCTCACGGTCAAGTCGTTGGTCGTGAACTTCTGGCCGAAGTAAGCGGCCAGAGGCGATGCGATTCCGGGGCCACCCTCAGTGGGCATACTGGGCGCGTTGCCGGACGTGACCGCGGTGCTGGTCAGATTCGTGTTGTTGATGGTTTCCTGGCCCACCGCTGTCGGCACCGTCTCAGTGGTCCCGCCCGTTTCTACGGCCGTTCCCGGCTGGCGGACGTTCGAGTAGCCGATCTGGTCTTCGATACTCACGGTCTTGCTCACCTGCCAGACGATACCGTAATCGGCGGCCATCACCTCACGTCTTGCACTCGCGCTTGCCGTACCGGTAAGCACGCGATTCGCTCCACTCAGACCCTGGAAGCTCTCGTAGTAGTTGGGCAGGTTCATGTTCGCGTGGGTGTAGCGGACATCGCCGTTCATCGCCAGGTTCTTGAGGGTCGAGCTCTGAAACCGGAAGATCTCAGTAGGGAATATCTCGCGCGTCGGCTGGTACCGGACGTAGCTGCTGAGCACGTTGCACGCCGGATCGATGATCGGCGCGCCACCTCTGGGATTTGCATAAAGAATCGTGGTCGGGTTAGCAATGCTGCCGTTGCAGACGCCGCTGGGTGTAAATGCTCCGGCTTTGCTGCTGTAGCCATACGGCAAAAAGTTTTGATAGCTCGTCAGCAGCGCAACCTTGGTTCCGTCCGCCTCCTGCACGGTGAAGTACTGCGGAGCCATGTTGAAGTAGGAGTCGCCTCTGTAATGATCGATCTGCTCCTCAAAGGTCAGTTTCGTACCTTGGACGGGCTTCCAATCCACCCCCGCGGTGAAGTCATCGGTGCTGTTGCGCTGCATTTCCTCCAGAACGACGGCGTTAGAGCCGCCAATTTGATAGCCGCTCGGAGTCAGGCTCGGCCCTTGCATCACATTTTGCGAGTAGCCGAAACGGTAGGTCAGCTTCGACAGTGGAAGCATGGTTAGATTGGTATCTGTCATGCGGCGCACCGTATTAAACAGAAACGGCGATTGATTCACGCTCGGCCATGCATACGGAGTGGTCGAGCCGCTGATAGGAATCGAGTATCCGCTGGGGATTCCAGGATTGCCCAGCAGATCGTAGTCGAAGTACTGGCGATCGCGGCGGAACAGTCCAGAGAATTCGTAAAGTTTGCCCTTCGAAACGTCGAGCTTGGCGAAGTTGTACGGTTCGCCGCCAAAACCGCTGCTGAATGCGGTGAGCGTATCGGCAAAAGAATGCTTGTTCGATGGCAGGGCGCGCATCTCAAAGGTCTCGCCGAGCACGCGTGGACCCGATTGCAGATTTACAAGGGTGTCGTACATCGCTCCGCTGCCGTAGGTGTTTGCGATGCGTCCGCCTACATCGACGGAGTGATGGGCGGTGTAACCTTCGGGAGTGGACATGTGTGTTTCCGGCGCTGGTGCCACTGAATTTGGCACAACCGGATTCTGACCCAGGACTGCGGTGGCGCTCATGACAAAAGCCGCCAACCCCGCACCCCGGGCCACGCGCGCGGCCGCCGAAGCAAGCCGCTCAGAGGTAAACCGGAATTCAAAGTGTGTCTGCGTCATAAGAGCCCCTATCTGAGAAACGCCGAGTTGATATTCGAACCGTGAATATACGTGTGGCAGCTTGTGCAAGGCACGCTGTCTGACGATCCCTGCCCCTGGCCATGAACCGTGCCGAGAGCTACCGCGCTATGGCACTGGTTGCAAAGCATGTTGACGCTTGGCATATTCAACAGCCGCGCATTCTGCGAGCCGTGCGGCGTGTGGCATGCCAGGCACCCTTCGGCCTTCACCGGGGCGTGCTCGTATACATAGGGTCCACGTGTCTCAGTGTGGCACTTTGTGCAGATCAAATTCTGATCGGCTGTCGACTTCAGATTGTTGTTCCCGAATGTTCCATGAACGTCGTGGCAGTCGCTGCAACTCACCGCGCCTTCATTCACCTTGTGGTGGAAGGCCATGTCGAATTGCGGCTTCACGTCGCTATGGCACTGAAAACAGAGCCTGGGCTCCGCAGTCTTGAGAAGCTTTGCAGATTCCTCGCTCTTGTGAACGCTGTGGCAGCTGATGCAGCTAACCCCAGCCTTGGCATGCGGCGAGCGATCGAAATTGGGATGCGCCCCGGCATGGCACCCGAGGCACTTTGTATCGACCTCTTTGGGTGTGGCCTTGGCGGGGTTGAAAATCTTGGTTACGTCGCCGCCGCCGTCCACGTGCGCCTTTCCCGCGCCGTGGCAGCTTTCGCAAGTGGCTCCGTTCGAGCCGTGCATTAACGCCATTTTTGTGTGCGGATTTGAGGCGAACCCCTTGGACTCGTCTGCGTGGCACGTGGCACAGGTGTCGGAACCGACATAACCTGCGGCAGTCGCAGCGTCCTGCCGGCCACTGGCCGCAGGACTCTTCCCGTTTGCCGGTGGCGCCGCAAGCGCCGCCGCCGAGAGCATGCCCGCACCAAGCACCACCAGGAAGGCCGCGATTCGAGTTTGCAATCTGGCCGAAACCCCGTGTGCTGGGCAACGTCTTTGATGTTCAATATTGCGCATGTATTACCGCCTTTTTCTTCTGCCCTAGGTGAATCCTGAAACAGGCACGCCGGACGATCGCGTCTGCCTTCGTGGAGCAATTGACTCTCCACGTTGGGACTTATCGCCGGTTTGCATGCTTCCGAGCAGCGGAATCTGTGCGGAGCATCACTCTCTGAGGTGAAGAGTACGGCGTGTCCGCCGAGGTGTGCCGTGATGTTCGTCACATTCAGACCCGCGACTTCGGCTCCCCGGAGCCTTCTTAATCACAGTTACTTGCAGGCAGAAGATCATGCCGGGCGTTGCGCGTCTGTCACATTTTGACCATCCAGGAAATTAAGGATTCTTACCGGTATCGGGAAAGATTCCTGATTCAGGAAGTCTTCTTCGCTTGTGAGGCCCGTCACATTCAGTCGCACTCGAATTTTGCAACAATCCACGCAAGCCTTAGTCCCGGACATTCCAGGGCCCTCACCTTCCAAAGGGCACGCATCGCTGGTTTCTGAAGAGTGAGAGAGAGTCAGAGAGCAAGGCGCTGAGTCATGATCGGATTGGGGATGCCATGGCGGATTTAGTACTACAGGCGGACGTGCAGGTACGGCAGAAGCACTTGCCGCGCCAGATTCCCGCGGGTTGCGCGGCATGCTCCAACAGGCGCCCGGGGTGGTTTTGCTCGCTGGGGAGCGCTGTACTGGCCGATCTGGAGCTGGCGACCAGCACCATCAGCCTGCCGGCGCAAGCCTCTCTTTTCACGCAAGGCGAGGAAGCTCGCTGCCTCTACCTTATATGCAGTGGATATCTCAAGCTGACGGCGGGACGCGCTGACGACCGGCAAATGATTGTACGGGTGGCGGGGCCGGGGTCCATGCTTGGGCTTTATGCGGTTTTATCCCACGGAGTGTACGAGGTTTCAGCCGAGTCACTCACCACGGCGCAGTTGCGCCCTGTCGAACGCGACCGGTTCCTCAGCTTTCTGCGCAGCCACAAGGAAGCGCAAATGCGCGCTGTGCAGTGCATCTGCCAGGAATACCGTTTTGCCCTTCAGGACGCTTGCCGCATCGCGCTTTCAGAAACCGTGGCGACACGGCTGGGACGGCTGCTGCTTGAGCTGGCCCACCAGATCGGCGAGCACATGCCGGGTGGTGAGTTCCGTTTTCCGCTGCTCCTGACCCACGAAGAGATGGCCTCAATGACCTGCACCACCCGCGAAACCGTCACTCGCACTCTGGGCCAGTTCCGCAAGGCCGGCTGGATCTCGATCGAGGACTCGATGGTGACCGTGCACCAAACGGAAAAACTGCAAATGTTGATGTAAGAATATCAACAATTTGAAGCATGCTACTGCATGATTCTCGTCCTGCGGAGTGTCGTTCCGCTCCCTTCTGCCCGGTTCCCTTAGTCAAACGAGCTATGATTTCTATAGCTGACCCCTTGTCAATGCGGGAGCTTCAAGCATTATGATCCGTAATTCATTCACCTCTGCCGCACTCTTCCTTTCATGCTGCGCTGTTTTAGCTCAGTCTCAAGGCACCGACCCTGCCGCTCCCCAATCCACACCTACGGCTGCGGCTCAGTCCGCGAACCCGGTTGTGCCAGGCGTTGCCATCACTGAGGGCGCCACGGTAACCCAGTTCCAGAAGATCGAGGATGCGTGGAGCGATGCGGAAAATCGCAAGGACCAGTATGGGCTTGAGCTGGTTCTCTCGCCGCTTCTGGTGGACGTTTCAGCCACCGGCGACATTACCACGCGCAACCAGCAAGTGATGCTGGTGATGAACAACGATGACAAGACTCTGAATCTGCAACAGAAGGTCATCACCGTGCGACTGCTGGGCGATATAGCCGTAGTGAACGGCACATATACGCTTCGCCACAAAGTGAACGGCCCTGAAGTGGTTGAGAAGGGTGTATTCACTCACGTGTTTGAGCGCGTACGGAACGGCTGGCTATGCACCAACTCGCAGCGCACCGTATTGCGCACGGAGACGGCTGGCAAGGCAGGAAAGAAGTCGTCCACTGCCGAAGAGCCATTCCATATTCCGTTCTTCTCAAGAGGCGAAAAGAGCACGACGACAACTACGACCACCACCACGACGCCGCAGTAGGCTGCATTTCTCGCACGCCGTCGATGGTTGTATTGGTTTACCCCTCCCGTACCCGTCAAGCCCACTCTCTTGAGAGCACCCACCAACTCCGCCTTTTTCAATCGCTTGCGATCTTCAGAGCTTTGCGTGCTTTTTTCCGCCGATCCGCTACGCTTGAAGCAGGTCATTCCAATTTTGACCCGGGTCTACCGGCCGAGGCCCGCTGCGACCCCGTACATGTCGGACATAAGTTCCATGTTTTGAAGATGTCGATATCTAAGCTGTTTACAATGAAGAATTTGCGACACTTGTGCCGCTCTCTGCGCGAGTAACCCTCGTTGAATCAAGATTTTGCCCGAAAAAGGGAGGGGGGAGGGTCCGGACCCGGGACCTTCCTGACATTTTGAACCGGGGACATACCTGACACTGCACAAGTCCATGGATGTTTGACTAGAACGTTCTGATGGGCTGGATAGGCGAGTGTCTTAGTTCGTGAGCTGAAGAATTCGGTCTGCTGTTCAGGTTGGACCACGGTCAACCATCCACGAGGCGCGTCCTCAACCATCCCCTCAAGTCAAATAGGTTCGACGTCGATTAGGACCGCAGCGGGCGCGGCGGCCGGGTGCTGCCAGGCGTGACTCTTTTTTGCATCGGCGCTGGTAGTGGCGAGGCGCTGAGGCCGGGAGCCGTGGCGGCGGGGCTGGCGTTGGGAACCATGTGACGACGGCGATGAGCGCACTGCTCACCGCGCCCGACCAAAGGTGGTTGAGACTCCGTGAAACGAAGTTCACCGGTCGTTTCAAGGATTCAGCGAACCATTAACTTATAGGAACGATTATCCCTTTGACGCATGCACGATTTAGCGAGATAATGCGTACGTGCGAGGGATGCGATGAATCTTTACTCTCTGACGCGCCGGTTTCCAACGGAGAAAGCTGCACTCGATCATCTGGTGA
>Ga0265338_10005574_pt1 | contig 16374 bp, 15 predicted proteins | sample 42126metaG_FD_193579 | JGI IMG/M metagenome (GOLD analysis project Ga0265338, IMG submission 193579) | Rhizosphere microbial communities from Carex aquatilis grown in University of Washington, Seatle, WA, United States - 4-21-26 metaG | ecosystem: Host-associated > Plants > Roots > Rhizosphere... | reverse complement strand
TTCTATCAAGAATGTAGAGAGTTTTGAACTTCCTATCATCACTCTTTCAAATACACTATCTTTTATTTATTTGGCATTCAATTTCATTTAACTATATTTTTCTTGAAAAGTACCTATAAAGAATAATTTTATGTACTTTTAGCATGAAAAAAGTAATTCTTAGAGGGAGAAAATTAGGCAATCAACTTGATTGCCATTTGATATATAATTGTAATTAACAATATTAGATAATTCTTCTTATGGTGGAACAACATGTAACAATTTGGCCTTTTGTTGCTTTTGCTGTTATTGTATTTTTGCTTATTGGAATTATGCTTGCTCTCTCCTATGTACTAGGCGAACGCCATAATGAGAAAACTACTAATGAGCCTTATGAATCGGGTATTCCACCAACCGGAGATGCCAGACTTCGTTTCCCTTCCAATTTTTATATCATAGCTATGTTCTTTGTGATTTTCGATTTGGATGCGGCATTTATTATGCTGTGGGCTGTTTCATTTCGTGAACTTGGACTTCCAGGCTATATTGGGATTGTAATATTTATTGCCATATTGATGATTTTACTGGTGTACGAATTAAGCATTGGGGCGCTTGATTTTGGTCCAAATGGCAAACAAATTCTGAAACACAAAAACAGACTAAAATGAAATATTCAATTATAAAACCTAGAGCAGGAAACTTCGATATTGAAAAGGAGTTGACCGACGAAAACCTTTATAAAACGGTTCTGTTTGGTAAACTGGACGAAATGGTGGCATGGGGACGAAAGAACTCTATCTGGCCTTTCGGATTTGGACTTTCATGCTGTTTTGTTGAAATGGCCACAACATTGACAAGTCGTTACGACATTGCCCGTTTTGGTGGAGAAGTAATCAGAAATACGCCTCGTGAAGCGGATGTAATGATTGTTGCAGGAACCGTTTTTATGAAAATGGCACCCATAATTCTACGACTTTACGAACAAATGATGGCTCCTAAGTGGGTTATTTCAATGGGGTCTTGTGCCAACTCCGGTGGTATGTACGATATTTACAGTGTGGTTCAAGGAGTTGATAAGATTTTGCCGGTTGATGTATATGTTTCAGGCTGTCCGCCACGTCCGGATGCTTTTTTGGAAGGCTTACTATTACTCAGAGAATCAATAGGAAAAGAAGAAAGACCACTAAGTTGGGTAATTGGACCACAAGGTGTTCATCAAATGGAGAAACCCAGCATGCGCGATTTGAAACAAGAAGCAAGAAGCAAAATGGGTAATATTAGACCAATGAATGAAATTTGATGATGTAAAAATCTACAAAAGATTATGGATGAAGAATTAAAAAGATTGATTAAAACAGATATGGATGCGATTTCAGAATTGAAGACTCAGTTTGGTGAACAGATTATTGTATGTAATCTACCAAGCAAAGATGAGACCGTTACAATCTGGATTGACAAAAACAACTTGATATCAGTTTTAAAATATCTCAAATCCGACATAATTCTTCCGTTCAAAATGCTTTATGACTTAACTGCAATTGACGAACGAACGAGAAAAAACAACAATAGTCAACCAGAAAGTGATTTCACCGTTGTTTATCATCTTACTTCTTTTGAACGAAATAAAGACATTCGCATAAAAATTGCACTTAGTGCAAAGAACCTCCACATTCCTAGTATTACAAATATTTGGGAATCGGCTAACTGGTACGAACGTGAAGTATTCGATATGTTTGGAATTATTTTCGATGGTCATCCAAGATTAACACGAATTTTAATGCCAAAATCGTGGGAAGGATTTCCTTTACGAAAAGACCACTACGCCAGAGCCACAGAACAAGATCCGTTTGTTTTGACAGAACTGATGCGAAATGCGGAAGATACCGATTTGAAATTTAGACCTGAAGATTATGGTTTAGATACTTCAACTGACGACAGTGATTTTATGTTTCTCAATATTGGCCCGCAACATCCTGGAACACATGGTTTACTCCGATTAGTAGTGCAACTACACGGAGAAGATATTGTTAATATTATTCCCGATATTGGTTTTCACCACCGTGGTGCCGAAAAAATGGGCGAAAGGCAAACTTGGCACACCTTTATTCCGTATACCGATCGGATTGATTATTTGGGTGGCGTGATGAATAATTTGGCTTATCTGCTCTCCGTTGAAAAACTGGCAGGAATAAAAGTGCCCGACAAAGCCAATGTGATACGAATTATGATGAGTGAGCTATTCCGAATTGCCAGTCATTTAGTATGGTTAGGAACTTTCGCACAAGATATGGGTCAAATGTCGCCGGTTTTCTATGCGTTCAACGACCGTGAACGGATTTTTGATATAGTGGGTGCCATAACCGGCGGGCGCATGCACCCATCATGGTTCCGAATTGGTGGAGTTGCACACGATTTACCTGATGGCTGGGAGAAACTGATGCAGGAATTTTTAGATTATTTTCCAAAACGATTAAAAGAATTTGAAAACAGTATCATTAAAAATCGTATTTTCAAAGCTAGAACAGTTGGCATTGGTGTTTATACAACCGAAGAAGCTATTGATTGGGGAATAACCGGTTCGGGACTTCGTGCAACAGGCTTCGATTGGGATTATCGCAAGAAAAGACCCTATTCAGGTTTTGAAAATTTCGAATTTGATATTCCACTTGGCAAAAATGGCGACTGTTACGATAGAGCTGTGGTTCGTATGGAAGAAATGCGTCAGAGTCTGAGAATTATTCAGCAATGCATTAACAATATGCCGGCTGGTCATTATAAATCCGATCATCCGCTTGCCATTCCACCACGAAAAGATAAAACTATGGTTGATATTGAAACGCTTATTACTCATTTTGTAGGTGTTTCGTGGGGTCCGGTAATTCCTGCAGGAGAAGCCATGGTGCCAATTGAAGCATCCAAAGGCAGTAATGGATATTATCTGATTAGCGATGGCAGTTCGTCTTCTTATCGTTCTCGAATTAGAACTCCATCATTTCCGCATATACAAATGTTGCCATTTATCAGCAAAGGATACACAATTCCTGATTTATTGGCAATTCTGGGTGCAATGGATTTTGTGTTGGCAGATTTGGATAGATAATAGATTAAAAGGAAATAGTAAATTATTTTTATGTTATCAGAAGAAGAAAAAATAGAGATTCAAAAGGAAATCAAACACTACCCGTATCGTTCTGCAGTATGCATTGATGCGTTGAAAATTGTGCAAAAGCACCGTGGTTGGATTTCGGATGAATCTATCAAAGATATTGCGCAATTTTTAGAGATGTCGAATGAAGATGTGGATAGCATTGCCACTTTTTATAGCCGAATTTATAGAAAACCTGTAGGCAGAAATGTAATTCTTCTTTGTGATGGCGTCAGCTGTATGATAATGGGATATGAAACTATATATGATTTACTATCTAAAAAATTGGGAATAAGTTTTGGAGAAACAACACCCGACAATCGTTTTACCCTTTTGCCTATTTCCTGTTTAGGCGATTGCGACCATGCGCCGTCAATGATGATAAACACCGATCATTTTAATAATTTGACTTTTGAAAAAGTGGCAGAAATACTTGAGAAATACAACTAACTCAACATGGAGAAACCATTAACTCAACATATTAACACAGAATCAACGCCACTCAATCTGAAAGAATATCAGCAGGTTGGAGGTTATGCAGGTGTGCATAAGGCCTTGAAAGAAATGACTCCAAAAGAAGTTACAGATTTGGTCGAAGATTCTAATTTGTTGGGAAGAGGTGGTGCCGGGTACTCTGCCGGAAATAAATGGAGCATGGTACCCATGGACAATGATGCTCAAACTAAATATCTGGTTTGTAATGCAGATGAAATGGAACCGGGTTCTTTTAAAGACCGCTATTTGATGGAAGGGAATCCGCATCAATTAATTGCCGGAATGATTATCGCTTCATATGCCATTCAGGCTCAAAAGGCATATATATTTATTCGTTGGGCGTATAAAAAAGCGGAACGAGAGCTTCAAAAAGCCATTGACGAAGCTTATGATGCAGGTTATCTTGGTAAAAATATACTTGGAACTGGATATAATTTGGATTTAATTTTACATTCCAGTGCTGGCAGATACATCTGTGGCGAGGCAGCATCATTATTGAGTGCGTTGGAAGGAAGAAGAGCTATACCGCGCTCCAAACCACCACATTTAGTTACATGCGGACTATTTGGAAAGCCGACGGTAGTAAATAATGTTGAAACATTGGTGTTTGTCCCTCATATTATAGAAAAAGGAGTCGAATGGTTTAAAAGTCTTAGTATAACAGGAACAGGTGGTACTAAACTTTATGGAGCAAGTGGAAAAGTCAAAAATCCTGGACTTTGGGAATTACCACTTGGGATTACCTTTCGAGAGTTAATAGAAAATTATGCCGGCGGAATGCTCAATGGTTACCGTTTTAAGGGATTATTGCCCGGTGGAACATCAACAGGATTTTTGATTGAAAACCATTTGGATGTAAAAATGGATTTTGATGAAGTATATGAAGTAGGTAGTCGCCTCGGAACAGGAACCATAATCGTATTAGACGATAAAACTTGTCCGGTTAATTTTTTGCATAATGTGGAAAAATTTTTCGCCCTTGAAAGTTGCGGTTTCTGTACACCATGTCGGGAAGGACTACCTTGGATTCAAAAAATATTAGCTGCCATCGAAGCCGGAAATGGTAAGATGGAATATTTAGATATACTTAAATCTCAGAGAAAATATCTTGCACACGGAAATACTTTTTGCGCACACGCACCTGGAGCTGCAGAACCTTTAAATACAGGATTGGAGTATTTCTATGATGATTTTGTAAGCCATATTAAAGAAAAAAAATGTCCCTATAAGTCATGATAAAGATTCAAATTGACGGAAAACAGTACGAAGTGGAATCAACAAAAAATCTGTTGGAAACTTGTCTTGCCCTTGGGTTCGACATTCCCCACTTTTGTCATCATGGAGCATTGGGTTCTATAGGAGCCTGCAGACTTTGTGCCGTAAAAAAATTCAAAAATGCCAATGATAAAAAGGGAAAAATAATCATGTCATGCATGGAATCTGTTGTTGATGGTATGATAGTTTCTATCGAAGATGAAGATGTAAAAGAATTTAGGGCAAATATCATAGAAAGTTTAATGCTAAATCATCCACACGATTGCCCTGTTTGCGATGAAGGTGGCGAATGCCATTTGCAAGATATGACTGTGATGACTGGACATAACTACCGTCGTTTTGATTTCAAAAAAAGAACCTATAAAAATCAAAATCTGGGTCCATTTATTCATCATGAAATGAACCGTTGCATTCAATGTTTTCGTTGTGTACGATTCTATCGTGATTATGCAGGAGGGAAAGATTTAAATGTTTTCTCATCGCGAGATACAACTTATTTTGGCCGTCAAGAAGACGGAACACTCGAAAATGAATTCAGTGGGAATCTGGTTGAGGTCTGTCCTACCGGCGTTTTTACCGATAAAACATTGAAAAAACATTTCACCAGGAAATGGGATTTAACCAATGCTCCTTCCATATGTATTCATTGTAGCCTTGGTTGTAACATTATTGCTAGTGAGCGCTACGATTCCTTGAGAAGAATAATGAGCAGATACAACGGTGAAGTAAATGGTTATTTTATTTGCGACCGTGGACGATTTGGTTATGAGTTTGTAAACGATGAAAAACGAATTAGAAAAACAGAAATTCGTTCCAAGGACAATAAAACAACAGAACAAGTTGATAATAAAAATCTTATCTCTATCTTGAAGAATGCCTTCTCAAATAATAAAAAAATTATTGGAATAGCTTCACCAAGGGCTTCACTTGAAGCAAACTATGCACTTTCGGTATTAGTTGGGAAAGAAAATTTTTATCATGGAATATCGAAAAAAGAACAAGAACTTACTAAAACAGTTTTAGATTTCTTACAACAAAGTGGCATTCAAACACCTTCATTGAAGCAAATTGAAAAGGCTGATGCTGTATTAATTCTTGGAGAAGATTTGGTTAATACGGCACCAATGATGTCTTTGGCAGTTAGGGAAGCAGCAAGAAATTTAGGTAAAGAAATGGCTGGAAAACTTAGGGTACCAACATGGAATGCCAATTCGGTCATGCAAGTTGCACAGCACGCTAAGAGTCCTGTTTATATAGCCACTCCATTTAAAGACTCTCTAGATGATATAGCTGAATCTACTTTCAGAGAAAATCTTTCTGAGATTGCTAATTTAGGATTTGCTATTGCTTCTGTTTTAAATCAAGATGCTCCTTCTGTCAAACTAAAAAATAAAGAACAACAAGCACTTGCTGAAAAGATTGCTTCAACACTAAAGAATGCCAAAAATCCTGTAATTATTTCCGGTATTAACTGTGGTGACGAACATGTGATTCAAGCTGCTTGTAATATAGTCACCGCTCTCCATTCTTCCGAGAAAAAAGGTATGTTAAGTATGCTTTTACCCGAAAACAATAGTCTTGGATTGGCTTTTATGGAAGGTAAATCGATGGATGAAGCTATCGAATTAGCCGAAAAAGAAGAAATTGACACTTTGATAGTACTGGAAAATGATTTATACCGCAGAGTAAACGAAGAATCTGTCAACCAACTTTTTGAACACAGCAAACAAGTTATTGTTATTGACCAGCTTGCCAACAAGACAACTTTAAAAGCCAATGTATTAATTCCTGCGGCCACTTTTGCCGAATCAGAAGGAACACTGGTAAGTAATGAAGGTAGGGCACAACGCTATTACAAAGCTATTGTGAACAAAGATCTGGTTAAAGAAAGCTGGCGATGGCTGGCTGAATTTATCCGGATTAAAAATGATACGCAATCAGTGCCTTGGGAAAAATTTGATGATATTACTTCTGCTTTAAACAATGACTTATCAGCTTTTTCAAAATTGAAAGATTACTTTCCGGATGCTGATTTTCGAATGTTGAACGAAAAAATACCGCGTCAAACGTTGCGCTATAGTGGTAGAACGGCTATAAATGCTAAAGTTGCCGTCACAGAAACAGGTATTCAACCTGATATTGACTCTCCACTAGCCTTTAGTATGGAAGGAAGTAAAATCAATCCGCCGGCTTCATTGGTTCCATTTTATTGGTCACCGGGTTGGAATTCTGTTCAGGCAGTAAACTTCTATTTGGATGAACCAAATGGAAAAATGAAAGGCGATGATTCAGGAATCAGGTTGATTGAACCAAGTGAAGATTCTAAAATATCCTATTTCAAAACGGATTCCCAATCTATTGAATTACAAAAAGGAGAATTTCTAATTGTTCCGGTTTATCATATCTTTGGTGGTGAGGAAATGAGTGCTGCGGCTTCTACTCTAGCTCAACGTATTCCCGAACCCTTTGTATATCTAAATCCAAAAGATGCAGGAAATTTAGAAGTTGAACATGATGATTTTATTCAACTTGAAGTTGTAAATACTCAATTAACGATTAAAGTGAAAATAGAAGAAAGCATCGGTCAGGGTATCGCCGGACTTTCAGTCAATTTGCCGAATATGCCGTTTTTGGATTTGCCGGAAAAAGGGATGTTTACAAAATGATATGTATGCACTCATAAAATATACGCGTGCAGGAACGAAAAGTGTGTGTGCAGTTATATAATTTATCCTTGCAGGAACAAAAAGTATGCGTGCGATTATATAATTTATCCTTGCAGGAACAAAAAGTGTGCGTGCAGTTATATAATTCATCCTTGCAGGAATAAAAAGTGTGCGTGCAGTTATATAATTCATCCTTGCAGAATCAAAATGTATGCATGCAGTTATATAATTTATCCTTGCAGGAACAAAAAGTATCTATAAGGTAGCTACATTGATATTTATTTAAGATTATATTTATTGGAGCATATTCGTTAATGTAATTTGAGTTTTACACATTTTTTTGGACAGTCTCGTAATTTGTAATAATGAAATGAAATATATTTTTATCATATTAGGTGTCCTCTTAATTCCTCTAACCATAGCTGCAGGGCTGATTTGGGTTGAGCGCAGGCTTTTGTCTGTTTGGCAGGATAGGCTTGGTCCCAACCGTGTGGGTCCGTTTGGTCTATTTCAGGTAATTGCCGATACTATCAAATTATTTTTCAAGGAAGACTGGACACCACCGTTCTCTGATAAAATGGTATTTATAATTGCACCTGGTATTTTAATGATAACTATTTTGTTGACTTTTGCCGTAATCCCTTTTGGTCCTGATTTTTTGGTTTTCGATTCAAATATTGGTATTTTATTTTTCCTTGGAAATTCATCATTGGGTGTGTATAGTATTGTATTGGGAGGTTGGGCTTCAAACAATAAATATTCGATGATTGGTGCTATGCGAGCTTCGGCTCAGATGCTTACTTACGAAGTTTTTATGGGGCTTTCGCTCATGGGTGTAGTAATGATGGCAAATAGTTTCAGTTTTCAGGCGATTGTGGAAGCACAAAAAAACTGTTGGTTTGTGTTCCCTCAATTTGTAGGGTTTATTATATTCTTTATTGCAGGATTAGCCGAAACTCATAGGTTACCTTTTGATATTCCGGAAGCGGAAGGAGAATTGGGTGCCGGTTATCATTCAGAATATTCAGGAATGAAATTCGGGATGTTCTTTGTGGGAGAATATCTTGGCATCACACTGATTTCAGCCCTTATTGCCACCATGTTTTTTGGCGGTTGGTTGGGTCCGGCATTTCTGCCTCCGGTTTTCTGGTTTTTGTTTAAGACCTTGATATTTATTTGTATATTTATCTTGCTTCGGGCATCATTACCTCGTCCGAGATATGACCAGTTAATGAAATTCGGATGGAAATTTTTGTTGCCATTGACTCTATTAAATCTGTTGATTACCGGAGCCATATTGATTTACTTTAAATAATTTTTAATTAAAAGAATTTGCATGTTTAGCATTCTTCGCACTATATGGTTGACTTTTCTACATATTTTCCATAAATCGGAAACAGTAGAATATCCGGAGAAAAAGCCTTATTTGCCTCCTCGGTATAGGGGAAGAATTGTTTTGACTCGCGATGCCGACCACAACGAACGATGTGTTGCTTGTTATCTTTGTGCGGCAGCTTGTCCGGTAGATTGTATTTCGCTTCAGGCAACTGAAAACGAAATAGGAAGGCGTTATCCTGAGTTTTTTAGAATAAATTTTTCCCGTTGTATTTATTGCGGATTTTGTGAAGAGGCCTGCCCTACGTATGCTATTCAACTAATACCTGATTTTGAAATGGCTGAGTACAACCGTCAGAATATGGTTTACGAAAAAGAACATTTGCTCATTGATGGAGAAGGAAAATATCACGGTTATAATTTTTATAAGAATGCCGGCGTTGATGTGGGTGCGAAGGAAAAAGGTGAGGGTGAGAATGAAGAAAAACCAGTTGATATTAAAGATTTAATGCCGTAAAGTGAACTAAAAATGGATATATTCTTTTACATAGCAGCAGTAGTTGCCATCATCTCAACAATCATGGCAATTTCAGAAAGGAATGCAATTCATTCATTGTTATTTCTGATATTATCATTTTTGGGCATTTCTGTGGTGTTCTACTTACTGGATGCACCATTTATAGCTGCTTTGGAAGTAATTATATATGCCGGTGCCATTATGGTTCTGTTCATTTTTGTAAGCATGATGCTTAATATCGGACTTGAGAAAGAACAAGAAAAAAAATGGCTTAAACCGCGGATGTGGATTCTTCCTTCCATTTTGGCGGCTATTCTGTTTGTTGATTTGATACTTGCATTACGAAATACGCCAATAATTGTTGTTGAAAAACAAATTATCCAACCCAAACAAGTTGGCATATCCTTATTTTCCACTTACTTACTGGCTGTTGAGATTGCGGGCATATTGCTGATGGCTGGCGTTATTGGAGCTTATCATTTGGGAAGTCAAAAGAAAAAAGTATTACATCGTTTTCTGGAAAAAGAATAGAATTATGCTAACCATACCTGTTGAAAGTCAATTGTTATTCGCCGGAATTCTTTTCTTCTTAGGATTGATTAGCTTGCTTGTGCGGAGAAATCTGATTTTCATGCTCATGTCCATCGAAATCATGTTCAACAGTGCCGGACTGGTTTTTATTATTGCTTCCAGACATTGGAATCAACCTGACGGTCAGGTAATGTTTATCTTTATTTTGGCAGTCGCAGCAGTAGAAGTAGCCATCGGACTTGCCTTAATTCTACAAGTTTATCGTCATTTTAAAACATTGGATGTGAATGAAATTAATAAATTAAAGGACTGAAATTTATGCCAATAACAAACATCATAGCACTTATACCAGCTTTGCCACTGTTCAGTTTTCTGATTCTGGTTCTTTTCGGGGAGAAATTATCCCGAAAAGTTGTCGGTTGGATTGGTGCGGGTTCTGTTGGTGTTGCAGCGTTGTTGACTGTTCTGGTTGGAATTAATTTCATAAAGACATTGCCGGAAGTAAAGTCATATTCAGTGGTTGTTTGGCAATGGTTGCACGTCGGAAATCTAACTGCAAACATTGCTTTCAGTCTCGATTCACTTTCTTTGGTCTTCATTTTTGTCATTACTTTCGTCGGGTTTCTTATTCATATTTACTCCATCGGGTTTATGTCCAAAGATGAAGGATTTACGAGGTTCTTTGCCTATACAAATCTCTTTGTCAGTTCCATGCTAATACTTGTTTTGGCTGATAATATTTTGTTGATGTATCTTGGGTGGGAAGGTGTTGGTTTGTGTAGCTATTTGCTAATCGGCTTTTGGTATAAAGAACCAGCCAATGGTGCCGCTGCCCGAAAAGCTTTTATTATTACGAGAATTGGCGACACAGCCATGATTATTGGCATCTTTATTTTGTTTGTCAGCTTTGGTTCATTTAATATTCAAGAAATCATGCAGCTGGCTTCGGCTAAATGGGCTGTTGGTTCTTCATTGGCAATGATTACTGCTGCATTATTGTTGGGGGGGGCATTAGGAAAATCGGCTCAGTTGCCTTTGCAAACATGGCTACCCGATGCCATGGCAGGTCCTTCACCCGTGAGTGCTTTGATTCATGCAGCGACCATGGTAACAGCCGGAGTTTATCTTATTGCACGAACCAATGTTTTGTTTAGCCTTGCTCCTATCGTTCAAACTGTCATCGCCATTATTGGTGCATTGACTCTATTAATTGCCGGATTTAGTGCTTTGGCTCAAGATGATTTGAAACGAATATTGGCTTATTCTACTATTAGTCAAATTGGATATATGTTTTTGGCATTGGGCGTTGGGGCTTATTCTGCTGCGATATTTCATTTTATGATTCATGCATTTTTCAAAGCATTGCTTTTCCTTGCTGCCGGAGTGGTTATTTTGACATTGAATGAAGAACATGATATTTTCAAAATGGGTGGTTTGCGTAAGAAAATGCCGGTAGTTTTCTGGACATTCTTAATCGGTTCGGCTTCCCTTTCTGCATTACCATTAGTTACCTCAGGTTTTTACAGTAAAGATGCCATTCTATGGTATTCATATTCGTCTAATACCGGTGGAATTGTATTGTGGTTGGCAGGGATCGTAGGAGCTTTCTTGACTACTCTTTATTCTTTCAGAATGATTTTCATAACTTTCTTTGGTGAAGCCAAAACAAAACCAACTTTCCATGCTGGTAAACTGATGACAATTCCATTAATCGTACTTGCTTTTTTATCGGTTGTTGGCGGATTTATTGAATTGCCTTCTTCTATGGGTAATTTTCATCTATTTTCTAATCTGGTAAATAACACTTTGCCTGAGGTTGTCATCAAAAATGTTGAAAATTATGAGTGGCTATTTCAGTTGATTTCCGCCGCCATCGCATTAAGTGGAATCTATCTTGCATATCGATTTTACTATAAGAAACCAACATATATTGAAAGTTTTAATCACAGTAAACTGAATCATTTCTTTGAAAAAGGATTTGGTTTTGACAACGTGTATGATGTCGTTTTTGTAAAGCCAATTGTCTGGCTTGCGGAAATTGATAAAAAAGACATTTTTGATCAATTGAATATTTCAATCTCAAAATTGGCTATTTGGGGTAATCACTTTCTGAGCTTTGCACAAAACGGAAAACTGAAATGGTACTTACTTTCATTTACCATTGGTATCGCTTTAATATTAACATTAATGATAAATAAATGATACTGATTTATCTCATAATAATATTATTGGCAGGAGCTTTTCTAGCCTGGATATCAGGAAACCGGAGTCAGGTTTGGCCGCGCATTATCTCCTTGGTTACTTTGAGCGTTGACCTCTTACTTATTATATACTTGCTACAATCGGCTTCGTTCAGCAACAAATGGCTAATCGACATTCAATATAACTGGATTCCACAATTTGGTATAGGGTTGCATTTGGCATTGGATGGATTGAGCTTGCTAATGTTATTACTAACTTTCTTTCTTGGCATAATTGCCGTACTTATTTCATGGAAAGAAATTAATGCCAAAGTCGGATTCTTTCATTTCAATTTGCTGCTGATTTTAGCTGGAATTGTGGGAGTTTTTCTTTCACTTGACCTTTTCCTTTTCTATTTTTTCTGGGAATTAATGCTGGTACCCATGTATTTCTTAATCGGAATATGGGGACACGAAAACAGAACCAAAGCTGCCTATAAATTCTTTTTATATACACAGGCAAGTGGTTTGCTCATGTTTATTTCCATTTTGGCACTTTATTTTGTACATGGAAATTCAACCGGCTTTTATACATTCGATTATAATCAATTACTTGGCACACAAATGTCATCTACCACCGCCATGCTAATTATGTCTGGCTTTCTAGCTGCATTTCTAGTGAAATTACCGGTAGTACCTTTGCATAATTGGTTACCCGATGCACACTCAGAAGCACCAACTGCCGGAAGTCTTATTTTGGCAGCTTTACTATTAAAAACTGGTGCTTACGGTTTATTGCGATTTGTTGTTCCGCTGTTCCCTAAGGCTTCCGTTTCTTTTGCACCTATAGGAATGGCACTTGGAGTTATTGGAATCCTCTACGGAGCCAAATTGGCTTTTGCACAAACTGATTTGAAACGGCTTATTGCTTACACCAGCGTGAGTCATATGGGATTTGTGATTCTCGGGATATTTTCCTTCAACGAACTAGCATATCAAGGTGTAGTGATGCAAATGATTGCTCACGGAATTAGTACTGGTGCTTTATTTATCATAGCCGGACAACTTTCGGAACGGATTCATACACGCGACATCAGCAAAATGGGAGGACTTTGGGAGAAAGCTCCTTTTATGGGTGCCATCGGATTGATTTTTTCCATGGCTTCGTTAGGTTTACCGGGTTTAGGAAACTTTATTGCTGAACTATTAATATTAATCGGCGCTTTCAAAGCGAATGTTTTGATGTCTGTGTTGGCTTGTATGGGTCTAATTGCCGCCACTCTTTATTCGTTACGAATTTTGCAGAAAGTGTTCTTTGGCAAGAAGAACTCCGATTGGAAAATGAACGATCTTAGCATCCGTGAAAAGTTAGTTTCAGTTTCGTTAGTCATTATAATTATAGGCCTTGGACTTTTCCCTCGACCTGTTATCAATATTGCCAAACCAGCTTTATTGAAGACGCTTGAAAGTCATCCAGAAATGACAATTGATAAAGATCAACATCCGAAAACTTATAAATTGTAATTTAAAACTAATATGACCAATATAGATTTTCTAAGCTTAACTCCATTTCTGATTCTGGCAATTGCACCCATAATCATCATGATTGTAGTTTCTATTTACAGGGATTATGAGGTTGTGTTTGGCTTTTCTGTATTGTCTTTCATTGCTGCCATAGCTTCTATCTTTTTTATTCTTCCTATTGTACCCCATTCCATTACACCATTATTCATTATTGACTCATACAGTTTATTTTTTCTCGGTATAATTTTTATTTCAGCATTGCTTGTAACCTTCCTTTCATATAACTATTTGAAACAATTGGACGGAACCAGAGAAGAATATTACATCATCCTTTTTACCTCAACACTTGGTGCTGCATTGCTGGCGGTTGCAAATCATTTTATTCTTTTCTTTCTGGGAATCGAAACACTGACGCTTTCCTTGTATATTTTGATTGCATTTGAAAAATCGAAAATCAGGTCTATTGAGGCAGGAACTAAATACCTTGTATTAGCATCTGTTTCATCCGCCTTTTTACTATTTGGAATGGGATTAATTTATCTGACTTTTGGAACCATGGAGTTTTCGGCAATTGTTTTAGCAATGAGTCATTTAGTGAAATTACCGCCGATGTTTATCTATGGTTTCGGAATGATGTTAGTTGGAATCGGTTTTAAGTTGGCTCTGGTACCATTTCACATTTGGACACCAGATGTTTATCAGGGCGCACCTGCTCCCGTTTCTTCTTATATTGCCACAGTATCCAAAGGTGCAGTTGTAGCAGTATTTATCCGTTTCTTTTTCAATATCAAAGGATTTGAGAATTCATCTATTTTCATGGTAATATCCGGTATTGCCATACTATCAATGTTTGTAGGTAATTTACTTGCCATTCAACAAAAGAATATCAAGCGACTGCTTGCTTACTCATCCATTGCCAATATGGGATATTTAATTATCATTTTGCTAACCGGCAGCAATAATGGTATTCAGTCCGCTATTTTTTATCTGATAACTTATTTCATAACAACAATTGGTGCCTTTGGAGTAATTTCCTTACTCTCAACAAAGGATTTTGAAGCCGAAAAAATAGAAGATTTTAAAGGATTATCTTGGAAAAAACCATGGATCGCCGCAGTGTTTACACTTTGTTTATTGTCATTGGCCGGGATACCTATAACAGCCGGTTTTATTGCTAAATTTTATTTGATTTTGGAAGGCATGAAAGCAGGACTTTTGATTCTGATTTTCTCCATGATTATCAATAGTGTTATCGGCTTATATTATTATCTGCGGATTATTACAACTATGTTTTCAAGCGCAGAACAAACCGAATTACCTACAATTTCCCTTCTTGGGAAACTAACTCTGGCATTCATTACTATCGGTATCTTAATATTGGGAGTATACCCAGGTTGGTTGATTGATTTTATTGCAAAATACGCAATGCTTTGATGTAAAGAACAAAACAAAAATGTGCCGGATTATATGCCGAATAAGCTCATTTATATTTTAACTACAACTTAAAAAACGCTCACATAGTTGTAATAGAAAATATCAAACCAATAATAGCAATCATTGCAAGAATAGAACCAACCACCTTGTTTATCAGCCAAAGACCTCTAACATTGAATTTAGAACGAAAAAGATTAACTAAAAATGTAAGTGTAAACCACCATATTGATGCTCCAATAAAAACTGATAATAAGCCGGATAAGGATTTTAGAACTGAAAAATCCGTTTCTATAAAATCAAATCGAGCAAAAAGAGCTATAAATAAGAAGATTATAAGTGGATTTGTTGTAGTTAATGCAAAAGAGGTAATAAAATCTTGAAAATAACTTTCTTTCTTTTCATTGGAAACTGAGATTTTTTTCAAAGGATTTGTATTGAAAATAATTAATCCAAAAAACAATAATACAAGAGCTCCAATAATTTCAATATAAAATTGATTATGATGAATAAAATCAACGACGAAACTCATACTAAATGCAGCCAAGGAAGCATAACCTAAATCTGACATAGCAGCACCTAGACCTGTAACAAAACCATGATATCTACCTCTATTTAATGTTCTTTGAATACAAAGAATTGCTATTGGGCCTACAGGAATAGAAGCACAAATTCCAATCAACAAACCTTTAACAATAATATGTAGCATGATATTATATTCTTATTTTCAAAAACTAATTTAGCAATTTCCCTTTTAAAAAATCTAATATTTCATCAAATTGATCAACGGAGAACCATTGTATTTCTTTATCTGCATTAAACCAAGTGAGCTGCCTTTTTGCATATCTACGCGAATCTTGTTTTACCATTTGAATAGCAAAATCTAAGGTGCATTTTCCTTCAAAATATTCAAAAAACTCTTTATAACCTACTGTATTCAATGAATTATACTGTTTGTATGGATATAAGGCTTTTGCTTCTTCTATTAATCCTTTATCTATCATCAGGTCAACACGAGAATTTATTCTCTTATATAACTGTTCTCTTGGTAAATTTATACCTATCTTGATTATATTAAAGTTTCTTCTTTTATGTTGGGCTCTTAAAATTTCTGAATAAGGACCTCCAATCGTCAAACAAACTTCAAGAGCATGCATTACTCTTTGTTTATTATTTAAATCTACTTTTTGATAATGAATTGGGTCTAATTTAAGTAACTCAGCACGAACACCTTCTAATCCAATATTTTCATATAAAAAAGTTACTTTATTTCTAATTTCAGCAGAAATTGCAGGA
>Ga0265338_10005572_pt1 | contig 16380 bp, 15 predicted proteins | sample 42126metaG_FD_193579 | JGI IMG/M metagenome (GOLD analysis project Ga0265338, IMG submission 193579) | Rhizosphere microbial communities from Carex aquatilis grown in University of Washington, Seatle, WA, United States - 4-21-26 metaG | ecosystem: Host-associated > Plants > Roots > Rhizosphere... | reverse complement strand
CGAAATGCTCTAAACATCCATGTCACTCTCGTTCCGTACATCAAGTCTGCGGGGGAGCTGAAAACCAAGCCGACCCAGCACAGCGTAAAGACTCTGCTGGAAATCGGCGTTCAGCCCGATATCCTCATCTGCCGGACGGAGAAGCGGCTTTCAAAGGAGATGAGGGAAAAGATCGCCCTCTTCTGCAACGTCGAAGCTCAGTCCGTGATCGAAGGGAGAGATGTCGACACGATCTATGAGATTCCGCTGATGTTCGAGAAAGAAGGACTCGACAGGATCGTTATCGACAAACTGAACCTGAAGTGCGGCAAGCCCGACCTGCGCCATTGGTCGCGGACGGTCAACCGGATCAAGAACCCGAGCGGCACGGTGACGATCGGCGTGGTGGGAAAATACACCGACCTCAAGGATGCCTACAAGAGCATCAATGAATCGTTCATTCACGCCGGCGCGGATAACGACGTAACGGTGGAACTAAAATGGATCCGCGCGGAAGATCTCGATGCGACGAACCTCGAAGAGTACCTCGGGGAGGTTTCCGGCCTCCTCGTGCCCGGGGGATTCGGCGAGCGGGGCGTTGAGGGGAAAATCAAGGCGATCGGTTACGTCCGCGAACACAAAATTCCTTTCTTCGGAATTTGTCTCGGACTGCAGTGCGCGATCATCGAGTTTGCCCGGAACGTCTGCGGATTAAAGGGAGCCAATAGCACCGAATTCCGGAAAACGAAATACAACGTCATCGATCTCATGTTCGACCAGCGGGGTGTGAAGAACCTCGGCGGAACAATGCGGCTGGGTGCGTATCCATGTATTGTCCAGAAGAAGACGAAGGCCCACCTTGCTTACAAGAAAGAGCTGATTTACGAACGTCATCGCCACCGGTATGAGGTGAACAACAAATTCCGCAAAAAACTTGCGGAGTCCGGCATGGTGTTCAGCGGTTTGTCGCCGGACAGTTCGCTCGTCGAAATCATCGAACTCCCATCGCATCCCTGGTTCGTTGCCGGTCAATTCCACCCGGAACTCAAGTCCCGCCTCCTCAATCCGCATCCACTTTTCAGGGATTTTGTGAAAGCGGCGGTAAAGTACGAGAAGGAAAAGACCGCGTCGAAGTAGGCGCCGTTGCTTGCGCGCATGCTCTGCCGCTCAGTAGTCCCTTGATGTGTACATCCAGCGTAAGCGGGAATCCAGGTGTTGCCTTTTCGCTACGGGTTGGATGCCCGCTTTCGCGGACATGACAATTCTATCTCCATATTAAGCCACTGCCTGTTCTTGAATACCTCTCCTTCTTTTCGTATCATAGCGGACATAAACGAGTTCGTCCTCCCACACTTGGAAATTTCATGATCGTTCAATTCATTGGCGCGACCCGGACGGTGACGGGTTCAACACACCTCCTTCATATCAACGGAAAAAATATTCTTCTCGACTGCGGGTTGTTCCAGGGCAAGCGGGCCGACACGTTCGAGCGCAACAAAAGTTTTCCATTCGATCCTTCGACAATTGATGCGCTGGTTCTCTCGCACGCCCACATCGACCATGCAGGGAACCTTCCCAACCTGGTTAAAAACGGCTACGGCGGCCCTATCTATTGTACTCCGGCCACGCACGATCTTTGCGACATTATGTTAAAAGACAGCGCGTACATCCAGGAGCGTGACGTGGAATTCATCGGTAAGAAACACAAGAAGCAGCATCTTCCGCCGCCTGAACCGCTCTATACAATAGAGGATGTCGAGCCGGCGTTGAGTCTGTTCCAATCGGTGCCGTATCGCAAACCGATAGAGGTCGTTCGCGGCGTGCAGGTCGAATTCGTCGATGCCGGCCACATCCTCGGTTCTGCTTCGGTTGTTCTGACGATCGTCGAAGGAGGGAACGGCAAGAGCGATTACCGGCGGGAGATAAAATTCGGGTTTACGGGCGATCTCGGGAGGCCGAACCTCCCCATCCTCCGGGATCCGGAATTCATGGGTGATGTCGATGCGCTGATCAGCGAAAGCACCTATGGCGGCAGATATCACGCCTCGGTCGAAGAAATGCCGCAGAAGTTCGAAGAAGTTGTTAGGCGGACGGCCGAGCGGGGCGGCAAGATCATCATTCCGGCCTTCAGTGTCGGACGGACCCAGGAACTGGTGCACACGATGCACCTGTTGAAGGAACAAGGCCGGCTTGTCAATATCCCGGTGTATGTTGACAGTCCCCTCTCCACCAGCGCGACAGAAGTATTTCGAAAACACCCCGAATGTTTCGATCAGGAAACCCTCGATTTATTGAAGAGGGAAGAAGATCCTTTTGGATTCCAGCGCCTCACGTATATCCGCGATGTCAACGAGTCGAAGAAACTGAACGAGAGGACCGAACCCTGCATCATCATCGCTTCGTCGGGAATGTGCGAAGCCGGACGCATTCGTCATCACCTCGCGAACAACATCGGCAATCCCAAAAACACGATTCTCATCGTCGGGTACCAGGCCGAGCATACCCTGGGGAGAAGACTTGTCGAACAGGAAAAAGAGGTGACAATTTTTGGCGAAGTCCATGAACGGAAATGCGATGTGGTCATCATGAACTCGTTCAGCGCTCACGCAGACAGGAATGAACTGCTCGCGTATTTCAATCACTTCGACAGGAAACGGCTCAAGAATATTTTTCTCGTCCACGGAGACCTTGACCAGGCTGAAAAGTTTTCCAGCGGATTGAAGGGGCAGGGCTTCAAAAGCGTTGAAATCCCCGTTCGGCTGCAAAAATTTGACTTATAACGTCGATCAGCAATCGGGCGAGGTATATCGCCGGGCAGTGACAAACCTCCTTCGAATCCTTGATTGAAAGGCAGAGAATGAAGATTCTGGTTACGGGGGGGAGCGGCTTGGTCGGGAAATATGTCGTCGACGAACTGATGGCGCATAAACACACCGTTGCCGTACTCGATCTCAAACCTCCCGCGCAAAAAATTCAATTTCATAACGTCGATGTGCTGGACCTCCGCGCTGTGGTTGCGGCTGTGGATGGCTACGACGCCGTTGTCCACATGGCGGGGATCCCTCATCCTCTCAACGACCCGGCCGAAAAAGTGTTCAACGTCAACGTCAATGGAACATTTAATGTTATGGAGGCTGCGGCGCAGAAGGGGATCAAGAAAGTCATATTCACATCGAGCGAATCGACACTCGGTTTTGCCTTCATGAAGAACCCGATGGCGCCCGAATATGTGCCGATCGACGAGCGCCATCCTCTTCGCCCCCAGGATCCGTACGGATTGAGCAAAGTGATCTGCGAACAGATTTGCCGCACGTACACTGCGCGGTATGGAATACGAACTGTGTGCCTGCGGGAGCCGTGGATCTGGGTGCCTGAGGAAAAGGAGACAGATTTTTACAGGAAGCTGGTCGAGGAGTATCCCAAATGGCGAAACAACTTGTGGGCGTTCGTGCACGTTTACGACGTGGCGCAGGCGCACCGGCTTGCTGTAGAAAGAGACTTGCCTGCGCCGCATGAGGTGTTATTTATTTCAGCCAAAGAGAATTGGACGGGCATCGAATCGCGAACCCTGCTTGCGAAGTATTTCCCTGACGTCGCGGTGATCGAGAAGAGTTTTGGGGGACCAGCGTCGTTCCTTTCGTATGAGAAAGCCCGGGAGATCCTGGGATTCGAACCGCACCACACCGTGCACGATATTCTCTTCTGATGAAATCAACCCCAATCATCCTGGATGTCGACGCCGGCGTCGACGATACCTTGGCGATTATTTTTTCGCTTCTTTCGCCTGCTCTCCGCGTCCGGGCGATTACGACGGTTGCCGGCAATGTTCCGGTAAGTTTATGCACGCGAAATGTGCTTCTTACTCTCCAGCTCCTGTCGGGGCGGATCCGGTCTCTTCCCATCGTTGCCCAGGGTGCGTCCAAACCCCTCAGGAGAAAGCTTTTTACCGCGCGGGAAGTGCATGGGTGGGATGGGATCGGCAATGCATCGGGGCTCTACGATAAGCCGGCTCTTGCGGCTAGCGCCCGAAGCGCCGTCGACGTCATCCTCGATCTTCTGCGGCGTGAACCGAACACGACAGTGGTGGCCACCGGTCCGCTCACCAATATCGCCGCGGCCATCACGAAAGACAGGGCAACGATGAAGAAGGCTCGCGAAATTGTTGTCATGGGAGGAGCCTTCCAGGGGATGCACAACACCGGACCGGCGGCCGAGTTTAATTTCTATGTAGACCCGGAAGCCGCCGACATCGTCATGCGATCGGGGCTTCCCATTCGATTGATTCCCCTCAATGTCACCGAACAATGCCTCCTCACCCCGGCAGACCTCCGGTCGGTTGCAGATCCGATCGTGCGCAGGTATCTTCAGCAGATAACAAAGTTCTATTTTGATTTTCACAGACGCACCATCAACGTCAATGGCGGTTATCTCCACGACCCGCTTGCGGCAGGGTCCGTTGCGTTTCCGTCGTTCGTGAGATCACGGCGGGGGTACGTCCGTGTCGAATGGTCCGGCGCGTACACCCGCGGTCTTTCACTGTTCTTTCCCCGTCTTGCCGTCCGAAAGAACGCCGAGCTTCCGGATTGGGTGAAACGGGCTCTGCGGAAAAAGCCGACGGTGCGCGTTGCAGCCAGTGTCGATGCAAGTTCTTTCAAGAAAAAGTTCTTGAAGACCCTTCGGCATGCGCGGTGAAGAATAAGGACGCCAATTGAATTTCTCTCTTTCTTCGGTCACCGGGTATACTCAGCGCAAACGCTTCGCCGGAGAACGGCTCTCCCGGTGCGTATGGATCCTGCTCTTTCTGACCGCGGTTTCCTGCGGAGTGCACTCGCAAACGGCGCGCGATACATCCGCCTACACAGCTCCAGCCGGCCGGGATTCAAACTCGGCTGATCTGCATTTCGAAAGAAATCTCAACACGTATTTGTGGAGCCTCCGAGGCGACTACGGGCTGCGCGATACGGCGTTCGAAGTCGATCTGCATGACAGGTCCACGTCGTCGTTTATCAGGCAGGACCAGAATTCTATCCGCAATAATCAGAATTTCTGGTTCGATGCATCCCGCAGGATTACATCGCAGATCGACGCGGAAGCCGAAGGATCGTCATTCATCCTTTCCGACAACCAATCACTCGGTGTCAGCAATGCTGCCCTGCATACCGGCCTGGTTGGAATCTCTGCGCGGCCGATTTCCCGGTTGTCGTTCAGCCCGATGATCGGATATAGGTACGACCGGCAGGCAGCCCGGGCGGATGAAGGTTTGAACTATAAGTTCTCGTCGCAGCTCGATACCCTCGGCAGCGACGGGTACGAAACGGCGGCATCGCTGCGGCTCAACGTCAGCGACATCTCGCCGCGGTACTATCGCAACAACGCCGCCCAGCTTTTCCTGCAGAAGGATTTTCTCGAAGGTTCGCTCGACAGTCTTCGATTACAGTGGTCGGACAACCGATGGGATTTTTACGTTCCCGCAGACAGTCTTATCGGAAGCGAGTTCGGGACGAGTGCAAATATACGGAGCAGGGTCGATGACATTGTCAATATCGCAAACTCGCTCCACTATGGCGTCGGAAACAAGCTCTCTGCTGTCGTACAAACTCTTTTCGAAAACCGGATAATAGCAAACACGTACCGGTACAAGGCGCTGGCAGAGCCGATGGCAATACCCTATGATGTTACGGTCCAGGAGGAACGGCTCGAGGGAGGTATCGACCTCAAGTATCAGGATTTCGACGCCGTGGTTGCCACGGCGGGCATACGCTTTGCGGAGCGTGATGAGAAACACGTCCTGTCGATCATCGACGGTGTTGATAGGAATATCCAGGAGAACAAATCGGAGGAGGAATCGCGGCTGGACAATGTCGCCCGAAAAACGTCTCTCCACGGCTCGCTCTCCTGGAAAGTCGCGTCGAGCGATCTTCTCTCCCTCGAAAGCTCGGCCGGATTGCTCCGGTACGATACGCCCGATTCTCTCAACACCGACGACCGCGACGAGCTGCTGATCAATGAAGGACTCCGCGAGACACACCGGTGGAATGACTATCTGGAATCGGCCCTGGAGATCGAAGTGACGTTGAACCATATTGTCTACATCTTCAGCGATCGAAGCGCGAACAACAACTGGAACCGGATTTTCCGTCTCTCGCCCACCATCACCTACACTCCATCCTCCGCCATGAGGATGGTCAATGCGTTCGAGGTGCTTGCCAACTACACCGTCTTTGATTTTGAGTCGATCATTCCGACCGTGGAGAGCTATTCATACCGTCAATTTGCGTTTTTGGATACAACATCGTATGATATGAGCAGAACCATCGGCCTCGATTTTTTTTTACAGCTCCGGTTATACGAGCGCGGCGAACTACACTGGCAGGCGTTTTCCGAGCGTCCGCAGCAGTATTTTCGTGAGGCAACTTTTTCGCCTTCGGTCCGGTACACCATCGAAGGAAGGCTCGTCTGTTCGGTCGGTTTTCGCTCGTTCGCCCAAAACAGGTTCCAGTATGAAAACGGCGAGCGAGTCCCCAACGGGAACTTTCTGAGTTACGGACCGACGACATCCATCACCATAACGCTTTCTCAATCAACGCGGCTCGAGATTCAAGGTTGGGAGGAGTTCCAGCAGGAGACGAACCTTCCCACGCGCGAGGTCTCGAACGTCGCCATGTCGGTCAGAGCTCTTTTCTAAGAAAGGAACGGAGTGGCAGCAGAGGCCCGAAAGCGCATCGCTCAAAAGAATTTCCGCTTTTCGATGGCGAGCGACCCGAAGAACGTTCACCGGGTGGAACAATTCCTGCTCAAGATGAATTCATCGCTGAAATTCAGCGATGAACAATTCGGGACATTGCTCGTTGTGGTCACCGAGGCGGTGAACAATGCGATCATCCATGGGAACAAACGCAATGCGTCGAAAAAGGTCATGATCACTGGCTCTGTTCGGGATCACGTGCTCGTGATCAAAGTGAAGGACGAAGGGAAAGGGTTCGATCCGCAGGGCATTCCCAATCCCATCGACGAGGGAAATTTGCTTCGGGAAAGCGGCCGGGGCGTATTCCTGATGAGAGAGCTCGCGGAAGATGTCAGCTACAACAGCAAGGGGAACGAAGTGACGATGAAGATCAGGTTTTGAAATTGCAGTATGAAAAATTGAAAAGGCGGCTCTTGACAAAACGCAAAGAGCCGCCTTTTTTGATAAATGTTGAAAAAGTGATTTTGATCGTGGAACAGTCCCGATGAATCGGGAGTGCCAAATTCAATTCGAATCATTGGACTCGGTCAGACAGGATTGTCTGACCTGCCCATTTCTTGCTTTATTTGCCTACAGCTTTAATTTCTGGATATTGGACAGCACTTCATCGGCAGACTTCTTGAGCGCCGCGGATTCGTCCCCGGAGAGCTTGATCTCCATAATTTGTTCGACTCCGCCTTTTCCCAGCTTCACCGGCACACCAACGACGGTATCCTTCAATCCGTATTCTCCCTGGAGGTACACGGCGCAGGGGAGAATGCGTTTCTTATCTTTCACGATCGCCTCCACCATTTGCACGGCAGCTGCGGAGGGGGCATAATATGCGCTCCCCGTTTTTAGAAAGTTCACGATCTCTATCCCGCCGTTGCGGGCGCGAGTGACGAGCGACTCGATTTTATCCGGGGGCAAGAGGTCGGTCAAAGGAATGCCGGCCACAGAGGTGTATCGCGGGAGGGGCACCATCGAATCGCCATGCCCGCCGAGGACAAAGGCGGTCACATCTTCAACGGAGACGTTTAATTCCATGGCGATGAAAGTCCTGAATCGGGCAGTATCCAGAACTCCCGCCATCCCGACGACCCGGTGCCGGTCGAACCCGCTGACCTTCAGGGCGACGTAGACCATCACATCGAGTGGGTTGGAGACGACGATGAGAATCGAACGCGGAGATTTCGCAACAGCCTGTTCGGTGACCGTCTTGAGAATGCCGGCGTTTGTATTGAGAAGATCGTCGCGGCTCATTCCCGGCTTACGGGCTATACCTGCGGTGATGACAACGATGTCGGAGTTCGCCGTTGCGTCGTACGTATTCGTCCCGATGATCTTTGAATCAAAACCTTCTACGGGCGCCGACTCGTACATGTCGAGCCCCTTCCCCTGCGGAAGGCCGTCGACGACATCGACGATGACGACCTCATTGGCCAGTTCTTTTTCTGCGATACGCTGTGCCGCGGATGCGCCCACGTTTCCGGCACCGATGACTGTAATCTTCATAGCATTCTCCGATGGTTGGTTGGACAGCCGCTGAACCGTTTCATTCAGGATAGAAAAAAAATTGCGTAAGAGCAAAAACTCTTACGCAAAAATAAATCACTCAAGCTCTTGAAGGCTCTTCGGTTTAGGACGTTACGATCGAAATCGCCTGGCGCGTTTTGCCAACACGTTGAAACTTTACGGTTCCGTCGGTCAGCGCGAACAATGTATCGTCTCCGCCTTTGCCGACATTGGCACCGGGATGGAAATGCGTGCCTCTCTGCCGGACCAAAATCGTCCCCGCGAGCACTTTTTGTCCGCTGAACCGCTTTACGCCAAGGCGCTGAGCGTTGCTGTCGCGTCCGTTGCGGGAGCTTCCGCCCCCTTTTTTATGAGCCATATCCTATCCTTTCTGTTCTCCGAAAAATCTTACGCTATCGATGTGATTTCAATGTGCGTGTATTGCTCCCGGTGTCCGCGTTTCACCCGATAGCCCTTGCGCTTCTTCTTCTTAAAAACAATGACCTTTTCATCCTTCACATGGGCGAGCACTGTTGCCTTCACCGAGGCCCCTGAGACGGTGGGATCTCCGATCTTTACCGCCTTGTCGTCAGATAACAAGAGCACCTTGTCGAAATTCACACTGCTGCCGACTTCGTTCTCTAGCCTGGGCACATACAATTTATCTGCGGGATTCACTTTATACTGCTGTCCGGCGATCTCAACCACTGCAAACATCGGATATGTCCTTCCTGAAAATGATGTCGTTCAAAATTGGAACAATAAAGTACCAAAAATCCGACAAAAAGTCAATGGAAAGATGAGGAACAATCGTAAAACGGGGCTTCCGTAGCTCCGTTTCCAATCAGAGATTGGGAACGAGAAGAAACCCTCCAGGTCCGCATTCTCGCTTCCAAACTGCGGTTGGGAGCGCAGACATTAGCTCTCTTTCGCTCTGCTCTTGAAGCGGAGCTTCCGGCTGACGCCGTTCCCAATCGGAGATTGGGAACGAGAAAGTGATGAGATTAAGACGAAAAGATACAACCTATGGTGAATTTATAGGACCCAGAGTGCCGAGACGATAATCTGGGCCAGAATGATCTTTGTGATCATCGATGCAGGATAGGTGGTGGCATACCAGATATTCGGCTGTTCATTCTGAGTCTGCTGATTGGCGTACGCCAGGCAGGCCATTTGTGTGTGGACACCCGAAGTCATTCCTAAAACAGCGGACATCGGCAGCTTGAGATACTTGTAACCGATGATCACGCTGAGCACGGCTACACACGATGTAATGATCGCCCCGGCTGCGATCAGTTCCCACCCGCCCGTCTGAAACGTCGCGCCGAATCCATACCCTGCTTTAGTGCCGACTCCCGCAAGGAAGAAGACCAATCCAATCTGCCGTATCACCAGGTTCGCGCTGAACGGGAGGGACCACACGATCGGGCCGGTACGCTCAAGCCTGCCGACAATCAGCGCCACGATGAGAGGTCCGCCGGCGAAACCGAGCCTGAAGACCATTCCGTGCGCAAGCGGAAGGGGAATCATGCCAGCCATGACGCCAAGGACGATTCCGAACGAAATGGAAAGAAAATCTGTCTCCGAAATCGCCTTCATCGAATCGCCGAAATACTTTGTTACCCTTTCAATATTTTCCTGCCGTGTCACGACGCGGATCCGGTCTCCCATTTCAAGCACCGTCTCCGGAGCGGGGACGAAATCGATGTCGCCGCGCCGCAGCCTCGTGATCGTGGCGGCAAAATTCTTCTCCAGGTCGAGTTCATGGATACGCTTTCCGACGACTGCCGGATGCGAGACAAAGATGCGGCGGAACTCGATCCCGGTATTGTCGAGAGTAAGATGCTCGAGAGCAGCTTCGCCGAAGAGAATCCGCGCCCGTTCCAGAGCTTCGACCGTTCCGACCGCAACAATGCTGTCCCCCAGGGAAAGGATTGTGTGCGGAGTGACAATCTCGATGGTCTCTCCTTTTTTGATGCGGCTGAGGGCAAACGCAGGATGGCCAAGAAGCTGCAGAGATTCGGCGACAGTTTTTCCATCGATCGCAGGGTTCGTAAGCCGAAAAGTCTGGCTGACGATGGTTCCGGTTCCAGATTCCTTTAAACGCGACGCCTCTTCTTTAGCGAAGTCGACTTTGAACAATTTTGTAAAGACGAAGAACCAGAGAATAACTCCGAGCACCCCGAACGGATAGGCCAGTCCGTACGTAACGACAGGAATCGTCGAGTTAAGTTCGGCCGCATCGGGCGGGAGGTGTACGGAGAGAGATTTCACGGTTTCGACCGTGGCTGCGAGTGCGGGTGTGCTTGTGAGGGCGCCGCAAAAGAGACCCGCAGCCGCCGGCGCTGACAGCCCGAGAATTTTCCAGACACCGATACTCACCGCCGCGCCGATAAGGAGGAGCAGAGCGCCAATGGCGTTCGTGCGGAGTCCCCGCTTATGGAACGAAGAAAAAAAGCTCGGTCCCGACTGAAGCCCGACGGCGTAGACAAACAGGACAAGGCCGATGATATACGTGTATTCTGGAAGTCCCAGCCGTTTGTCGAGGGATCCAAACGCGATGCCGACGAACAGCACTGCAGAAACGCCGAAGCTGAAGCCGAAGATCTTCACGTGACCTACAAGGTAGCCGAGACCGATGACAGTGAAAAGGAGCAGCAGCTGATTTTCGGCCAGCAGATCAATGAGAGCGTGCATAGCGATGAAACATTAAGGACAAATGAGGAAAGCGAGCGAAGACTCTTGACTTATTCTTTCTGAAAAGATACATTAACGCACAAATGTACGGAGAACACCGCGCAGATTCAAGCCGTAGAGGCGTTGATTCTGCCCCGTAGGGCGGGAAAGCAGCGTACATTCCATCCGATTGCAGTAATCACAGACCGATTCCGAAATCGCGCTGCGACGTTTGCTGTCTTCTGAAATGGAAGACCGCAAAACCGCGAGAGCGCAGCGATGAAGATGGTTTTTCCATTTCTTCATTGATCATTATTATTTCACGCGTTCTTCGCGCGCAGCGGCTCGTCGTTCATTCAATGAATATTCTTCAGCGTTCTGATCTATTCTTCGACCAACCAATCTTATCGGAGGCGGTTATGATTCTTGTTCGCGAGGTATTTCAACTGAAATTCGGCAAGGCGAAGGAAGCGAAAGCGGCTTGGAAAGAAGCAGCCGCCATCCTCAGGAAGAACAATTTTCCTCCAAGCCGCGCCCTCACCGATGTCGTCGGCCCCTATTATACCTTCATCTTAGAGACCGCGCACAAAGACCTCTCATCATTCGAAGAGGCAAACAAGAACGAACTCGGCATGAAGGAGTTTGGCGAATGGTATCAAAACAAGTTCGCTCCCCTTGTCGAGTCGGGGAAGCGTGAAATTTTTACTATTCTTGATTAAACAACGCTGTTATCGTTCACACAAAATCACGGAGGAACAATGAAGCTCTTCTTTACCAGGGGAGTGCTCTGTATGCTCACGGCGTGCCTTGTCGTGCAGCAGCAGCCTCTCCTCGGTTCTCCCGCTGGTGCGAGTGATGAGCAGATGGCTGGCCTGGGAAAAACGATCTACGATGCGCGGTGCACGCCGTGCCACGGTTCCACAGGAAAAGGCGACGGCCCCAATGCTGCGCTGTTGAATCCCCGTCCACGGAATTTTACCTCCGGCATTTTCAAGTTCCGTTCAACCGAAACAGGCAGCATCCCCTCGGATGACGATCTCACGGCGGCGATAAAGAACGGCCTGCATGGCACGGCGATGCCCGACTGGGGGCCGTTCATTAAAGGTGATTCGTTGAAGGCGGTCGTGTCGTACCTGAAGACGTTCTCACCCAGGTTCCAGAATGAAAAACCTCATCCAACCCATGTTTCATCTGCCATCCCATCCTCCCAGGCGAGCATCGCCGCTGGGAAGAAAGTCTATGCCAAGTTGCAGTGTGCAGACTGTCACGGAAATGACGGCACGGGTGCCGGTCTCGTCGCGGCCGATTTCAAAGACAACTGGGATTTCGACATCGATGCGGCCGACCTGACGCAACCCTGGACATTCCGCGGAGGCTCGACGGCGCGGGACATTTACCTGCGCTTCAAAACGGGCGTCGACGGTACGCCGATGCCTTCTTATGTTGGATCCGCAAGCGACAAGGAAATGTGGGATCTCGCGAACTACGTTGTATCGCTCGGCCGCAAACCGGCCTGGAAAATGAACGAGCAAGAAATCAAAGAATTCTATGCGAAGCTCGACGCCCAGAACAAAGCGAATCCTGTTCAGCGCGGCAAGTATCTCGTAAGGACGATCGGCTGTGCTGGTTGTCATTCATCGTACACGGAAGACCTCGGCATCATCGAAGGGACACAGTTCTCCGGGGGACTGACGTTCGATCTCTATCCGTTTGGAAAATTCACCACGAAAAATCTCACATCGGACAAAGAAACGGGGCTCGGAAATTGGACCGATCAGGAAATCAAGCGGGCCTTTACCCAGGGCATTGCCCGCGACGGACGGAAATTTCTTCCGTTCCCCATGCCGTGGACAGCGTTTGCTTCGCTGAAAGAAGATGACCAGAACGCAATCGTCGCCTATTTGCGGACCATCCCCGCCGTGAGCCGCAAGATCCCTGATCCGGAGAAGCCGAACATCTTTGCGTATCTCTGGGGGAAATTCAGGGTGCTCATTCTGAAAGAGCAAATTCCTTCGCCTGCATATCCGATGAGAGCTGTTGAGAACCAGGAGAAGCCAGTTTCAGCAAACACATCCCCCACTTCACCCAATCTCGCTTCGCTTGGTGGCGAAGGAAAGGAGGTACGGCCATGAAGAAGATACTGAAACGAGTTGCCATCGTGGTCGTCTGCGTGGGTGTCGTTGGATTTCTTGCTTTTCTCTATTTGATACCGCCGTTCGATCTTCTTCCGCGCGAAGCATTCATTAACCCGCATACCGCAGCGGTCGCGGCATCGCTTCAAAAGATCGATGACCCGGTTGAGAGGGCTCTTGCCGAGCGCGGCCAGTACATCATGTCGTATTCGGACTGCAGCGACTGCCACACTCCGCAGGGAGCCCAGGGGCCGAATTGGGATGAATTTCTAGCGGGGGGAGCCAAGTTCGAAACCCGCAGATCCGGAACGGTCCACCCCAGCAACCTGACGCCCGACAAAGAGACGGGGTTTTCAGGGGTTTCCGACGAGGACATAAAACGAGTCTTGACAAGCGGCGTAAATCAGGACGGGCGGATCATCGAGCCGACGACAATGCCGTGGATTTCCTTTTCAAACATGACGGAAGAAGACCGGGAAGCTCTGATCGTATATCTTCGTCACATCAAACCGGTTTGGCACAAAGTCCCCGAGTGGTCGGCAAATAGAACCGGCTCACTCTATTTATTCTATCCCTACGATTTCGCCGAACATCAGAAGAGCAAATAATCCGGCGGGATCGAGAAAGGAACAACGATGGATCGCTATTTGGTCGAATCGCCGCATTCGAAGGAAGATTGCTCGCACGTCATCAAATTGGTCGAGGCGCTCGGTTACCTCACTCATTTTGAATGGGGGTGTGCTTCGGGGAATCACACGGGGTTTGCCATCATCGAGGCGGAAAGCGAAGCCCAGGCAAGAATGGTCGTGCCGACCATGAGCCGCAGCGCGGCACGGGTGATCAGACTAAACAAGTTCACGCCGGAGATGCTGAAGGCAGGGCACTGACCGGCGCAGAGTCATGGCATTACGGAAGATTTGCTGACCCCACCCTACCCTCCCCTGTAAGGGGAGGGTGATTGCTTTTTCGTAGCTAGGCGCCATTGCATTACTTGCAAGCTAGATCAAGTCTGCAAGCGAGCCGAACTCCGCGTCGAAGAGGCGTTTATAGGTCCGCACTGCAAATCCGTCTGTCATGCCGGCGATGTGATCGCAGAGGAGGCGCATTTTCTGGCTCTGATCAGTTGCGGCTCGCACCGCGCGCTCGGCATCGCCGGGCAATAAGTTCGTGGAAGACTTTTTGACTTCAAGATAATTCTCGCGGAGCGCGCTGAAGATATTATGAAGGAGGTGCGCCCCCTTGTGTTCGAGTTGATGAAGCTGGGGGGAAAGGAAGACGAGGTCAACAGATATCTTCTTGTACAACTCGGCCTCTTTCCGAATCGCGGGGTCTATCTCCAGCTGGTACCGGTGACGCCGGGTCGCATCGCTCAGACAATTGTTTGTTTCGCTCAGCGAGCACGCCTGGATGAATTCGCCGATCTTCGATGCGATCATCTTTTCCACCCGGCCCGAGCCGATCGCATCGATGAGGACTCCAACAAATTTACTCTCTTCCTTGCCGATCGATTGATCGTTCGCCCACCGCTCGACTTTTCCTCCGTTGATGATTCCGGAATGAACTCCGTCTGCCAAATCGTTCAGCGAATACGCCGCATCGTCCGACCAATCCATAATTTGACACTCAATGCTCCGGAATGAATTGAGCTTTTTCCCCGGTGTCAACTCTCCAGGAACTTGAATTCCTCCAAAAACAAAATCAACGAACATCTTCTGTTCGTCATAGATAAAGTGATTCTCCGGGTTATTCAACTGAGACCGGAGTGTCTTGTACTTCAGCACACCATCGACGAATGCCCTGGTCGGGTTCATTCCTTTTCGCGCCCCCTGGGAAGAATAGATCGTCTCGGTAATCAGGCGGAGTGTCTGAGCGTTTCCTTCAAAACCTCCGTACGGTTTCATGAGGCGGTTGAGCGTTCTTTCTCCGGCATGTCCGAACGGGGGATGACCCAGATCGTGGGAAAGGCAGATCGCTTCGACGAGGTGGGAGTCTATGTGGAAATCGGGAGCGAGAATGGGGCTTGTCTGCCGGAGATATTTGCAGATCGATCTCCCGATTTGTGCCACTTCGAGGGAATGCGTAAGCCGTGTTCGGTAGAAATCGTATTCGCCCGATAGGAATACCTGTGTTTTTGCCTGCATCCTCCGGAAAGCTGAGGTGTGAATGACACGGTCGCGATCGATTTCAAAAGGAGAGCGGTAGTCTTCGCGCCGTTGTTTTGTCAGGCACTGGGTGTCGAACGGGCCGTAAAATCCGTTTTCGGGCTGCTGCTTCATCGTCATGTGGAATGTTGCCTAATGGTGAATTCTTTTCCCCAAACATTCTTGATTGAATCAATCGCTCCTGCGAGGACTTCGTCGTGCAAGGGATGGGGGAGCAGGAAATAGACTACCGAGCTCGTCTGGAGCGAGAAGAGCTTCGTTGCGCCCATCCGCGAATTGAAATCCTGTGACAACAATGTAATATAGCTTTCTCTCTTTTCCCTCGGAAAATGCTGATAGATGAGAAGCGAGTGACCGGATGCGAAGAATGATGACGCTTCTTTCCAACACAAATACTTATGAGACCCACGGTGTCCCGGAGGGACACTCTTCACTTCCATCCCATTGTCCGGGTCAAAGAAAATCAACGTTGATCCGGCAGACTCTTCCCGAAGAAGGTCAAAATATTCCTCCCGGTTATCATCTCTCAGCAAGAGGGAAAAATAAGAGGCCGAGGGTACCAGGTTCTCTTGTTCGACAACGCCGACACGGCGCTGCTGGTTTCCAACAAGCGAGGCTTGCAGCGAGTCATAGAGCGCCGGGTCGTAAGAGCGCCAGCGCCGCGGCTTTCCGAGGTAATCCGTGAAGCGTCCATCGGAGGTTCCGTCGTCCGGAGTCAACATCCAACAGATGAGAATTCTGATTGTTCCGTTGAGGCAGAGCGTGCGAAGGAGGCCGTACTTACGGTAGTCGTTAAGGTCGCCAAAATACTGATTCTTCAATAGTCTTCACCGTTCAACGTGGAGGCTGTGAGCGTTCTAGTGCTAAATCATAACTGGCAAAATAGGAAATCAATTCCCGAATGACAAACAGAAACAACGGAGAGTATTGGCACCTCTTGGATGCCCGCCTAAAACACGCTGGCATGACGAATGAAAAACCGCGTCATTCCCGCATGTTTTTAGCGGGAATCTCCATGGCGGGGTTTAGCTCAAATGCGAAACGTACTACTGCCCCAAGGGGGCCCGGGGGTCTCCAAAGCAAAGCACTTTCATCATACACCTAAATTACTTATCTTGTTTCCGGAAAATCCTTATATAGTTAATCAATCAGACTAAATGCAGTGCCATCCAGAAGGTACCAGAAGGAGAGA
>Ga0265338_10005570_pt1 | contig 16384 bp, 17 predicted proteins | sample 42126metaG_FD_193579 | JGI IMG/M metagenome (GOLD analysis project Ga0265338, IMG submission 193579) | Rhizosphere microbial communities from Carex aquatilis grown in University of Washington, Seatle, WA, United States - 4-21-26 metaG | ecosystem: Host-associated > Plants > Roots > Rhizosphere... | reverse complement strand
CCTATACCGCCCTGGTTGCCGCAACCACGGGGTGCTGGCCGCGCCTCGCGGGCTTTAACACGGTGACGCCGAGGACGTCCCGCCCTATTTCCGTCGCCAGCACCTCGGTCGAGTAGGCCATCAGCTGCCCGGCCTGTGCGTCCCGGAAGTGGCGCTGTATCGGAGAGGTCTTGAGGTAGCCGCTGGCACCGCCGATCCGCACGCCGAGCTGCGCGACGGCCACCGCGGTCTTGTTGGCCAGGTACTTAGCCCGGTCCAGGGCGCCGAAGAACGCCGGGTCGCCCCGGTCCGCCTGCCGCAGCGCCTGCTGGTAGAGGGCGTGCGCGGCGGCCAGCCGGGTCTGGGCGTCGGCGACCTCGTGCTGCACCCACTGCTGGTGCGACAGCGGCGCGCCGAGGATGATCCGGGTCCGGGCGTGGCCCGCCAGCGCCGCCAGCGCGGCGTCGGCGATGCCGAGTGAGATGGCGGGCAGCCCGGCCGGGATGGCGGCGAAATCGCCCGGCCCCGGTGCCCGGCCCCGGTAGGCCGGACTCAGCAGCGTCTTGTCGAAGCTGAGGAGCTGGCTGCGGGTGGCCCGCAGCCCGAGCGTGTCCCAGATCGGGATGACCGACACCGACTGGTCCGGCAGCGGCACACCGAAGAACGTCGGCTGGTTGTCGACCAGCACGTTGACCAGCAGGTAATCGGCGATCTCACTGCCTGAGACGAATCGCTTGGCCCCGTCGAGCAGCCAGCCGCCCTCGGCCGGGGCGGCTTCATGCTGCGGGTTGAGGAACCGGTTGCCGCTGGCCGGCTCGGACAAGGCGTTCGCGAACCGGCGGCCGGCCAGGAACTGGCCGGCGAAGAAATCGCCGGCGCTGTCCCGGGTCAGCTGGGCCAGTCCGACCCCGGCCCCGCCGTGCATCAGCGCGATCGTGGCGACCGACGGATCGGCCGCCGCGATCAGCCCGATCAGCTCACCGAAGGCCAGGTAGCTGATCCCCTCACCGCCGAGAGCGGCCGGCAGCAGGGCCCGGCTGGTGCCGGCCGCGTGCAGCGCGTCCAGGGCGGCGACGTGGATCTCGGCCCGGTCGTCGTAGCCCGCCGCCGCGGCCGCGAAGCCGGGGGTCAGCTCCCGGACCCGGTCCAGCAGCTGCTGCTCGTGCGAGGCCAGCTCGCCGTTGTCTGTCACGCTGCCGACTATAGGCAGCTCAGCCATCCCGTCCGGCCGCATGTAGACAAGTTAATCGCGGACAGCCCTTTCGTAACAGCAGGGATCAACGCAGGTCATCCTGGAGTAACAAATGACCGTGAAGCTACCGTTCATGCCACCCGAGACCGGCGAGAAACAGCAGATAGACCCCGTCCCTGCACATGTCGACTAGTTGGCCCGCAGCAGCGGACGCCAGCGTGCTCGACGGCATCGCCCTGTGGGATGGCGAGCGGGACCGCGGGCCGGCCCGGATCAGCTGGTCGGGCGACCGCATCGAGGCGGTGGAACCCGCGGCGGACCGCTATCCGGGCCTGAGCGTCATCCCCGGTCTCATCGACACGCACGTGCACCTGGACACCAGCGTGGTAACCGGGGCCGGCCCGGGTGACGCCTGGCCGCTGGTCACCCCGCCGGAAGAGCAGGCGATGCACGTTCTCGGGCACGCGCTGCGGTTCGCCGCGGCCGGGGTGACCACGCTGCGCGACCTGTGCGCGTCCCCGGTGCAGATCGCCGTCGGCCGGGCGCTGGACGAGGGTGCGGTCGCGGGACCGCGGCTGCTGTCGTTCCCCCCGGTCGGCATGACCGCCGGGCACGGCGACCTGTTCACCCCGCCGCGGTTCCGGCACCGCCCGCCGGTGGCCGACAGCCCGGACGAGTGCCGGGCCCTGGTGCGCCGCTGGGCCCGGGAGGGCGCGGACGGCATCAAGATCTACACCAGCGGCTGCATCCTCTCCATGGGTGACCAGGTGCGGTGGCGCAACCAGACCCGGGCGGAGATCGCGGCCACGGTGGACGAGGCGCACGCGCTCGGCCTGCCGGTCGCCGCGCACAGCCACACCGCCGAGGGCATCGACATCGCGCTGGCCGAAGGGGCCGACTCGATCGAGCACGCCACCGGGATGACCGAGGAGCAGTTCGGCCCGCTGGCCGACCGCCAGGTCCCGGTCGCGCCGACCCTGCTGATCAACGACCTGCTGGCCGCGGGCGAGGGCGGGGTCCGGCCCGAGGCGCGGGCCAAGGCGGCCGCCTTGGTGGCCGGCCGGGCGGACACGCTGCGGGCGGCGGCCGAGGCCGGGGTCCGGTTCGTCCTCGGCACCGACGCCAACGGCCGCTTCGTCCGTCACGGCGGTCAGCTCGACGAGCTGCGCCAGATGCAAACCGCCTTCGGCTGGAGCGCCGAACGGGTGCTGGCCGCCGCCACCTCCGACGCCGCCGCGGCCATCGGGCGGGGCAGCACGCTGGGCCGCGTCGCCCCCGGCCTTGCCCCCGACCTGGTCATCGTGCGCGGCCGCCCGTGGCTGGACCTAGGCGAGCTGACCACCGACCACATCGTCGCCGTGATCTGCCGCGGCCAGCTGGTCAGCGGCCGCGTCCCGGCGACCACGGGAAAGGACTGATGACGGTGACCCCTGCGGGAAGCGCGGCCGGCCGGCTGGACGAGATGGCGATCCGGGCGCTGCCCAAGGCCGAGGTGCACGTCCACCTGGAGGGCACCTTCGAGCTGGCCGACCTGCTTGAGCTGAGCAAGGCGGCGGGCGAGCCGCTGCCGGGGCCTGCCCGCACCCTGCTCGACGCCAGCGGCGGGCTGAGCGACTTCCTGCGCTTCCTCGACTGGGAGTGCGGCCTGGTCCGCACCCCGGAGCAGGCGGCCCGGCTGGCCTACCGGTTCGCCGCCCGGGAGACCGGCTCCGGGATCCGCTACGCCGACGTGATCGTCAACCCGACCCACTGGGCCGGCTGGCGCGGCCGGCTGCCGGCGCTGTTCGACGCCTTCGCGCACGGGCTGGCCGAAGCCGAGCAGGACGGCCTGGCCACCGTCAACCTGTGCGTGTCGCTGCTGCGCCAGCAGGGCCCGGAGGAGGCCGCGGAGCTGGTGGACTGGGTGCTGCGGGACCGGCCAGCGCGGGTGGTCGCCCTGTCGGTGGACGGCAACGAGGCGGCCGCCGGCCGGACCGGGCCCAAGTTCGCGGCGGCGTTCACCCGGGCGCGGGACGGCGGGCTGCACCGCACGGTGCACGCGGGGGAGTCGAGCGGCCCCGAGGGCGTCTGGGACGCCATCCGCTACCTGCACGCCGAGCGGGTCGATCACGGGGTGCGGGCCGTCGAGGACCCCGGGCTTGTCGAGTACCTGGCCGGCAGCGGCATCACCCTGAACGTCTGCCCCCGGTCCAACCTGCACCTGGGCCTTTACGCGGACCTCGCCGAGCACCCGCTGGCGGCGCTGCGGGCGGCGGGGGTGCGGGTCACCGTGAACACCGACGACCCGGCCCCGCTCGGCACCCGGGTGGAAGCCGAGTGGGCGGTGTGCGCGCAGGCCTACGGCTGGACCATGGCCGACCTGCGCGAGCTGGCGGCCGCGTCGATCGCCGCCAGCTTCGCCCCCGACGAGCTCAAGGCGCAGCTCACCGCCGAGCTCGAGGCAGCCGGCCGGCCAGCCGACGGCCGGCCGGCCGGGCGGTCATGATCGAGATCCCGCCGCGCGCGGCCGCGGACGGGCGGGTCCGCCGGGGCCTGCTCCGCCGCGTCCGCGAGGCCGCCGCCGAGCACCGCCGGCTCCCCGGCGAGTTCGACCTGGCGGCCGAGCTCGGCTGCTCGCGCGTGCAGTTGCGGCAGGCGCTGGCGGATCTCGACCGGATGCAGGTGGTGCGGCGGCGGCAAGGGGCGGCGACCGTGGTGGACCAGCTCGGGCTGCGGCTCAGCGTCCGGCTGGAGGAGCAGCTCGAGCACACCGAGCTGCTGACCCGGCTCGGCTACGAGGCGCGGGTGGAGATCCTCGGCCACGAGCGGCTGTCACGGCTGACCGAGCACGTCGCGGACCTGCTCGACGTTCCGGTGCACACGCAAGCGGTCCGGGTGCTCAAGCGGTGGACCGCGGACGACGTGCCGGCGATGGTGGCGGAGGACATCTTGCTGCTGCCGCCGGGAGTGGACGACGTGCCCGACAGCTCGCTGTTCGACGCGGCCGCCCGGGTGTGGGGGGAGCCGGTGGTCTGGGAGGTGACCACCCCGGGGGCGGCCGCCGCCGACCCGCGGCTGGCCGAGTTGCTCACCCTGCCCGAGCATTCCCCGCTGCTGGTTTTCGAGACCGTCGGCATGGGAACCCGCGGGCGCCGCATCTTCTACGCGCTCGAGCATCACCGGCCAGACCTGGTCAGCTACTCGGTGGTGCGCACGGTGCGCCCCCCGTGGAGCAGCCCGTGAGCGGGGGAACTGAGCGCTCGCGAGCTAGCCGCTGGCTGATCGGCGCGGCCGGCTTCGTCGCGCTGATCGCCCTCTGGCAGCTGCTGACGGCCACCGTCGCGTCGGGCAACCTGGAATGGCCGACCCCGTGGAGCATCGCCAGCCTGATCGGCAGCGACGGCTGGCACTTCTACTGGCCGAATGTGCAGACCACGATGTGGGAGGCGCTCAAGGGCTTCTTCTGGGGCAACCTCATCGCCATCGCGCTGGCCCTGCTCATCCTGCTGGTGCCGGTGATCGAGAAGCCGCTGGTCCAGCTGAGCATGATCTCCTACTGCCTGCCCATCGTCGCGATCGGCCCGGTGCTGGCGGTCAGCTTCAGCGGCGAGCAGCCCAAGTCGATCCTGGCCGGGATGGCGGTGTTCTTCACCACGCTGATCGGCATGCTGGCCGGCCTGCGCAGCGCCGACCGCACCAGCCTGGACGTCATCCGCGCGTTCGGCGGCGGCCGCTACCACGCGCTGGTCAAGGTGCGGTTCAAGGCGTCCCTGCCCAGCCTGTTCGGTAGCTTGCGGATCGCGGCCCCGGCCGCGGTGCTCGGCGCCATCATCGGCGAGTACCTCGGCGGCGACAGCGGGCTCGGCGTCGCCATGATCAACTCCGAGCAGTCGCTCAACATCGCCCGCACCTGGGGCATCGCCCTGGTCGCGACCGCGCTGGCCGGCCTCGGCTATGCCGTGATGGCCATGGCCGGCCGGGCTGCCACCCCGTGGACGCGGGCGGCCCGATGACGGCACTGGACGTCGCGTTCACCACCGCCCGCCGGGTGCTGTCGGCGCTGCTCACGCTGGCGGTCATCCTCGGCGCCTGGGTGCTGTTCCTGAAGGCATTCAATATCTCGCCGTTCATCGGCAAGGGGCCGGTCGACGTCTGGCGCTACCTGTTCAGCGGACCGGAGTCCGGAGCCAACCGGCAGGTGCTGGCCGGTGAGTCGGGCACCACGCTCCGCGATGCGCTCATTGGCCTCGCAGCGGGCACCATCGCCGCCGTGACCTGCGCCATCACGTTCTACCTGTGGCGGACCGCAAGCTCGGTGTTCATGCCGCTGGCGATGGTGCTGCGCTCGGTTCCCCTGGTGGCCATGACACCGCTCATCGTCGGCATCTTCGGCCGGAACCTGCTGGCGATCACGATTATCTCGGGGATCGTCACCTTCTTCCCCACGCTGGTCAACATGATCGTGGCGCTGCGCGGCACGCCGCAGGAGTCACTCGACCTGTGCCGCGCCTACGGCGCGTCCGCCTCCGACACGCTGTGGAAGGTGCAGGTACCGACCGCGCTCCCCTCGGTGTTCGCCTCGCTGCGCATCGCCGCCCCGTTGTCGCTGGTCGGGGCGCTGCTGGCCGAATGGCTGGCCACCGGCCAGGGACTCGGGTACGGGCTGCTCAACGCGTCCGCGGAGTCGGACTACAACGGCCTCTGTGCCCGGGTCGTGATCATCACCGTGTACTCGACCGCGCTGTACCAGCTCGTCGGCATCGCCGAAGGCCTGGTGATGAAGCGGTTCGGGCCACCGCCCAATTAACACAAATATCAAAAGGAACGGGTTCATATGACTCACCAAGCTAATGACAGCCTCTCCCGGCGGACCCTGCTGCGCGGCGGGGCCTCGGTCGCGGCGGCGGGCGCGTTCAGCGCCTTCCTCGCCGCCTGCAGCAGCTCGTCGTCCAGCACCGGCACCCCCGCGGCGACCGGCGGCAGCGGCTCGGCCACGGCCGCCGCGAACCTCGGCAGCCTGTCCCTCCAGCTCGGCTGGATTCCCGGGGCCGGCTACGCCGGGAGCTTCATCGCGGACAGCAAGGGCTACTACACCCGGCACGGCGTCAAGGTCACCATCCTGCCCGGCGGCCCGTCGGTGTCCGGCATGCCGCTGCTGATCTCGAACAAGGTCCAGGTCGCGATCAGCGACCCCGAGACGGTCAACGCGGCCATCAAGCAAGGCGGTGACGTCAAGATCATCGCGGCGGGCTACCAGGTCAACCCGGCCTGCATCATGTCGCTGGCCTCGAAGCCGATCACCAAGCCGGCTGACCTCAAGGGCAAGACGATCGGCGTGGGCGCGGCCGACGACGCCGAGTGGTCGGCCTTCCTGAAGGTCAACAACATCGCCAAGACCGACCTGAACACGGTGCCGGCCAGCTTCGACCCCAGCCCGCTGGCGGCGGGCAAGTGGGACGGCTACCTCGCCTTCCTCAACAACGAGCCGCCCCAGTTCGCGGCCAAGGGCATCAAGACGGCCGTGCTCCGCTTCGCCGACTTCGGCATGCCGAGCTACAACGACGTCTACGCGGTCACCGGTGCCTCGCTGGCCGACGCGGCCACCCGCAAGCAGATCGTCGCCTTCCTGGCGGGCGAGATCGAGGGCTGGACCACGGCCGTGTCCGACCCCAAGCTCGGTGCCCAGCTGGTGGTAAGCGACTACGGCAAGAGCGAGGGCTACACCCTGGCGGGCCAGACGCTGGCCTCGGCGGCGACCAACACGATGTCGGTCAGCGCCGACACCAAGGCCAACGGGCTGCTGCACATGTCGGACGCGGGCATCAAGGGCACCATCAACACCCTGGCCCTGACCGGGGACAAGGCGTCGGCCGACATCTTCGACACCTCCGTCTGGGCGCAGGCGCACGCCCTGGTCAAGGCGAGCTAGGGACGCGGGGATGCTAGACGGCAGGACGGCCGCATGGCCGCAAGTCGAGGAACTCGCCGGCCAGGGCCGCGTCGCCGTCCTGCCGTTCGGTGCGTTCGAGCAGCACGGGCCGCACATGCCGTTGTCGACCGACACGATCATGGCCGAGGAGATCGCCCGGCGGCTGGCCCGGGCGGCCGGGGCACTGCTGCTGCCGCCGGTCCACTACGGCGAGACCTCGGGCAACAGCGGGTTCCCGGGCACCATCTCGCTCGGCTTCGACACGGTCCGCCGCATCGCGCTTGACGTCTGCGCCAGCCTGCGAGGCAGCGGGGTGGCCGGGCTGGTGATCGTCAACGGCGACTACGGAAACCAGGCCCCGCTGAAGCTGGCGGCCCGCGAGGCGCGGGAACAGCTCGGCTACCCGGTGCTGATGATCGACTACCCCGGGCTGGCGGAGATCGCCGCCGAGGTCTGCGAGACGCCGCCGGCGGGCCACGGCTTCTACCACGCCGATGAGGTCGAGACGTCCATGGTGCTGGCCATCGAGCCGGCCGCGGTGCAGATGGCGCGAGCCACGCAGGAGTACCCGGAGTTCCCCCCGGTCTACGGCGCCGTCCCGATCCCGCTCCACCAGATCTCCTCCTCCGGCGTGTTCGGCGATCCGCGCGGCGCGACCGCGGAGAAGGGCGGGCGGATCCTGGACGCGCTGACCGAGCGGGCCTGGCCCATCGTCGAAGCGTTTCTGGCCGGACTGAACGACGCGCGGTGACGGCCCTGGCCGCCTTGCCAGGCCGCCTGGCGCAGGTACTGTGGTGATGACGCTCTAGACCCTGGCGTGCGGGCACCGAGCACTGAGCCCGGAACCCACCTGCACGGTAGACCAGGGAGACAGGGCGATGAAGACAACCCCGGCTGCACCAGGGCTTTTTTCCCCGGTCGATCCCGCGACGGCCGACTTCCATTCAGTCGCGCTGCGGGTGCGGGCGATGGGCCTGCTCGACCGCAGGCCGGGCTACTACTGGGTCAAGATCACCCTGACGATCCTCGGCTTCCTGGCCGGATGGGCCGTGTTCGTCACCGTCGGCAACTCATGGCTGATCCTCGCCGTCGCCGCGCTGGTCGGGATTATGTTCACCCAGCTGGGCTTCATCGGCCACGATGCGGGGCACAACCAGGTGTTCAGCACCCGCCGCCGCAATCGCCTGCTTGGCCTGGCCGTGGGGAACGCGCTCATCGGGCTGAGCTTCGGCTGGTGGGTTCCCAAGCACAACGCCCACCACGCCCATCCCAACGAGCCGGGCCGCGACCCCGACATCGGGGAGGGGGTCGCCCGGCCGGCGTCGGACGGGCCGGGAGGCGCGCGCGGCCCGGTCGCGTCGTGGCTGGTCCGCTGGCAGGCACCACTGTTCTTCCCGCTGATGCTGCTGCGCAGCAGCGGCATGCACGTACTCGGGATCACCCGGCTGGCGCGGCGGCGGGATCATGCCGCGGCGGTCGAAGCCGCTCTCATCGCCCTGCACGCCTTGCTGTACCTCACCGTGGTGCTGTGGGTGCTCTCCCCGCTTAAGGCACTCGCCTTTATCGCTGTCCAGCAAGGCGTCTTCTCCGTGTACCTCGGCATCAGCTTCGCGCCCAACCACAAGGGGATGCCGCTCATCGAGTCCGGGTCGGCGGCCGGCTTCGCCCGCCGGCAGGTGATCACCTCCCGCAACATCAAGGGGGGCCGGCTCATCACCTTCATCCTCGGCGGCCTCAACTACCAGATCGAGCACCACCTGTTCCCGTCCATGCCCCGTCCCAACCTGCGTCTGGCCCAGGGCCTGGTAGCGGACTTCTGCGCGGCGGCCGGACTCGGTTACAGCGAGGAAACCCTCGCCGGGTCATTCCGCCAGATCACCCGCCAGCTGAGCGAGGCTGGGGCGGCCTCCCGCCCGCGCCGTGACTGATCCATCAGTGGCCGACGCCCTGCTCCCGATCCGCGAGGCCATGCCCGCCCCGACCCTAGTGGCCCGGGACATGGTTAGCCCGGGAGCGGGCGGGTAGCCGAGCGGCTCTCGCGGGGACACGAAGGGACCAGGGCATGTTTGCTTTTTTCTCCAGGCGCTTGCGTACATGGCTGCTGCTGGCCATCGCCTTGCCGCTGATCCGGGCGCTCGTCCATCGGCTCGCGCTGGCCGCGGAGCGCCGTAATCCGGCCACTCGGACGGCGAGGAGCCTGCACCAGGCCGATTCCGCGGTGAACGCCATGTCGCGGCGGGTGGCGGGTAAGCGAGAGCGCTCCGGAGCTGGTAAGGCCCGGCGCGGCCGCTGATCAGCGGTCGTTGCGCTTGTCGAGGTAGCTTGTCATCCGGTTGAACAGGCCGATTGCGCGGTGCAGGTCGGCCGAGGCGGGCGGCGGCGCCCCGTCCGGGAGGTCACCCGCGAGGCGGCCGAGACTGGGCGACAACGCGCCGGCGATCTGGGCGCAGATCAGCGCCGCGTCCTGGACGACCGGCGGGTCGACGCTCCACAGCACCTCAAATCGCCGCCGGCCGTCGGGGACGGCTGTCTGGCCGGGGAATTCCCAGCCCGACAGGAAGGCCGGATAGTCCGGGGCGGCGCAGACCACGAACCATTCGCGGCGCAACGGCGCGTCAGCCGGGATGCGGACGGTCAACGGCGAGGCGTCAGGTCCGGATGACTCGCCGAAGTCGGTGAAGATGACCGTGACGCGGGCCGTGCGGGCTAGTTCCCGCCAGCGCTCCCTGGACTGCCGGTAGAAGCGCTCCTGCTGGAACCCGGCGAAGAGCGCCGCGTGCTCCGCTCGCGCGCAGCACTCGTCTTCCATGGCCTGGGTGATGGCCAGCAGGGTGGCCTTGGTCAGTTCCTGCGGCATCAGGCCGGGACGACGGCGGCGCAGGCCGGCGAACAGGGAAAGCTCGGCGTCCGGCCCGCGGGCGGCGGCCTGTCCGATGGCGGCCTGCAGGCTCAGGCCGGACCCCCGCAGCCGCAGCACCTCCCCGATGGCCGCGGTATCGCCGCGGTGGTAGCGGCGGTGTCCCCCCTCCAGCCGGCGCGGGCGCGGGAAGCCGTACCGCTCTTCCCAGCTGCGCAGGGTGGCGGCGGGCACGCCGGTCTGCCGCGCCAGCTCGCCGATGGACAGGCCATCCTGCGGGTCGTTCACGGCAGCACCACCTCTTCATCGTGCCGAGGTTTTTCTAGGCATCGTGTTTAAGTAAATGCCGGTCGGGCATCAGGGGGACGGCAGCAGCTCACCGCCGGGAGAAGCAATGACCGCGAACCTACCCGAAACCACCCTGCCCCGCGGCCTGACGGGGGCGGGCGGGTGGCTGGACGACCGGTTCCACGGCGCCAAGGGCACCCGGGTGCTGCTGAAGAAGGTCTTCCCGGACCACTGGTCGTTCATGCTGGGCGAGATCGCGCTCTGGTCCTTCGTGATCCTGCTGCTGACCGGCACCTACCTGGCGCTGTTCTTCAACCCGTCCCAGGCCGAAGTCGTCTACCACGGCTCGTACACCAAGCTCCACGGCATCACGATGTCGCAGGCGTACGCCACCACGCTGAACATCTCGTTCGACATCCGCGGCGGCCTGCTGATCCGGCAGGTCCACCACTGGGCGGCCAACCTGTTCATGATCGCGATCGCGGCGCACATGCTGCGGGTGTTCTTCACCGGCGCCTACCGCAAGCCGCGCGAGGTCAACTGGCTGATCGGCATCGCCCTGTTCGGGCTCGGCCTGATCGAGGGGCTGTTCGGTTACTCGCTGCCAGATGACCAGCTGTCCGGCGCGGGCCTGCGGGTCTTCGAGGGGATCATGCAGGGCATCCCGGTCGTCGGTACCTACGCCGCGTTCCTGCTGTTCGGCGGGCCGTTCCCGGGCACCTCGATCATCCCGCGGATGTACCTCCTGCACGTGTTCCTGATCCCGGGCATCATCCTGGCCCTGGTCGCCGCCCACCTGTTCATCATGTTCCACCAGAAGCACACGCAGATGCCGGCCAGGGGGAACACCGAGCGCAACGTGGTCGGCCAGCCGTTCTTCCCCTACTTCCTGCTCAAGGGCCAGGCGTGGTTCTTCTTCATCTTCGGGGCGCTGGTCGTGCTGGCGACCTTCGCGCAGATCAACCCGGTCTGGATGTACGGCCCGTACACCCCGCTGGCGATCTCCGCCGCATCTCAGCCCGACTGGTACCTGGGCATCCTGGACGGCGCGCTGCGCATCATGCCCCCCTGGGAGCTGAACTTCCTGGGGCACACCGTCACCCTCAGCTTGCTCATCCCGTTCGTGGTGCCGCTCGGGGTGATCCTGGGCGGGGCGGCGCTGTGGCCGTTCTTCGAGCAGTGGGCGACCGGGGACAAGCGCTTCCACCACATCAACGACCGCCCGCGCGACGCCCCGGTCCGCACCGCGACCGGGGTGGCGGCGGTGGTCTTCTACGGGGTGCTGTGGGCGGAGAGCGCCAACGACGTCATCGCCGACAAGTTCCAGGTCCCGCTGTACACGCTCACCTGGATCGCCCGGGTGCTGATCATCGTCGGCCCGGTGATCGCGTTCGCCGTCACCCGGCGGGTCTGCATCGCCCTGCAGCGCCAGGACGCCGGGCTGCTCGCCCACGGGGTGGAGACCGGCATCATCCGGCAGCTGCCCGACGGCGGGTTCGTCGAGGAGGAGCGGCCGCTGACCGACGAAGAGCGCGCGCCGCTGCTGGCCAAGGACGTGCCCGCGCTGCTGCCGGTGCCGGGCGCTGACGACAGCGACGACGCCAACGACGTGCCCGCGCCAGCGGTACGCGGGCTGGCCGGCCGCGCCCGGGTTATCGCCAACCGAGCCTTCGCCGAGACCGTCCCGCACCAGCCCGACGGGCACGGCAACGGGCACGGCAACGGGCACGGCAACGGGCACGGCAACGGGCACGGCCCGCTACAGGGCCAGGCTGTAGAAGGTGTTGTCCTCGGTGCGGTGGTAGCCGCCGAAGGGGTCGGCGGGCAGGAAGCCGGCGCTGACGTAGAGGGCGCGGGCGGCGGCGAAGCCGGGGGTGGTGCCGGTCTCTAGGGAGACCCGGCGGTAACCGCGGGACCGGGCGACGATGAGCAGGTGGGCGAGCACCGCCCGGCCGACGCCGCGGCCGCGGGCCTCGGCCGCCGTGTGCATCGACTTCAGCTCGCCGTGGCCGGGGTCGAGTTCCTTGATCGCCCCGACGCCGAGCACCGTGCCGTCGTCCCGGTAGCTGAAGAAGGTGACCGCCGGGTCGAGCAGCCCTTCGGCGTCGAGGGCGAAGCTGTGCTCCGGCGGCGTCTCCGACAGGCAGAACGCCAGGTGCCGTCGCAGGATCGCCAGCACGTCGGGCTGGCGCGGGTCGTCGACGGCGATCACTGCCTCGCTCGCGGTTGTCACCGTAGCAGTGTACGAAATCGCCCGGTAAGTCCCCGGTCCTGCTAAAGGCGTGTTCAGAAAGTGTCCCTTGGGGCTGGGCGGCCTGGGTTCCCACCCGTTCCCGGCGCCGTGGGTGCCGGCGGTGCCGGCGGGCGTTTTGGCCACGGCTTAGTCCCGCGAGCCGAAGATCCGCAGGAAGAAGAAGAACACGTTCAGGATGTCGAGGAAGATCGACGCGGCCAGCAGCGGCGCCGACTCGATGTTCTGCGACCGGCGCAGCCGCTGGAAGTCGCCCGCGGTCAGCCCGGCGAAGATCACCAGCCCGAGGATCGCCCAGATCAGCGAGGCGTGCGGGATGTGCACGAAGATAAGCACAATGCCCGCCACCAGCAGGATCAGCAGGGCGATGCCGGAGACCCGGCGCCAGGCCGACAGGTCCCGGTTGGTCAGGTAGCCGAAGGTGCCGAAGGCGCCCACGAACAGCGCGGTCGCCCCGCCGGACTGCCACAGGATGGCCGGGTTGGTGCTGGCGTAGTACACCAGCGTCGGGGCGGAGGCGACCCCCATCAGCACCCCGAAGATCGCCAGCAGCACGATCGCCGCGGTCGGTGACCGGCGGGCGGCGAAGTTCATGATCAGCAGGATGACGAAGGCCGCGATCCAGGCGACGATCACCGCCCCCTGACCCAGGTTGCGGCCCGCGTAGGCGCCGGCCGCGAAGAACCCGGCCGTCAGCGCGACCAGCCCCATCGTCTGCGCGAAGAGCGTCCCCGTGCGCCCCGGGGCGGCGTAGCCGCCTCCCCGGTATGCCATGTCCGAGTACATGAGACCCATCCTCCTGGCCGGGGCTCGCTCCCTCAAGCAAGACCCCCGTATTCATCCCGAACGTATGCGTGGTTCCCGTCGTTCCCGGCCCGCATTCTTACGGGGTTGGAACTACGATGACCCCAAGGGGAAGGGGGCGGTCCCGGATGACCCAGGTCAAGGACTCCAAGGGCGTTCAGGCCGGGGACGGGAACGTGCAGGTCAACCGCTTCTAGGGCGGCCCGGGTTCGCCCCGCCCTGGCAGTCGTAGGGTTGGGGGATGGGCAAGCTCAGGGTTCTGTTCATCGGGGGGACCGGGGTCATCTCGGCGGCCTGCGTGCGGGAGGCGGTCGCGTCCGGGGAGCACGAGGTGTTCGTGCTCAACCGGGGGCAGTCGGCCGTTCGCCCGCTGCCGGCCGGGGTGACGGAGCTGCGGGGCGATGCGCGGGACCCCGCCTCCGTTCGGGCGGCCGTCGGTGGTCTTGACTTCGACGCGGTGGCCGACTTCATCGCGTTCACCCCGGCCCAGGTGCGAGCGGCGGTCGAGCAGTTCCGGGGGCGGACCGGGCAGTACGTGTTCATCTCGACCGCGTCGGCCTACCAGACGCCGCCGTCGCGGCTGCCGGTCACCGAGTCGACGCCGCTGCGCAACCCGTTCTGGCAGTACTCGCGGGACAAGATCGCCTGCGAGGACCTGCTGACGGCGGAGTACCGCGACACCGGGTTCCCGGCCACGGTGGTGCGGCCGTCGCACACCTACGACGCGACCAAGACGGTGCTGCCCGGCGGGTGGACGTCGCTTGGCCGGCTGCGGGACGGCCGGCCGGTGATCGTGCACGGGGACGGCACCTCGCTGTGGACGGTGACCCACCACACCGACTTCGCCCGGGCGTTCGCGGGGCTGCTGGCCAACCCGCGGACGGTCGGCGAGGCGTTCCACATCACCTCCGACGACGCGCTGACCTGGGACCAGATCGCCCGCGCGCTGGCCGCCGCCCTCGGCGTCGCCCCGCGGCTGGTGCACGTGCCGTCGGACGTGATCGCGGCCCATGACCCCGAGTGGGGCGCGGGGCTGCTGGGGGACAAGGCGCACTCCATGGTGTTCGACAACACAAAGGTCAAGTCGGTGGTGCCGGGCTGGCGGGCGGTGGTGCCGTTCGAGCGCGGTGCCCGGGAGATCGCCGCCTGGTACCTGGCCGACCCGGCCCGGCAGCGGGCCGACGAGAAGCTCGACGCGCTGATGGACCGGCTGGCGGCGGACTTCGGCGCCCGCTAGCTCCCGCTCAGCCCTCAGTACAGCCAGCGGTGGCTGGTGACCGTCTCCTCCGCTGACCGCTCCGCCGCCCAGGCCGCGTCCGCCCGGCGCACCGCCGTGAACGCGCCGAGCAGCGGCTCGCCGAGCGCGTCCGCTACCCGCTTGCTGTCAAGCAGCGCCCGTTCCTGCTCCTCGGCGGTGACCGGCAGGGCCGCGATCCCGTGCCGGGCCCGCTCGGCCTCGCTCCAGGATCCGGGGTCCTGCTGCTGCGGCGGCGGCAATTCGGCGCCGTCATCCAGGCCGGCCAGGCCGGCCGCGAGCACCACGGCCAGCGCCAGGTGCGGGTTGCCGGACGCGTCGGACGCCTTCAGCTCGACGTTGGCGTTGCCGCCCCCGGTGAAAGGTGCGGCCGGCACGTAGCGAAGCGGCGCCTCCCGGTTCTCCACCCCCCAGAACTGGTAGGCGCCAGCGAAGTACCCGGGCCGGCGGCGCAGCAGGGACGGGATGCTCGGCGCGCATACCGCCGCGATGGCGGGCAGGTCGCGCAGCAGGCCGCCGAGGAAGCCGGCCCCCTCACCCGCCGGCCGGACGTCACCCCGCTGGCCGCCAGGGACGGCCAGCAGGTTGCCGTTGCCCCGGCTCACCGACACGTGCAGGTGCAGTCCGTTGCCCGCGCCCCCGGGGGTGACCAGCGGCGCGAAGCTGGCCCGGAGCCCGTGCGCCCGGGCGGCGGCGTGGATGGTCTGACGGGCCAGCAGCTGCCGGTCCGCCGCGGTGACCGGGTCGGCCGGGGCCAGGCTGACCTCGAGCTGTGAGAGCCCGTACTCGGCGTGCAGCTGTCCGACCGGGACGCCGTTGGCCTCAAGGTCACGCAGCAGCGCCGCGGCGAACTCGTCGACCTGCAGCAGGGCGTGCGGGCTGTAGGCGGGACCACCGTGGGCCGGCACCAGCCCGTCGCCTGCCTGGGCGAGGAAGAACTCAAGCTCGAACCCGGCCAGCGCCGAAAGCCCCGCCGCGGCGGCCCGCGCCACCTGCGCCTCCAGCCGGGTCCGCTGGTCGTAAGGCCACGGCTCGCCGCCGGGGCCCACCTGCCGCCCGGGGGCCCAGGCGAAGCCCGGTTGCCCGGCGAGCGCAACGACGCGGTCGGCCTCAGGCAGCAGCCGGATATCGCCGGACGGGGTCGACAGGCCGCTGTGCGCGTAGCTGATGCCGTCGTGCGAGTCGAAGACGGCGAACAGCGGCGTGATGCCCACCCCCCGCGCGGTGGCGTCGCCGAACGCGGCCACCGGGACCGTCCTGGACCGCGGGATGCCGTTGTTGTCGGCCCAGGCGATGGTGACCCCGGCCACGCCCGCCTTCGTCAGGCGGTCCTGGAGCGGGGCAGGGCTCGTGTTCATTCCGGCACCGTAAACCGTGGGGTACCCGGCCCGCCACCCGGATAACGCCGCCGTAAGCTATGGCCCATGTCAGGAGTGCGGCGCGTGGTGCCCCTGACGCTCGGCTTCATCGACCTGCCGGAGAGCGTCCTGGTGCGGGACGCGCCCGACCGGGAGCTGCGGGTGCCGGTCCCCGGCGTGCTGCTGGAGTGCGACGGCGGCTGGCTGCTGCTTGACACTGGGTTCAACACCGCCCTGATCGCCGACACCGCGCTGCGCCGCCGGTTTCACGGTGACCCGGCGATGCGGCCGGTCATCCCCGGTCCAGGCGAGCCCCTCGCGGCGGCGCTCGACCGCGTCGCCGTCGACATCGCCCAGATCCGCGCGGTCGCGCTCAGCCACCTGCACTGGGATCACGCGGGCGGGCTGCGGCACTTCGCGGGCCGCGTGCCGGTGCACGCGCAGCGGGCCGAGTACGAGTTCGCGACGCAGCCGGGGCCGCGGCCGGAGCGG
>Ga0265338_10005568_pt1 | contig 16385 bp, 18 predicted proteins | sample 42126metaG_FD_193579 | JGI IMG/M metagenome (GOLD analysis project Ga0265338, IMG submission 193579) | Rhizosphere microbial communities from Carex aquatilis grown in University of Washington, Seatle, WA, United States - 4-21-26 metaG | ecosystem: Host-associated > Plants > Roots > Rhizosphere... | reverse complement strand
GCGGTGACGACGGCGGCGACGTTCGGTGCCGCGAGCGCCCTGGAAGTGTCGATCGAGACGATGCGCGCGTGCGCGTACGGGCTGCGCAGGATCGCCCCGTAGACCATGCCGGGCAGGCGGATGTCGTCGAGATAGGTTCCCTTGCCGCGGATGAAGCGCGCGTCCTCCTTGCGCTTCAGGCGGCCGAAACCGATCGGACGCTCGGTTTTCGCGCTGGGAAGGTTCTCGACCGTGGCCATGCTCAGACCTCCTGTTTCGCTGCGGCTTCGTAGTCGGCGGCCCAGCGCACCGCGGCGACGATGTTCTTGTAGCCCGTGCAGCGGCAGATCGCGCCCGAGATAGCTGTACGGATCTCCTGGTCAGTCGGATTCGGGTTCTCGTCGAGGAGCGCGCGCGCAGTCATCAGCATCCCCGGCGTGCAGAAGCCGCACTGCAGCGCGTGCGTCTCGTGGAAGCCCTGCTGCACCGGATCCAGCTGCCCGTCGACCTCGAGCGACTCGACGGTGCGGATCTCGTGTCCCTCGCACATCACGGCCAGGATCGTGCAGGACTTCACCGGCTCGCCGTCCATCTGCACGACGCAGGCACCGCAGTTGGAGGTGTCGCAGCCCCAGTGGGTGCCGGTCAGCCCGGGTGTGTCGCGGATGAAGTGGACGAGGAGCTGACGCGGCTCGACGTCGCGCGTGACGCGCTCGCCGTTGATCGAGATGGAGACGTTCACGAGCGGGCCTCCTTCGCGCGTGCGGTGGCGCGGGTCAGCGCGCGGGTGGTCAGGACGCCGGCGAGGTGGCGCTTGTAGTCGACCGGGCCGCGGCCGTCGGCGCTCGGCGAGCAGTCCTCGGACGCGATCGCCCCGGCCTGCGCGAACAGCTCGTCCGAGGGAGCCTTGCCGCGCAGCAGCTCCTCGGCGCGCGAGAGATGGATCGTCGTCAGCCCGACCGCACTGAGCGCGATGCCGACGTCGGCGATCATGCCGCCGTCGAGCCACACCGCAGCGGAGGCCGCGGCGATCGCCCAGTCGCCGGCGCGCCGCTCGACCTTCTCGTGTGCGCTGCCGCCGCCGGCGCGGATCGGGATCCGCACCGCGGTCAGCAGCTCCCCTTCACCGACCGCGGTCTGGAACGGCCCGACGTGAAAGTCCTCCATGCCGACCACGCGCTCACCGGCCGCGCCGCGGATCACGGCCTTCGCCTTGACCGCGGAGCAGACGGCGGAGAGATCCTCGGCCGCGTCGGCCTGGCAGAGCGAGCCACCGATCGTGCCGCGGTTGCGCACGACCGGATCCGCGATCACCTGCTCCGCGTCGCGAAAGACCGGGAACCGCTCGACGAGCAGCTCGGACTTGAGCAGATCGACGTGGCGGGTGAGCGCTCCGATCCTGATCTCGCCGCCCTCCTCGCGGATGTACGAGAGCTCGGCGAGGTCGTTGATGTCGATGAGATGCTCGGGATTCGCCAGCCGGAGCTTCATCATCGGCAGCAGGCTGTGGCCGCCGGCGATGATGCGCGCCTCGGGGCCGAGCCTCTGAAGCGAGGCGATCGCGCCCTCGACGCTGGTCGCGCGCTCGTACTCGAATGCCGCAGGCGTCTGCACCAGAGGCTCCTTTCCTTACCCGTCAGGTTACCGGCGGTCGGCCGGGAGACGCTTGCGCGGGGCGCCGATGTCGTCCCGCTGCTCGTACTGCACCGGCGCGTCAGTGCCGATCACCGGAGACCGCGGCAGCGATTCCGGCCTCGACTGGCGGAGCTCCGGGTAGAGCAGTCGCGCCGCGAGGCTGCCGCCCTCGACGTTCCGCAGCGGGAAGCCGTTCGGGCTCGCGGCGGCAACCGGCGCCTCGCGTCCGAGTCGCGCGAGCGTGAGCGTGCCGCGCGTGTACACCTCGCCGATCCGCGGCGCCTTGACCTCGGCGCTGCCGGGAAAGTCCCTGAACCCGGCGGCGGCCGCGCCGGGATACAGCCCGTCGACGAGCCCGACCGCGTCTGTCATGCCTGCCTTCTTCACGAGCAGTCCCTCGAGCGCTGCGACGGCGGCGTCGAGGTTCCCGTTGATGTCCGCGACGATGCCGTTGACCGGCGCGCTCTTCTGCACGATCCCGCCCACGTGCGTGATCACCTCGCTGAGCCCGCCGGTGATCGTGCGCAGCTGCAGGATCACCGAGACGAGATAGAAGACGAGCGCGAGCACGATCAGCAGCACCGCGAGGATCGTGACGATGCCGACGGCCATGATCGCGAGCATCCGTTCCTCCTATTCGGCGTCGTCGAGGATCACGTCGAGCGAGCCGCCGTAGTTCGCGACCAGCGCGACCGTCTGCGCAACCTGGTCCTGCGTCGTCAACAGCAGCGCGGCCGCGTCGAGGTCCTTCGATCCCGCGGCCGCGACCGTGGCGATCTGCTGCACGCTCGGGACGATGCTCTTCGCCGCGTTCAGAACGCCGCGGAGGAGGTAGACGACGATGGGTACGACGACGAGCAGCAGGACGACGTTGCCGATCCACCAGAGCGTCATCGCGGCCTCCGCTCGGCGACGATCGCGGCCTTGCGCCCGATCCCCGGCAGCGCGCCGAGGATGATGTCGAACTGCGCATTGATCGCCTTGACCGCGCCCTCGAGCGGCCGCAGGTGCTCGGCCTCGACACCTTCGAGCGCGCCGCCGAGCGTCGCGAGCCCCTCGGAGATCCTCGTCAGCCCGCGGCGTACCTCGATCAACGCGACCGCCAGCACGAGCACGACGCCCGCCGCCAGCACGACGGTCAGGAGCACGAGGACGTGAGTGCTGCTCATGCCGCATCACCGAATCCGTCGGTCAGCGCGTTCATGTAGCCGTCCTGGACGACCGCTTCGTCGACGATCATCGCGAGCACCGGAGCCGTCGCCTCGAGCTGCGGGATGTACTCCGTGTTCGCGGCGACCTTGCCGGCGATCTCCAGCAGGCCGTCGACCGACTTCTCGATGCTGCCGACCGCCTCGAGGAGAATCGTCAGCAGAATCGCGACGATCACTGCAGCGCCGAAGCAGATGCCCAGCGCGATCGCCCAGTAGGTGTGGGAGCTCACTTTCCCACCGCCACCTTTCGCAGGGAACGGGCGGCGTGCAGGATCCGCACGCCCGAGTCGTTGATCTGCGCGACGCCGGGGAGTCCGGTCGTCTGCTGGCGCACCACGTCGACCGCCCCCACGGCGACCCTGGCCTGCTTGGCGATCGTGATCGCCAGCGCGACGATCACGATCACAATCACCGCAGCCACGGCGATCACCACGATGCCCAGCACGATCCCCAGCTGCCACCCGCCGGTAGAAGCGATCAGCACGGCACTCATCCTAATGCCGCCGCGTGCGCGGCTTTGGCGTCCGGCTTCGTCGCGGGCTCCAGACGCCGTGCCAGGACGAGCATGAGCACGCCGTAGAGGATGACGATGATGCCGACGATCAGCACGAGAGGTCCGATGAAGTTGATCGTCGAGATGGTCATGAGTGTCCAGTAGTTCCCGTGCTGCGTCTCGAGCACCGGGATCAGGTCCGAGCTGAAGTACGTGCGGACGTCTGGAACGGTCTTGATCGGCGTACCGTTGAAGCGCGTCGCGTTGCCGATCCCCTGAACGTTGTCCCAGCCGTTCGTGACCGTCGGCAGGTTGATGATCGACTGCGCGAGTGCGGGGAAGTTCTGCTGCAACGCGGCGACCAGCTGGGCCTGCGAGACATGGAGTGTCTTCTCGAGGAAAACAAGCAGGCCGGGCAGCTCCGACGTCACCGATGAGAGCGGGATGGTCTGGAGGAGCGCCGTGGTGTGCGGGAAGTTCTTCTGCAGCGCGGCAACGACCTGAGCCTGCGAGAGCCCGGTCTTCTGCGAGACGAACGCGATCAGCTTCGGCACCTCGGCCGCCGCACCGCCCTGCGGCGTCATGATCGGGTCCTCCGTGTTGACGGCTGCGGAGACCATGGTGATCCCCGCGCGGTCGCCTTTCACGCGCGCGGCGGTGTTGACCGGACGCAATGCGTTGAGCAGCTTCTGTCCGTTGCTCACGCGTGGCGTGAGCGACAGGCCAAGCACGAGCGCGACCACTCCGACACCGACGACGATGACGACGCACGACCCCGCGACGGCGAGCCCGCGCGAGACGCCTCCTCTGAGGTTCAGCCAGATCATCACGGCCGCGAACGCGATCACGATCAGGCCGACGATGAAGAGCAGCGGCGCGATCCAGTTGACGGACGAGGTCCCGTCGAGACTGTTGAAGTTGCTCTGCTGGGTCTCGAGAACCGGGATCAGATCCGAACTGAAGTACGTCCGCAGCTGCGGCACGGTCTGCACCGGCGTCCCGTTGAAGCGCGTGAGCCCGTTGATCCCCTGGATGTTCTCCCAGCCGTTCGTGACCGTCGGCAGGTTGGTGATCGCTTGCGTGAGCGCGGGGAAGTTCGCCTGCAGCGCCGCAAGCAACTGCGCCTGCGACAGATGCAACGTCTTCTCGAGAAACACCAGCAAACCCGGCAGCTCCGACGTCACCGACGACAACGGAATCGTCTGCAACAGCGCGGTCGTGTGCGGGAAGTTCTTCTGCAGCGCCGCCACCACCTGCGCCTGCGACAGCCCCGTCTTCTGCGACACGAACGCGATCAGCTGCGGCACCTCGGCCGCCGCACCGCCCTGCGGGTTCACGATCGGGTTAACGGTGTCGACGTCCTTGGAGATGATCACGATGCCCGCGCGTGTCCCGGTAAGACGGTTGGACGCGAACGCGGGCTTGGCCGCGTCGAGGACCTTCTGCCCGTCGCTGAGGCGCGGAATCAGGTTCAGGCCGGCGACGAGCGTGACGACGAAGACGCCGACCACCAGGACGACCACCCATTGCAGTACCCCGGACCGGCTCCTGGCCTTGCCTTCCATCGAGCACCTCCGCAGAAACCCGGGGACCGCAGGATCGGCAGCGTCGACCACGGAATGAGCGCATCTCGCTCCGCTGCGCCGACCCTACCACCGAGCGCAGGGCAGTCCAAATCGCCGTCGGGACCGGACGTCCGCTTACGATGGACGCATGCGTTTCGGTTCTGTCGACGAGCTCGAGGGCGCGCTGCGGGCGGAGGACTACCTCCCGGACCGCGGCCTCGCCACCTCGATCTACCTCGCGCTGGAGATGCGCCGCCCGCTCCTGCTCGAAGGCGAGGCCGGCGTCGGCAAGACAGAGGTGGCGAAGACGCTCGCGCGGCTGCTCGACGCCGAGCTGATCCGGCTCCAGTGCTACGAGGGGATCGACGCGTCGCAGGCGCTGTACGAATGGGACTACGCGCGGCAGCTCCTGTACGCGCGCGCGCTTCAGGCGGGCGAGCACGACCTGGGTACGCGCGCATCCGAGCTGTACGGCCCCGACTTCCTCGTCGAGCGGCCGCTGCTGAAGGCGATCCGCAGCGGCGCGGGCGCCGTGCTCCTGATCGACGAGCTCGACCGCGCGGACGACGAGTTCGAGGCGTTCCTGCTCGAGATCCTCTCCGACTACACGGTCACCGTCCCGGAGATCGGGACGATCGCCGCTGCCGAGCCGCCGGTCGTCGTCGTCACGTCGAACCGAACGCGGGAGCTGCACGACGCGCTCAAGCGCCGCTGCCTCTACCACTGGATCGAGTTCCCGGACCTCGAGCGGGAGGTGGAGATCATCCGCCTGCGCGCGCCCGAGGTACCGCTGCGGCTCGCCCGCTCGGTGGCGGAGGCGGTTGAGCGGCTGCGCAACCTCGACCTCGTGAAGCCGCCGGGTGCGGCGGAGGCGATCGACTGGGCCCGTGCGCTCGCGCTTCTCGGCGCGGACGAGGCAGCCGGACCGACCGCGCTGCAGACGCTGGGCTGGGCGGTGAAGAACCGCGACGACCTGCGGACGGTCGAGGCGGCGCTGCCGGAAGCCCTCGATGCCTGACGCGTCGACGGACGACGAGCTCCGCCCACTCGTCGAGTTCGCGCGGGCGCTGCGCGCGGAGGGAATCTCCGCCGGCACCGGCGCGACCGCCGAGTTCTGCCGCGCCGCCGCGCTGCTCGGGCCCGCCGACCTCTACTGGGCCGGCCGCGCGACGCTCGTCGCCCGCCGCGAAGAGATCGAGATCTACGACCGTGTCTTCCGGAGCTTCTTCGGCGCGACGGCGGAGACTCCGCGGCCGCCGAAGCGCGAACGCCTCCGCCTCGTCACCGCGGGGCTCGACGACTCCGGCCCCGAAGGCGAGACCGGCGACGCGTCCAAACCGTCGATCGCGCTCGCGAGCCGCATCGAGCTGCTCCGCCGCAAGAGCTTCGACAAGTGCACGCCGGAGGAGCTGGCCGAGCTGGCGACGCTCGCGACGGGTTTCGCGCGCGCATTGCCGCGCCGCCGCTCGCGCCGCCGCCGCGCCGCGGGCGCCGGGCCGCTCGACCTGCCGCGCACGCTCCGCCGCTCTCTCCGCACCGGCGGCGAGCCGTTCGACCGGCGTTACCGCGCGCGCCGTCCCGCTCCGCGGCGGCTCGTGCTCCTGCTCGACGTCTCCGGCTCGATGGCCGAGCACTCGCAGCCGCTGCTCGTGCTCGCGCACGCACTGCTGCGGATCCAGCCGCAGACGGAGGTGTTCTGCTTCGGGACGAGGCTGACGTCGGCGACGCGCGCGCTCGCCGTCTCGAGTCCCGACGAGGCGCTGCGGCGCGCGGCGAAGGAGGTCGTCGACTGGGAGGGTGGCACGCGGATCGGCGAGTCGCTGAAGGAGTTCCTCGACGGCAGCGGCCACCGCGGCGCGGCGCGCGGCGCGGTCGTCGTTATCTGCTCGGACGGCCTCGACGTCGGCGAGCCCGAGCTCCTGCGCGCGCAGATGCAGCGGCTGTCGCGGCTCGCCTACCGGGTCGTCTGGCTGAACCCGCTGAAGCGCGACGCTGCGTACGAGCCGCTGGCGCGCGGGATGGACGCAGCGCTCCCGTACGTCGACGTGTTCGCGAGCGGCCACAACCTCGCGAGCCTCGAGGCGGTCGCGCTCGAGCTCGCCGGCTAGCCCGCGATATACGTCGCGCCCTCGAGGTCGTACGTCGCCGCCGGCAGGCTCGTCGGCAGGAGCAGCGTCTGCAGCCCGCGCCCGTGCGGCCGCGGGCGCACCACCCAGAACAGTCCCTTCGCCTCGCTGCCGACGACGATGTCCCCGGCGTACGGCGCGAGCTGCGCCGCGGATACGAAGAGCACGTCGGTCGATCCGGTGTCCGTCACGTAGAGACCCGGCGGCGGTGACGCGCGCGGATGCCGCAGCGGCGGCGCGACGACGGCGATCGGATCGGGGCCGTCCGGAAGCGAGGCGATCGTCCGCGTCCGGCCGAGCGCGTCCATGAGCACGAGCGAGCCTCGGTTCCCCGCGTCCACGGTGAGCACGAGCTGTCCCGCACCGTTGCCGAAGCGCGCCGGCGCGATCACGATCTCGTCCGCTCCACCGGGTCCCGGATACAACCCGACGTGGCGAACCGCTCCGGCCGCGCCGATCGCGTACACGTCGCCGCCGCTCGGCTCCGCCGCGCCGGACCGGCCGGTGGCGGCGACGAGCGCGTACCCGAACCTCCCCACGGTGTCGAACGCGAGCGCGCCGTCGGAGACGGAGTCGTCGGGGAGCTTCGCGAACAACATCACCGACCCGTCGGCACCGATGCGATAGATCGTGTTGTCGGGCGCGTGGCAGTACACGTCGCCGGCCGCGAATCCGTGCGCGCCGGGCGAAAGCCGGCAGCGCGTCTCCTCGACGAGGTTCGGCATCGACGCAAACGGCTGCACCGGCGCGCCCAGCGGCCCGGCGACGAAGACCCGGTTCGTCGTGTTCTCGACGTAGAGGAACTGCGACCCCGTCCAGACGACGTCGGTGAGCCGGACGCCGGTGTCGGCGAACACGCGGACCTGCAGCGGCTTCGGCCCGGCGGCCGCCGCGGTCGCGACCGCCGACACCAGCGCAACGAGAACGACGAGCCGCACAATCCCGGCGGCGCGCGGTCTCACCGCGGCGGCAGGATCGCCGGCGTCGTGTTGAACCCGCCGTAGTCGTCGCGCATGAAGTGCGCGGTCGCGGTCATCCGCACCTGGAAGATGCGCAGCGAGACCTTGTCGACGAGCACGGTGAACCAGCCGGGAGTCTCCGGATCGAAGAAGGAGACGCGCCAGACGGGACGGTCGCCCACGGTCGTGCTGCCGAGCACGTGCGCGTCCCTGACCTTGACCCAACCGGGAATCGGCTGCGTCAGCCGCGTCTGCGGAGACGAGACCCAGCGCTTCGCGCCCGGTCCCTTGTCCCACCGCGTGTCGCCGACGACGATCCCGGCCCAGCCGCCCTTCACCTGGTAGGAGATGCGATCCGGCGCCTGGATCCGCCATGTGCTCAACGCGATGTGACCGGCTCCCGACCCGAGGCTCTCGGAGAAGCTGAGCGAGCGCAGCGATCGCCACACCGCCTCCGCGCGGGCGAGCAGCGCCGCGCCGTCGGGCGGCGGCCACGTCACGGGCAAGGCGACGCGCCAGTGCGCCGACTGCCCGCCGCGCAGCACGACGTCGACGCTCGCCGGACGGCCCTTCGTGGCGAACGTGGCCCGGTAGCAGCCGGCGCCGCACGCCGTCGCCGCCTTCGGCGCTCCCTTCACGACGAACGTGACGGCGAGGCCGGAGACGCCCCGCCCCTGCGGGCCGACGACCGACGCCTGGGTGAGCACGCTTCCATGCCGCGGGACGACACCGAGCGCGAGCGCGTCCGTGCCGAGCTGGCGGCTGTAGACGACGGCGCCGTCGGGCGGCGCCGGGAACCGCGGCCCCGAAGAGGCGGACGCGGCGGGAACCGGAGCCGGCGCCGGCGCGGCCGACGCCTGCGCACCCGATCCGGGACGAAGGAGCAGGGCCGCCGCGATCGGCACGCCCAGAAGCGCCGCACCGGCGACGACGACGACCGGCCTCGTGCGCGACTTCACAGCGTGATTACGGTAGCAATCAGCCCGTGGCCGCCATTCCCAGACTCCGTGCTCTCGCGCTCGCGCTTTCGTTCGCCGGGCTCGCCGCGGGATGCGGCGGCGGCGCAGCGCGCCACGACTGGCCGTCGGCGAACGGAAGCGCTGCGAGCCAACGGTCGGTCACGGCGACCACGCTCGACGTGCGGACGATCCCGCGCCTCACGGTGCGCTGGCGTTTCCGCCTGCACGCAAGCGTCACCGACTTCGGCGCGATCACCTCGAACCCGATCATCCGCGGGAACACGGTCTATCTGCAGGACTCGACCTCGAGCGTCTACGCACTCGACGTGCGCAGCGGCGCGCTGCTCTGGAAGCACAGGTTCGATGCGCCGAACGACGGCCCGAACGGGCTCGCGATCTCGGGCTCGCGACTCTACGGCGCCACCGACACGACGGCGTTCGCACTCGACGCGGCGACCGGGCACGGGCTCTGGTCGCGTCGGCTCGCGAGCCAATTCGAGCAGTTCGTCGGCATCGCCCCGATCGTCGACCGCGGCCGCGTGTACGTCAGCACGCAGGGCTTCGCACCGGGAGGCCGCGGCGTCCTCTACGCACTGTCTGCCGCGACCGGAATGATCGTCTGGCGCTTCCAGACGATCAAGGAGCCGTGGCCGCATCCGGCGATCACCGGCGGCGGCGGCGTCTGGTACCCGGTCAGCGTCGACGAGCACGGCAACGTGTACGCCGGCATCGCGAATCCGGATCCGTGGGGCGGGTCGAAGGAGTTCCCGAACGGAAGCTGGCTCGGCGGCCCCGCGCTCTACACCGACTCGCTCGTCGTCCTCGCCGGGGCCACGGGCACGCTCCTCTGGTACGACCAGGTGACCCCTCATGACATCCGCGACTACGACTTCCAGGTGTCGCCGGTCCTCGCGTCGGTCGGCGGTCGCCGCGTCGTCTTCGGCGCCGGCAAGGGCGGACGGGTCGTGGCCTGGGACCGCACCACCCACGCCCGGCTCTGGACGCGGGCCGTCGGCACCCACCTCCACGACCTCGGGCCGCTGCCGACGGAGACGACGCTCGTCTGCCCCGGGCTCCTCGGCGGTGTCCTGACGCCGATGGCATACGCCGGCGGCCGGCTCTTCGTCCCGGTGGTGGAGCTCTGCGCGCACGAGAGTGCCGTCACCTCGACCAACGCGTTCGCACGGCCGCCCGCAGAAGGGAAGGGAACGGTCTACGCGCTCGACGCGGCGACCGGGAAGACCGCCTGGCAGCGGCACCTCGGCTCGGCCCCGTTCAGCTGCGCGACGGTCGCGCGCGACGCGGTCTTCGTCCCCACGTACGACGGGCGCGTCACCGCCTTCGCGACGGACGACGGCCGCACCCTCTGGCACACGCAGCTCCCGGCCGGCAACAACAGCTGTCCGGCCGTCGGCAAGGACGTCCTGATCGTGGCGGCCGGAGCGAAGCACCCGGACATCGCGCATCCGGTCACCGAGGTGGTCGCGTACAGCCCAGGCCGCTGAGCCGTCAATTCGGTTTACACTGCAACGATGTTGGGTGCGGGTCGTCGGATGCGGCGGTTGCTGTCGATCGCGTCGGTCGCGCTGGCGGTCGTTCTCGCGATTGCCGCCGCCGCCACGGCGGGCCGGACGGCGCAGGTGCGCTGGATCGTCTTCTCGGCGGTACCGGCCGGGCAGCACACCGATCAGCTCTACCGCATCCAGTCGACCGGCGAGGGTCTCCAGCAGATCACGAACGGCGGGTACCCGTCGATCGCCCCCGCCTTCTCACCCGACGGCAAGCGGATCGCCTTCGCGCGGACAGGCGTCGGGATCATCAGCATGAACGTCGACGGGACGGGCCAGCGTCGCCTGACGACGAACGGCCGGGACGGCTTCCCCGCCTGGTCGCCGGACGGCAAGCGCATTGCCTTCGTCCGGCCCTACAAGGCTGCGTGGACGATCCACGTCATGTCCTCGACCGGCGCCGGGCAGCGGCGGCTCCCAAAGGCGCCGCCCTCGGGCCGGCCGACTTGGACGGCCGGCGGGCTCCTGATCCCGTCCGGCGGTGACTACCTGAAGATCGACTCCACCACCGGACACATCCTCAAGTACTTCGGCGCCACGGTCGACGCCGTCTGGGGCATGAACTCCGTCGCGCTCTCGCCCAATGGTTCGACAATCACATACGTCGGCGCCCGCAACGCGGAACCGGGAGACAAGGAGTGCGGCGAAGGCCCATGCCAGCGGTTCGCGCTCTACAAGGAGAACATCCTCAAGGGCAAGACGCCGCAGCGGGTCGCCAAGGACACCGGGCCGGCGACGTTCTCGCCGAACGGGTCGCAGCTGGTCTTCGTCTCCAACGGCGGCCTTCTGCTCTGGTCGCTCGCCAACAACACGTCGAAGCCGATCTCGACCGGGGATGCCTACCCCACCGTGGCGGCTCCTCCCGCGTGGCAGCCGTAAACCCGCGCGACCTGCGCTAGCGGATCCTGAAGCTGCCCTTCAGCACGGTCTTGCCGCCGAGCTGAGTGGTGGAGTACGGCAGCGCACCGCGGTAGTCGAGGAACATGACGATGCTCTTCTGCTGGTCCGGAGCCAGCACGCTGGCGAAGCCGATCTTCTTGCCCACTCCGCGCGTGGCGTTGCCGAGGATCCACTTCTGAGTCTTCTTGCCGCGATTGGTGAGGATGAAGATGGCATTGGTGCCGCGCGCCGCCGAGCTGGGCTTCACCGTGACCGAACTGTCGGTGATCGTCACCTTGATCGTCAGGATCGCCGGCGAGTTCGTCGTCTGGTGGCGGGCGAAGCCGGGAGCGGCGATCACCAGCGACGCCAGGAACGCGATGGCGACGATCCTGCGCCTTCTCATGGCGCGATTCTAGCTCACGGTTGTAGCGTGAACTAACAGCCGCGCGTCGTCTTCTTCCCGTTCGGACAGATCGCACCGAACCAGGCGATGTTGCCGAGCTTCGCGCCCTTCAGATTCGCCCTCGACAGGTCAGCGCCCAGCAGCGTCACGCCGCTGAGGTTCGCCTGGGACAGGTTGGTGCCGAGCAGGTATGCGCCGCTCATGGTGGCGTTCGTCAGCGCCGCCCCGGTCAAGTTCGCCCGGCTCAAGTTCGCCCCGACAAGGTTGGCGCCGGCGAGCGTCGCACCGGCCAGGTTCGCACCGGCCAGGTTCACGCCGGCGAGGTTCGCGTTCGTCAGGTTCGCGCGGCTCAGGTTCGCGCCGGTGACGCTCGCGCCCTGGAGATTCACACGGAGGAGGTTGGCCCTGGAGAAATCCGAGCCGGAGAGGTTCGCGCCGGTCAGGGTCGCACGCGAAAGGCTCGCACCGGTCGAGACGGATCCGGAGAGGTCGGCGAAGCCGAGATTCGCGCCGTCGAGGCGCGCTCCAGCCAGCTTCGCGCCCTTCAGGTCGGCCGTGACCAGGTCGGCGCCGGTGAGGGTCGCCCCGGTCAGATCGGCCCCGGCCAGGTTGGCGTTCCGCAGGTCCTTGCGGGCGAGGTTCCGGCCGGCCAGGTCGGCGCGCGGGCAGACGGTCCACGCGCCCTTCGGAGCGACCTTGCAGCCCGGCCCCATGGACGCCGGGCGCGCCGCAAGCCCAGCGGCGGAGAGAGCTGCCGTCACCACGACAAGGGCGATCAGGGCGCAGAGACGACGCATGGTGGCGAAGCCTATCCCGCCCCGCCGAAGGCCGAAAAGCTCATGAAACCTTTCGGCCCTGGACTTGTTTGGCGTCGCAAGTATGTGAGATAGTTTCGAGGTCAATCGCCGGTCAGTCTCTACAGCGCTACGACGAGACCCGACGGCTCCCGCGGGGATTCATGACAGGGGAGGATTGGATGCATCGGTTTCGGTGGCCAACCGGAATAGCCGTACTGGCGATCGTGGCAGCTTTCGGAATTCTGTCCACCAGCGCGTCGTCGTCACGTACGGCGACCAAGGCGATCACGCCGGCGCCTGCGTGGACGAACGCGCAGCTGAGCGCTCCCGCCGGCGACAACTGGCTCGAGTACTACGGCAGCCTGACCGGCGATCGCTACTCGTCGCTGAACCAGATCACGACGTCGAACGTCAGCACCCTCAAGCAGGTCTGGCAGATGAGCCTCGGCTCGTGCACGGCGTCGATCATCGCCGGCACCCCCGTGATCCCGGGCGCACCGGCCGGAGCTCCCAACAACCCGACGAACTGCGGGTCGATGGAATCGAACCCCGTCGCCGTTGACGGCGTGCTCTACACGACCAACGCTCCTCTCGGCCAGGTCTGGGCGATCGACGCGGCCACGGGCAACATCATCTGGACCTACACGCCGTCGTACGCCGGCGAGACCCTGAACAACGGAACCGCCTTCACGCCCGGCAGCGGCGGACGCCGGCCAGGCGTCGCGGTCGGCGAGGGCCTCGTCTTCAACGGCCTTCCTGACGGGCGCCTCGTCGCGCTCGACCAGACCACCGGGAAGGTCGTGTGGGAGACTTCCATCGGTTCGTACAAGAACAACGCCAAGATCTCCAGCGCCCCGATCTACGTCAACGGCATGGTTCTCGCCGCCGACGGCTCGGGCGACAGCGGAGGCAACAGCCCGTCGATCCAGGCCTTCAGGGCCGCGAACGGCGCACGCATCTGGAGCTGGAGCCCGATCCCGTCTCCGGGGCAGCCCGGCTACAGCACGTGGACGAACAACGGCAAGGGTGGCAACGGCAGCACCCTCTACGGCGGCGGCTCGTTCTGGGAGTCCCCGCTCGTCGACACCGCCCGCCACGAGCTGATCGTCGGCACCGGCAACCCGGAACCGTGGAACTCGCGCGGCCCCGGCACGAACCTGTACACCTGCTCGATCGTCGCGCTCGACCTCTACACGGGTCAGCTGAAGTGGTACTTCCAGCAGGTGCACCACGACATGTGGGACTCCGACCTGCCGAACAACGGCGTCATGTTCGACGGCAAGTTCAAGGTGAACGGGAAGATGGTCACCCGTCCCGCCGTCGCCTACGTCAACAAGGTCGGCATGACCTGGGTCATCGACCGCGAGACCGGCAAGCCGCTGCTCCCGTGGAAGGAGACCCCGGTTCCGCAGGACACGCAACCCGGCGTCAACACGTGGAAGACGCAGCCGGTTCCGCAGGTGGCCAACGTCCTGTTCAACCCGATCGGCAAGGACCACATCCCGTGCACGACGCCGACCGCCGTCACCAGCCTCGGCACGCCGTTCGCCACGGCGACCGCGCCTGACGGCAAGCCGTACAAGATCGGGTGCGCGTACACGCCGTACGACACGACGCAGTACACGGTCATGCCGTTCGAGATGATGGACTGGCCTGCGAGCTCCTACAGCCCGCTGACCCACACGATGATGACGTGCGGCGTCACCGGACGCGCGACGGCCATGGAGCAGATCCCGGCCGCCTCGCAGGTCGCCAGCACCTTCGGCGGCCTCGGCGCCAACCGCCTCGGCGTCGCTGACGGCTCCACGCCGATCAGCAACTCGGGCAACTTCACGGCGTTCGACGTGCTGACCGGCAAGCTGGCGTTCCATCAGCACTGGTCGGCGGTCTGCTACTCCGGCTCGGCGAACACCGCCGGCGGGGTGACCTTCGTCGGCCACTTCGGGACCGGTGACGGCTCGAAGGGCGACGGGTACCTCGAGGCGGTCGACACGAAGACCGGCGCGTCCCTCTGGACGTCGCCGACCATGCCGTACCCGGTCTCGTCTGCTCCGATCACCTACTCGGTGAACGGCAAGCAGTACGTGAGCGTCGAGGTCGGCGGCTCGGGCCACAACGACGTCACCCGCCCGTTCGGTCTGCTCGACCCGCGGCGCGTCCGGGGCGACTACATCTACACGTTCGCCCTTCCTTCCTAGGTTGGATTGCTGTGGCGGCGGCCGCTTCGAGCGGCTGCCGCCACGGCACATTGCACGGGGCGGCGCGCTCGGTTGCCGCTATCGCTGCGGGTACAGTCGATCTGGGTGGCAGGGTTCGTCGTCAGCAGGATTCGAGGAGGGGTTTGGCTTGGTTAGACGTGTCATAGGAGCGCTCGGATTGATGGCAATTGCGGCAGCTGGTCTGGCGGTCGGCTTCGCCAAGGCCGGCACTGCTCATCCGCAAGCGGCGAGTAGTCCTCGAACGGCGAACGCGGTGACGCACATCACCGTCGCTGCGTCCGAGTTCAAGTTCGTGTTCTCGAAGCGGAGCATCCCGGCCGCCGGCACGGTGATCTTCACCGTCGTGAACAAGGGCAAGATCTCCCACAACTTCAAGATCGGCGGCAAGACGACGCCCAACTTGCTGCCCGGGAAGTCCGCGAAGCTGACCGTCAAGTTCGCGAAGAAGGGCCGCTACGCGTATCTGTGCACGATCCCGGGCCACGCGGCAGCGGGGATGAAGGGCCAGTTCGCGGTGGCCACGAAGGCGGTCGCGCCGCCCCCGTCGTCCACGCCGTCGACCACGACGACGCCGCCGACCACGACGACGTCGACCGTGCCGGTCGGAACCGCCCAGACGACCGTGACGGTGAACATGGTCGAGTACGCATTCCAGCTCTCGCAGACCACCATTCCGTCCGGTCAGGTCACGTTCGTGATCAAGAACTCGGGCAACGAGGAGCACAACTTCAACATCAACGGCACGAAGGCCGGAGCGCTCCTCGCGCCGGGAGCCTCCGAGACCTGGACGGTGGCGCTCCCACCGGGGCAGTACCTCTACACGTGCGACGTTCCGTTCCACGCCGAGAGAGGCATGACGGGCCTCCTGACCATCACGCCCTGATCGCTCGAGCGACGACCTGACGCGAATTCCGAGGCGGCCTCCGGGCCGCCTCGGCCGTTCGGCGCCCCGATCGAGCGATGGCACCGTGTGCGGCTTCTGGCGATGCAGGAGCCGTGGTCACCACGAGGACGTGGATCATCGCCGCCGTCGGCGCGCTGTTGATCGTGAGCGCCGGAGCCGGGTCTCTCCTGTTGCGACGTCACGGCGACGCTCGCCCGGTGGGCGGCTCGCCGTTTCCCGTCGCGCACGTGTTCACGGCCCGCGAGTGGTCGCAGGTGACGGCGTCGCTCGGGGCGCGCGGCTACGACGGAGCCGCGGCCCGCATCGTCAGCGGCATTCGGCTCCAGTCGAGCGACAAGCCGTTCGCCCTCGTCCGCGCGGTCTCGCCGTCTCGGGGGGTCTGCTTCCTCCCCGTCCGAGGCATCCGGTCCGGCGCGGCAACGTGCAGCTCGGACGGGCGGCTGCCCGTGCCGTTGCTCGTGTTCTCCGCCCGCGACCGCTGGGGCAACACCCGTGCGACCGCGGTGGTCGGAGTCGCGCGACACGCGATCAGCAGTGTCTCGATCGTCGACCCGGAGGGCATTCCGGAGGGAGTCGCCCTGATCCCGGCGGCAGGTGGGCTCTGGTCGTTCGCGGGCGGCTTCGGGAACGCGACGGCGTTCGTCGTCCGGGCACGCGTTCCGTCCGGCCGGATCGTGGCTCAGGC
>Ga0265338_10005567_pt1 | contig 16386 bp, 18 predicted proteins | sample 42126metaG_FD_193579 | JGI IMG/M metagenome (GOLD analysis project Ga0265338, IMG submission 193579) | Rhizosphere microbial communities from Carex aquatilis grown in University of Washington, Seatle, WA, United States - 4-21-26 metaG | ecosystem: Host-associated > Plants > Roots > Rhizosphere... | reverse complement strand
CCGTGGCTGGGGCGGCCCGCCGGGCGGCAAGCCGCCGGCGGCCGCGGGCGGGCGCGGGCGGCCGCGCCGCGTGACGGCGCCGCGCCGGGCCCCGCGGGCGCGGGGCGTGACGGTGCCGCAGGACGTTACGGTGCCGCGGGGGCGGAGCCGGCACCGCCGGTGACGGCGGACCGGCCGCAGGCGATGCCCGGTCCCGGGATTTCCGCTAGGGGAATGCTGGGCGCTCCCGTGATGGCGGACGCCGCCGCTCCCGGCTATGACGAGCCGCTGGTCTCGCCGGTGACCGATGCCGCCCGCGAGGCGTCGGCGTGGTCGGCGGCACGGCTGCCGTCCTACGTCCCGCCCGGGGCCGACCCGGTGGTCATCATCGACGCGCTCGGCCGCAAGTGCCCGATCCCGATCATCATGCTGGCCCAGCAGATCCACACGGTGCCGGTCGGCGCGGTCATCGCCCTGCTGGCCGACGACCCGGCCGCTTACCCGGACATCCCCGCCTGGTGCGGGCTGAAGTCGCACGACTGCGTGTTCCGGGTGGACTACGCCAGCGGCTGGTCGTTCGGCATCCGCCGCCGGTACTGAGGGCTGCCCGCCTAGAGCAGTTCTTGCTGTTATCCTGTGAGCGGCCGGGCGCACACCGCCCTTGCGAGCCACTTCCCATCAGTTTTGGCTACCCTCGCCACTTCCCATCAGTTTTGCGGGGGCAAAAGGGATAAATAACCCAGATGACCGATCAAAACTGATGGGGAGCCGCCGGCGCCAGAGGCCGGACGCATGCGGGTCCAGGGCGCACGGCGCCCAGGAAGGCATGGAGCCTGGGGGACGCGGGACCGGCTTAGGCCCGGCGGAAGCGGTTGGTGAGGCGGGGGTCGGATTCCCACCAGGGGCGGTCGGCGTCGTCGGCGTCGGCATGCTCAGCCCCGTCCGCGCTGGCTGAGGGGGCTGAGCTGGCTGAGGGGGCTGAGCTGACTGAGGGGGCTGAGGTGACGGGGACGGGTGAGGCGATCGGGCTGGCCGGGCCGGCCTCGGCGGCCACAGTGGCTGAAGTGCCTGCGCGGGCGGCGGCCCGGGCCGCGTCCCTGGCGTCAAGCTCGGCGTCGATCTGCTCGGCTTCCCGCTTGTCGGCCCGCATCATCTGGATCAGCTGGACGGCCAGGAACGGCAGCCCGACGAAGTCGCCCAGGATCCAGATGATCCCGCCGCCGAGCACCTGGCCGGTGGCCAGGCCGGGGCCGTAGGGGTAGCCGGCCGCGTGGTAGTGCGCGGCGCCGATGATGGTCTGGTCGGCGATCACCGCGATGCCGAAGAAGGCATCGCCGACCACCTCCGCGGCCGCGATCCACATGCCGACGCCGTAGGGGTACTCCTTGGGCACCGGGTCGACCCGCAGCAGCGTCCAGAAGAACACGTAGCCCGGCACCAGCAGGATGAGGTACGTCAGCTCGCGGACCGTGCCGCTGCTGAAGTAGGCCGTGTACCAGGAGGTGAAGTACATGCTCATCGGCACCACGATGAGCGCCAGGGTGCTGACCGCGGGGAACGTCACGATCTTGGCGGCACGGCTGCGGACGACCCGCTCCACCCGCCGCCCGGCCCCCGGGTAGGCCTCGGTGAACAGCGTGAGCGGCTTGCCCATGGCCAGGAACAGCGGCGACAGCAGGACCAGCAGCACCGTCTGGGTGGCGCGGGCGTAGAACAGCACCCCCTGGTAGGCGCCGGGCCAGGCCATCGTCGCGATCGCCAGGAAACCCAGGCCGAGGATGATGAACGCGAAGCCGCGGCCGGCCCCCCACTGGCCGCCGGCCCGGCGGACCTTGCGCGCGGCGATCAGGTAGCAGGCGGCCAGCGCCAGGATCAGCACCAGCATCGGCACGTCCACCCGCCACTCGGTGAACGCCCGGGCGAGGGTCAGCTTGGGTGGGCCACTGTAGGGCGCCGCGATCGGGGCCATGGCCTAAAACTACTCCCTGTCGTAGGCAATGGCGGGCGGGAGCCCGGTAACGCGAGAAGCCCCGCCGGCCGGGCGGGGCTTCTCGCGCTTGGTGCTCGCTCAGGCCGGGAGGTGGGCGGCCAGCTCGGCCGCCGCTTCGGCGCCGTAGGAGTGCTTGGCCCGGTCGGCCAGGGTGGCCGCGGTGACGTCGTACTCCTGCGGGCCGACCGATTCCAGGGCGTGCACCGCCATCAGGTTGCCCAGCTGGATGGCCCGCTCGGTGGGCAGGCCCCAGGCGGTGGCGGCGAGGAAGCCGGAGCGGAACGCGTCGCCCGCGCCGGTCGGCTCGACGAACGTCGCGTCCTTGACCGGGCCGACGAGCACCGGGTCGGCGCCCTGGCGCTCTACCCGGGCGCCGGCCGCGCCGAGGGTGATGACCCGGGTGTCCACCAGGCCCAGGATGTGCTCACCGCTCCAGCCGGTCTTCTGCTCGATGACCGCTTCCTCGTACTCGTTGCAGAACAGGTACGCGGCGCCCTCGATGAGGGTGCGCATCGAGGCGCCGTCGAGGAAGGCGACCTGCTGGGAGAAGTCGGCCGCGAACTTAACGCCCGCGGCCCGGCAGTCGGCGGTGAACTGCTGCATCGCCGCCGGGTCGCCCGCGCCGATCACTACCAGGTCCACCGCGTTGGCGCTGGCCAGCGAGATGATGTCGATCTCGCTGTCCTCGCTCATCGCGCCCGGGTAGAACGAGGCCATCTGGTTGCCGGCCTCGTCGTTGGTGGCGGTGAACCGGGCGGTGTGCCTGGCCGATGACGTGCGCACGCCCGCGATGTCCACGCCGTGGGCCGTCAGCCAGGACGCGTAGTCCGCGAAGTCCTGGCCGACGGAGCCGACGAGCAAGGGCGACAGGCCGAGGCAGCCCAGCCCGAAAGAGATGTTCCCGGCTACCCCGCCCCGCCTGATCTCCAGGTCACCGACGAGGAACGACACCGAGATCTTGTCCAGCTTGTCAGCGATCAGGGTGTCCGTGAACTTGCCGGCGAACATCATCAGGTGGTCAGTGGCGATCGACCCGGTGACAGCAATCCGCATCGTAGGGGGACTCTATTCAGCTTTCGGGGCCAGTCGGCCCGCGGGATCAGTGGAAGGAGTCGCCGCAGGCGCAGGAGCCGGTCGCGTTCGGGTTGTCGATCGTGAAGCCCTGCTTCTCGATGGTGTCCACGAAGTCGACCGTGGCGCCCATCAGGTACGGCGCCGACATCTTATCGGTCACCACGCCCACGTTGCCGAACTCCTTGATGACGTCGCCGTCGAACGAGCGCTCGTCGAAGTAGAGCTGGTACTTCAGCCCCGAGCAACCGCCCGGCTGCACCGCCACCCGCAGCCGCAGGTCATCCCGGCCTTCCTGGGCGAGCAGCGCGCCGACCTTGGCCGCGGCGTCCTCGGTAAGGCTGATCCCCTGCTGCGTCACTTCGTCCTGAACGGTCATCGGTGACTAACTCCCGTCTTTTGAACTGCGGTGTCTCGGTATCCGGTGCGCGTGCAGCACCGTCGTTCGCTATCAACTCTACGCACCGCGGAAGCATTCCTGCCATGCGAGCCCGACGTGAGCGTCATCGCTCACAGTCCAGGGGCGCCCCAGACCGGGAACCAGCGGGTGAGGTCCTGCTCGAACTTCAGGTCGTCGCCGAGCACGCCCTTGACCTGTAGTTCCAGTGCGTTGTCGCGGTCGTTGCCGCTGCCGGAGGGGGCGAACGGGTAGAACGTGCCGCGCTTGTAGAGGTACACCAGCGACAGGCGGCGGTGCCTTTCGTCGGCGAAGGCGACCAGGGTGCACAGCAGCTGCGGGCCGAAGCCGCCGTCGATCAGCGCCGTATTGACCGCGTGCAGGTCGGTGACCAGCGCGTCCATCTCGTCGCTGAGGTGATTGCAAACCAGCCAGGTGTAGCCGTAGCTGTCCTTGGTCACCTCGACCGGCAGTCCGCCGCCCGGCTTGCCGTTGTCCATGTCGAGCAGCTCGAGGACTTCCCGCTGGATGTCCGCGAACGGCTTACCCTCCGGGGCGCGGAAGCTGACCGAGCCCGAGCCGGTCGGCCTGAAGCCGGCCGCCGCCTCGAGCTGCACCGCGGCCGACGGCAGCCCGAACAGGTCGTCGAGCTTCGGCTGGACCGGCTTGGTCCGGCCCAGCAGGGTGTCGAGGAAGCCCATTACTGGATGCCGCGCGGGTCCGCCGCGCCGGGCTGGCCGAGCTCCCGCTGGATCTTGGCCAGCTGCTCGATCCGCTTGTCCAGCGACGGGTGGGTGGACAGGAGGTTCGCCATCGACTTGCCGTTCAGCTTGGCCGCCGGGGCGAAGTAGAACGCGTTCAGCGGCTCGGCCTTGCGCAGGTCCTCGGTCGGGATCCGGTTCATCCCCTGGCTGACCTTGGTTAGCGCGGACGCCAGGGCGCTCGGGTTCTGGGTCAGCAGCGCGCCGCTGCGGTCGGCCGCCAGCTCCCGGTACCGGGAAAGCATCCGGATCAGCAGGAAGCTGACCGCGTAGACGACCGCCGAGGCGAGCATGATCAGCGGGATCAGCAGCGCCGCCTGGCTGTTGTTGTCGCGGCGGCCGCCGAACAGCTCGGAGTAGAACGCGAACCTGACCAGCAGCCCGGCCACGATCGCGAGCAGGCTGGCGTAGGTCATCACCTGGACGTCCTTGTGGGCCACGTGGCTCAGCTCGTGAGCCAGCACGCCTTCCAGCTCCTCCTGGTTCAGCCCGCTGTGGTAAAGCAGGCCATCGGTGACGCACAGCACTGAGTTCTTGCTGTTGCGGCCGGTGGCGAAGGCATTCGGCAGCCGGGTGGGCGCGATCGCGACCCGGGGCTTGTCCATGTCCGCCAGCGCGCAGAGCCGGTCCACGATGCCGTGCAGCTCCGGTGCCTGCTGCGGTGACACCTCGCGGGCGCCCGCGGCCGCCAGGGCGATCTTGTCGCTGTAGAACAGCGAGACGAAGGCGGAGCCGCCGCCGAAGACCACCGCCACCAGGATGATCGAGGCGCCGCTAGCGTGCGCGTAGGTCATGATCCCGATGATCAGCGCGACGAACGCGACAAAGACCAGCCCGAGAAGGAACATCGTCGCGGTCATCCGCACGGTGAGCCCCCGGTCAGGTGCATACCTCGTACGCGCCGCCATAACGCACCTCCAAATCCGCCCGGCCCGCGCCAGGCCGGTCCGGCCGGGGCGCTGTGCCTGGTTCTGTTACGCAATCTATCCCTAGAACGCTGTGGACCCGCTGAACCGTTCCGCTGAGCACCCGCAGGAGCCGGAAAAAGGTTCTGCCCACGGCGAATCTGACTGATCCGCCGTGGGCAGCAGAGCTGGCGCCAGGTAAGGCTGGTGTTACGGCAGGCCGACGGAGTCGCCGGGAATCGTCCCGTCCGCCAGCAGCTTCCGGACCTCGTCCACGGTCGCGTCGGCGAACGGCAGGATATAGTCCGCCGTCACGATCTCGTCGGCCGGCAGCGGCGTGCCCGCCGCCTTGACCAGGGCCACCGCGGCGTGCAGGGCGGCCGAGAAGGTGTCGCCCTGGTCGTCGCGGACGGCGGCGTCGAGGTCCTTGTCAAGCGCGGTCAGCTTGGCGGCGGTGTCGTCGCCGACGCGGAACTGCCCCTCGCCGAGGACGCGCACGATCATGCCCCGTCACCTGCCTGCTCGGCCTTGGCGGCCTCGCTGTCGGTGACGGCGGCGCCGTTGCCCTCGATCTGCTTGGGGGCACCGGCCGACAGCTCGCCCTTCATCCGGGCCAGCTCGCTGTCCACGTCGCTGCTGGCACCGATCTTGTCCAGCTCGGCCTGGATGGAGTCGGTGCCGCCGCCCACGTGGTCCTCGAGGGCACCGGAGGCGAGCAGCTCGTCGATCGCGCCCGCCCGCGCCTGCATCTGCGCGGTCTTGTCCTCGGCGCGCTGGATGGCCAGGCCAACGTCGCCCATTTCCTCCGAGATGCCGGAGAAGGCCTCGTTGATCCGGGTCTGCGCCTCGGCTGCGGTGTAGGTCGCCTTGATGGTCTCCTTCCGCGTGCGGAAGGCCTGCACCTTGGAGTCAAGCCGCTGCGAGGCGAGGGTCAGCTTCTCCTCCTGCTCCTGCAGGGAGGCGAACTGGGTCTCCAGGTCGGCGTACTGGGCCTGCAGCTGCGCCTTGTTCTGCAGGGCGGCGCGGGCGAGGTCCTCGCGTCCCTTGCTGAGGGCGTCCCGTGCCTGGGTGTCGCGCTTGGTGATCTCCTTTTGCAGGGAGTTCATCTGAAGCTCGACGCGCTTGCGCGAGGTTGCGACGTCCGCCACCCCACGGCGGACCCGGGTCAGCATCTCGACCTGCTGCTTATAGGAATAGTCGAGGGTCTCGCGGGGGTCTTCCATCCGGTCCAGCGCCTTGTCGGCCTTGGCCCGGAATATCAGCGAGACTCGCTTCATCACGCTCATAGACGCGGCCGTCCCCTTCATTTACCTGAGCGCCGCCCCGGGCGGCCCACGCCGCCACGGACGGCTTATTGCCGCCGGCTCACCGGAATCAACCCTACGCGCTGGCGCGAGTAGTAGCCACTTGTCCCCGCCTGTATACCCCGGCCTGACGCGGGGTCAAATCACCGGGCGCGGTTTTTGCCCGCCGCCACCCGGAGCAGGGGCCTCGCCCGGGCGTCCCCCACCGGACAGAACTACCATTAAGCTATGGCCGTGTTCCGACGCAGCAGCGACGGGGCTACCGAAGGCAAGGCCCAGGGTTCCCAGAGTCCGCAGGCCACGCAGACTGAGGAAGCCCCCGCTAAGACCAAGCCAGCCCCCCAGCCGGGCAAGGGCCGGCCCACGCCCAAGCGCTCCGCCGCCGAGGCCAGCCGGTACCGCACCATCACCGGGGCGACCACCAGCGGTCGCGGCCGCGCGGCCGCGACCGCGACCGGGCGCAAGCTCACGCCCGCGGAGAAGGACCGGGCGCGGGAGGACCGCAGCAAGCAGCTCCAGGCCATGCGCCGGGGCGAGGAGTGGGCGCTCGGCCCGCGCGACCGCGGCCCGGCCAAGAAGCTGGTCAGGGACTACGTCGACGCGCACCGGCGCCCGATGGAGTTCTACATGTACGCGCTGATCCTGCTGGTGATCGCCCTGTTCGCGGGCCGGTCGCACTCCTCGGTCAGCAACTACATGCAGCTATTCCTGCTCGCGATCATCGCGGTGATCATCGTCGACGGCCTCCTGCTGCGCCGCTCGGTACTCAAGGCGGTGCACGACCGGCTGCCGAACGAGTCGACCCGGGGCCTGACGCTGTACGCGGTGATGCGGGCGCTGCAGGTGCGCCGGTTCCGCACCCCCGCTCCCGCGGTCAAGCCGGGCGACGAGTACTAGCCCGTCCCCGGCCCCGCCCCGGCCTTCGGGGTGCCTGGCCTTCGGGGTGCCTAGCCTTCCGGGTGCAGGGTCATCGGGCCGTATTCCCTGCGGGTGTCGTCGAACAGGGTGACCTGGTCGACGCCGCTGTCCAGCAGCTCCCGCCAGTTCTCGCCCAGCCAGCTCTCGGCGTCTCCCTGGCTGGCGAAGATCGCCTCCTGCAGGCTCGTACCGCCTACCACGGCACCGTCCGCTTTCTCGTACCGCCAGGTCCAGGGCATCGCGCCGCGCCTCCTTGTCGCCAACTGCGTCAGCGTCGCCATCTGCGTCAGCCGAGGTTAGCAGTAACCGCCTGACCCGGCACTCCCCTCCCCGGGTCGGCTCAGGCGGTTAACCGCGGCGGCGGCGCGTGCCCCGGGCTGACCTGGCCGTGGCCGGGTCGCGCGGAGCGCGGGTCAGGCGCAGAACAGGATCGCCCAGACCGCCTTGCCGCGCCCGGCGACCGGGGACCAGCCCCAGACGTCGCTGAGCGCGTCAACCATTTGCAGGCCGCGCCCGGCCTCTTCGACCGTGGCGGGCGCCTTCAGCACCGGCGCCGAGTCCGACGGGTCGAGGACGGCGCAGATCACCTCGCCGGTGCGGCGCACCAGGCGCAGCCCGAGGTTCTCGGCCTGCTTGCGGGCCGGCTCGCCGTCGGCCGCGGCGTGGGTGACCGCGTTGGCCACGAACTCGCCGACGATCGCCTCCGCGTCATCGGCCAGGAACGCCAGGCCCCAGTCGCGCAGGGTGTTCCTGGTCAGCTTGCGGGCCGCGCGGGCCGACTGCGGGCCACGGGACAGCGGGCAGCCGACCGCGGCGGGCGAGTCCCACCAGTCCGCGGGCATCCGCATCATCCGCGGCCGCCGGGAGGCGGGCGGCACCGGGGAAGGCGCCTCCTGCGGTGTCCGTTCCGCCGGGTGTACTCGCGTACGGGTAGGCAGCGTGTCCAACTGGTGCAGACTCATCGTGACCCCGAAATGTCTGGCGTCATCCGGGTGATTGACGCAGCACACATCCTGCCGCATCGCACACGCACCTGCAAGGCCAACTGCACGTTCAATATGCACGTGCAGCTACTTGTGCGCCCGGGCCCCTCGCAGCTGCCCCGCGAAAATCAGCACCACGATCGCGATCGATACCCACAGCCCGTAGTGCGATACCGTCTGTGCCACCGAGACCGCGTGCTGCCCGAGCGCGTACCCGAGGCCCGCCAGCAGGCCGCCCCAGGCGAGCGAACCGATCACGTCAAGGACCAGGAATGTGATCCAGCTCATGCCGGTCCAGCCGGCCAGCGCGTAGATGATCGCGGACGGGAACGGCATGAACGGCGCGATCACTACCGCGGGCCAGGTGAACCAGCGGCCCCAGCGGTTGACCCGGGCCACCAGCCTGAGCCCGCGCTGCCGGGTCCGCTCGCGGTTCCCGGCGAACAGGTTGATGACCCGCTCGCCCCACAGGCGGCCCGCCCACCAGAAGATGAGATCGAACTTCATCAGGCCGGGAATCACCGCGAGCATCACGATCACCAGCGAGCCGTGCCCCACCCGGGCGAACGCGGCCGCCGAGACGATCGACTCGGTTGCCCCGTTCAGCAGCACCCCCACCACCGGGTGGGTGCCGACCAGGCTGGCCCGGAACGGCAGCAGGATGAGGTAGTACAGGCCGCTCAGGGTGATAGCCGCCCAGCAGGCGATGTCCACCCGGCGCGGCTTGCCCTCCCACGGCAGCCGCGGGTCGTTCCACGGACTCGGCGGCGGCCCGTCGTCCGGCGACGCCTCACCCGGTGCTGTCACGGCCTCGGCGTCAACGACCTCGACGTCGACCACGGCGTCGGGCACAGCCGTTTCCCCCGCTGCCGGCTCGTCGGTCACGGGGTTACGTTATCCGCGGCCGCCACCTGATCACAAACGCCGCACCGCCGGCGGCCGGCCACGCTCCGCCAGCGGCCGACCCGCGCGACGCGGAAACGCGGGTCAGCCGAACGGGTGCGCGGCTGCCCCTAATCAGCGCCGCCGGGCCTTCCCGTCAGCGCTGACTAAGGGCAGCGCTGACTAAGGGCAGGGCTGACTAAGGGCAGCGCTGACTAAGGGCAGGGCTGACTAAGGGCAGGGCGGGTTAGCGCTTGGCCATCTCCAGGAAGTCACGCTCGGCCGGGCCGGTGTAGACCTGGCGCGGACGGGCGATCTTGGTCGCCGGGTCGTGCACCATCTCGCGGTAGTGCGCGATCCAGCCCGGCAGCCGGCCGATGGCGAACAGCACGGTGAACATCTTGGTCGGGAAGCCCATCGCCCGGTAGATCAGGCCGGTGTAGAAGTCCACGTTGGGGTACAGCTTGCGGCTGATGAAGTAGTCGTCGTTCAGCGCCACTTCCTCCAGCTGGGTGGCCAGCTCGAGGAGGTGGTCGTTGGGTGCGAGCTTGGTCAGCAGCTGGTCGGCCAGGGTCTTGACGATCCGGGCGCGCGGGTCGTAGTTCTTGTAGACCCGGTGGCCGAAGCCCATCAGCTTGACGCCAGGCTCCTTGTCCTTCACCCGGCCGACGTAGGCGTTCACGTCGCCGCCCTGGTCGCGGATGTCCTCGAGCATGTCGAGGACGGCCGCGTTGGCGCCGCCGTGCAGCGGGCCGAACAGGGCGTTGATGCCGGCCGAGATCGACGCGAACAGGTTGGCCTCGCTCGAGCCGACCACCCGCACGGTGGAGGTCGAGCAGTTCTGCTCGTGATCGGCGTGCAGGATGAACAGCACGTCGAGGGCCTTGGCGACCTCGGGGTCGATCTCGTACGGCTCGGCCGGGATGCCGAAGGTGAGCCGCAGGAAGTTCTCCACGTAGTTCAGCGAGTTGTCCGGGTAGAGGGTCGCCTGGCCGACCGACTTCTTGTAGGCGTAGGCGGCCAGCGTCGGCACCTTGGCCAGCAGCCGGACGGTGGACAGGTCCACGTTCGGCTCGTCGAACGGGTTGAGCGCGTCCTGGTAGAAGGTGGACAGCGCGGAGACCGCGCTGGACAGCACCGGCATCGGGTGGGCGTCGCGCGGGAACCCGTTGAAGAAGTCCTTCAGGTCCTCGTGCAGCAGCGTGTGCTTGGCGATCTGCCTGGTGAACGACTCAAGCTGGGCCGGGGTGGGCAGCTCGCCGTGGATCAGCAGGTAGCTGACCTCGAGGAAGCTCGACTTGTCGGCCAGCTGCTCGATCGGGTAACCGCGGTAGCGCAGGATCCCGGCGTCGCCGTCGATATAGGTGATATCGGAGGAGCACGCGGCCGTGTTGACGAAGCCCGGGTCGAGGGTGACCATCCCGGTCGTCGACAGCAGCTTGGTCACCTCGATCCCGGCCGAGCCCTCGGTCGCGGTCTTGACCGGCAGGTCGAGTTCACTGTCGGCGCCGTAACGAAGCGCTACCTTGTCACTGCCGGACGATGCTTCGGGCATTCGCGTCCCTTTCACGCTGTACACGGGACGCGCGCATGATGAGCGGCCGGGATCGCCGACCGCAGCACCGCCCCGTTGGGGTCCTGAAGTCTTATACCCGTACGCTAGCCCGCCTCATGCACAGGTGAAACCGTGCGGTCATGGGACAACCGTCACACTCCGCGTGCGAAGCCGCCCGGCGGGCGGTTACCGAGCCGTAGCCGGGCCGCCGCCCGGCCGGTACCCGGCCGCCACCAGGCGGCTACCGGCCCAGCGGGTGCCAGATCGTCTTGGTCTCGAGGGTGGCGAACATGCGGTCAAGGCCCGGCTCGGCGGTCCAGTCGGCGACCGGGAGGCGGACCACCCGCTTGAGGTTGCCCGCCGCCGCCACCGCCAGGTCGTCGGCCAGCGGCCCGGAGGCGCCCGCCACGTCGATCGCGTTCACCTCCTGGTGAGCGGCCAGCCACGGGGATATCTCGGCCACCTCGCCGGTGAGCACGTTCACCACCCCCGCGGGCAGCCGGGCGGCGGCCGCCGCCTCGGCCAGCGCGATCGCCAGCAGCGGGTACCGCTCGCTGGCGACCAGCACCGCCGTGTTGCCGCTCACGATCACCGGCGCGAGCACGCTGACCAGGCCGAGCAGGGCGCTGTCGGGCGGTGCGAGTACCGCCGTCACCCCGACCGGCTCGGGCAGCGAGACGGTGCCGTACGGGCCCGCCACCGGGTTGACGGCGCCGCGCACCTGGGTGAGCTTGTCCGCCCAGCCCGCGTACCAGGTCCACCTGTCCACCGCCGCGTCCACCTCGGCGTAGGCCACGTCGGGGGCGCAGGCGGCCGCGCGGCGCAGCTGGAGGGCGAACTGGGCGCGGTGGTCGTCGATCACCTCGGCCACCCGGTACAGCGCCTGGCCGCGTTCGTAGCCCGCCGCCCGGGACCAGGCCGGGAACGCGGCCCTGGCCGCGGTCACCGCGTCCCTGGCGTCCCGCCCGGCCGCCAGGGCGGCGCTGGCCAGGAAGGTGCCGTCCGCCCCGTGCACCTCGAACGTGCGGCCGCTGACCGCGCGCGGGAACTCGCCGCCGATGTACAGCCGGTAGGTGGTCCGCGGGGCCGCGCGGGCCCGCGGAGGCCGGGACAGGGCAGGCCGGGCCAGCTCAGACATCGAGGCTGCCGGGCAGGTCGAGATAGGCCTCAAGGCCGTGCCTGCCGCCCTCCCGGCCGAGCCCGGACTCCTGGTAGCCGCCGAACGGCACCGCCGGGTCGAGCAGGCCGAACGAGTTCACCCAGACGACCCCGGCCCGCAGGCGCGCCGCGAGCCACTCGCTGAGCGCGCCCTGCCGGGTCCACACGCCGGCCGACAGCCCGTAGCGGGTGCTGTTGGTCCGCCCCGCCACCTCGTCGGGGGTGGCGAACGAGGACACGGTGAGTACCGGCCAGCACAGCTCGTCCCGGGCGATGCGCTGCTCCTCCGACACCCCGGTGAACATCGTGGGCGGGAACCAGAAGCCGCGCTCCGGCCCCGGGCCGCCCAGTGACGGGGGGGCCCACGGAGACGGCGACCAGCGCTGCGCGCCCTCCGCCTCGGCCGAGGCGGCCAGCTCGCTGATCTTGTCGAGCTGGCCCCGGCTGATGACCGCGCCGACGTCGGTGGCCTCGTCGAGGGGGTGCCCCGGGCGCAGCTCCGACATCCGCTGCCGGATCGCGGCGACCAGCTCATCGTGCACCGGCTAGGCCGCGAACACCCGCGAGCTGGCACAGCAGGCATGCCCCTGGCGGACGAACACCCCGTCGGTGATGCCGCGGGCGGCCGCCTCGATGTCGGCGTCCGCGCAGACGATGTTGGCGGCGGTGCCGCCAAGCTCCAGGGTGAGCCGCTTGCCCCACAGCGCGGCCGACTTGGCGATCTCCCGGCCGACCTCGGGTGACCCGGTGAACGCCACCTTGTCGATGCCCGGGTGCCCGGCCACCAGCTGGCCCGCGAGGCCGTCGCCGGTGACGATGTTGACCACCCCGGGCGGCAGGTCCGCCTCGGCGCAGATCTCCGCGAACGCCAGCGCGGTCAGCGGCGTAGTCTCGGCCGGCTTCAGCACCACGGTGTTCCCGCAGGCCAGTGCGGGTGCGATCTTCCACGCGAGCATCAGCAGGGGCGAGCTCCAGCCGATTACCTGGCCGACCACGCCGAGCGGGCGGGCGGGGCCGGCGGTGGCCGGCCCGAAGCCGGCGTAGGCCAGCTTGTCGGCCCAGCCCGCGTGGTAGAAGAAGTGCGCGACGGCCAGCGGCAGGTCCACGTCGCGGGTCTGCCTGATCGGCTTGCCGCTGTCCAGCGACTCGAGCACCGCCAGCTCGGGTGCCCGCTCGCGCAGCAGCCGGGCGATGCGCAGCAGGTAGCGTGCCCGCTGGCGTCCCGGCATGACCGACCAGACCCGCTCGTAGGCCTTCCTGGCGGCGGCGACCGCCCGGTCCACGTCCTCGGCGGTGCCGTGCGTCACCTCGGCCAGGACCTCCTCGGTGGCCGGCGAGATCGTCTTGAATACCGAAGAGCCCGGGACGAACGACCCGCCGATGAACAGGCCATAGGAGCCGCGCAGCGTCACCGGGGAGCTGCCGGTAAGGGCAGCACCGTATTCAAACCGCATAACCCCAAACCCTCAGTCCACCGTCAGGTGCGGCCCGGGCGATCGAAAGCCGCCGCCGTCAAGGAAGCTGCTGCTCTCCAAGGGACGCCCCCCGTACCCCCGCCGCGCGCCTCATCGAAAGGCATTGGTTGCTGACATGCATGACTAGTGTGACCGGAAGCGTAGCAGCGGCTGACGCGGTGATGACGGGAGTCTGCACGAAGACCCGGTCAGGCCGTCCCTCAGGCAGGGCGCTCAGTTCCCCTCGGCGGAGCGGAGAGTTCCCCTAGGCGGAGCGCAGGGCCGCCTCGATCACCCGGCCGAACGCCAGCACCCGTTCCTCGGTCGGCCCGATCACCTGGAGGGACGCGATCAGCCCGGCTGGCCCGGATTCGCTGGCGAGCCCCGGCACCGGCAGCGCCAGGGCCGGCAGCCCGGCCAGGTTGACCGGCGCGGTCAGCGCGGTCAGCGAGTAGCCCTGCTCGCCCAGCAGCGGCGGCTGGCCCAGCAGGGTGGGCAGCACCAGCACCGGGAAGTCGGCCAGCAGCGCCGCGAAGCCCGCGCGCACCGCCTCCCGGCCGCGCTCGGCCGCCGCCCGGTCAGCCGGGGTGAGCCGGGCGCCCCGCTCCAGGTTGCGCCGCACGTGCGGGCTGAGCTGCCGCAGGTACGGCATCAGGTAAGCGTTGGTGCGGAAGCCCTCGGCGTCGATGAGCACCCCGATGGCGCTGCGGGCGGTGTCGGCGTCCCAGCCCGGCACCGGCGTCACCGCCACCCCGGCCGCGGCCAGCGCGCGGTCCACCGCCGCGGTGACCGCCGGGTCGGCCTGGCCGAGTCCGTCCGGCAGCGTGACCCGCCCGGCGGCGAGGGTGCCGGGCGGCTCGGCGACCTGGAACGAGGGCTCCATCAGGCGCATGCCGTGCTCGACCGCGGCCAGGTCGAGGCCGAGTGGTCCCACGGTGTCAAGCGACGGCGCGAGCGGGTAGACCCCCTTGACCGGCACCCGGCCGTCGGTTGTCTTCAGGCCCGCCACCCCGCAGCAGGCGGCCGGGATGCGCACCGACCCGGCCGTGTCGGTGCCGAAGGCGACGTCGGCCTGGCCGGCCGCGACGGCCACCGCCGACCCGCTGGACGACCCGCCGGGCACCCGCCGCGGGTCACGCGGGTTGCCTGGCGTGCCCGCCCAGTGGTTGATGCCGCTGGCCGACCAGCACAGCTCGGTCAGGCCGGTCTTGCCGGCGATCCGGGCGCCGCCTTCGCGGGCGGACGCCACCACCGCCGCGTCGACCGGGGCCGGATCGGCCATCTCGGCGACGACCGGGCAGCCCGCCGTCGTCGGCAGCCCGGCCACGTCGATGCAGTCCTTGACGGCGAGCCGAGGGCCTGCGTCGTTGCCGTCCGCGCCGGTGGCGAGGCGGATCACCCAGGTGCCCATCCCCTCATGATCTCCCGGATAGCTGAAATTAAGATAAACAAACGTCCATGCGTGTCCCCGCTATTCGCAAACGCGCGGGTACCCGCCGCGCACTGCCCGGCCATCGGAACGGGTGCGCGGCTCCGCGCCGCGGATAAGCTGCAGCGCATGCGGGCGACGGGCGTGGCGGCGGTGCTCGATACCGCCTGGGTGATGATCTTCGTGCTGATCGGGCGGGCCAGTCACGTCAAGGGCGAGTCGCTGGCCGGGATCGCCTCGACGTCGTGGCCGTTCCTGTGCGGCCTGGCGGCCGGGTGGGCGCTGTCTTTCTGGTGGGCCCGGGCCCGGCCCGGCTGGGTGCTCGCGGTCCGCCCGGCCGGCGTCGTTGTCTGGCTGTGCACGGTGGCGCTGGGGATGGCGCTGCGGGTCATCGCCGGCCAGGGCACCGCCCCCGCCTTCATCGTGGTCGCGCTGGTCTTCCTGGGGCTGTTCCTGCTGGGCTGGCGGGCGGCCTGGCGGCTGCTCACCGCGGCCCGCGGCGGCGCAAAGGCGGCCGGCCGTGCATGAAGCCGCCGCTGGCGGGGTTTCAACCACCTCACCCCGGCCGACACGTTCGGGGTGGACCAGACGTTCCAGGCGGTCGACTACGCCGCCTACGACGCGGCGGTCATCCCCGGTGGGGTCGCCAACAGCGACTTCCTGCGCACCGTGCCCGGGGCGGTCTCGTTCGTCAAGCACCTGTTCGCCGCGGGCAAGCCGGCCGCGGTGACCTGCCACGGGCCGTGGCTGCTGGAAGCCGGACGACCTGCCCGCCTTCCGCGCCACCCTGACCCAGGTATTCGCCAAGCAGGCGGCCCGGGCGTGACAGCGTTCCCGGGATCCCGGGAACCGAGTCACGGTCGAGTACCGGGGAGGCCAGTTGGGAACGATGGACAGGTCATTGAGTAGCGGGACGCAGCCGTTCGCCGACGACACCGGTCCCGGCGGCGCAGGCGTGCGGCTGGCGCCGGTCATCGGCGGCGACGAGCTGACCACCCTGTTCCCGCTGCTGGACCGGCTGGCGCCGCGAGAACGCGAGATCGCGGTCGAGCCGCAGCTGGCCATGCTCGGCCGGGTGCTCGACCGGCGGCTGGGCGAGCTGCTCGGGCTCGCGCCGGGGTTCCGGCACCGGTCACCGACCGAGATGAGCCGGCGGCTGACCGACGCCATGCTGGGCGGCCGCCCGGCCGAGGACGACATCTGCGTCCTGGTGGCCAGGATCGAATAGCCGTTTCCGGTACCAAAACCCCATCGTCAATTGTTGCTCGACCGTTCGTTTGTGTGTAACGGCGCCGTGGCTGAATCCGAACGACGAGTGGCGATCTTGGGGATATGAGGATCGCGATTATTACGGAGTCGTTCCCGCCTGACGTTAACGGCGTCGCACACTGCGTAGTACGCGTAGCGGAAGACCTGGCCCGCAAGGGGCACCACCCGCTGGTCATCGCCCCGGAGACGGGGCGCTCGGCGCCCGAGCTGGTCCGTGGCGCCGACCGCAAGCTGCCGTTCCCGGTCGAGCGCGTGCCCTCGGTCTCGCTGCCCGGCTACCCCACCTTCCGGCTCGGCCTGCCGACGCCGAAGACCCGCCGGGCCATCGTCC
>Ga0265338_10005566_pt1 | contig 16387 bp, 16 predicted proteins | sample 42126metaG_FD_193579 | JGI IMG/M metagenome (GOLD analysis project Ga0265338, IMG submission 193579) | Rhizosphere microbial communities from Carex aquatilis grown in University of Washington, Seatle, WA, United States - 4-21-26 metaG | ecosystem: Host-associated > Plants > Roots > Rhizosphere... | reverse complement strand
GTTTTAGGAAATCTAACAATAGACGAGTTTAACAATGAGTGTGATAAATTTAATAAAAATGTTGCTTAACTTTTTATACGGCAAATGTTAGGAAGTCCATCCGCTACCTCCCCGCACTCTTCCGCTACCTCCCCGGGAAGAATCTCCAGCTGGGAAATTGAGAAATTACCCCCCACCGAAGAGTCACTACCGGTAGAAAATCAATTTCTACCTCCCAACTACCACCTGTACCCGGCAGCTATGTTCCGCTACCCACCATCTACGGTGCGCTACCCGCCATCAACACTCTGTTACCCACCACCTACGGCGGATTACCCACTGGATACATTTCGCTACCTCCCGGATACGGTGGACTACCCACCGGATACATCTGGCTACCCACCAGATACGACGGACTACCTCCCAGAAATATTCCGCTACCTATTGGCAACGATAAATTACCCACAGGGAATGACTAATTACCGGTAACGGATGAATTTCTACCTCCTGCGTAACTTCCGCTATCTATCGGCAACGAGAAATCAATAGTCGGGAGGTATTCACTAACCCATGTCAAAGGTAAATTGCACCTCAAGATATGGATAGTCTCTGAACCGCTTACGGTATGGGGATTTTTTTGTTTTATTCTGAGAATTTCCCCACAAAACAGATATTACTTTAACATGTGAATTATATAACTTTTCTCAATAATTATATAAGGATTATACGCAGAAAGGTATTGAAATTTGTATTGATCATTTACCTAAGATCAACCTGGTCTTTCATATAAAAAAGACATCGGGAACTACTGAAAACGCCTCCATTTGAGATAGTGAAAAAACCTATCCTCGAATAAATCTTCGCACCAATGATGGTAAAACATCAAATGCTAATACACACAAATTTTCTATTCTTACTAACCCTTAATAACACATCCTGTTATGAGAATTGATGCAATTCATTTTGCAAAACTTCGTAACGAAGAACATTATCAATTTCATATCGAATTTGATAAATTAGTTGAAAATGCGCTCGATAAGGATATACTCACAAAATCACATGAGTATATCGCTTATTACTCTCTGCTTATAGATGAAGGTATAGCCTTGGACTTGTTAAAAAGAAGTGTTCATAGCAGCGAAATAGCCGAAGCGGATGAAGATCGAGATGCCGTTTTTCATGCAATAAATGAAAATGTAAAAGCAACTCTGTATGATTTTAACCCACACAAGAAACAAGCTGCCGGTCGCTTAGAAATGGCGATTAGTGAATACTTCACCCATGCCAACATGGCTTTTGATGAAGAAACATTAGCTATCAATAATCTGCTTCAGGATATCAATATTAATTATCAAAATGAAATAGCAGCACTGGGTTTAGCCGATTTGATAAAATTATTGAGAATCAAAAACAACTATTTTAATTCACTAAGTAACGACTTCGTAATTGAGACAAGCCGCAGAACTCTGTTTCGCATGAAGGAAGTGCGCCAATCAATAGATCTTGCCTATGCTAACATTATACACCGAGTAAATGTCATGATATTTGTAAATGGTATCGATTACTTTACCTTTTTTATCAAACAACTAAATCTACTTATCAAGGCTTACCGCGAACTCATAACCGAACGCCGAGGAAGCAATGCTAACGTAGATGAAGTGCTAGCTGAGCATTAACTTCATGATTTATTCATCACAGCGCATCACTAACAAACAAGGGCGATAACCAAGGCGGTTATAGCCCTTGTGGTGTTGCAGTCTGTTCTCGGCAAAACTGGTATTCTTTTAATGCATATGTGAATTATATAATTTCTTTCAATAAATATATAATGATTTTATGCGGAAAGATATAGAACTTCGTACTCGCTTTTTCTTAATAAACCAACTACAGTCAAATAGGTCTTATAATATGAAAAAGACAAGGAGACGATAACTACTGAAAATGCTTTCATTCGGGATGGAGTACAAACCTATTGCCGAATAACCCTTCGCAACTAAGATGTAACTATGTAAGACATCAAAAGCTAACACATACTGATTTTCTATTATTAACCCTTATTAATTATGAGATTTGAAGCAATTCATTTTCCAAAACTTCGTAACGAAGAACATTATCAATTTCACAACGAATTTGATAAATTAATTGAAAACACCCTCGATGAGAATATGCTTATTAAATCGCATGTATATATCACTTATCATTTTCTGCTTATAGATATAGGTGTAGACTTGGATTCAATAAAAAGAACTGCTAATAGCGACGAGATAGTCATAGCCGATGAAGATCGCGATGCTATTTTTCAAAGTTTGAATGAAAATATAAAAACAGCTTTGGATGATTTTAGTCCACAAAAGAAACAGGCTGCCACTCGCTTAGGAATGGTGATTAATAAAAACTTCAACCTGGCTATAATGCCTTTTGATGAAGAAGCATTGGCTATGAATAATTTGCTTATGGATTTCAATAATTATCAAAATGAAATAGCCATTCTCGGATTAGCCGATTGGATTAATGAATTGAGAATCAAAAACAACTATTATAATTCACTAAAGCGCGATTTTCTTATAGAAACAAGCAGCAAAACCCTATCCCGCATAAAGGGTATGCGCCTTTTAATAGATGCTGCCTACATGAAAGTTATTCACCGAATCAATATCATGATATTTGTTAATGGCAAATATCCCTTTAGCTATTTTATAAACAAACTAAACCTACTTATAGAATCACACCGCGAGCTGATAACCCAACGCCAAGAACACAATTTCAAGTTGAATGAAGTGCTCGTGGATAATTAATATATATCTAATAAACAGTAAAATCCCTGTACCCTTTGAGGTATAGGGATTTTTTTATCAATAAAATGTTTATTTCGATATCTTCGCTATCAATTCTTACTACAAACTTAATCCGTTTGTTCTTAAACAATCTTATCCTTTCATTTATCGGGAAATAATAGCTGTACAACGATTTTAATTTTCCCATGCTATATAATAAGTAGATATTTGTTTCGCAAAAAATAAAAAAATAACTTTTCATTTAAAGTAATTCTTTCACTCATTCGTCTACATAATTATATGGACGGATTAACAACAATACCAATGACGGAAAAAGAGCAGGTAAAGGATGCCGTTCATAATTATGGAAAGCGTTTGTATTATTTTATTCGCAGTCGGGTAAAAAATGATGAAGACGCTGAAGATATTCTACAAGATGTATGGTACCAGCTTAGTTCTATTATCGATACCGAACCGATCGAACAATTGAGCGCATGGCTTTACCGCGTAAGCAGAAATCGTATTGTGGACAAAACACGAAAGCAAACAACGCTCCCTTTAGAAGACCTTGCTTATGAAAATGACGAGGGAGAAATGGTCTTCTCGGAAATATTGCTTGCCAATAACACAAACCCGGAAACAGAATTTGAGAAGGCCTATTTCATGGAAGCGTTCTTTGATGCGCTTGGCGAACTGCCCGAAAAGCAACGAGAAGTGTTTGTGTGGAATGAACTGGAGGATTTAACGCTCCAACAAATTGCAGATAAAACCGGTGAGAATATTAAAACAATCATATCACGAAAAGGATATGCAGTAGCGTACCTACGCAAAAGACTTCAAAAAATTTACGAAGAATATTAACTAATTAAAAACTTAGAAAACATGAGAGACAGAATGTGTTACGAACATGAATTTAAAAAGAGCTTTTGGATTAAAAGAGCCATCTTCGCTCCCATTGCCATAGTGGCAATCTTATTTATTGTAGGCAATGTGGTAATGTTACTATGGAACAATGTACTTACACCTGTATTGAATTTACACACCATCAGCTTTTGGCAAGCTGTAGGAATACTAGTATTGTGTAAAATCCTCTTTGGTAATTTCCATCACCGACGACATGGTCATCATCACATGTTTCATAGACACCATGAATTGAGAGAAAAATGGGCAAATGCAAGCCCCGAAGAAAGAGAAAAAATGCGTTCGGAATTAAGAAACAACTGGAGAGAAAGGTTTGAACACAAACCAACACAAGATTAAATAAAGAACATGATTACAAACAGTATTGAAGTAAAGAACTTCACTAAGAAATTTGGAAACTTTACGGCCGTTGATGATATCTCGTTCACTGTAGAAGAGGGAACTATCTTCGCCTTTCTGGGCCCCAATGGTGCAGGGAAAAGCACTACCATAAATACCTTATGCACCATACAAGAGAAAACACATGGGGAGTTAAAAATCAATGGAAATGATGTAACACATCATAAAGACAAGGTGCGTAATGATATTGGCATTGTTTTTCAAGAATCTACATTGGATGGAAAATTATCTGTAGAAGAGAACCTAAAGCTTCACTGTGTTTTTTACAAAGTACCCAAACATGAAATAAAGGAACGTGTAAACTTTGTACTTAAACTGGTAGACCTCGAGAACAGAAGAAAGGCTCCGGTAGATAGTCTTTCGGGTGGTATGAAAAGGCGGGCAGAAATTGCACGCGGCTTGGTGCATTTCCCTAAAGTTCTCTTCCTTGACGAACCGACAACCGGTTTGGATCCACAAACTAGAGCCAATGTATGGGATTATATCCATAAACTCCAAAAGCAAAAAAATATCACTATTTTTCTTACCACACACTATATGGAAGAAGCCGAGATTTGCAACAAGGTGGCAATTATTGACGGAGGTAAAATAGTAGCACACGACACTCCCCATAATCTTAAAAAGCAATATACCTCCACTACCATGAGAATTAAAAGCTCATGCAAAGAAAACTTGCTGGATTATCTGGAGGATAATAATATAAAACACAAGCTCGATAAAGACAATGAACATGTATTGATTTATGCCAACAAAGTGGATGATGTTTTAAAAATCAACTCTGTATTTAGAGAATCAATTGAAGATATAGAAATTAACAAAGGCACATTGAATGATGTATTCATTGCCATTACAGGAAAGGAAATAAGAGAATGATACGCACAATTAATGCAATTGTATCTAGAAATTTGATTAAGCTGAAAAGAGATAAATTGAAGCTGTTTGGCAATCTTTTTATGTCAGGCTTACTCCTTTTTGTATTTTCTTTTGTGATGAAATCAATGGGTAAAGGACTTGACCACCCGATGAATTACCTTATTTCAGGTATTATCATCATGACCGTTTTTCAGACTTCACTAACTAATTCGATGAATATTCTGGAAGATATCTCCTCCGGCTTTATGAAAGAAATTTTGGTTGCTCCGATTAGCAGATGGCATATTGCTATTGGTCATGTAATCTCTACCGCCATTGTATCTGTTATTCAAGGATTATTAATAGTATTTATCGGCTTGTTTATGGGTCTTAGTATTGATGTTGTTCATGGACTAGGAATGGTTGGACTAATGCTTTTGGTAGGACTTACATTCAGTTCTTTAGGTTTATATTTAGCCACCATCTCTAAAGAATCAAGTAACTTCCAATTACTTGTAATGATTATTTCTTTTCCACTTACTTTCTTATCCGGTGCCTATATCCCAACCATGGCTTTACCAAAAGTTATATTACCAATAGTGTACATCAATCCATTAACCTATACAACAGCAGCATTCAGATTTCTAACATTGCACATGGAGAATATGCCCAATGCTGCACTGATTAAGTCAGGTGTCGCTTTTAGTATAAATGGCTTTGTTATTACGCCTCTAATTAGCATGGGGATTATTATGCTTATGTTGGTGATATTTTTATATTTATGTGTGTATCGATTTAATAGCGCAGACTTCTCAAGAGTCAAAACTTTTAAACATGAACATTAAAAAAAGAAGGACGATAACCAATTAAGGTTATCGTCCTTTTTATCTCTAATCTCTTATCGTTTATCTCTAGTTTATTTTTTCAATCAATTCTTCCAACGAAACCAATGCTTGGTCACCACTGGTCATATCTTTTAGCATCACTTTGCCTTGTGCCATTTCGTCACCACCAACTATAGCCACAAAAGGAATCTTTTTGGCATCTGCATAACCCATTTGTTTTTTCATTTTGGCCGGCTCCGGGTAAATTTCGGAAGCGACTCCTGCATTGCGTATGGTTTGCAACCAAGGCAAGCAATAGGCTAGTTCCGCGTCACCAAAGGATACAAATAATAATTTGGTGCAATCCAATGATTCTGCAGGAAAGTTATTGAGCTGGTTCAATACATCGTAAATACGATCTGCTCCAAAAGAGATACCCACACCCGATACGCCCGGCAAACCAAATACACCTGTAAGGTTATCGTAACGACCACCACCGGTGATACTACCTATTTCCACATCCTTGGCTTTTACTTCGAAGATAGCTCCGGTATAATAATTCAGTCCACGTGCTAAGGTAAGGTCAAGTTCCACTTCAGTTTTCACACCTAATGATTTAAGGTAAGTAAAGATGCTTTCCAATTCAATAATACCATCCTGCCCTACTTCGGATTTTGCTAATACAGTTTTGAGTGTATTAAGTTTTTCAGCATTGCTGCCTTTCAAAAGTAAAATAGGTTCCAGTGTAGAAACGGCTGATTGAGAGATTCCTTTCTCTAACAATTCTTTGTTTACATTCTCCAAACCAATTTTATCCATCTTATCGATGGCCACGGTGATATCGACTATCTTATCTGCTTGTCCGATTATCTCGGCAATACCCGTCAATATTTTGCGATCATTGATTTTCAATACCACATTGATATTAAGGCGGCGATAAACCTCGTCCACTATTTGGATAAGCTCCACCTCATTCAATAAAGAATTGCTGCCCACCACATCCACATCACATTGATAGAACTCACGGTAACGACCTTTTTGTGGACGGTCGGCACGCCACACAGGTTGTATCTGGTAACGTTTAAATGGAAAGCTTATTTCGTTCTGGTGTTGCACTACATATCGTGCAAAAGGAACTGTAAGATCGTAGCGAAGTCCTTTTTCGGAAATAGAAGAAGTAAGTCTCTGGCTATTTTTTTCCGTCAAAGCATCTTGAGAAGCAGACTCCAAGAAATCACCCGAGTTGAGTATTTTAAAAAGCAACTTATCGCCCTCTTCACCATATTTACCCATCAAGGTAGATAGGTTCTCCATGGCCGGCGTTTCAATTTGTTCGAATCCATAAAGACGAAACACCGCTTTGATGTTATCGAATATATAATTGCGCATAGCCATTTCCATTGGCGAAAAATCACGCGTTCCTTTTGGTATAGAAGGTTTCATAGTTAAACTAAAAATGAAAAGTTAAAAGTGAAAAATAGAAAAGTTAAAACAAACATAGTGGTATATAATTCTATTTTACAAAAATGCCTTTTATAATCTTTTGTGTAGAACCTTTTTTCTGCCTTACATAATTACCTGCAATTTTACCGGCATCTTTATGTAAAAGCATCCAATCTAAAGTTGATTGAAGCTCTGCGTTATCAGAAATCGAAAAGCCTCCACCCAAGAGTATCAAATCCCGTGCTTCTTTAAATTTTCCATAATTTGATCCAAAAACAACAGGAATATTAAATACTGCAGCTTCCAATACATTATGAATACCTACTCCGAAACCACCTCCTATGTAAGCAATATCACCATATTGATAGATAGAAGAAAGCATCCCAATATTATCAATCAACAAACAGCGAGCTTCAATAAGTTTTTCCGGGTCGGCTTTTGAATAGCGAATTGTTGAAACGGATATCTTTGATTCAATATCGAGTAAATGCTCTTCATGGATTTCATGCGGTGCAATAATAACTTTAACATCTTTATTTTGCTGAAGGTATTGAAAAATTAATTCCTCATCTTTTGGCCAAGAACTTCCTACAACGATAAGTTTCTTATTATTTTTAAAAGATTCAATCACAGGTATTGGCTCACATTTTTCAGCAATTTCCAACACTCTATCAAAACGAGTATCACCGGTAACCTCTACATTCGTAATATTTATTGAATCTAAGAGAATACGAGAGTGCTCATCCTGAACAAACAACTTTTCAAACGATTTCAATATATTGGCATAATTCCGTCCATACCATTTGAAAAATAATTGAGACTTTCTAAAAGTAGCAGAAATAACGTAAGTAGGGATTTTCCTTTTTCTACAATAGTTTAATAAATTCGGCCAAAATTCGTATTTTATAAAAATTATTTTAACAGGATTGACCAAATCAAGAAAGCGCTTAGCATTGGTTGGAGTATCAAGTGGAAGATAACAAACAACATCAGCACCATTATAATTTTTGCGCACTTCGTACCCAGATGGAGAGAAAAAGGTGAGTAAAATTTTATACTCGTGATATTCTTTTCTTAATGCCTCCATCACAGGACGGCCTTGTTCAAATTCGCCTAATGAAGCAGCATGAAACCAAATGTATTTGGATTCTTTTGACAATGCTTTTTCTAATAAAGGGAATACTTGTCGCTGACCCAGCATTCGTTTTTTAGCTTTAGCATTGAATAATGCGGCAATAGAAATAAGAAATCCATAAATATGGATACCAATATAATATGGAAAATTCATCTATGAGTATGACTTATAATAAAAAAGGAAATCCCTTAATATTTTTAAGGGATTTGCTTTTAAAATATTTAATAAAATTATCTACAGAACACTTTTGGTACACAGAATGTATATGCCAACATAAACTCATGAGTACCATAATTAAATGAGGCCAAGCCATTCAAGGTATAGTTAAACGCATAAGCCATTTGAAATTTGCCTGCACGGAAACCTGCCATTGGAATAAGAGAAAGTGGTTGCCCAGATCCGGAATCTAAATTATGACGATATGAAAGTTGCGTCCAAAAACCAAAATCATTATCAGGATTATTTTGAGAATATTTCAAATTTAACTCAACTTGTTTGTTTGTATAAGTATTGTAATTAAAATTTACCGAAGGTTCTAGTGATTTGTTTCCACCTAAATCAAAAGTATTCCCAACAAAAAGAAATGCAGTGGCCGGATCAACTGGTTCTTGAAGACCATAATTTAACATCTGAAACGGAATCATATTAGTTACAGATAAACCTGTGAAGAAACCATAAGAAACATAATACACTCCAAAATTTGCATTCGGTGATATTTCACTGAAACTTACATTTGCCGGGTCATTAATCAGGGCTCCTGTTCCTTGAGCAGTATAAGAGATTTGATTAACTTTAACTGATACCCCAAAAGAAAGCTGTCTATCCAACATTACGTTTTTAGAATAACGGCCTCCATTACTCATTGGAATGTGGTATGCAAAAGTAAATTGTCCCCCAAAATTACTAAAACTAGGCGTCTTATCATTATAAATATAACCCCCTAATCCAATGTTGTGATCTGTTAACCTAGTTCGAAAAGAAAGTGTTTGTGTAGAGGGACCATCTATTCCTATCCAATCATTTTTGGTTGTAAGCATAATGTGCGAACACTTATCTGCACCAGCAACCGCAGGATTTATCAGATAGTAATTAAAGTGATACTGGTCATAAATGATTCTTTCTTGAGCTTTCACTTGTACTCCAAAAGTAATTAGAAGCACAAATAGAAATAGGTACAATTTTTTCATGATATTATCTTAATCTTTTTATTTTTCGACTAATTAAGTAAAACAAGTTAAATGCAAAAAACGAGTTAAGTGACTATTTAACAACTATTTTAACTACTGTACATAAACACTTATAAAACAGCACGCAAAGTTAAAATAATTTATGAAACTTCCATACTTGAAAATAATAAAAACAATCCATCTTAAATAAAAAAACAATCTTCAAACAATATTTGTAAACTTTTTTGTTTTCATAAATAAAAAATCATCCTGATGCAGGTGATTTGAAAAAAAGGGATTTTTATCTATAAAAGAGATTTTAAGGCAATATTTTTTGTTTAAGAAATAAAAAACGCATCGTGCAAAATAAAAAAATGATTAGATTTTTTTGCCATATCAATACATTTTATGCTAATATGCACTAATTTTGTTGATGCTCAAACAAATATCAAACCAATTAAGTGTAACGATTCAAAAATAACATCAGATTCTATTGAAAATCTTTCATTTGAGAATAATATAGTAATATCTTTTAAGTTGAATGCCTTAGGAAGAATACCATCAAAGCTCATTAATCAAGAGGAAAAGAGTATGTTCTGAATCAAATAAATATATAAACACAGATATTAAATTATCCAACGACACAAACTGCATTGAAAAAGAAATTACTCGACGGGAATACTTTTACTTTGAGAAAGATGCAAGTCTTCTTTAAAAAAAGTTGCTTTGAGTTATCAGTTAATACTGTAGAAACTCTCGCTACAAATGGAGGTGGTTTAAAAACAAAATCAACCATAGAAATGCAATTAGATAAATGGTCAACATATCATTTAAAAGAATTATTCTATCGATTAATAAACAATTGATTACACCATGAAACGATATTTATTATTCAGTTTGTTGGTAATTCAAAGTATATTATTTATAAGTTGTCAAACCAATAAATACATTCATATTATTCCATTCTTTTCAAAAGAATTAGAATTATATGGGTTCAAAGATTCCATTACGAGCAAAATAATTATTAGCCCCAAATACACTATCATTAACGAACAAAAAAATGGATTGACTAGTGTTTCTCAAGCCAATAAATGGGGGTTTATAAATGAGGAAGGTAAAGAAATTGTTCCATGCAAATACGATGACATATTAGATTATAGCGAACAATTGGCTGCCATTTCATTAAACAATAAATGGGGATTTGTAGATGCAAAAGGGAAAATAGTAATTCCGTTGAAATATGATAATGCAGGACAATTTTGTGAAGGTCAAGCAGCTATTAAAGTTAAGGATAAATGGGGATACGTAAATAAATCGGGCAAAGAGGTTATTAAACCTATTTATGATAATGCATGGGACTTTAAGAATGGAATCGCCATGATTCGGGTTGAAAAAAAACTTGGATTTATAGATAAATTTGGATTTGAAGTGATTCCTCCGAAATTTGATGATGTTTGGTCATTCCAAGAAGGAATGGCAAAGGTTGTAAGCAATTTTGCATACGGTTTTATTGACATAAATGGAAAAGAAGTTATACCTTGCAAATATGATGAAGTAACAGATTTTAAAGAAGGTATGGCTAGGTTTGATTCAAACTACAGATATGGATTTATAAATAAAATAGGATATGAAGTAGTTGCTCCCAAATATGACGATGCTTATAATTTTTCGGAAGGTTATGCCGGAGTGAGTTCTAATGGCAAGTGGGGATTTATTGACATTACAGGTGCAGAAGCCATTCCGTTAAAATACAACTCAGTAAGTGACTTTAAAAATGGGGTATCTTTAGTTGACCTTGATAATGAAACTTTTTATATCAATACTAAAGAAGAACGAGTAAACAAATAGCTACTCACAATTTACAATAAAAAATGAGCGTGTAAATATATTATGCAGACAAAAAAAAAATACTGGATTATTGGAATGTTATTGACCGGTTTTATAAATTTTCTTTTCGCCCAAGATCCCATACCATTCCAGAAAGGAAAATTATTTGGATACAAAGATTTTAATTCAGGGAAACAAATCACAACAATAAAATACGAATCTGCACAAGCATTTGAGAATGGACTTGCACGGGTGAGAATAAACAAAAAACTAGGTCTAATTGATAAAACTGGTCGTGCAATTATTTCAATTCGTTATGATGAAATCAGAGACTTCAGAGGAAATATTACCTGCGTTCGCATCGAAAAGAAATATGGTTTTATTGACTTTAAGGGTATAAAAATTACGCCCATGAAATTTGACAAAGCAAATGATTTCCAAGAAGGTTTTGCGGCTGTATGTCTAAATAAAAAATGGGGATTTATTGACGAAAAAGGAAAACAAATAATTCCCCTGAAATATGATGAGGTATCAGATTTTATTGGAGGTTTGGCTGCTGTAAGTCTAAACGGTGAAGATTTTGCAATCAATACAAAAGGTGAGCGGGTAATGCCGAAATATTAACAACTAACTTTTTAACACAATGAAAAGAGCAATTTTTCCAGGTTCATTCGATCCGTTTACGATAGGCCATTATTCAATTGTAAAGCGTGGGTTAGAACTTTTTGATGAGATTATAATTGGTGTAGGTATTAACCAAGCTAAAAAGACACTATTCCCAATTGAAAAAAGATTAGATATCATAAAACAAGCTTTTGAAGAAGAATCCAGAATTACAATAAAGCAATATAATTCGTTAACAGTAGATTTTGCAAAAGCAGAGAATGCTAGTTTTATTTTGCGAGGGTTACGGTCTGTTGGCGATTTTGAATATGAACGTACTACAGCTGATGCCAATAACAAACTTTCTCAAATAGAAACCGTTATTTTATTTACGGATGCACAATATTCATTTATTTCTTCAAGTGTTGTTCGTGATTTAATCGCCTACAATAAGGACATCTCAAGATTTTTGCCTCCATATGTAAAATTATAAATCATTTGCAAAAATATTTTGACATATTAGGGATTTCAGAAACTGCCACAGAAAAGGACATAAAAAAATCTTTCAAAGAAAAGGCTAAATTGCTACATCCTGACATAAACAAGTCTCTTCATGCTCATGAGTAGTTTCTGGAACTTTATGATGCCTTTAATTGGGCACTAACAAACTTAAGAAATCCCCAAAAGAATTTTCAAACAGGAGCATCAATAATTACCCAAAAGCAACAGGATAGAGAACAAGCCATTCGATATGCTAAAATGCGATATGAAAAATGGACAAAAACAAAGGAATATAAAGATTTAACGGATACAAAAACCATTCAAGAATTTTTAGGCTCCATTTTTATCCTCTTTATTTTAGTATCCATTCTTGGTATTTTAGGGAAAATTACAGAATTGAAATATGGTGCAATTGCAGGCATAACGATTGGATGTATCTTCTCAATAGTTATTATCAAGAGAAATGATTTGAGAATCTTCAATATTCTTAAATTTTTCAAAGCTATTTCCGATTTGATTTCCGTTCAAAATGGTATAATCATATTGCTTTTTATTATAAATATTATTGTTTTTCTAAAAATTGGACTTAATACTTTAATTACCATTCACCGGCTGTTTGGACTTTATTCAGCCAGTTTTCTTTTGGTTCACTTAAACTCTATTTTCATTCTTAAATTTAAAAAAAACTATCTAAAAAAAATAGTGTTATCGGCAATCATCATTAGCATTTTGTTATGTTTAAATTTTTACATTTCCTCCTGTCCAACTACAAAAACCTATAAACTCGAAAAACAACAAAATGACACGTTACTTGAACTTGAAAATAATCAATTTGAAGAATATATTGGAATTAGAATTTTTGGTGATATTGATAATTTACCATTACTAAAATCTATTCAATATACATTCAAAAAAGGTTTATTTGGATATTATGTTGTAAGCAATACTGAACTTCTCACCTATTGAGTTAATCCAAACAACTCTCTGCTTTATAACAGGGCTTTTTTACTGATATTCTTACATTATTTTCATATCTTCGCACCTTCTTTGTGAAAAAATGCAAACAAACTACAAACAGCAGATTATCAGAAGATAATGCGCTGAATTTCAAACAGAAGTTTCATTTGTTTATTTAATCTATTATACAGTCATGAAAATTGCTATTGTTGGAACTGGATATGTTGGATTGGTAACAGGAACATGCTTTGCCGAAATGGGTGTTGATGTTACCTGTGTAGATATTGACAAAAAGAAAATTGAATCTTTGAGAAAAGGTATCATTCCAATATATGAGAATGGCCTAGAAGAAATGGTTATTCGTAATCAAAAGGCTGGTAGATTACATTTTATCTCCGATTTAACTGAATGTATAAATGATGTTTCTGTAATATTTAGTGCGGTGGGAACTCCTCCTGATGAGGACGGAAGTGCCGACCTTAAATATGTAATTGAGGTAGCTCGCACTATTGGTCGCAACATGACCAAACATCAACTGATAGTTACCAAAAGTACCGTTCCTGTTGGGACAGCTATGTTAGTAAAAAATGCAGTACAAGAAGAACTTGACAAACGAGGACTAGATTTGGAATTTGATGTAGCATCAAATCCAGAATTCCTAAAAGAAGGTGCTGCGATTAAAGATTTCATGAGTCCTGATCGCGTTGTAGTCGGAGTAGAAACCGAACGCGCCAAAGAACTGCTTACCAAACTTTACCGCCCTTTTTTATTAAACAACTTTCGCGTTATCTTTATGGATATTCCATCTGCTGAAATGACAAAATATGCTGCCAATGCCATGTTGGCAACTCGGATTAGCTTTATGAATGATGTAGCAAACCTTTGCGAAATTGTGGGAGCCGATGTAAATATGGTTCGCAAAGGTATTGGTAGTGATTCACGCATTGGTAACAAATTTTTATATCCCGGCTGCGGATACGGAGGTTCTTGCTTCCCTAAAGATGTAAAAGCACTAATCAGAACAGCAAAAAAATACGGATATGATATGCAGGTACTACGAGCTGTTGAGGATGTAAACAATAGGCAGAAAGAGTTGTTGTATGAGAAATTGCTTACTCATTATAGTGGTGATATAAAAGGAAAAACGATTGCTATTTGGGGCCTTTCATTTAAACCGGAAACGGATGATATTCGTGAAGCACCTTCCTTAGTTTTGATTGAAAAACTGATTGAAGCAGGATGTTCCGTAAAAACTTTTGATCCTGTAGCCATGAAAGAAACCAAACACCGTTTAGCACAAACTCCATTTGCAAATAAAATACACTTTGCGTCAGACATGTACGATGCTACTGTAAATGCTGATGCATTATTTGTTGTAACAGAATGGAAAGAATTTCGCTTACCAAGCTGGGAAGTTATTAAAAAAGCCATGAAAACTGCCGTTATTTTTGATGGTAGGAATATCTACGAGCAAACAGATTTGGAAGGTTCTGATATCAAATATTACTGCATAGGAAAATAAATAATCAGCAATGTCATCAGACAACAATAAACGGATTGCCAAAAACACATTGATGTTATATTTTAGGATGCTTATCACAATGATAGTTTCCTTATATACATCTCGTGTTGTTTTAAGTGCGTTAGGGGTTGCTGACTTTGGATTATATAATGTTGTGGGTGGTGTTGTTGCCATGTTTGGGTTTTTAAACGGTACTTTAGCAACAGGAACTCAAAGATTTTTAACTTTTCAGTTAGGAAAAAATGATTTCATAGAACTGAAGAAAACATTTTCTACTTCCATAGTGATACATGGTGGTTTAGCTATTCTCATTTTAATTCTAGCTGAAACAATTGGTCTTTGGTTTTTGAATAATAAGATGAATATCCCAAATGGAAGAATGTATGCTGCTCAATGGGTATATCAATTTTCGATTTTTGCAAGTCTAATATCCATTCTACAAGTACCGTATAACGCTGCCTTAATTGCACATGAACGAATGAATGTGTATGCCTATGTAAGTATTGTTGAGGTCTCATTAAAATTGCTCGTCGTGTATTTATTACTCATATTAGGTTTTGATAAACTAATAATATATTCAATCCTGATTTTTAGTATAAACGCATTAGTTGCTTTGATTTATCGGATTTACTGCACTAAACAATATACTGAGTGTAGATTTTCCTTTGTTTGGGATAAGGAATTATACAAATCCATGCTTAGTTTCTCAGGTTGGAACCTATTTGGCTGTTTAGCCGTAACAGGTGCAACCGAAGGAGTTAACATTTTATTAAATATATTCTTTGGGGTTGTTGTAAATGCGGCTCGAGGAATCTCTTTTCAAGTGAGTAACGCCATTATGCAGTTTGTAAATAATTTCCAAACTGCAGTTACTCCACAAATCATTAAATTGTATGCAGAGGGAAACTTAAATAGCCTCAAGAAGCTATTGTTCCAAAACTCAAGGTACGCTTTTTTGTTAATGTTCTTTTTAACAATGCCTGTTATGTTTGAAGCAAAAATAATTTTGTTTTGGTGGTTAAAAGTAGTTCCAAATGAAACTGTCCTGTTTTGTAGATTGATCCTAACTCAAGTGTTATTATATAGCATAACACGACCTTTTGTAATGGCAATTCATGCAATTGGTCAAATGAAAATCATTAATCTTACTGCAGGACTTACCATATTAATGATTCTTCCGGTTTCCTATCTTTTCTTAAAATTGGGATTTCCCTCATATGTACCATTTATAGTTTTTATCTGTGCTATTCCAATAGAGTTTTCAATAGAAATATACTTTCTAAAAAAATGGATTGGGTTATCTGTAAAGAATTTATTTAATGAAACATTTTTACCACTACTTAAAGTTGTTATTCCATCCCTAATCCTTCCTTTCATTTTATATAATTATATGGATGAAGGCGTTTTAAGATTTGTTACTTTGAGTGTTTGTGTTTCTGTATCTATCTTAACGCTGACTTATTTTTTATGCATAGATTCAGATA
>Ga0265338_10005565_pt1 | contig 16388 bp, 12 predicted proteins | sample 42126metaG_FD_193579 | JGI IMG/M metagenome (GOLD analysis project Ga0265338, IMG submission 193579) | Rhizosphere microbial communities from Carex aquatilis grown in University of Washington, Seatle, WA, United States - 4-21-26 metaG | ecosystem: Host-associated > Plants > Roots > Rhizosphere... | reverse complement strand
GCAATCTCGCGTCGCACCGGGTCAAAGCCGGAAATCACCACCGCTCCCGGCGTGTCATCCACCAGGATCGTGACGCCGGTGGCGGCTTCAAACGCGCGGATATTCCGCCCTTCCCGGCCAATAATGCGGCCTTTGATTTCGTCGTTGGGGAGCGCGATGGTCGAAGTCGAATTCTCGAAGGTGTGATCGCTCGCGTAGCGCTGGATGGCAATGCTGATGATCTGGCGCGCCTTTTCCTCGGCGCGCGTTTTGGCCTCATCCAGGATGCGGCGCGTGAGATTGCTCGCGTCGTTCAGCGCCTCCAGTTCCACCGTTTTTAGGAGCTTCTCGCGAGCTTCCGGCTCCGTGAGCCCGGCCTGTTTCTGCAAAGCCTCGCGCGCCTGGGCCTTTAACTCCGCCACCTCGCTCCGGTCCGATTCCACGGACGCCAATTGCGTTTCCAGCGTTCGTTTCTTTTCGTTTAGGGCCTTCTCGGCCTCCATCATTTGCTGCAATTGTGAATTGATCAGGGCTTCGCGTTCGCCCAGGCGCCGTTCGGATTCGGCGCGTTCGGCTCGTCGCGCGGCGAACGATTCCTCGATTTGCTCCCGCAGCTTCAAAGCCTCCTGGCTGGCCGCCGCGCTCGCGTCGCGTTTGATGATTTCGGCCTCGGTGCGTGCCTTATCGAGAACAGACTGGTTTTCGAGGGATTTTGCCTTTTGGAGGCTGCGTTCCCGCCACCAGAGCAGGGCAAAACAGATCGCTGCGCCGGCGGCAAACAAAACGGCGCCTTCAAAAATATTCGCCAATAACATCATTTCAAAACCGCGCGCGGCTATGGCTGGATCCAGCGCGTCGGCGTCAGGATGCAATTCAAATGTACGTCATGCGGTTCGACCGGAATCACGTCGACAATTTGTTCGTCGAAACCGACACCACAGGTCGTCCCGCGCACGGTCGCCAGCATTTGGTCATAAAACCCCTTACCCCGGCCAAGCCGACGCCCCTGCAAATCAAAAGCTACACCCGGCACCAGAACCAAGTCCAGCCGGTTCGGTGGAACGACCACGCAATGCCCGCCCGGCTCGCGAATCCCGTATTGCCCGGCGCTCAAGTCCCGCGCGATATCTTGAATCTGGCACGCGACATATCGCTGTGTGCTCGGATCAAAACGGGGCAGGGCGACCGTTTTCCCCGCTGTCAGCGAATCACCCAGCAACGGCCAGATATCGAGTTCCTCCGGCAACGGGGCATAAAAGAAAATCAATGTCGCTTTTTTCCAAACGGACTGTTGTTCCAGGAGTGTGCAGGCCCGTCCGGACGCAGTGGCGCGTTGTGCCGGTGTCATGGCTTTCAGCCGTGCGCCGACTTCTCTTCGCAAAACACCTTTGGATTCAGCAATATTCACATGCGCGCATCTTATTTCCGATCGCAAAGTCCCGTGTCAGGGACTTCTGACAATAGCCCGACGTTTCAACGCCGGGCAAAAACCAGCTTGCCGACCAGTCCCGAAGGACGGTCGAAACATCGGTCTTCAACCGTCCCTTCGGGACTCGAAGTCCATGTTCGCCTGACCCGGCGTTAAAACGCCGGGCTATTTTCGATCGTTCCTTCGGAACTAAATCAGATGGCCCAGGGTTGCCGAGCCTGCGAGGCTACCCTGGGAACTTCGTTCATAAATCGTTTTCAACTCTGAATGGATTGTGTTCGTTGCAAGACTCACGAACCCTCGCCTTTGGACTTTGGACCTTGGCCTTTGGACTGGGCCACCATAGCCCGCCATTTCTCCACCCGCTCTTTGATCTTCTTTTCCACGCCTTGATCCGTCGGCTCGTAATACCGCTTCTCCGCGCCCAAATAATCCTGCACCACGAAATGCTCCGGATGATCGTGCGCGTATTGGTAGCCGACGCCGTGACCGAGGCGTTTGGCGCCCTTGTAATGCGAATCGCGCAAATGCTCCGGCACCGGCAGCGTGCGGCCAGACTCCACGTCCTTCATCGCCGCGCCAATCGCCATCACCGTGCTGTTGCTCTTCGGCGCCGTCGCAATGTAAATCGTCGCTTCCGCCAGGGGAATTTGCGCTTCCGGCCAGCCGATGAATTCCGCCGCCTGAAACGCCGCGTTCGCCAGCACCAGCGCCATCGGATCCGCCAGCCCGACGTCCTCCGCCGCATGAATCACGATGCGCCGCGCAATAAAACGTGGGTCCTCGCCCGCGTGGATCATTTTGGCCAGCCAATACAACGCTGCGTCCGGGTCGCTGCCGCGCATGGATTTGATGAAAGCGGAAATCGTGTCGTAATGGGCGTCTTCATCGTCATAGACCACCGCCTTTTTCTGAATGCTCTGTTCGGCGACGGAAAGCGTGATGTGGATGATGCCATCCGGCTCCGGCGCGGTCGTCAGCGCGGCAATTTCCAAAGAGTTCAACGCCTTGCGCGCATCGCCATCAGAAAGTTTCGCGACATGCCGCAGGGCCTCTTCGTCCGCCTTGATGTTCATGAAGCCAAGCCCGCGCTCATCCTTCAGGGCGCGATGCAACAGCGCATACAGATCATCTTCCGTCAGCGGTCGCAATTCGAAAATTTGCGAGCGTGACACGAGCGGTGAATTGACGAAGAAAAATGGATTGTGGGTTGTCGCGCCGATGAGTTGCACCACGCCGCTCTCCACATCCGGCAATAGAACGTCTTGTTGCGATTTGTTGAAGCGATGGATTTCATCGACGAATAAAATTGTAGGCTGCCCCTTGTTCTCGAGGCGATTCGCGGCGGAAGCGAGCACGCGGCGCATGTCCGCCACATTGGATTCCACGCCGCTGAGCCGCTCGAATTTGCTCTTGGTTTGGCGCGCGATGATTTGCGCGAGGGACGTTTTGCCGGTGCCCGGCGGGCCGTAGAAAATGAGGGACTGAATGCGGTCGGCCTCGATGGCCCGGCGGAGGAGTTGCCCTGGCCCAAGAATATGCGATTGCCCCGCAAACTCGCTCAAATCCCGCGGGCGCATCCGCGCGGCGAGCGGTTGGCGTCTGGCGATATCCGGCGCAGGCGCGTCTTCGGCCTTTGGTTCAGCCGGGGTTGCGAACAAATCATCACGCGCCATGAAGGAAAACTAACATTCCGAAAAGGAAATTGAAAATTGCAAATGAAAACAAAAAACCCCGCCAGTGCCGTGTGTAACAGTTCCTTTGAACTTTCTTTAGAAACAGTTCGGAACCCGCCGGATTGCTTTCGACTTCCAGTAAAGGCCTGTCGGCCACAACCTCGGCTCTGATTCCTTGTTTATTTACTACGGTTCAAGGACATAGTTTCTTATCACGTGCGTAGGCAGGGTAAATTTAATTCCGAAGTTCGTGCGAACTCCCGGACAAATTGTTTTCCAAAGATCGATGCGCGTCTTGCGCTGGCTTCAATTTATTATCGGCGGAAACTTTTTTTCCTCAAGGGAAAATTTTCAAAACCTCAAATAATTTTTCTTGTTATATCCGCCAGAGTGTCTTCCAACCAGCCGGTCTTCACCCCAGGGCAAGCGCATTTAAATTACTTTGCTTTCGTTCTTCTCGCTAACCCGGTGGCAGCCCGGTGTCAATAACCACCGAATGACGCTTCGGCGGTTGCAACCGCTTATGACCGGCCGGTCGAAAGCCGTTTGAAACGGCTAAAAGTGTGAGCCCTTTCCCACAACACCGGGCTGAAGCCACGGTGTTAATGATATTTTAATGCGTTCGCCCTGATCTTCACCCCACGTTTCTAGGCGCGCCGCCGTCCCGGCGCACACCCCGTGCGGTATGCGCTTTCACGCCGCCCACTTTCCCCAGTGGGCAATTTTTTCGCCAACCTGTTCGGAATAAGCCAGAGCCACTTGCGAAAATGCGTCGTCTACCCTTCAACTTTTCACTGTCCTGAAACATGATCGCGAAAAATACAGTGCTCAACTTTAAAAAAGCTGTCCCGACTTCGAATGAAAACGGGCGTTTTGTGAATAATCAGTCGCTTTTGTTAAAATGCTGAAAATGTTTCATGTAAAAAGGCGGCAAAAATCCGCCGGCTAGCATTGCGGCTGCTTAAACCGCGGCATGAAGACGGAATGGATGGCATGGATTTGGTTTGCGGAAATATACGCCAGGTGGGCCGTCAGTTGGCTGGTGAAAATTGGCCGCTCGCCCGCCTGGCGGCGGTTTGGTTTGCGAAAATAATTTTTACGCCAGTATGAATAAGAACAGCAAAATGGGTTTTCCAACAATTCTGGGAAAGGGCGAGCCGCTGCAAATCGGTTTCATCCCGGATGGCGATTGTGCCCCGCTCGCGGTCGCCCGGGAATCGGGGTTGTTCGAAAAATACGAGTTGAACGTCCAGTTGCGGCGGGAAACCCGGCTTTCCAACATTCGCGACCGGATGATTGAAGGCGAACTGGATGCGGTGCACGCGCCGGCGACGCTGCCGTTCATCACCAATTTGGGGATTGATTCCGATCATTGCGCGTGCGTCACCGGCATGGTTTTGAGTTTGCAGGGCAACGCGATTACGATTTCGCGCCACCTGTGGGACGAAGGGGTGCGCGACGGCAAGACCCTTCGCGATTTAATTTTTCGAAATTGGGGCAAACGAACATTTACCTTTGGCGTGGTGTTTCCGCATTCGCCGGCGTTCCTGTTATTGCGGCGCTGGCTGCGGGAAGGGTGCGTCTCGCCGAGCGAAGTGCGCATCGTGGTGATCCACCCCGCTCAAATGTATCCCACGCTGAAGCTGGGATATATCGATGGGTTTTGCGCCGGCGAACCGTGGACGTCGCTGGCGGTGGAGGCGGAAGCAGGCGTGTGTGTGGCCACGAGCCGGGAACTGGCGCCGCTGCATCCGGAAAAGGTTTTGATGGTGCGGCATGATTTTGCCGAGACCCGCGCCAGCGAGCACGAGCGGCTTATCGCGGCCCTCCTCGAAGCGTGCGCGTTCTGCGATCAGGCCGTCAATCGGCCGCTCATTTCCGAAATTCTCGCGCAACCGCAGTATGTCAATGCACCCACGGACTGCCTGAAGAACATCGTGGGCGTCGAACAGCCCGGCGTTCCGGCGAGTTCGGACGCAGCGCCATTGCACATTTTTTATAAATATAACGCCAACGACCCGACCGACGACAAGGCGGCGTGGGTGTTGGGGCATTTGTATGAGATGATCGAGCAGCGTGCGCTTCCGGTGCCGCCGAGCGGCCGCTCGCCGGTGCTGAAGAATATTTTCCGTCGCGATATTTTTCAACGCGCCAGGATGGCCGTCTTTGATCAGACGCAGGCGCTTATGGCGGAAGCGCGGGATTACGAAGCGGTTCCCGCGACGAACACTGAACGTTTTGACAACAGCGCGGTCAAAGCGATAGTGGAGTGAATTTAGGCCGGTGTTGATCGGTTGAGTGGTTGTTTCAGGGGTGTGCAACTTATTTGACCTCAACACCGGCCGTCTTTTTTTCGAGCACGCAAAAACTTCCGCTGGCAATCTTGGGCCGGACTTGCCTAAATTGCTTCCCAGTGAACCCAACAACCCAAAAAGTCTATGAGTATGCTGAAGGAATTTAAAGAGTTCGCAATGCGCGGCAACGTGGTCGACCTCGCCGTCGGTGTGGTCATCGGCGCCGCCTTCGGCAAGATCGTCACCTCGCTGGTGAATGACATCATCATGCCACCCATTGGCAAACTAACCGGCGGCGTGGATTTCAAGGAATTGTTCATAAATTTGGATCCGACCAAATTGACGAAACTTAACGGACCCGTGAAGACTCTGGCGGATGCCAAGGATGCTGGGGCCGTGGTCATCGCCTACGGTTCCTTCTTTAACACCATTTTGGATTTCGTGATCGTTGCTTTTTGTATTTTCCTCGTGGTCAAAGGCATGAACAAACTTTGGAAAAAGCCCGATGCCGCTCCCGCCGGGCCGACTCCCGACCAGCAGTTGTTGACGGAAATCCGCGACCTTCTTCGCGCCAAAAGCTGAACCGGCGCGTTTTTTTGGACACCCTTGAGTGGAGCGCGGAATTTATTCCGCGAGTTGCAGCGGGCGGCGGTTTCCCGATCGTGCGAACCTCCAGGTCTGAACCCCCGTGCCACTACGCTTTTACCAACCGCGGGAGATAAATGCGAAACGTCGTCCCGCGACCGACCTGACTGGCCACGTTTATCCAACCGTTGTGTTGTTGCACGATTCCGAAAACGGTCGCCAGCCCGAGGCCGGTGCCTTTGCCGACATCTTTGGTCGTGAAGAACGGCTCGAAAATCCTCGATAAAATCTCAGGAGGAATGCCCGCGCCGGAATCGGCCACGTTCAGGCAGACAAAAGACCCGGCGCGCGCCTGGGCCATCTGGGCTGCCTCAGCGGCGTCCAATTCCACCGCGGTTGTCTGGATGGTGAGTTGCCCGCCTTTCGGCATGGCATCGCGCGCGTTCACGGTCAGGTTCAACAGGATTTGATCAATCATCCCCTGATCCGCGCGGACTAGTAACGGCTCGGAGTGATAATGGCATTGCACCTGAATGTGCTCACCCAGGACGCGTTGGAGCATCTGGAGCACCGATTCCACGACGAGGTTGGCGTCCAAATCCTTCATGTGAAGAATCTGTTGGCGGCTGACCGTCAGCAATTGCCGCGTCAAGGCGGCGGCGCGGGCCACCGTTTTGCTTATATCCTCGGCAAACTCCTTGTGCTGCGGCGACTCGGCATTGTCCATTTTGAACATCCCGATCTGCAATTGAATCACCGAAAGCACGTTGTTGAAATCGTGGGCCACGCCGCCGGCGAGTTGGCCGATCGCCTCCATTTTTTGCGATTGCCGGAGTTGCTCCTCAAGTTTGCGGCTTTCGGTGATGTCCCGTACCACGCCGACGATGCGAGTGATGTTCCCTTGGTCGTCGCGGACGACGAAGGCCTTGTCGTGGACCCATCGCAATGATCCATCCGGCCGAACGATTCGAAATTGTTCGCTGAATTGTTCGGTGGTCAGGCCGGTCTTCAGCGCCTGGGTAATTCGCTCGCGATCTTCCGAATGCACCGCCTCCAGCCAGCCATTGGGATTGGCGAGCAGGCTTTCACGGCTCCGGCCCCAAAGTCTTTCATAAGCCGGACTCACGTACAAAAATTTCGACAGCTTGGGGCCGGTCATCCAAAACACATCCTCGATGGTTTCCGCCAATTGGCGAAAACGCAGTTCGCTTTCGCGAAGGGCTTCGGCCGTCTTCTTGCGTTCGGTAATGTCCTCTTTTATCGCCACGAAGTGCGTGACTTCCCCGCTTTCGTTGACCAATGGAGAAATATCCGCCCATTCCCAGTAGAGTTCGCCATTCTTTTTGCGATTATGAAATTCCCCGGACCAGGTTCCGCCCGATTTGATCGTTTTCCACATGTTTTCGTAAACCAGATCGGATAACTCTCCTGATTTGAGAATGCGCGGATTCTTGCCGATCACCTCCGCGACGGTGTAGCCCGTCGTCGTCGTGAACTTTCGGTTCACATACTCGATCCGGCCTTTGACGTCCGTGATCACGACTCCAACGGGGCTTTGTTCCACCGCGTGGGAAAGTTTGCGGATGTTTTCCGCCACACGTTCTCGTTCCAGCGATTCGTCTTGCTGACGAGTCAGAGACCGCCGCAAGTAGAGGTAAAGTAGTATCGCGGTGGTCGCAACGAATACCCAGCCCTTGACCGTTTGTAACTCGGCGATTTGCCATCGTTTAGGAAGCAGCTCCAGCGCGCGGTCGGAGAATAAAATCCAAAGGAAAGCTGCGCCGAAATAGGCAAGGCTCACGCGTATGGCAAATTGGTTCGGACGCTTAAACATCTGCATCGGTTCTCGGGTGTGGCTCGGAAATAAAAGCTGGAACGATGATTCCGCAAAGACCATGCTTTAGCTAACCTTCTATTGCCCGACATTGTGCTAATATTGTTTAATCCAGCTTTCGCTTGGATCGGCACAACTGGTGCATTGTGCTGAGTCGCACCCGGAAGCGACATTCGGGAAAACTTCCACTCGCTTTGGAGTCGCCCTTGAGGCTATCTTCTCCGCCTGATTTTTGGCACTTGGAGCATTGAAGGAAAAGAAGCAGCGGTGCGCAGCAAGGATTTTTGGGGTTTGTCGAGGCTTCGGCGAAGGCGCAGATTGGAAACCATCTGCGGCTGAGCCGAAATGAAGCCAAAACCCAAAAAGACTGGTGTCCGTCGGACCTTGGCGCATCGCTACATATGACGGAAATGCTCTAGCCTTTCCATTTACATGATGACGTCAGCTCAAATTCGCCAGTCGTTTCTCGATTTTTTCAAGTCGAAGCAGCACACCATTGTGCCGTCTTCCAGCCTCATGCCGGATTCGCCGAACCTCCTGTTCACGAACGCCGGCATGAACCAGTTCGTACCCATCTTCCTCGGCCAGAAGAAAGCCGACGTCAGCAAATGGGCCGGCGCCGTTCCCGGCCTGGATACCCGCGCCGCCGATACCCAGAAATGCATTCGCGCCGGCGGCAAACATAACGACCTCGATGATGTCGGTCTCGACACCTACCATCACACGTTCTTTGAAATGCTCGGCAACTGGAGCTTTGGCGATTATTTCAAAAAGGAAGCCATCGAATGGGCGTGGGAATTGGTCGTGGGCACATGGAAATTCCCGCCGTCGCGCCTGTATGCCACAGTTTATTCGCCGGACAACACGCAGAACGATCCCAGCGAATTCGACCAGGAAGCCTGGAATTATTGGGCGGAGAAATTTCGCAGCGTCGGTTTGGACCCGAAAGTCCATATCGTCAACGGCAACAAGAAGGATAATTTCTGGATGATGGGCGAGACCGGCCCGTGTGGCCCATGCTCGGAATTGCACGTCGACCTGACGCCCGACGGCAAAACCGAAGGCAAGCTCGTCAATAAAGGCGACGCCCGTTGCATTGAAATCTGGAACCTGGTCTTCATTCAATTCAACGCCAACCCGGATGGAACGTTCTCGCCATTGCCCGCGAAGCACGTGGACACCGGCATGGGATTCGAGCGGGTCACGAGCATCATTCAGGGCACGCGGGGACTGAAGGATTTTGAACACGCGAAAATCTCCAATTACGAAACCGACATTTTCCGTCCCATCTTCGACGCCCTGGAAAAATTGAGCGGGAAAAAATACGGCAGCACCCTGCCAGGGACCGCCGCCGTCCCGGCGGCAAGTTCCGTGGATGCCCCCCTTAAGACCAGCGGCGAGGCCCCAAGCGACATCATTGAAATCGAAAAAGGCGATCGCGAAATCCGTCCCGCCAGCGATGAAAGGCGGATGCCGTCGGCGGAGCAGGTGGCTCTCGACATTGCGTTTCGCGTCATCGCCGATCATATCCGCACGCTGAGTTTCGCCATTGCCGACGGCATCCAACCCGGCAACAACGATCGGAACTATGTATTGCGCCGCATTTTGCGCCGCGCCGTCCGTTACGGACGCACGCTGGGATTCCGGGAGCCGTTTTTCTATAAGTTGGTGGATGTCCTCGCCGAAACCATGGGCGATGTCTTCCCGGAAATCCGCGCGAAGAAAAAGGAAGTTCAAGCCACGATTCAACGTGAGGAAGAGGCGTTTAATAAGACGTTGGACCGGGGGATTGCACTATTCGAAGACGAAGCAGCGAAGCTGCTGGGGAGCGCACGCGTCCCGCGTGCTGGTTCCGGCGTCTCGCCGGAACCTCGTTCAACCCATCTCCCGACAACGCTTGAACCGGCCGAGAGATCAAAGTATTCCAAACGCAATCTGCCTCACTTCGAGCGTCCGTGGGCCAAGTACATGGTTACGTTTACCACGGCGCAAAAGCGTCAATTATCCGCGGTGGCGCGGGACATCGTTCTGGAGAGTTTGCGCTTTACGGATCGACAGCGGCGTTGGCAACTGTTCGCTGCCTGTGTAATGCCTGACCATGTGCATGTGCTTTTTGAACCACAAATTAAGGAGCAAGACCCCGATGGGAATCCTGTCTTCTGGTCGCTAACGGAGCTTCTGCACTCGGTGAAATCTTTCACTGCTCACGACATCAATAAAGTCGAGGGCACAAATGGCCCGGTTTGGGAAAAGGAATCCTTCGATCGTATGATCCGGTCGGACTCCGACCTTGAAGAAAAGTTTCATTACATCTGCCGCAATCCATGGGACAATGGCGTGGTGCCGGTGGCCGAACCATACAAATGGCTTTGGACACCCGATTCGGGAGATGGGGAGAAATTGGATGAACGAGCTGTTCGGCGAGACGCCTCGCAGCACACGCGAGACGCGTGTGCTCCCCAAATCTCCGGCGCATTCGCGTTCAAACTCTATGACGAACAGGGTTTTCCTTACGACCTCACGGAATTGATGGCCCGGGAACGTGGTTTGACCGTGGACAAAGAAGGTTTCGAGAAATTGATGCAGGAGCAGAAGGCTCGGGCTCGCGCCGCGCAGAAGAAGGAAATCATTTCACTGTCGCAAATCGAAACAACTACCCCCACGAAGTTTGTCGGTTACGATACGTTTTCTGCGTCCGCCAAGGTTCTCGAAGTAGTCGGCCTCAAAGACAAAACGGCAGTCATTCTCGATGCATCACCTCTTTATGCCGAAATGGGCGGCCAGGTTGGTGACACGGGAGAAATCGTGGCGGGCAGCGAGACCGGTCGGCCCATTTCGATCGTTAATACGCAAAAGTCCGGCAACGCCTGGCTTCATTTTTTGAATAGTGAAAATCTCCCGGCGGTTGGTGAGGAAGTCACTTTGAGCGTTGATATGCCCCGTCGCAATGCCATCCAACGTCATCACACCGTCACGCATTTATTGCATTGGGCCTTGCACGAAGTTGTAAGCAAGGAAGCTTCGCAAAAAGGTTCATTCGTTGGACCGGATAAATTGACCTTCGATTTCAACAGCGCGCCGCTCACGCCGCAGCAGGTGGCCGATACTGAAAAGCTCGTCAACGAACGCATCCTGGAAAACGCCGGCGTGTCCTGGACGGAGGTTTCCTATGCCGACGTGAAATCGCGCAAGGACGTGATGCAATTCTTCGGTGACAAATATGGCGATACGGTTCGCGTGGTGCAAATTGGCGGGCACGCGCAGAAGTTGGATGGCTATTCCATGGAGCTTTGCGGCGGCACGCATACGCGCGCCACGGGTGAGATTGGTTTGTTCCGTATCGTCGGCGAAAGCGCCATCGCGGCTGGCGTGCGGCGCATCGAAGCCGTGGCCGGGCTTGAGGCGTACCGCAAATCAGCGGATGAGGTTTCGCTCATCAAGAATTTGGCCGGCAAAATCAACACGCCTGTGCACGAGTTGGAGAAGAAAATTGAATCCTTGCTGGCGCACCAAAAAGAACTGGAACGGCAAGTGAAGTCAGCCCAACAACGCGAGGCTTCGAACGCGGCCAGCCGTTTATTGGAAGAAATTCAAACGGTGAACGGTATTCCTGCGATCATTCATAACCTGGGCGGTGTGGATGGCGATTTCCTTCAGGCCATAGTGGATTCGTTGAAAGGGCGGTTCAAAGGCGTGATCGTGCTGGGTGGCGGACCGAATCGCGAAAGCGTCGCGCTCGTGGCGGCAGTCTCGCCGGAACATACGGCCCGGATACAGGCCGGAAAGATCATTCAACAGATTGCGCCCATCGTTGGCGGCAAAGGCGGCGGCAAGCCGGACCATGCGCGCGGCGGCGGCAAAGACGCCGGCAAGTTGGACGAGGCCCTGGCGAAAGCAAAGAGCTTGATCGGCTAACTTTTCCGGCGCACAGTTCCTTATGCTTGCGGATGAACAAACGAGTGAGGAACAGTTTGCGATTTATCGCCGCATGACTCCTGAGCAACGGTGGCAGGCCGCAAGCCGCCTGTACTGGACTTGTCGCAGGCATAAATCTGCATTTCTCCGCAGTCAGCATCCGGACTGGACCGTCCAGCGGGTGGATGACGAAGTGCGTCGCATTTTTCAGAATGCCCGAACCTGACCTCATTGAGTTGTTCGTGTGGCCCCTCGACAGGCTTGGCTTTCGTTATCTATTGACCGGCAGCGTCGCTGCGATGCTCTATGGCGAACCGCGCGTTACACATGATGTGGATCTGGTAATTTTCCTGCGCTCGGAAGATACGAAACGAATGACGGAAGCTTATCCATTGCCCGAGTTCTACGTGCCACCTCCTGAAGTCATCAACGTAGAAATCTCGCGACAACGCAAAGGGCAATTTAATGTCATTCATATTGCATCCGGATTGAAAGCGGATTTCCACACCGCGAATCGAGACGAGTTGCACGCGTGGGCTTTCCGGAACGCCCGCCAATATACCGTCGGCGAGCACGCGATCAGGCTGGCTCCGCCTGAATATGTCATCGTTCGCAAGCTGGAATACTTCCGCGAGGGAGGCTCAGAAAAACATTTGCGGGATATCCGCGGCATCTTGAATGTTTCCGGCACAATGATCAACCATGAGGATCTCGACTTCTGGATTCAACAGCTTTCCGTGCAACCTCAGTGGAATCTGGTCAACTCATAGTTTCAAAAATGTGAATGTCCGCTGGTCACAATCAAGGACCGGATTGGGAGGAAATCCTGGTGTTATCGATTCGAAAAACCCAAAATTGCAATTTGACCCTGTCGGTGGGCGTTGCTAGCTTTCCGGCCCCGCTTTAGCGGGACTTATGAGACACACTATTTCGGTCTTGGTGGAAAATAAATTCGGCGTGCTCACACGCGTGGCCGGCCTGTTCAGCGGCCGCGGTTATAACATCGACACGTTGAATGTTGCGCCGACGCATGATTCGACGGCGTCGCGCATGACGATTGTCACGCACGGCGACGAAGCCACGCTGGAACAAATCGTCAAGCAACTCAACAAGCTGCCGGATGTTCTCAAAGTCCACGATTTTCACGTGAGTGAATATGTCGACCGCGAACTGGTGCTGGTGAAGGTGGGCGTCGATTCCAAGACCCGCGCCGAAGTGATGCAGATCACGGATATTTTCCGCGCCAAAATCGTGGACGTACAGCCGAAGAGCCTGACGATTGAAATCACCGGCGACGGCAGCAAGGTGGAGAAATTTCTCAACCTGATGAAGACGTTTGGCGTTATCGATCTTACCCGGACCGGAAGCGTTGCGATGCCGAGGAAGTGAAGGGGTGTCAAAGAGTTAAATCGGTTAAATCGGTTAAATGAGTTAAATAAAGCCGGTCTGAATAATTTGAAATAGTGGTAAATCAAACGTAATTAAAAACATGCCTGCAAAAGTTTATACGGATAAAGACGCTGATCTCAGCGTGTTGAAAAACAAAACCCTCGCGGTGCTCGGCTTCGGCTCCCAAGGCCACGCTCATGCGCTTAATCTCAAGGAAAGTGGCCTCAAGGTCATCATCGGCCTTTACCAAGGCAGCAAGTCCATCGCCGTCGCGAAAGAGAAGGGATTTGAAGTCGTCAGCACGGCGGAAGCGGTGAAGCAGGCGGACGTCATTTTTGTGGCGTTGCCCGACACCAAGCAGGCCAGCGTGTATGAGAAAGACATCGCGCCCAATTTGAGCAAGGGCAAGACGCTGTTGTTCTCGCACGGTTTTTCGATCCATTTCAAGACGATTGTCCCGCCGAAAAATGTGGACGTGATTCTCGTCGCGCCCAAGGGGCCCGGTCACATTGTTCGCCGCCAATATGTCGAAGGCAAAGGCGTGCCGGCATTGATTGCGGTGTATCAAAATCCGAGCGGCAAGGCCAAGGCGACGGCGCTGGCCTGGGCCAAGGGCATTGGCGGCACCCGCGCGGGAGTGCTCCAGACGTCGTTCAAGGAAGAGACCGAAACGGATTTATTCGGCGAGCAGACGGTGTTGTGCGGCGGCGCAAGCGCGCTGATCCAGGCGGGCTATGAAACCCTCGTGGAAGCGGGCTACCAGCCGGAGATGGCTTATTTCGAATGCCTGCACGAACTGAAACTCATCGTCGATTTGATGAACGAAGCCGGCATCAGCGGAATGCGTTTTTCCATTTCCGAAACCGCGAAGTGGGGCGATGTCAGCGTGGGGCCGAAGATCGTTGATGCGAGCGTCAAGAAACGCATGAAAGCGGCGTTGAAAGACATTCAGTCCGGCAAGTTCGCCAAGGGCTGGATCGCCGAATACAAAGGCGGCTACAAGAAATACAATGCGCTGCTTAAGCAGGGCGAAAATCATTCGATTGAAAAAGTCGGCGCCCGATTGCGCGGATTGATGCCGTGGATGAAGAAGCGCTCAATCAAGGGCGCGCAGGCGTCCTACTGAGTTGGATTGATGGATAAGTGGATTTAGGGGGCGGAATCGTGAGATTCCGCCCCTTTTTCGTGGCGTGATGGATGTTGAAGAGCCCCGACTTCTTCGTTTTGCAACTAAATATTCAGCGCGGTGTTTGTTCCAGTGGCGGAAACGAACGAATTATTATGCGCCTTGGAAAATCAGTTTTGTTGGCGGCGGTGAGTCTCCTGGTGAGCATCACCGCAGAGGCCGTGACACCCGACGGGGAGGGTTCACCCTATCGGGCGATTGTAAACCGAAACGTGTTTCATCTGAGCTCGCCGACGATCCCCCTTGCGACCCCCGAGCCGAAACCGATCGCTCCTCCTAAAATCACACTTACCGGTATCACGACGATCCTGGGACGGAAATTGGCTTTTCTCACTATAGGCGCCAGTAAACCTGGCCAGGCTGCTGAGTCGTTCACGCTGAGTGAAGGGCAGGGCGTGAATGGTATCGAGGTTAAAGCTATCGACGAGAAGGCGGGAGCGGTGACGGTCATCAACCACGGAGAATCGCAAATTTTGGATTTTGATCATGATGACACGAACGCATCTGACGTCCGATATGAGCCTGCGCCCCCAATCAAGATATCCTTCCGCTAGCGGAAATCACACGATTCCTACCCGATCAAATTAGGCCGCAACTAAAAATTCGGAGTGGTGTTTGTTCCTTTGGCTGCTATAATTTGTAATATGAAGCGTGGCGGAAAAATACGATTTTGCGTGTTGACGCTGGGAGTGCTGTCTGGCGCTTCGGCCATGGCCGCGACCTCCGCCGGTGCGGATGCGCCGTACAGTGCCATTGTCGAGCGGAACGTGTTTAATCTTCACGCGCCCCCTCCGCCCGTGAACCCGGCGGACCTGATCAAGAAGATGCCGCCCCCGAAGCTCATCCTGACCGGAATCACAACTCTCTCCGGGCAAAAAAAGACTTTTTTGACAATTCCTTCTCCCAAGCCCGGAGCCCCCGCTGATTCGGTGATTTTGGCTGAGGGCCAGAGACTGAACGGGGTCGAAGTAAAGCGCATCGATGAGAAGGCGGGTGTGGTGGAGGTCATTAATCATGACGAGCCCCAGACTTTGGATTTTGAGCACGATGGCGCGAAACCCTCCGGCCTGTTGGGAGCAGCGATGCCTCCACCGATGGCCATACCGTTGCCGGCTCCCCCGCCGCCCAACGTGACGCCACTGCCGGCAAATGTGATTCGCCCCCTTCGCTCACTCTCGCCGCGCTCGGATGCGGGTTCGGTCGGTGACAATGCCCAGGCGCAAAATTCAAATTCACTCACCCCGGAAGAGCAGGTGGCCTTGATTGAGATTCAACGCGTCAAATACCAGATGGATAAGGATCCCACCGCCAACCTTCTTCCCCCGACGGAAATGACTCCTGCTGCCAACGGTCGACGGGGCCCGTCCGGATTTTAGCCGCCTCCGCGCGGGACGGCCACTGGAGGCTTTTCAAATCCATTCGTTTGCGTTAGAGTTGGCAAAACCCTTGGTCAATCTATGAAACGCATTCTTCTTTCATTTGCCACAATTGTTTTCGCATTTGGTGTTCACGCCCAGGATTGGGCGAAGGCGCGCCTCGAAAGTTCACCGCGCCATCACGAATGGGTCAAAGTCAAACACGGCGATCGCGAGGTGAATTGCTATATCACCTATCCGGAAGTGAAGGACAAAGCGATGGCGGTGGTCGTCATTCACGAAATCTTCGGCCTGTCGGATTGGGCGCGCAGTGTGACGGATGAACTGGCCGAGGCGGGTTACATCGCGATTGAACCGGATTTGCTTTCCGGCATGGCGCCGGGTGGCGGGGGCACGGCGGAACTGGGCGGTTCGGACGCCGTGACCCGGGCCGTGGGCAAGCTGCCGGCCGACCAGGTCACGGCGGATTTGGACGCGGTGGCGGAGTATGTTTCCAAGTTGCCGTCCTGCAATGGCAAACTCGCGGTGGCCGGATTCTGTTGGGGCGGGGGACAGTCGTTTGGGTATGCAACGCATAATAAAGATGTGAAGGCAGCCTTTGTTTTTTACGGTACACCGCCCGCGGCCGAGAGCATGGCGAAAATCAATTGCCCGGTTTATGGATTTTATGGCGGCAACGACGCGCGGGTGACGGCGACCGTTCCGAAAGCGGTGGAGCAGATGAA
>Ga0265338_10005564_pt1 | contig 16390 bp, 15 predicted proteins | sample 42126metaG_FD_193579 | JGI IMG/M metagenome (GOLD analysis project Ga0265338, IMG submission 193579) | Rhizosphere microbial communities from Carex aquatilis grown in University of Washington, Seatle, WA, United States - 4-21-26 metaG | ecosystem: Host-associated > Plants > Roots > Rhizosphere... | reverse complement strand
CTGCGCGCATCGATGCGCGCAGCCACGGCCCTATCGCGAGACGAACCATGATTTACAGCATGACCGGCTATGCAAGCGCCACGCGCGAGCTTGCGGCGGCATCGGGCACCGGCGGCGTGAGCCTGTCCGTCGAACTGCGTACCGTCAATTCGCGTTTTCTCGACCTGAATTTCCGCATGCCCGAAGACGTGCGCGTCTGCGAGCCTACGCTGCGCGAAATGCTGATGACGAAGCTCTCGCGCGGTAAGGTCGACATCCGCATCAACGTGCAGCGCAGCGAGCAGGGCGCGAATGCGGGCGCGTTGAACCGCGACGCGCTCGACCAGCTCGCCGTGCTCGAACGCGCGGTGCTCGACGTGTTCCCGGACTCGGGCCATCTGCGCACCGGCGAGATCCTGCGCTGGCCCGGCGTGCTCGCGGAAAGCGAAATCGCGCCCGAAGTGCTGCGCGATGCGGTGCTCGGCTGCGGCAAGCAGGCCATCGCCGACCTCGTCGACGTGCGTGCGCGCGAAGGCGCGCAACTCGCGGGCATGCTGCTCGGGAACGTCACCGAAATGGAAGCGATCGTCACGAAGATCACGCCGCTCGTGCCCGAGCTGATCGTGAAGCATCAGCAGAAGATCGTCGAGCGGTTGCAGGAGGCGCTCGGCATCGCGGCGCCCGAAGCGGCCAACCCGACGATCGGCGGCGTCTCGCGCGAGGAGATCGCCGAGCGCATCCGCCAGGAAGTGACGATGTACGGCATCCGCATCGACATCGCCGAAGAACTCTCGCGCCTCACGGCGCACCTGAACGAAACGCGTCACGTGATCGAGAAGGGCGGCCGGGTCGGCAAGCGGCTCGACTTCATGATGCAGGAACTCAACCGCGAAGCGAACACGCTCGGCTCGAAGGCGGCGGCGAAGGACCTCGCCGATGCGTCGATGACGCTCAAGCTCCTCATCGAACAGATGCGCGAGCAGGTCCAGAATCTCGAATGAGGGAAGCAATCAACATGACCGGACAATCCAGCGAAGCGAAATCGCGCAATCCGTACACGGACGTCTATCCGGGTAACCTCTTCATGGTGGTGGCCCCGTCGGGCGCGGGCAAGTCGACGCTCGTGAACGCGTTGCTCGCAGAGGACAACGCGATTCGTCTGTCGATCTCGTACACGACGCGCTCGCCGCGTTCGAAGGAGCGCGACGGCGAGCACTACCACTTCACGACCGTCGACGATTTCCTCAAGCGTCATGCCGAAGGCGAGTTCCTCGAAAGCGCCGAAGTGCACGGCAACTACTATGCGACGTCGCGCGTGTGGATCGAAGACCAGATGAAAATCGGCCATGACGTGCTGCTCGAAATCGACTGGCAGGGCGCGCAGCAGGTGAAGAAGCAGTTCCGCAACGCGGTGGAGATTTTCATCCTGCCGCCTTCGCTCGATGCACTCGCCGAGCGCCTGAAAAAGCGCGGCGAAGACGAGCCGAACGTCATCACGCGACGCCTGCTTGCAGCGGGTAGCGAGATGGCGCACGCGAGCGAATCGGAGTATGTCGTGATCAACGAACACTTCGACACCGCGCTGCAGGAATTGCGCAACGTCGTGGCCGCGACGCGTCTGCGTTTCGCGTCGCAATACGCACGTCATACCGCGCTCTTCGTGCAGCTCGGTATCCACCAGCCGCAGCCCGGGTCATCGGGCACATAAGGTAGAATGAGAGCCTGCTGAGAGATAGAAGGAAACCGACATGGCACGCATCACCGTCGAAGACTGTTTGAAACAGATTCCGAACCGCTTCGAACTGGCGCTCGCTGCAACGTATCGCGCCCGCCAGCTTGCACAAGGTCACACGCCGAAGATCGAAAGTCGCGACAAGCCGACAGTCGTCGCGCTACGCGAAATCGCGGCTGGCCTGGTCGGCCTGGAAATGCTGAAAAAGGTGCCCGTTTAACGGCGCCTTGCCCGCATTTTCGGGTTAGCCAGTAGTTGTTCCGCGCGCAGCCGCTTTGACGTCAACGCCAACCTGATACGGAGGGGAACATGAGCACCACGCCCTCGCCAGCCACCGAAGTGGACCAGGAAGCCGAGACCGCGAGCCCTGCGCGCAATTACATCGACGCGGTTCTCGAACAGTCGTTTCGCCATCTGTTCGGACCGACCGCGACGCCGGAGCAGCCCCGCAAGCACGGGGTCGTCTCCATCGCCAATCTGACCGCGGCGCTCTCCGGTTACCTCACGCCCGAGGAAATCAAGGAAGTCAAAGCCGCGTTCCACTTCAGCGACGAAGCCCACCTCGGGCAGTATCGTCAGAGCGGCGAGCCGTACATCACCCATCCTGTCGCCGTCGCGGAAATCTGCGCCGGCTGGAAGCTCGACGCCCAGTCGATCATGGCCGCGCTTTTGCACGACGTGATCGAGGACCAGGGCGTGACCAAGGCCGAGATCGCCGAGCGCTTCGGCGCGAAGGTGGCTGAACTGGTCGACGGGTTGTCGAAACTCGACAAGATGGAGTTCCGCAACCGCGAAGAGGCGCAGGCGGAGAACTTCCGCAAGATGCTGCTGGCGATGGCGCGCGATGTGCGCGTGATCCTCGTGAAGCTCGCGGACCGGCTGCACAACATGCGTACGCTCGGTGCGGTGCCGGCCGAGAAGCGCCGCCGTGTCGCGCGCGAAACGCTCGACATCTACGCGCCGATCGCGCACCGGCTTGGCCTGAACAATACCTATCGCGAGCTGCAGGACCTGAGCTTCGCGAACTTCAACCCGACCCGCTACGCCACGCTCGAAAAGGCGGTGAAGGCGGCGCGCGGCAATCGCCGCGAAGTGGTCGGGAAGATCCTGGAATCGGTGCAGCGCGCCATTGCCGACGCGAAGATCAACGCCGAAGTCACCGGCCGCGAAAAGACCATCTTCAGTATCTACAAGAAGATGCGCGACAAGCAGCTGTCGTTTTCGCAGGTGCTCGACGTTTATGGTTTTCGCGTCGTCGTCGAATCGGCGCTCGAATGCTACACCTGTATCGGCGCGCTCCATGCGCTTTACAAGCCGGTGCCGGGCAAGTTCAAGGACTACATCGCCATTCCGAAAGTGAACGGCTATCAGTCCCTGCACACGACGCTGGTCGGGCCGTTCGGCGCGCCGATCGAATTCCAGGTGCGTACGCGCAAGATGCATGAGATCGCCGAGGCGGGCGTGGCGGCGCACTGGCTCTACAAGAACGGCGGCGCCGATCTGAACGACGTCCAGAAACGCGCGCATCAGTGGCTCAAATCGCTGCTCGACATCCAGAGCGAGGCCGGCGATTCGAGTGAGTTCCTCGAACACGTCAAGATCGACCTGTTCCCGGATGCGGTCTACGTCTTCACGCCGAAGTCGAAGATCATGGCGCTGCCGCGCGGCGCTACGGCGCTCGACTTCGCGTATTCGATCCACAGCGACCTCGGCAACCAGTGCGTCGCCGTGAAGATCAACAACGAGCTGCTGCCGCTGCGCACCGAGCTTAAGAGCGGCGACATCGTCGAAGTGATCACTGCGCCGTACTCGAAGCCGAATCCGGCGTGGCTCGGCTTCGTGCGTACCGGCAAGGCGCGCTCGGCGATCCGTCACTACCTCAAGACGATGCGCCTCACGGAGTCGGTGCAGCTCGGCGAGCGGCTCGTCGATCAGGCGCTCAAGGGCTACGGCTACCAGCTTTCGGAAGTCACGCCGGAAGTCTGGGACAAGCTCGTCCAGTGGACCGGCAACAAGGACCGCCAGGAAATCTTCGCCGACATCGGCCTCGGCCGGCGTGTGGCGGCGGTCATGGCCAAACGCATCGAAGTGCTGATGAGCGGCCAGGATGCCGACGACGACGAGCATCACCATCCGCCGCGCGACCCGAACGCGCCGCCTGCGCCGCCCGTCGTCATCACGGGTACCGAGGGCATGTCGGTGCAGCTGTCGGCCTGCTGCCGGCCGATTCCGGGCGACAACATCATGGGTTACATCGGCATCGGGCTCGGCATGGCGATCCATACGACCGACTGCCGCGTCGCGCAGCGCATTCACCGTCGTGACCCGGGCCGCTGGATCGACGTGGCCTGGGCGCCGCAGCCGGGGCGTCTGTTCGATGTCGCGGTGAAGGTGCTCGTGAAGAACACAAAGGGCGTGTTCGCGCGCGTCGCTGCCGACATCACGTCGGCGGATGCGAACATCGTTCACATCGCCATGGACGACGACCTGGCACAGGAGTCGAACCTCCTGCGCTTCGTGATCCAGGTGAGCGACCGCGTGCACCTCGCGAACGTGATGCGCCGCGTGCGGACGAACCCTGACGTGATGCGTATCGCGCGCGAACGTCCGAGTGACGATGGGCACCATCGCCATGATGGCGGCATGCGGATCGAGCGCGAGCGCGTCGACTACTGAGCGCGACCACGCTGTCCGCCGACGCGGCGCGGCGGACCATTCGCGGCTTGATTGCCGCTCGTTCAATAACGGCTCTCTGGCCGGAATTCCTGCGGATTCGCCATGCGGCGGGCGCCGACCGCTCGTCCGAGCTTTGCGCCGCCAGCCGCTTTATTCCCGATTCGACACGAGGGAGTTGCGATGAACGCAGCCGATCTGACCGGTATCACGCTCGATTACTGGGTCGCGCGCAGTCTCCATGACTTTGTCCGCGAGATCTATTTCACCGACAGCGGCACGAAGGTCGCCGTGCGCGGCAACGACCGCGGACGGCCGTGGGACGGGCGCTTCACCCCATCGACGTCGTGGGCGGCGGCGGGCGTCGTGCTCGACCGCGCGCAGCGCTTCGAGCTGCGTGAGCGCCGCGACGGGGAGCAGGCGTTCTGCGTCGCGAAGTTCGAGGGCGGTCATCGGCTGGTTCAGGCGCACGGCGACACGGTGCGCGTCGCACTGCTGCGCGCGTTTGTGATGAGCCGCTTCGGCGATATGGTGACGGAGATGCTGCGCCAGCCGCAGGCGCTGAACGGCCCGCACGCGGAGCTGGTGGGCGAGTCGAGCGCAGTCGGGGACTTGGAGGATCTGCCGCGCCCGGACGCGCAAATCGGCGATATCGGCACGGCGCCGCGCTAAACGGTGCGTCTGCGCTGCGGTGCAAGAAATATGTCTGCAAAGACAAAGGGCCTTCCTGAATCATCAGGAAGGCCCTTCGAAAGATGGTGCGGCTGGCAGGATTCGAACCCACGACCCCTTGGTTCGTAGCCAAGTACTCTATCCAACTGAGCTACAGCCGCACGCTAAAACGGTACTACCTAATGCGGTGAAACAAAAGGGCCTTCCTTCAAGTGACGCGAGGAAGACCCTCTGGATAAGTGGTGCGGCTGGCAGGATTCGAACCCACGACCCCTTGGTTCGTAGCCAAGTACTCTATCCAACTGAGCTACAGCCGCACGCAGAAAAAAGAGTATAGCAGAGCCTCAAAAAAAGGGAAGACCCCCGATGGGATTTGTCTTGCGGTGCGCTTCGTGTAACCTGAACATAACTATGTTGTTGTACCCATCGCAGTGATCCATCATGAACAAGGCATTTGTTAAAGAACCGACCGGCGACGACGATGACGAACTCGAAGGCGGTCTGCCCGAGATTCCACCGGGCGCGAAGAATTACATCACGCCTGTGGGCTACCGGCGCATGCGCAGCGAACTGCTGCATCTGATCGACGAGGAACGCCCGGAGGTCGTCAAACTCGTGTCTTGGGCTGCGTCGAACGGCGACCGCTCCGAGAACGGCGACTACATCTACGGCAAGCGGCGCCTGCGGGAGATCGACCGGCGGATCCGGTTTCTGACCAGACGGCTCGATCTGGCTGAGGTGGTGGACAGCAGCCGCCAGGAGAATACCGATCAGGTGTTCTTCGGCGCGACCGTCGAATACGGGACCGAGGACGGAGAAGTGCATACGGTGACGATCGTCGGAATCGACGAGGTCGATCTCGATCACGGACACGTGAGCTGGGTCTCGCCCGTTGCGCGGGCGCTGCTGAAGGCGAGAGTCGGCGATCAGGTGACGTTGCATACGCCTGCCGGCCCGACGCCCATCGACGTGCTCGACGTACACTATCCAGCGCCGGGCGGTTGAGCTGGGGCTCAGGCCTCGTATATTCCTTGCAGGAATAAAAAAAGGCGCCGCAAGCGGCGCCTTTTTCAGCTGCGATACAGCCAGCAGGGTGCTTCTTAGAAGCGGTGACGCATACCGACCGTCACAGCGACCTGGTCTTGCGTTGCCGAAGCTGCGCCGCCGCCGAGGCCGTTCAGGATCGGGCCAATGTGGCCCGGGTTCTTCGAAGCGTGTTGCCAGTTGCCTTGCAGGTACACGTCGGTGCGCTTCGAGAGCAGGTAGTCCGATTGCATCGAAACCGAGTTGAAGTTCGGGTTCACGCCGCCACCCAGGTTCGCACGGGTGTAGGTGTACGCGCCAGCCAGGCTCAGGGCCGGGGTCAGAGCGTAGCGGATGTTGCCTTCGAAGTTCTGGAAGCGTGCGCTGTCTGCGCCAAAGGCGATACCGTTCTTGGTGCCGGATTGCGTCGCCGAGATGCCGCCGCCGGTTGCGTCGCCGAGGTTGGTCTGCGTGTACACGAAGCCAGCCGTTGCCGGGCCGAACGTGTAGTTCACCCCGCCGCCGAACGTGCGCTGGCGGCCTGCCAGGAACGTCCATTCGCCGGTTTGCGCGCCTGCTGCCGTTGCTGCCGGGCCGTTCGCGTTCGAGAAGATCGCCGACGTGACGTCGTTGTTCAGTTGCAGGTAGCCAGCTGCAAACTTCAGGGGACCGTAGTTATACGATGCGCCGAAGCTGTATGCACGGTTGTTCGCGAATTCGGTGCTGTTCGAGAACGAGTACGTTGCGCCGAACTTGAAGCCTGCGTAGTCGACGCTCGAATACTTGATCGTGTTGTTGAAGCGGATCGAGTTGTTCAGGTTGTCGTTGTCGAACGGGTGCGCAGCGATCGTGCCACCGTATTGCGAGCCGGTGTTCGACAGCGGTGCCAGGTAGTCGACGACGCTGTCGTACTGACGGCCGAGGGTGACGGCGCCGAACTGGTTGCTCGCGAGGCCCACGAAAGCCTGACGGCCGAACATGCGGCTCGACTGGCCGAGCGTGCCGTTAGCGATGTTGAAGCCGTTTTCCAACGTGAAGATTGCCTTCAGACCGCCACCGAGATCTTCAGCGCCGCGCAGGCCCCAACGGCTGCCGTTGACCACGCCGCTGCGCTCTTGCCATGCGCTGTGACCACCCTGGTTGTTCGTATACGTGATGCCGGCGTCAATCAGGCCGTACAGCGTAACGCTGCTTTGCGCGTGCGCAGCCGTTGCAAAAATGCCCGAGAGGGCGACGACCATGAGAGTCTTTTTCATCTTTATGAACTCCGAGAACAGTATGGGTTTCGGGGAACCCTGGCTTTGGAAACCGTCCACGCGAAGGGCAGCGAATGGCGAAATCGCGTGGTACGCATTATTCCGACGAGGTCAGTTTCCAGACAGGCAGAGTGTAGAGAGGGCCTTCGGAAAGCGGGTATTCCGATTTGTGCAATAAAGTATTGCGCGATTTGGAATTATATTTCAGATCGCGCCAAGCCTTACTGGTGAAGGATTTGAGCGCTATTGGCTTGTGCGGGGGAGAGAGTGTCAACCGAGCGGCGTTGTGTAACCGCTACACCAAATCATCACGAAAAAGTACCGTAAATCGGTGTCGGAAACGATTATTGCGTTTCAAGAAACAGATGGTTGTGTTGCGGATGCTTAATAGGTGCCGCAAGCAACGCTATACTTAAATCTCTGCTTCTCGAAGCAGACTTTTTCGTTGACGAAAAAGATCTCCAAACCTTTGTCGGCGCGGCCTCTAGCCGCGCTTTTTTTTGCCGGCCACTTGCCTGTTGCTACAGACCCTTTGGCGCATGGTTCGCCGGACGCGCACTCATCTGGATGGCTTGCGTTGCGGCTGCTCGTCCGGCTGAAGGTTCCAGTCTTCCATTACGTAGTGCCGTGCGTCCATAGGGGAACACAGCAGGTTATGCCAGTGATCGCCGTGCCACGAACCGTAGGCATCGAACTCGCCGGGTGTTTGAGCCGTGGCGTCGTCCAATTGCACCAGCCACTTCAACCAGCGTCGCAAATTCGTCAACATGATGACCTCCTGATGCGCACCGACTACATGATTAATCCTGGATCGAATGTTTTACTTTAACAACCGGGAAAAACACTTACGTTTGACACCAATTGTTACGCATCGGGCGTTTTTTCCGTCTGATGATTATCCAGCGATAAACCTGGTAAAATTGACGCAGTACGCTGTCATTCGCCATCGATGATTTTTTACGTCAACTTTGATGCGTAATGGTTTTATCGCTGGAGCGCGAATGCTGTTATAAAAAATTCGCTTGACTCGCGATTGGCGTTGCCTATATAACGGCAAAACCGATTTTTTCTGTCGCTCGCATTACCGGGGGTTTTTTGTCCGGATCGCGGCGAGGCGGGAATCGGCTGGCTTTCGGCGTGAGGGTTGATGCCCGCGTCACCAATATTTCGAGGGAAACTGAAACATGGAAACTGGTATCGTCAAATGGTTCAATGATGCGAAGGGCTTTGGCTTTATCACGTCAGACGCCGGCGGCGACGATTTGTTCGCACACTTCTCTGAGATCCGTGCAGATGGCTTCAAGTCGCTCAAGGAGAATCAGCGCGTCTCGTTCGACATCAAGGTAGGGCCGAAAGGCAAGCAGGCTGCGAATATTCAGCCGCTGTAAGTTTCAGCGCGCCAGCACCCGACGTGTGAAGAGAGCCCTGGTAACGCCAGGGCTTTTTTGCTTTTTACGTATTCAATATCATCTTCATAAGCGGTCTTTTAATTTGTCTTTTCGCAATCGGGAAATAACCGGACGCGAAATCACGACTCGTAATAAGAAAGAAAATTGTCGTGCCTCATGGATAACCCAGGCAGGCGGCGCGCGAACAGGGCATACTTCGCCTGTTTCCACACATTCAGTCTTGCCGCTTCACCATGTCCGACACTCATCTGAACCCCGGCGCGTCGCCGGTCGATGTCCCCATTGTGTTCGTGGACCTTGAAACGACGGGCGGTTCGGTGGGCGAACACCGGATTACCGAAGTGGGTGTCGTCGAGGTAGCGGCGGGGCAGGTCAGCCGATGGTGCACGCTGGTCGACCCGCGTCAGGCCATCCCGCCCTTTATCCAGCAACTCACCGGCATCACCAATCAGATGGTGCTGGGCGCCCCGACGTTCGATGAAATCGCGCCCGCGCTCCTCAAGCGTCTGGAGGGCAAGTTGTTCGTCGCACACAACGCGGCGTTCGATCGCGGTTTCCTGCGCGCGGAGTTCGAACGCGCGGGCTTCTCTTTCAATCCCGACGTGCTGTGCACAGTGAGGTTGTCGCGGGCACTCTTTCCGGCCGAAAAGCGTCATGGTCTCGATGCGCTCGTCGAGCGTCACGCGCTCGTGCCGTCGGACCGCCACCGCGCGCTCGCCGACGCCGATCTGATCTGGCAATTCTGGCAACAACTGCCGACTCTCGTGCCGCAAGAGGCGCTCGACGAGCAAATCGAGCGCCTGACGCGCCGTCATCGCCTCGCAGGCGACATCACCGACGAACTGATCGACACCGCGCCGGCCGGCCACGGCGTCTACGCCTTCTACGGCGAAAACGATGCGCCGCTCTACGTCGGGCGCAGCGTGCGGGTGCGTCAGCGCGTTCGCGCGCACCTGTCGGGCGAGCGGCGCTCGTCGCGCGAGCAGCGCATGGCACTGCAGATCCGGCGAGTGGAGTGGCGTGCGACGGGCGGCGAGTTGGGCGCGTTGCTCGTCGAAGCGCAATGGATTGCTGCGCTACGGCCGGCGTTTAACCGCGTGCCGCGCGTGACGAGGCACGATCCGCAATCGGCGCCGTGGCCGTTCGAGGGCGCCGTGCTGGTCGAAGAGCGCGATGCGGCGGGCGGCCCCAGCGTCTTGCACCTGATCGACCGGTGGTGCTATCTGGGCGCGGCGGCAAATATCGCCGAGGCGACGGCGCTCGTCCATGCCGCGGGTGAGTCGCCGTTCGAACTGTCGACGTGGCGCATTCTGCAGGGCCGACTCGAGCGCGGTTTGCGGTTGCAGCCGCTCGGTGCGGCCGGAGCGAGCGGATTCGCGAACGTTGTTGCCTGAGCGATTCGCAGTGAGCGCAAACTAACCTTGCGCCCGACTCCTAAGCCATTCCGCCCACGCCGCCCGCCTCGCAGACGTGTCCGAGCGCCCGGTTCATGACATCGGCGCGGGTGGCGTCGTAGCGGGTCAACTGCTTCCAGTTTTCGATCGATCGTGCCACGCGCACGGGGCAGTCCATGGACGCGCGCAGCGGTGCGACGCGCGCGAGCGCACTGATTAGTTGTCCGGTAAGACGGTCCAGCTGCGGGCGCGTTACGGTGGCGAGATCGGGCGCCGAACCTGCGGGGCCTTGGGACGCGCGCCAGGTTTCGAACAAGGCTTTCTGCGCCTGCGTGCTTGCATCGATCTGATCGCGGAAGAACGCGCGCGCGAATGCGGGGTCGACACCCGCTGCGGACGCACGCTTCTGCACGTCGTCGAGCAGCTCCGCCTCGCGCGGCGCATCCGTGATCGGCTTGTGATGCTCCCACTTCCAGTGGGCGACCGGCTCGGCCAGCGAGAGTCGCTGCGCCACAAGCGCGATCAGATTGGTGAGTGCGGTGTCGTCGCCGTCTGCGCGAGCAGCGGAGAGGGGCAAGGCGAACAGCAATGCGGCGGCGCAGCACGCGCTCGCGCGAACGAAGGCATTCATGTCGAGAGGGAAGCCGGCAGATCCGGAATGCAAAAAGCGAAGAATAGCCGGAATCGGTGCCGATGAGGCCGATCGCATAACGGACCGGTGCGGCGAGTCACAACGATAATACGATGAAAGCGCGCGCTGAGGCGCGCGCTCAATGCATCTCCGTCTGATGCACGGTGCGAAGCCTGGCGTACCCGTAACCGGCGACCCCGTTGTCTCGCCTTTTACCCCGCGTGTGCGCGTTCCCCGTTATTTCTGTTCGTGGGCTTTACGTTGCTCGTCAAGAAATGCCCGCACGTGTGCAGGCAATTCGTCGCCGAGGAACTCGACGGCCACCGGTTCCGGATCCGGACTGAATACCTGGTCCGGGGTCGGAATGGTTGGCGGTTTGGCGTCCATGATCTTTCTCCTATATGAGTCGATTATCTGACTCGGCCCTTCAAGTACGCTAGTGCCGATCACGGGAACAGTGCGTTTCAGGAGTGCGTGTTGCTTTCACAGCACAACGTCACGTCGTATTAAACGTCGGGGAATATAATCGACCGGCTATCTTCCATTCCCTCACACGCGCGCCGGATTTTCTTGAGCCGCGCACCCCATCCGCTTGCAAGCTTTGCCTCAGCGTACCAAGGCGAGCGTGACGCAGGACCCCACACAGCACATTCGTCGCCACCTTGTCGACTCAACGGGTGATTGCCGGTTGACGTTGACGCTGAAATAATTAATTCCGGTTAAAACTCATCGACAAGTTCTGGCAATTTGCCCGTTCGATTTTTTCATCGGCGAAAAGTCATTCAATACGATTTATTGTGCGGTGCACATCAATGGAAAGCGGGCGATGCACCGGGTGGTGCCAGCTCCCGCCGGTCTTCCTGTCTTGCCCTGTATCGCTTAAGTCCCCACAGGTCGCGACAGATGCCGCGTGCCCGGATGAGCCTTGGCGCGTCGGCTTCCTATGTGTACGCGCAGATGCCGGGGAGGTCGCGGGTACTAATCGGCATTGTGCGGAATGCGTGAGCAGGGGATTAATCGTGCCGCTCTGTTTTCGGAGGGGTCTTATTCGGTGCACCCCGCAACGTCGCTAGCTTTAGAGATTTGCGCGCTGCGTGAACGAACCGCAGGCGTCGCGTGCCGTGCGTCACGAGGCTTTCGCGGAAGGGACCGCGGCAGAGCCAATGCGTTGGGCGTGCGTGCGCTCATTTTGTCCGCAAACCAGACGTATCTCCCGGACTTTAATCTGACTATTGCGCCTTAGAGGCGCGGATGGACCATGAGCAATTGTGATATTCCGCTGGCGTCCGCGTCAGAAGGTACAGACCCGGCATGGGTACACGCGACGCTTGCGGGTGCCGATCGCCTTTTCGAAGCCGGCAAGCCGCACGACGCGTTGCTCGCGTACGAGGCGGTGATCGGCCGGCAGCCGCGTAACGCGCATGCCTTGCACCGCATGGCGCTGGCTTGTTTTCGCGACGGACAATCCGGGCGTGCGCGCGAATATCTCGATCGCGCGCTCAACGTCACCCCGACGGGTGCTGAACTATGGGAGCACCGTGGACTGCTGGCTGCGCTGGAGGGCGAATACATCGTCGCGGAGGCGCTCTATCACCGTGCGCTCGGCCTCGGCGGCGACACGGCCAGCCGGCATCGCAATCTGGCCGACGTCCTGAAGCAGGCAGGACGCCGTGACGAAGCGCGGACGCATTACCTCAAAGCGCTCGACCTCGATCCGACGCTGCATCACGCGGCGCGCCAGCTTGCGGCGATCTGCGTCGAGGACGGCGAGATCGTGCAGGCGGCGCACTACCAACGCTGCGCGTGGGAGATGGGCCCGTCGCGAATGGACGATGGCATCGAACTGCTCAAGAGTTTGTGCCGGCTCGGGCGCGACGACGCGTTCGATACCCTGCTTGCCGAGTTGCGCGGGCACTATCGCGCCGATGCCGCTGCGCTTGGGCAACTCGCGTTCGCGCTGAACCAGCTGGATCGCTACGACACGGCGCTCGATGTCACCGGGCAGGGCTTCGCGGTCGATCCGGATCAGGCCGCCCTGCATCACTATGCGGCGTACGCGCGCCACATGCTGGGCGATCACTCCGGCATGCGGCGCCACAGCGCCGAGGCTGCGCGCCTGAAACCCGACGACGCCCATCTCCAGTTCAATCTCGCCGTGGCTATGCTGCGCGACGGAGAATTCGAGGCTGGCTGGGCGCTGTATCGGTGGCATGAACGCCTGCCGCAAAACAGGACGCTAGTACGTCCGGACTTTCCGGAGTGGTTCGGCGAGCCTGTCGCCGGAAGGCGCTTTTTACTGATCGGCGAGCAGGGCCTCGGCGACCAGATCCAGGCACTGCGTTACGCGGACTGGCTTCGTCGCCGCGGTGCGAGCGTCGATGTGTGGGTCGACGCTGGTCTCGGCGATATCGCGGGCCTTGCGAGCGGTGTTCGCCGCGCGTTCACGAGGATGCCGCCCGGCCCATATGATTTCTGGTGCCGGATGTTTCGCATGCCGGCGCGCATGAAGCTGTCGCTCGATATGTTGCCGCTCGCGACGTCCTATCTGTGCGCGTCGCGGGAAGTGGTCGGGCGATGGCGCGAACGGCTCTTCGGCGCGTCGGGCGGGGAGCCGCGCAAGCGTCGAGTGGGACTCGTGTGGGCGGGCAACACGAGCTATGAACTCGATCGCTACCGATCGATTGCACTTCGCACCCTCGCGCCGGTGCTCGCGCGTTCCGATGTAGCTTGGTTTTCGCTGCAGAAGGGCGACGCGCAGAACGAACTGGACCGTCTCGCACACGACATCGACATGACAGCGCTCGGTCCGCAGATCACGTCGTTCGCCGATACGCTCGCGATCGTGCAGACGCTCGATCTCGTCATCACCGTGGATACGTCCGTGGCGCATCTGGCCGGTGCGGCTGGCGTGCCGGTGTGGATTCTGCTGCCCGCGTGCACGGACTGGCGCTGGCTGACCGGGCGCGCGGACAGTCCGTGGTATTCGACGGCACGTTTGTTCCGGCAGCGGGAACTGGGGCGATGGTCGGGCGTGATGGATGAACTGCGTGTGGCGCTTGATGAATTGCCGAAGCCGGGTTGAGTGGTCGTCGAGCAGTGTCGGCGGATCGAGGTATCAGGCAGGACGAGCGCGCAGGGCTGTGAAACAAGCGAGGCCAATAGCAGGCAGTCAGTGAATATTCAGATCGTTTTCATTTCCGCTTGCGCGTACCAAATGCATCAGGAGTCTAACGATGGCTGATTATGGTAACAGTATTTACTGGATATCCGCATCGATAAAAAAAGATGGTGGCAAGCATAATGCCGTCGCGATCCCGGTTGATGACCGCGCCGCGACTCGCCATGCGCTTATTAATGCGCTTGCGCGAAAAGGCTACGAGTTGATTGAGCGGTCGGCGTGGCACGCAAAGTCGCCAAGGGGCGCGATGCGAGAAAGCCATTGGGATTATCACGATATCGTTTTGCATCATGCGGGCCGCAGCTACTCTTGTGGGGCACCATCCATTGAGGAAATACATCGCGTTCAGGCGGAGGATATGGGGAGAAGCCGGTCTTTCGATGATGTGGGTTATCACTACGCGGTTTCATTTCAATGCGAAATCTACGAGGCTCGAGATATCCGCTTTATCGGTGAACATGTAGCTGGCAGCAATTCGGGGAAAATTGGTATCGTTTTTTTGTCTGATCTAGTTGAGGTGGGCGAAGCCTATGAACAGGAATACCGTGATTTGTACTTTTTCGATAAGCTCAAGAATTTTCGGAGCATTCTAACGGACCGGGCCATTTCTGGGCATGACAAGCCTACTCCAATGCAGATTCGAGCCGCAGAAGTGCTGTGTGGTGTTCTAAAGACCTTTTTAGCCTATCCCGCTTGGGAGGGCATAGGGAATACCAAAAGCTGGCAACAAATACGGGGCGAGCTTGCTCGGGCAATCTTGGGATGGAGGCTGTGAAATCGCTGCGTTCAAGGTTGGCATTATCTGCGCCAGGAAAATGACTTTCATAGGGAAAAAAGAATTCACGGCTATATTTTTGGGGCTAGCACTGCTGGGGCTCATTTTTAATATATATGTTGGATACTATTATTCGTGTATCGCTCATGATGAGCGTGATGTTTATTTTTTAAAGAAAATTTCGACCTTCAGGAAGGAATTTATCAATCCATTTGCAAATTAAAGTGATCTAAAGTCGGTTGATGAGCTATCAATTGATGTTCGGAAAGAGCTTTCTGATTATTGTAAATATGCATATGCGGTAATTCTCAATGGCGGATTCAACCGGTCGATGCAACGGTTTGGTGAAATCGCTCAGCCGGTGTGTCAAAGTTTAGTGTTTTTCGGGGACGTTCGTTGAGCCGCCTGGCTACGGCATTAAGTCTGGCTTGCGAATAGATGGAGAGATCAGTACCCTTCGGGAAGTACTGCCTCAGAAGCCCATTCGTGTTTTCGTTCGAACCGCGTTGCCAGGGATGCTGTGGATCGCAGAAATAGACCTTGATGTCGGTAGCCACGGTAAAGCGGTTGTGATCGGCCATTTCCGAGCCCCTGTCCCAGGTCAGCGATTTATATAGTTCCCGAGGTAACTTGCTGGCGTGTCGTATCAGCGCATTGACCACAGCCTCAGAATCCTTGCTGGCTACTTTTACCAGCATCACGAATCTACTTTGACGTTCGACGAGAGTTGCAATCTGGCTGGTAGCGTTGCCAAACAGCAAGTCGCCTTCCCAGTGCCCGGGTATTGCGCGATCCTCCGCTGTAGCGGGGCGTTCGCTGATCGATACAGCGTCGCGAATGTTCGTGCGGTCTTCGGTTTTCAATGTGTGATGACGGGATCGGCGCATAGATCGGGAGCGTCGCAAGTGCTCGAGTAATTCCTTTTTCAGGGCGCCACGAGCTTGAATATAGAGGCTCCGATAGATTGTCTCGTGCGACACCAGATAGTCCTTGTTGACCGCGTACGCATGCTTGAGCCAACCAGAAATCTGCTCGGGAGACCACTGCAGCTTCAGCTTTGCAGCGACAACTCGCGCCAGCGTCTGGTTTTGCACCAATTTGCAAACCTTCGGCCGACGTGCCCGATCCCAGGCGAGCGCATCCGCTTGATTCGCTCGATAACCTTGACTGCCTCCGTTGCGGTGCAACTCGCGGCTTATAGTGGAAGGAGCGCGTCCCCGCCTGGCCGCTATCGACCGGATCGATAATCCGTACACCAGAGAGCGGGAAATTTCCTCGCGTTCCGCAAGCGTTAATGCCTGCGATGCGCGGTGTCTTTGCGGTGGCTCGATGCCGCTGGCTTCCGCGAGTATCCGCTGTATCGAAGAGTGGCCCCGATCAAACAGTTTGGCAATCTGATGAATCGTTTCGCCTTTGCGCCAGCGGTCCCACATCAGTGCCTTCTGACTCTCAGAATAGTAGATCCCCGGTCTCTGTTTCATTGCAACATCTCCACTGCCCACGCAGATTCTAGTGTGTTGCATCGACCGGTTGAATCCGCCGCTGACCTTGGCGCTCCTGCGCCACGCGCAGCACCGAACGCAAATCGTTCACCATCGCCTCGAAGCATCCGGCGCTCAGCCAGCGCTGCGTTTGCTGGTAGACCAATTCCCACGGCGGAAAGTTAGT
>Ga0265338_10005563_pt1 | contig 16390 bp, 13 predicted proteins | sample 42126metaG_FD_193579 | JGI IMG/M metagenome (GOLD analysis project Ga0265338, IMG submission 193579) | Rhizosphere microbial communities from Carex aquatilis grown in University of Washington, Seatle, WA, United States - 4-21-26 metaG | ecosystem: Host-associated > Plants > Roots > Rhizosphere... | reverse complement strand
GGCCGGCGAAAAAAATCTGGAGCGCGGCGGTGACGCTGGACGTAACCGACGAGCCGGCGTTGGTGCAGGAAATGGCGCTGGCCGGCTGCACGGGCGTGTTCATCGGGTTTGAATCGCTTACCGATCAAAATCTTGTGGACGCCCGCAAACGCACTCCGCGAGCGGAGGATTACGCCCGGCGCATCCGGATTTTTCACGAGCACGGCATCCAGGTGAATGGCAGCTTTGTGGTCGGATTTGATGGTGACCGAAAAGACACGTTCACGACGCTGGTGCAATGGATCGAGCAAAACCTGATGGAATGCGCCACGTTTCACATTCTCACGCCGTACCCGGGAACGCCGCTGTTCCGGCAACTGGAGGCGGAAGGCCGGCTGTTGCACCGCGACTGGGAAAAATACGATACCGCGCACGTCGTCTTCCGGCCAAGACAGATGACGCCTGATGAATTGTTGCTGGGCTATGACTGGCTTTACCGGCGGTTGTTTTCGCATGCTTCCATTTGGCGGCGCAAACCGGCGGGACTGTCGGCCTTGCCCGCCTATTTTGCCGGCTGCTACCTTTACAAACGTTCAAACCGGCTCTGGCGTTTTCTGATCAAGCATCAACTGGTTCACGCAGTCTGGCGACCGCTGGTGGAAGTGACGCGCTGGCGGCATCTGGCCTTGCGCCGCCGACTCGCGGCGCAAACGGAAACACGGAATCTTCCGGAGCGTTGTGCGATGCCATTTCCGGCCAGTGTGTAAAGGCGGTTCAACCACTTCACCGGCTGACAAAATTTTCCTGCTAGACAAATTTGTCCGCCCGGCGCGTCATACCCACAGACTATGCGCGGACCGGACCTCAGACGGCTCTACGACGAGCACGCTCAGCCGCTCTATGCCTTCATCCTGAACCTGACCCGCAACGAAGCTGACACGCGCGACCTGTTCCAGGAGGTCTTCGTCAAACTGGCCCGCAACCCGGATTTGCTGGCCGGCGTCCGCAGTGAACGGGCGTTTTTAATTCGCCTGGCGCACAACGCGGCGATTGATTTAATGCGGCGGCACGGGACGCGTGACAAAACTCGTGAACAATTTGCCGCGGAAAAAATCTCCCTCTTCGCGCCGACAAATGAGCCGGACGAAGAATTATTTCGCGCCGAGCTTTCGGTTGCGCTGGCCGAATTGCCAGCGGAACAACGCGCCGTGATGCATCTGAAGCTTTGGGAAGGATTAACATTCGAGCAGATTGCCGCCACACTGGAGATCCCGCCGAACACCGCCGCCAGCCGGTATCGCTACGGCTTAGACAAATTGCGCAACCGGCTGCGTCTCCTTTACGAAGAAATCAAATGAACGACGACTTTGAACAAAGACTTCAACGCCAGCCGCTGCGCCAGGTTCCAGCCGAGTGGCGTGAGGAAATCCTTGCCGCAGCAGGGCGAGTATCGAAGGTCGAGAGTCGAGAGCCGATGGCGCACTGGCCTTCGACCGTCGTCACGCGTCTTCTGGCTCTCTTGTGGCCCAATCCGCAGGCGTGGGCGGGCCTGGCCGCGGTCTGGATTTTGATTTTGACGGTGGATTTTTCAATGCGTGACAAGTTGCCGGTCATGGCGGAGAAATCCGCACCCCCCCCACCGGAAGTCATCGTGGAATTAAAACAACAACAGCGGTTGCTGGTGGAATTGATGGGGCCGCGTGATACCAGAGACGCTGACCGGTCAAAATCATTGGCGCCGCGACCGCGTAGCGAACTGGACATTGAAATTTTGACGGCGTAGCGACGGCCGCAAGCCCGCTCAAATTTCAAAAGTGAGCCGACTCACGTCGGTTGCTACCAAGATAAATTTATGAATGAAGAACCCAAAAGCATCTGGAAAAAATCGTGGAAAGGCCCGCGCGGCCTTCTGCTCACGTTCACCGTGCTGACCGTCGTTTTTTTCGTTGTGAGCTTTTCCGCCGGATTTGTACCCGCTCCGCTGAAAAACTATTTGGGACTGCCGGTATTTTCGTTGCTCTTCTCTGCCTGCATTGTCCTTTTTGCTTTCCTCGCCATCGGTTTCATCCGCTGGGTATGCTGCTGGCGTAATTTTAAGCGATTCCTGTTCGGCCTCGCGTGCTTCGTCACCTTGATTGCGCTGTTTTACGCCGAGGAAGACTGGCGGGGCAAACATGATTGGGAACAATTCAAACACCAATGGGAAGCCAAAGGCGAAAAATTCAATTTTACCGACTTTGTTCCGCCGCTCGTGCCGGACGACCAGAATTTTGCTCTGACGCCAATTGTCGCCAGTTGTTACAGCTACATTTTGGATAAAAATGGGCATCAAATTCAACCGCAGGACACAAACGTGGTTGACCGGCTGCAAATGACCACTATTGCCTACCTTTATGGTGGCGGTCCTCCCAACGACACTGGCGATTGGCAGAAGTCAACCGTGAGCGACCTGAAAGTCTGGCAACAATACTACCGCGTAGTTGCAGCCAAGACCAACGAGTTCCCGGTGCCAGCGCAACCACAGTCGCCCGCCGCCGACGTGTTGCTGGCTTTGAGCAAATATGATTCGGCCATCAAAGAATTGCGCCAGGCGAGCCAGCTGCCGTATTCGCGGTTTCCACTCAATTACGATTGTCAGCCGCCTGCCGAAATTTTGCTCCCACACCTGGCTGCGATGAAACGATGTAGCCAAGTTCTCCAACTGCGCTCCATTGCTGAGTTGCAAACCGGTCAAAGCGAAAAATCGCTGGACGATGTAAAGCTTTCATTGCGTCTGACGGATTCGATTTATACCGAACCGTTTTTAATTTCGCACCTGGTTCGCATGGCCTTATTGCAATTGACACTTCAGCCAGTTTGGGAAGGCCTGGCCGAACACAAATGGTCAGACAAGCAACTTGGCGAGTTCGATTCGGAATTTTCAAAACTGGATATACTGACCGATTACGAATTTACGATACGAGGGGAACGGGCGCTCGGAATTGCCGACATTGATTTTATTCGCCGCATGCGTGAACTCAGCGTGATGAATTACACCGATGACGGTCGTTCAAGCCCAAGCCGGACTATCCAAAATGTCGGGTTACACCTGATGCCCAGCGGCTGGTTTTATCAGAACGAGCTGGCCATCGCCCAGATGTACCAGCGATGGATTTTGCCGCCCGCTGAGGTCAAACACCAAATCGTTTCTCCGAAAGAGGTGCACCGGAACGAAACCAACGAATTAAGTCGCCTTGCGTTCTATGACGTTTTTGCGCGAATGATATTTCCCGCTTTAAGCCCCGCCGTGAAAAGATTTGCCTACGCCAAGGAATCGGTGGATTTGGCGCGCGTAGCGATTGCGCTGGAACGTTACCGGCTCGCGCACGGCGAATATCCCGAATCGCTCGCCGCCCTCTCACCGCTGTTCATGGAAAAAATTCCACACGACATCATCAACGGCCAGCCGCTGCACTATCGCCGCACTTCGGACGGGCAATTCGTTTTATATTCCATCGGCTGGAACGAGACCGATGACGGCGGCGAGGTTGGCCTCACCAAAGATGGCGTGGTGGATCGGGACACGGGCGACTGGGTCTGGCGATATCCTTCGAAATAACTTCGTGAAAACATCCAACATCAAACAATCAACATCCAGTGAAACTGGCTGATCCAGGACGTTAAAGACTGAACTTTGAATATTGCATGTTTGGCCACTCTGTTATCCGCGTTCATCCGGTCAATCCACAGTTAAGCCGAATCCATGCAGTAGGACAGGCGTCGCGCCTGTCTCCGACTCGAAAAAGCTTCCGCTTGAGCTGTTTTTCGGGGCTTCGATTGGCGGCACCAAACGGTGCATAAATCCCGAAAAGATGGAGACAGGCGCGACGCCTGTCCTACGCTGTGCTGTCCGCCGCCCGCTTAACTCCAACTGCATGGTTTCGGTTAAGTTCCATTTTGCGGATAAAACACTCTGGCAGTCGGCGCGACAAACTGCTCGCCTTATTCGCACGCCGACGGCATGTTGTCCGGCAAATTATGCTGACTTTGTTGAGAACCCTGAAGTTGTTCAGATGAACCCGATCCCGTACCTCGATTTGCCCGCGCAAATCCGCGGCATCCGTAAAGACCTCGACGCCGCCATTGCGCGCACGCTTGACCACTGTTCCTTCTGTCTCGGCCCGGACGTGGCACAGTTTGAAAAGGATTTTGCCGGATACACCGGCGCGGAACACTGCATCGGGTTCAACAGCGGCACCTCGGCGCTGCACGTGGCGTTGCTGCTGCTGGGTGTCAGCCCCGGCGACGAGGTCATCACCACGCCGTTCACGTTCGTCGCCACAAGCTGGGCGATTTCCTATGTCGGCGCGAAACCGGTCTATGTGGACATTGATGACGCCACGTTCAATCTCGATCCCCAGTTCATCGAACGTGCCATCACCCCGCGCACCAAGGTTGTCATGCCCGTGCATCTTTACGGCCATCCGTTTGACCTTGATCCCATCCTGGCGATCTGCAAAAAGCACAAGTTGCCGCTCGTTGAGGACGCGGCGCAGGCGCACGGCGCGAAATACAAAGGCAAAATTGTCGGCACGTTCGGCGACCTTTCCTGTTTCAGTTTTTATCCCGGCAAAAACCTTGGCGCCTGCGGCGAAGGCGGCGCGCTCGTGACAAACAGCACCGCTTTCGACAAGCGCGCCCGTTCGTTGCGCGAGCACGGCTCGACGGTCCGCTATTACCATGATGAAATCGGATACAACTACCGCATGGAAGGTTTGCAGGGCGCAACGCTCGGCGTGAAGCTGAAACATCTGGCGAAATGGACAGATGAACGCCGCCGCGTGGCGCATCGTTATCATGAATTGCTGGCCGGCACACCGCTGCAATTGCCGCGCGAAGCCGCGTACGCCGAAAGCGCGTGGCACCTTTATGTCGTGCGCCATCCGCGTCGCGATGATCTGAAGAAACATCTTGAAGCCAAGGGCGTCGGCTGTGCGCTGCATTATCCGGTGCCGCTGCATTTACAAAAATGTTACGCATCGCTCGGCCACAAACCCGGCGATTTTCCCGTTGCCGAAAAGGCCGCGCGCGAATGCCTGAGCCTGCCGATTTATCCGGAACTGACCGACGCGCAAATCCAGCGCGTGGCAGAGGTGATCAAGGATTTCTTTCGCCAATAGGCGGACGCTTTTTGCTCCGGCGCACGGCAAAAAGTGCGTCAGCACCCGGTCAGTTTCTGCTGTCCATCCCCGGCAAATTCAGGGTATAATGCAGGTTCGACATGTTTCCGATTGATCAGCAACCATGAAAACTAAAGACTCCGCCACCAGCCGTTGGCTGTCCTACCGGCCCGAAATTAAAGTCCTTGATTGTACCATCCGCGACGGTGGCTTGATGAACAATCACCATTTTGACGACAAAATCGTGAAGATGGTTTACGACACCTGCGTGGCCGCCGGGGTGGATTATATGGAACTCGGCTACAAGGCGTCGCGCAAGGGCATCAAACAGGGCGAACACGGCTGCTGGAAATACTGCGTTGAAGACGACCTCCGCCGCATCGTCGGCGACAACCAAACCAGTCTCAAGCTCACCGTGATGGCCGACGCCGAACGCTGCGATTATCACGAGGATATTCTGCCAAAAAAGGACAGTGTCCTGGACATGATCCGCGTGGCGACTTACATCAGCCAGATTCCCACCGCGCTGGACATGATCAAGGACGCGCACGACAAGGGTTACGAAACGACGGTGAATCTCATGGCCGTTTCAACCGTGCCCGAAAGCGAACTGGACGAAGGCCTGGAAATGCTGGCCAAGTCCGAAGCGAAGGCGATTTACGTCGTGGACAGTTTCGGCGCGCTTTACAGTGAGCGGGTTCACGAGCTGGTGAAGAAATATCTGCAACACTGCAAGGCGTCGGGCAAGGAAGTGGGCGTGCACATGCACAACAACATGCAACTGGCCTACGCGAACACCATCGAAGGCATCATCGAAGGCGCGAATTATCTCGATGCTACGATGGCCGGTCTGGGCCGCGGCGCGGGCAATTGCCCGATGGAACTGCTCCTCGCGTTTCTGCACAACCCGAAATACAAGATTCGTCCCGTGCTCGACTGCGTGCAAAACCACATCGAGCCGATGCGCGCGAAATTGTTGTGGGGCTACGACCTGCCGTACCTGCTCACCGGCATGTTGAACCAGCATCCGCGGACCGCCATCAAGTTCAAGGAAGCCGAGCTCAAGGGCGAAAAGGGTGACATCTTGAAATTCCACGACACCGTCACGGACCAGGAATAAAACAATTTCTCCGTTGCCGGACAGTTTTGCGCAGAGCAAAACAATCCTGCTCGTAACTTTGTGTCTTGGTGTCCTTGCGATTGGAAGTTAAACTGTCTCCATGTCGCACGCGGACTTTGTCCATCTTCATCTCCACACCGAGTATTCCCTGCTCGATGGCGCCTGCCGGCTCGACCGGCTGGTGGACAAAGCCCACGAACTGAAATTCCCCGCGCTGGCCATCACCGACCACGGCGCGATGCACGGCGTAATTGATTTCTACCAGGCCGCCCGCGAAAAGGGCATCAAACCCATCATCGGCTGCGAGGTTTATGTCGCGCCGGGCAGTCGGCTCGACAAGAAAACCAGCAGCGGCGGACGCGACGTTTATCATCATCTCGGCCTGCTGGCCCGGGACGTCAATGGTTACAAAAATCTCATCCAGCTCACGACCGAGGCGCATCTCACGGGCTATTATTACAAGCCGCGCATAGACAAGGAGCTGCTCGCCGCGCACAAGGACGGATTGATTGCGCTCTCCGGCTGTCTCGCCAGCGAAATTCCCGATTTGATCATGAAGGATCAAATTGACAAGGCGCGCGACGTGGTGGACTGGTTCAAGCAGACGCTCGGTGCGGACAATTTTTATCTCGAACTCCAGAACCACGGCATCGCCGAGCAGGCCAAGGTCAACCGTCATCTGATTCAGTGGGCGAAGGAATTTGGCCTGAAACTGGTCGCCACGAACGACGTTCATTACATCGAGAAAAGCCATTCGCACGCGCACGATTGCCTGATTTGCATCGGCACCCAGACGCAGCTTGCCGACACGAAACGGATGCGCTACGAGCCGGAGCAGTTTTACCTGCGCACCGCGGAAGAAATGAAGGCGCGCTTTGCCGAAACGCCCGAGGCGGTGAAAAACACGCTCGAAGTCGCCGAGAAATGCAATCTGGAGATCGAGTTCGGCAAGCTGCATTACCCGGTGTTTCATCCGCCGGAACATTTCACGCGCGAAGGCTATCTGCGCAAGCTGCTCGCCGAAGGCCTGCTCCGGCGCTACACCATTCATGCCAAAGCCGAGGGCAAGGAATTCGTGGTTGAAGGCATTGACGACCCGGCGCGGCTGCCGACCTATCAAGTGGAGGGTACTGCTTCGTCAGTGCCCGCAAATTCAGGGCAGCGACAAAGCGCTGCCCTCCAGACTGCTCTCAAAGCTGTGATGGATCGGCTGAAGCTGGAACTTACCGTTATCGAAAAGACGGGTTTCCTCAGTTATTTCCTCATTGTCGGCGATTTCATCCGGTACGGGCATGAACACGGCATTGCCTGCGTGGCGCGCGGTTCCGCCGCCGGTTCGATTGTCACCTACCTGCTGGAAATCTCGAACGTGGATCCCATCCGCTACGGCCTGCTGTTCGAACGGTTTCTCAATCCTGAACGCGTCAATCCGCCGGACATTGACATCGATTTCGCCGATGACCGCCGCGCGGACGTCATTGAGTATGTCCGCGAGAAATACGGGCGCGATTCGGTCGCGCAAATCATCACCTTCGGTACCATGGGCGCGAAATCCGTGGTGCGCGACGTGGGCCGCGTGATGGGGTTGAGCTACAGTGAATGCGACCGGCTGGCCAAAATGATTCCGTTCGATTTAAAGATGACGCTCGAAAAGGCGCTCAAGCAATCGCCGGAATTCAAGGAGGCCTATCAAACCGAGGAGGTTACGCGCGAGTTGATTGACACCGCGCTCATCCTCGAAGACATCACGCGCAATGCCTCCGTCCACGCCGCCGGCGTCGTCATCGGCGACCAGCCGCTGGTGAATCTGCTTCCGCTCAAGCAGGACGACAGCGGCACCCTCGTCACGCAATATGCGATGAATCCCGTCGGCGACCTCGGTTTGTTGAAGATGGATTTTCTCGGTCTGAAGACGCTCACCGTCATTCGCAACACCTGCGAAATGGTCAAGCGCACGCACGGTGTTGAGGTGCCGATTGACCATCTGCCGCTGGACGATGCGAAAACTTACGATTTGCTCAACAAGGCCGAAACGCTTGGGGTGTTCCAGTTGGAATCCGGCGGGATGCGCGATCTGTGCCGGAAATTTCAAATCAGTTCCGTCGAGCACATCACCGCGCTGGTGGCGCTGTACCGGCCCGGGCCGATGGAGCTGATTCCTGAATTCATCAAACGCCGCCACGGCGAAATGGAAATCCGATACGAGCATCCCTTGCTCGAACCGATTGCGCGCGAAACCTACGGCATTCTGATTTATCAGGAACAGGTGATGCAGGCCGCGCAGGTGCTGGCGGGTTTCACGCTCGGCAGCGCGGATCTGCTCCGGCGCGCCATGGGCAAGAAGAAGCCCGAGGAAATGGCCAAGCAGCGCGCCGTTTTCGTCAAGGGCTGCCGGGAGAAAAACAACATTCCGGAAAAGCAGGCGAACGAAATTTTTGATTTGCTCGAAAAATTCGCCGGTTATGGCTTCAACAAATCGCACGCCGCCGCCTACGCCATCGTCGCGTATCAGACCGCCTTTCTGAAGGCGAATTATCCGGTCGAGTTCTTCTGCGCGATGATGACCAACGACATGGCCGACACGGCCAAGTTGAGCCAGTACATCAATGAAGCGCGGAATTTCGGCATCGAAGTCCTCGGCCCGGACGTCAACGAGAGCCAGGTCCATTTCGCGCCGGCGCGCGAGGGCAAGGCCATCCGGTTCGGTCTCGCCGCCATCAAAGGTGTGGGCGAGGTCGCGGTGGAAACGATTTTGAAGGCGCGGAATGACGGCGGAAAATTCACCTCGCTTTCGGATTTGTGCGAGCGCGTGGATGGCCGGACGGTGAACCGCAAAATTCTGGAAGCGCTCATCAAATCCGGCGCCTGTGATGGTTTCGGCCAGACGCGCGCGACGCTTTGCGCGCAAATCGAACGCACGCTCTCGCGCGCAGCCAGCATTCTTTCCGACAAACAAAAAGGACAGAGTTCGCTGTTCGGCGCGTTGGAAGAAAAAGCGCCGCCGATGCCCGAAGCCATCAGCAATCTGCCCGAATGGCCGCAGCACGAACTGCTGGCACATGAAAAGGAACTGCTCGGCTTCTACGTTACCGGCCATCCGCTGACGCCGTTCGCGCCCATCCTGGAAAAATACGCGCTGGCCAACACCGCGAAACTCGCCGAATTACCGAATCGCAGCCTGACGCGCATCGGCGGGTTGATTGCGGCGGTGCAAAACGGCGTGTCGAAGAAGAGCGGCAAGCCCTATTCGATGGTCATACTCGAAGACCTCGAAGGCTCGGTGCAAGTGCTCTGCATGAACGAGAATTACGAGAAATATCGCGAGTTGTTGAAACCGAACCGGGCGATTCTGGTTGTCGGCGAGGTGAACACCGGCGACGAGCGTCCGAAGATTTTCCCGCAGGAAATCATGCCGCTGGAAGACGCGCCGAAAAAATTTACGAAACAAGTGCATTTACGCCTGCACACCGCACACTTGAAACCGGAACATCTGGACGCCGTGCGCGAATTGGTCGCGGCGCACCCGGGCAAATGTCCGTTGCTGCTGTGTTTCATGCAGCCTGGCGGCGGAGTTGTCTTCATGGATACCAACGAACGGTTTAGCGTCACGCCGTCGGTGGAATTGCAGCAGGAGGCCGACGCGCGGTTCGGTGAAGAAACCTACTATGCAAGGGTGGACACGTCCCCGCCCGAGCGCACGCCGCGCCGCTGGGAACGCAAGAACGGCAACAACGGCGGGGAATAATCTGACTCACTCAGGGAGCCGCCGCCTCCTGGGTAGCGAGGCCGACTTTGGTGATGTCCAATTGTCGGAGCACGTCCAGCACGTTGATCATGTTCTGATAATCCACATCGTCGGCACCCTTGACCACCACCCGCAAGTCTGGATTATCGGACTGCAATTGCTGCAGCTTGTCCTTGAGCGCCGGGATGGTGACAAATTCATCGTTCAAAAAGGTTTGTCCCTTCGCGTCCACCACAATCTTGTTGATTTTGGGTTTGGGCTGGTTGGTCTTGGGCGGCGGTTTGCCCGACGGCAACGTCATCTCCAGGTTATTCATCATTTGCGGGGTCGTGATGATGAAAATGACGAGCAAGACGAACACCAGGTCCAGCAGCGGCGTGATGTTCAATTCGCTGAGCGAACCGTGATGGCTGTGCGAGGTTTTTTTCACAAAATCACTGGAGGAGGGGTTCGGTTTCCGGCTGTACGTCGAAGCGGATGGTGACGCGGGGCGGAAAATTGGTGGGCGGCGGACGATCCATGTGGGTCACCGCGGTCAGGGCACGCCGCACCGACTCGTCCCATAGCTGGTTTCCAGAGCCTTTCTCCCAGACCGGATTGCGGAGTTGTCCGTCGTGGCCCACGGAAATGGCCACGTCGACCACATAATCATCGTCCTTGAGGTTGTCGGGACGGTTCCACTTTGAGCGCAAGGCATATTCGACCTCGCCCTTGTAAAGCTGAACGGGATCGGAACTGCTTTCCACCGTCTTGCCACCTTCGAAGGTAAAGGACGGCAGTTCGGCGGCCGGCGGTGCGACGGTCGGGGGGCCCGCAGCCGCGGGCGGTGCTTCTTTGGGCGGCTCAACCTTGGGCGCGGCAACCATTTTGGGCGCTTCTTTGGGCGGTTCGACCTTGGGCTTTTCGGGTTCCTTGGGTTTCGCCGGCGGCTTTTCCTTGACCATTTCCACCGAAATTTTCTGGATTTGTTTGCCGAGCAATCCCTGGCGCGCAGCGAAATAAAGCAGCGTCAACACCAGTGTCGCATGAAAGATGAACGAGATGAGCAGGTTCACCCTGGACGAGTTTCGCTTCTTACGCGCCTGGGTCTGCGGCAGCATGTCAGTTGCGATTGGCGGCTTCGGTGGCCAAATCCACCTTGGGCACATTGGCCTGCTGGCAAACATCCAGCACGGCGCGGATCTGTTTATATTTGGTCTGACTGTCGCCGCGAATGATGATGTTCAGGTCCGGGTCATCCGTGCGCAGGCCGATGAGGGTTTGCAGCATGTCGGAGGCGCTGGCGATTTTCGCCTTGTTCAGATACATCGAGCCGTCGGCCTGGATGGTGATGTAATTGGCCTTGCGGGGCGGGTCTTTCAGATGTTTGAGCGCGGCGGGTAGTTTCAAACCCAGATCGTTCACCGGCGGGATGGTGGTGATGATGAAGATGACCAGCAGCACGAACGCCAGGTCCAGCAACGGCGTGATGTTCAACTGCGTCAACGATTCATGCGCGGACTTGGAACACTTCTTCATGATTCAACGAGCGCGGGAGCTTCGTTGTTCTTTAACGCACCGACGATGCGCCCGGCCAGCACTTCGTTGGCGTTCCGGATCTCCTCGGCGAGCGGACGGTGATCCACATAGACGTGTTCAATCTGGTTGGCATAACGGCTGGCAAACCCGTCCAGCTCCTGGGTGATGGCGCGGATGGTGGTGACCATGAAGTTGTAGGCGAACATGGCCGGAATGGCCACCAGCAGGCCGGTGACTGTGGCCACCAGGGCGGCGGCCACACCGGGCGCCATGGCCGTGAGCGTGGCGGCTTTGCTTTCGGCGATGCCCGCGAACGTAGACATGACGCCCCAGACCGTACCGAGCAAGCCGATGAACGGCCCGCCCGCCACCGCCGTGGACAGCACAATCATGCCCTTTTCCAACGACATGGCTTCCGCGCCGGCGGCTTCTTCAAGGATAACTTTCACTGCTTCGAACGACGCCATGCTGATTTTAACGGGGGTGGACCGGGCAAGAAAATCGGTGTTGGTATGTTCCACACCTTCCTCCGGGTTCAGAGAGGCAACGGCCTGGAGCTGCACCGGATTGTTTTTCAATTGATACGCCAGTTCGTCCGCGCCCCGAATGTAGAGTTGATAGGCGGGCGCGCCGTCGTATTCCTCCCCTTTGCGCTGGATGTCCAGCGGATCACGCGTGGAACTGTAGGCGGCAAAGAACTTTTTGGTCGCCTTGCGTGCGATCATCAACTGGCGGAACTTGGTGATGATGATGGTCCAACTGAACAGCGACAGGACCAGCAGCACGATGACCGTAATCTTGCCCTCGGGGGTGGCGTTTTGGATGGCGTACACCGCGGCATTGGCGGCAAACAGGGGTTGAACAAACATGGTGGTTATAAAGATGGGGTTGGGGTTTGGCCTGGGGACGATTCCTGGCCGGTAAAATCACGGTCAGACCTGCGATAGGGCCGGCGCCCGGATGACAACAAAACCGCGCCACCGGATTCCGCTAACGGTTCGCAAAACAGGATGTCAAGATGGGCCGCGCGCATAACTCTGCCTGGCAGTTTATATCAATGACCTGATGGACGTAGGTTACAAATAGGTAACAATCGGGTTTGGGGTGATGGGAAACGGCGCGCCGGCGCCGAAGTAAATGCGCCTGCTCCCCAAGGTTTTGTTCATTTGGCAGCGACATGGACACAAGTGTATGAAATGAAATACAGGCCGAGGGTGGCGACCAGGGCAACGGCACGTTCCGCCAGATGGGAGAGGTGATTTTGTTGGGGAGAGGAGGGGTTTTGATGAAGGTATTGCCGGCGCCATTCGACGGGCGTCAGGCCAAAACGTTTTTTGAACATGGCATTGAACAGGCCGAGATGCCGATAGCCGCTCTCGTAGGCGACGTTAATGATTTTGGCATTGGCATCCGCGAGCATCTGGCGCGCGCGCTGGAGGCGCAGTTCGATCTGCCGGGCATGAAAAGGCACGCCGAATTCCTCGCGGAACAGGCGGCTGAAATGGCGTTCGCTGCAATGAAGCTGCCGGGCCAGTTCGGTCAAGGAATGTTCGGAAAGTTCGGCCTCGGTCATTTGCCCGACCAGTTCCCGGAGATGATCGCGGAGTTTATTGCCGCTGACGGAAGAAGCGACCAGTGCCGGCAACAGGCCGCCCACGGCACTGGCCCACAGTTGCAGCAGCGCACAACGCACGGGCAGCCGGTTGCCTTGAGTCTGGTCGGCCAGCCGCATGAATTTTTGTCCGATCGGTTCGCCGGCGGCAAAAATGGAAACCGGCGGCGCCGGATGATCCGGGGCAACCTCCAATTGCTGCCATTCCGCCACGGTCAGCACGCCGTTGAGGTATTGCAATTGAACGGTGAAAAACTGCAGTTTCAGCGGGCCAAGCTGGCTGGCGCGAATGAGACCATTGACATTGCGGGTGGCAATCAAACCGTCACCCGCCGTCAGTTGCCGGGATTCGACACCCGGTTGCAACCAGTAGCCCGTGCCCGCCGCCACGCGCACCATCAGCCATCCGCTGCAACGGGGAAGCCATTCGGTGGAAGGCGGCAGCGTCAACTCCTGCAAGATGAGGTGTCGCTCAACAATCATCAGCTTAAGGCTAAAGGCGGGGTGTGACCGTCATGCGTCGAAATTGCGACAATTTTGAAACAATCCATTGGATCCAATCTCCATGGACATCCTCCGCCGGTGCCGGAGGCCCCCCTGTTGGACAGTCACACGAGCAGGGGTTCGGCCGAATTCACCTGAAAAGCACGCGCCCTATTCTCTACAAATCGCGAATGGTTGCGCCCGCTTGTTTCGATTATTTTCGCCGTTTTCGTTGTTTCGATGCTTCTGCCGCCAGCGGCCGGGACTTGTTCCAAAATGGCGCGTGAACATCAGATTGAACAAACTTAAAGACTTGTAGCCGCTCTCCAAGGCCACCTCCACCACCTTGGACCTGCTCGTGGCGAGCAGATCACGGGCTCGGGTCAACCGCAGTTCGGCGCGCTTGTCACGAAATGACATGCCGACCAACTCGCGAAAAATCCGGCTCAAGTGCCGCGAGGTGCAATGGGTCATCCGCGCCAACTCGTCGAAACTCATTTCCAGCAACTCAGCCGACGGCGTCCGTTCCAATAACACCCGCAGCCGTTCCTTGGCATCGGCGGTCTCCCAATTGGATGCGGCCTGTTCCAGTTCACTGCCAAAAATCCCGGCAAACAGTTGAAGCAGATTCAGCCGAAACGACAACCCGCCCGAATTCCGACCCGCGTACAGTTCCTTCATTTTCACGGCCACCGGACTGTGCGGCGGGAGAATTCGAGGTGGATATTCCTTCCGGGACGAAGCCGTCTCCAGAAAATCCTGCTCCCCCAACGTGATCAACCCGGTAAGACGCGCGGGTATCACACTGAACGAATACAGTGACAACCTGCCCAACTGGCTGGCACGAATGCTTCCTGGCGCATGACCAGCCAACAAAAGAACCGTTCCCATTTCAAGCTCCTGGCTCGATTGCGGTTGCAGGTAATAGCCAGTCCCGCGGCCGACCTGAATCAGAGACCAACCGGGTGATCGTAGCACCCATTCTCCCCCCGGGGGCACGGAAAATTCCCGAAGGGCCAGATGCGGTTCGTATGTTCGTTCCGGTTTCTTCATGTTTTCCCAATTCCCAAAGACTCGTTACCGACTCAAATTGCGATCCGGTCGGGATGTTCGGCGCCCGATGTGACCGACACTGATCTTAATTGGCCAAACGGCTGCGGACTCCGGTCGAACGTGTTGTTTGAAACAACCCATCCTCCTCCCCGGCAATGACGGTGGCGCAAAGCAGCCAACGCACCGCCGTTACCGGGTTCCCGAGCAGCCTTCCTGTTCCCGGATTCGCCATTATAGCGCCTTCATCTTAAGAAGCGCGTGTTACAAACCAGTGTCGGTTGCGAAAAATACTTGAAAATTGATTCCCCCATACTTGATCCGTTCCCGGCGGCCTGGAGATTCGTGTTGCGATGACGTCTGCGGACTGGTCGGGTTCAAATCTTTCAGACACTCGCTCGCTTTCGTCGGGTTCTTTGTTTCGGGATTGTCACCATTCCGACAAAAACCTGTAATATAAGTGGCCCAGCCTTCCCTGAAGTGAATTTTCAGACACCCGCCACCGGGCTGCTCACGGCAGGTCTGGTGTCATGGAATTCTCACCATGCTGGTTGATCTTGACGGTGTCGGCATTACGAACGGCACAAATTGCGGAAAGCCAGGTAGCAGCGTGTTATTGCAAGCAATGAATTTGATCATCTTGTCCACCTTCAATTCCGCCCAAGGTTCATGTCGGAGGAATCCGTCGTGACCGTCGGCGAGCACCGGCCCGGACGGTTCAATCATTATTACGCAATGAAACATGCCTTTGTTCCCACGTTACGGCCTGCTGCTTCGAACGACCGTAAATATGACTGACCGGCGTTCCCTTTTGTACTTGATGCTCGAGCGCAGCCGGGCTGTTTTCCTGTTGTGTTTTTTGTGCTGCGGGACGCCGCACGTGAGGGCGGCCGAATCTGCCCCTTCTCAATATTCCCCGGCCTCCTTTCAGACCACCAACGCCGTTCCTCATTTTAATGTCCGGGCTTACGTCGTCGAGGGCAGCACGCTGCTTTCCACGAATGCCTTGACCCCCCTGTTTTCCAAATACACCGGCACGAACATTGGTTTGGAGGAGATCGTAAAGGCGGCTTCAGACCTGCAAACGGAATACCGCAATGAGAGATATCCGGCGATGAGCGTCGCTTTCGTGCCGGAGCAAATCAGCGATGGCATCGTCACGTTCAACGTTGCTCAAACGGCAATTCCTCAGATTGTGGTGGCGGGCGAGCGTTATCTTAGTCTCAGCAACGGCGTGGAAATCGTCTCCCGAACACCGGTAACCGCCAAAAAAACGCCGGGCACCTCTGTCGCAGCCGCCCATGGCGCTCCGCCGGCAATCAAGTTTGCGCCAAAGCGAGCCACTTATAACGAGATGGTTGACGCGATGGCCGCCATGCACCTGAAGATGGCCAAACTGGAAACTGAGGCCGCCGACAGCCGGGTTCACGTGGTTTCCACCAATGCCGGCCCCCGGTTTCCGGTGGAAAAATACCTGGTCAGTGGCAACACGGTCCTTCCGACGACGACTCTCGGCCAGGCGATTACCAACATTGACGGTGCATTCGGCACCAATATCAGTTTTGAGGGAATTCAGGCGGTGGTGACCGAACTGGGCAAGGCGTATCGCGAACGGGGTTATGTGACGGTCGCCGTGGATGTACCCCCGCAGAAACTCACCAATGCGACCGTGAAACTGCGGGTGCTGGAGGGACGGTTGGCAGATATCAAAGTTGCCGGCAATC
>Ga0265338_10005562_pt1 | contig 16393 bp, 15 predicted proteins | sample 42126metaG_FD_193579 | JGI IMG/M metagenome (GOLD analysis project Ga0265338, IMG submission 193579) | Rhizosphere microbial communities from Carex aquatilis grown in University of Washington, Seatle, WA, United States - 4-21-26 metaG | ecosystem: Host-associated > Plants > Roots > Rhizosphere... | reverse complement strand
ACCGCGGCACGCTCATGGAAGCCAGCGTGGACGAACCGTCGCTGGGACTGTAATTAATCACCGTGCTCACGGAACTGATGCCATCGTTGCCGCCGTAAACGATGATCGCGCCGCCGGTGGCCACGGCACCGGGCGCGACATTGCCATAGAACGGCTGGCCCAATGGCGTCCAGTAAATGTTGGTGGCGATCAGGCCTTCGGGATAAGCGGTGGTGCCGGCAATCACGACGTTGCCCAGACCGGGCATGACGACCGTTGCCGCTTCACTGCCAGGATAGTCCATGGCTGGTCCGGGAAACCACGTCAGCGGAGCGGCAGACAATCCTGCCCCGACAAACAACGGCGCGATTCCAGCCAGACAAAGAAACGATTTCTGGAGCCGGTTCGTTTTCATAACACGATTGGATCATTGGTTTTTAGTTGGTACCGCATCGCATAACAATTGTTGTTATTTGATCGGCAATTAATGTTGAACCTATGTCTGTTTTGGGTGACGTCAAGTGATAACTTATGCAAAAAAGCAGTCCAAATTATAGACACTTTTTTGCTTCCGCTTCCACTTGTCCATCATGGATTTAGCGCGATGCCTCGCCGGCAATGGACCAAAAACAAATTTCACTTTTTTCCTTCGTTTAAAATTTTTGGCGTTCGTGGTCGTTGTAAAAGGAAAGATTCAGTCTTCAACCATCGGCGTTTTGCCTTTAACATCTCTTCATGCCTTTCACCGTAACGCAGCCGCTGGGAAGACCTCCAACTTTCCACGAACTCCAGGAACTGGCCGGAAAATATCATGTCCAGATCAACGGCAACGAACGGGCTGGCGGGTTCTGCCATCCCGACCCGGACCAGCCCAAGATGAAAGGGAACTATGCCTTTGAGCCGAATGGCGGCATCCGTGGCGATTTTTCCGGCCACATGCCCGGAAAACTGTCCGGGACATTCGCACTGGCAACCGGCAAAGCTGAAGTCACCGTCACTGAAAAACCATTTCTGTTGCCCGAGGCGGTTTTGCGATCAACGCTATCCGTGGTCATGAAAGATTTCTGCGCCAAATTCCCAGCAGTGGAAAACAGAAGCCAGAACTCTGAACTCTGAACTCTGGCTTCTGAATTCAACGCCCCGGCATGGGAAGTTCAATTTGCGTTTTGTAAAGATATTCGGTGTCGTTCATTTTTTGCAGGAACTGGGTATCCAACTCCATCCGTTCCCTGCCACCAACCGGCTTTGTGTCCAGGGGTTTGGATTCATAAATCACGGCGAAGGCCCGCTGGTTGTCCAGTTCCAATCTGGCTGAAATAAATTTATCCTGGGTGCGAAGCACCACTGTAAGCGCGTCAAAATTCATACAACTCCCTGCAAGCTTTCACAAACCGAAATCTCACGGCGGTTTCGACCCGGCCAGCACCCGGGATGGTCGCCACTGCCGACGGCAGCTCGGTTTATGGAAATATTTGGCTGGTTGATCAGGCCACCGACCATCCGCTCCTCTTTCTGTCCATTTTTCATTCGCGTGAAGATATTCTGGATAGCATACCCCTTGCCATGGGGTGTTCACCCCACCTGGCGGTCCTGTTTCTGGCAGTTACCACATTGTCTTGTCAGCTTTTTTGGATGAATGGGGCGGCAGACCGCATTTTTCGCTGGCTGGTACCGCAACCGGGCAGTGTCTTAATTTGCAGTATCTTTGCCGTAAAACGTCGCTGTATTTAAGATCTGATATCGCCGCCCTTGAACGCACAGCCCGTTCGAGATTTTGGCAGGCGCTCCTGCGCAACGAGTATGGATGCCCGCGGTCGTCCGTAATGCCGCAGTCTTATCGCAGGTATTTTTGTTTTTTATCCGCGAAGTCCATGTAAACTCGGGGAAATTTCGCCAATAGTGAACAATTCATTTCTCATCATCGCCGGTGTTTTTCTCGCGAACATCGCCACGCTGATTGCCGGGCCGCTCCAGGCAACCATCCCTGTGTCGTCACCCGCCGAATCGGGTTATTTCAAGACCGGCAACAGTCGCAGTCCGGACGGCCACGTGCTGACCGTGGACAGCCGCAGCCTGCGGCTCGATGGCCAACCCTGGTTTCCGGTCATGGGCGAATTTCACTACGCACGCTGCCCACAAATCGAATGGCGCGGGGAATTACTCAAGCTGAAAGCCGGCGGCGTGGACATCGTGTCCACCTACGTTTTCTGGATTCATCACGAGGAAATCGAAGGCCAGTTCGACTGGTCGGACCGGCGTGACCTGCGAAATTTCGTCCAAACCTGCAATGAAGTCGGTCTGAAAGTCCTCGTTCGCTGCGGCCCGTGGTGCCACGGTGAAGTCCGCAACGGCGGTTTTCCGGACTGGGTGGTCGCGCACAAGGATTGGAAGCTGCGTTCGACCGACACAAATTTTCTCGCGGCAGTGCGGGTGTTTTACGGACAAATCGCAACGCAGTTGAACGGACTGTTATGGAAGGATGGCGGACCGGTCATCGGCATCCAGGTGGACAACGAATTCGGTGGATCGCCGGATTATCTGATGGCGTTGAAACAAATCGCGATTGACGCCGGGCTTGACGTGCCGATTTACAGCAAAACCGGCTGGCCGGCGATGAAGACGCCGGTGCCGCTCGGTGAATTACTGCCGTTCTTTGGCGCGTATGCGGAAGGTTTTTGGGAACGCAGTCTGGAGCCGATGGCCGGCAGAAGCTGGGAAAAGTTTACCTTCAAATCCACGCGCACGGACACCGGCGTGGGCAACGACACTTTGGGTAATCGCAAATCCGGCGACACCACCGATACAGAAAAATATCCATATCTGACCTGCGAGATCGGCGGCGGCATGGCAGCTTCCTATCATCGCCGCATGAACCTGGATCCGCGCGATGTCGAGGCCGTCGCGCTTTGTCAGCTCGGCAGCGGGAGTTCGCTGATGGGGTATTACATGTTCCACGACGGCCAGAATCCAGAAGGCAAACTCTCGACGATGCAGGAATCCACCGCCAGCGGCTATCCAAACGATTTGCCGGTCAAAACCTACTCCTACAATTCGCCGGTCACCACGTTCGGAAGTTTCAACCCGCATTTTTTCTGGCTGCACCGGCTGCATCTGTTCCTGCACGACTTCGGTGGAGCGTTGTCGCAAATGCCCGCAACGTTGCCGGACTTGCGTCCGACCAATAAAACCGACCTGGCCACCCTGCGCTGGGCCGTGCGTTCCGATGGCCGAAGCGGTTTTCTGTTCGTCAACAACTACCAACGTCTCCAGCCGATGCCGCCAAAGAAAGCTGTTCAGTTCAAATTAAATTTGCCGGACGGTGATCTCGTTTTTCCGTCGGAGCCGGTCACCATTCCGGCGGACGAGTTCTTCATCTGGCCGTTCAATCTGGACCTTGGCGGCGTCAAACTGGTTTATGCAACAGCGCAGCCGGTTTGCAAGATTGACGACGGCAATGTCCGCACGGTTTTCTTTGCCAAGACACCGGGGGCGAAGGCGGAGTTCGTTTTTGCCACCGGTGGGAATGAAGATGGTTCAAAAATCTGGCGGAAAAAGGTCAGTCCCGGGAGAAAGGTTGCCTGCACTCTGAAAACTCCAGCCGGCGGGCAAATTCAAATTGTGCTGCTGAATGAAGCCGATTCTCTCGCGCTCTGGAAAGATTCCTGGGCGGGACGCGAACGAATTTTCCTCGCGCGTTACGGGTTGGTGTTCGACGGCGATGCGTTGCGGCTTACCTGGGATCATCCCGGAAATCCGGCCGTGGACATTTTCCCCGGACCGGAAAAAGTTGCGTCCGATAAAGTTGAAGCTTCCAACCAGGCAGACGGAATTTTCCGGTGCTATCATCCACTCCCTACAAAAACCGTTGCCATGAAGGTTGAAGCAAAATTGGTGCGACTTGCCGGAGCACCACGGGAAATAACGTTGAGCACGGGCAAATCGCACATCGCCGTCGCGCCGACGGACGACGACTTCACCAATGCGGCGGTCTGGCAGATCAAGCTGCCTGCGAACCTGGATTTGAGCCTCGATCCGTTGCTGCGGATTCATTATGTCGGGGACGTGGCGCGCGTGATGCTGAGCGGCAGATTGATTGACGACAATTTTTACAACGGCAATGTGTTTGACCTCGGCCTGAAGCGGTTTGCACCGGAGATCTTGAGAGGCGATTTGCGGCTGGCAATCCTGCCGCTACGCAAAGACGCCCCGATTTACCTCACTGAACAGGCAAAGCCTGATTTTGGAAAATCAAACAGCGTCGCCACGTTGGGCAAGGTGGAAATCTTCAACCGTCAATGTGCGGAACTCACCGCAGTGATTCCCTGAATTCGTCACCAGGATTTGAATGACGGGGCAAAAGCTTACGCCCACTTGCGGAGACTTCGCAGCCAGTGTTTCCATGAAATCCCCTTCTTCGACGGATTTCCCTTCAATCCATTTGGATATTCTTTACTCGAATGCTTTTGTCTCAACCAAGATGATCGCCGCCGATTGTGTTTGATGAACAGGTCCCGAAGTTCTGAGTTGGTTGTCCATCAGGAAACCCAGCCGTTCTTCAAACCATACGCAGCATCGTTCCAGACGAGTTCCTGTTTGAACCGGCGAAGCCCGGTGGCGGCATCTATCACCACGGTTTCCAGTCCGGCCATCGTCGCGAAGTCTTCGAGCATCTCCGTGGTGACCGCCTGGCTGAAGCCGGTGTGATGCGCGCCGCCTGCATAAATCCACGCCGCGCAGGCGTCTTCGAAATTCGGACGGCACTTCCAGACCGCCCGGGCGACGGGCAGCTTCGGCATGTCGTGTTCGGGGGCGACGACGTCCACCTCGTTGATAAGCAGGCGGAAACGGTTGCCGAAATCCATCAGCGCGGCGTTCAGTGCCGGGCCGGCCGGGGTGTTGAAAACGAGCCGCGCCGGATCGGCCTTGCCGCCGATGCCCAGCGGATGCACCTGCAGCGACGGCTTGCCATCCGCAATGCTCGGGCAAATCTCCAGCATGTGCGAGCCGAGCACGACCTGATTGCCCGGCTGCAAATGATACGTGTAATCTTCCATGAACGACGTGCCGCCTTCAAGACCCGCCGCCATGACTTTCATCGCGCGGACCAGCGCTGCGGTTTTCCAGTCGCCTTCACCGGCGAAACCAAAGCCATCGGCCATCAAACGCTGTGGCGCGAGGCCGGGCAACTGCACCAGGCCATGCAAATCTTCAAATGTGGTCGTGAAACCCTTGAATCCGCCGGCGGCGAGAAACGCACGCAGGCCGAGTTCGATGCGCGCGGCTTCGCGGATGGAATCGTGACGGGCGCCTCCCTTGCGAAGATCGGCGGCCACAGAATACGTGCCTTCGTATTGCTCAACGAGGTTGTCAATCTTCCTCGGGGTCACTTCATTGACAAGCTTGACGAGGTCGCCAACGCCGTAGGTGTTGACGGAGAAGCCGAACTTCATCTGCGCGGAGACCTTGTCGCCCTCGGTCACGGCCACTTCGCGCATGTTATCGCCGAAGCGGCAGAACCTGGCTGTCTGCCAGTCGGCCCATGCTGCCGCCGCCCGCGCCCACGCGCCGAGTTTTTCCTGCGTCGAGGCCGCCTGCCAGAAACCGACGACCACCTTGCGGTTCAAACGCATCCGGCTCCAGATGAAACCGTGCTCGCGATCGCCGTGCGCGGCCTGGTTCATGTTCATGAAATCCATGTCAATCGTGGCCCATGGGATGTCGCGGTTGTATTGCGTGTGCAGATGCGCAACGGGCTTGCGGAGCTGCTTCAGCCCGTTGATCCACATCTTCGACGGCGAAAACGTGTGGCACCAGGTGATGAAACCGATGCAATTCTTCGCGTTATTCGCCTCCTGGCAAAGCGCAGTAATGTCTTCCGGCGTGGTCATCACGGCTTTGAAAACGACTTTGACAGGAATTGCTGGTGCAAGGTTGAGCGCCCTGGCGATCTCCTGTGAATGTTTTGCGACGGCTTTGAGGGTTTCCGGTCCGTAAAGGTGCTGGCTACCGGTCACAAACCAAACTTCCATTTGTTTCAGATTAATCATAAATAAGATGTTTTATAACGGCATGCTTACCAAAAGCAGTTCAAGCAATGGTACCTGAGCGACAGCGGAAGACAAGCAACATTACAAATCCGTCCATTCCAAACCCAGTACTGACGGAATTGAAGCCCGGCCAGTAATTGATTATATGGTTTTCCAGCGCGGTGTTGTGCATCTTGCCGGTTTATCTCATTTTCATGCTATGAATAATGAGCTTCCATATCCGGAATGAACGCCTCTTGGACCGTTCTGGGCGCCGTACTGCCGGTCTTCGGCATCATGGTGGTGGGATTCTTCCTGCGCCGTTTCCAATGGCTGACGGCGGAAGCCGACCAAAGCCTGTTGCGGGTGTGCGTCAACCTGCTGTTACCCGCGCTCATCTTCGAATCAGTGTTGGGCAATCAGGCACTGAACCGGCCTGAAAACCTGCTCCTGCCGCCGCTCATTGGCGTGGCAATGGTACTGGTGGGAATCGGTCTGGCATGGCTGGCGGCCCGGGTTGCCGGCTTGGATAATGCCAACGAACGCCGCACATTCGCACTCACCACCGGTCTTCAAAATTATGCTTATATTCCACTGCCATTGTGCATTCTGCTGTACGACCCCGGCACCGTCGGAGTCCTGCTGGTACATAATGTCGGTGTGGAAATCACGTTGTGGACGGTGGGTGTGGCGGTGTTATCTGGCAGGCGTTTCAACGGCGGCTGGCGCCAAATCATCAGTCCGCCTCTGCTGGCGTTGATGCTGGCGTTGCTGTTGAACGGCCTGGGACATTTCATTTCGCTTCCGGGTCAGTCGGCTGTACCGGGCAAGGTGATCATGACAGGGGTTCATTGGCTGGGACAATGTGCAATACCCGTGGCGCTGCTCATGATTGGCGCGATCGTGGCCGACCACCTGCCGGAACTGCGTGGCGGCCCATTCGTCCGTGTGGTCACGGTGTCAGTGGTCTTGCGGTTGTTAGTGATGCCGTTTTTGTTCGTGCTGCTGGCGAAATACCTGCCCTGCCCGGTGGAATTGAAACGGGTAATCGTGATCGAAGGCGCGATGTCGTCCGCTGTGCTTCCAGTGGCGCTGGCGAAGCATTATGGCGGAGATTCACGGACGGCGTTACAGGTGGTGATGGGCACTTCATTGGCGGGACTGGTAACCATGCCATTATGGATCCAACTGGGCGGATGGTTTGTCGGATTGTAACCGGCGCAATTCAAAGCAAGGTCGCTGGGTTGTTCACGGTGATCTGCCGGCCACCATTCGAACCCGCATCCGCCGGCCGCTGCAACGTTTCTGTGGTTCTTCAGAACTTGCTGGGCGTTGACCGCATGGGTTACACGGCACGCGCCGGTGTGGCGAAATGGCAGACGCACAGGACTTAAAATCCGAAATTAACGAATCATAAAAATCCCGTAATCGTTGGCGAAAACCACTAAAATTTGGATCAACCATAATGGCATTAAGGAGTTGCAAAAGGTGAGTGAGACCGGATGATACGCGATGAGACCCTGCGAGAATTTCCGGAAAGTAGGACAAAGTACGACACAGCAAATCGGCCAAATTGGGAAATTCTCAAGCCGATCATGACCAGTATCCCTCCTCCAAAGATGATCTTCTTAGTCAACCGGCTCAATGTGACCGATCTTGCCTCGCACTTGCTGGCACTTATGCTGACAGTCTTGATTTAACGCCCGAGTTTCCATTCAGATTCCGCGCTTTTCTACAAAGGCGAGGATCCCAATTCAACCATCAAGACAACCAGAAAAACTGCGAATCATCCCTTATTGGACAATATATAGGGTGAACACCCCATTTCACTTGCCCTTGCAGCAGCGCATCATTGGGGCACATGAACCACCAAAGTGTAAATTCATACGGCGGAAAACTCCTGAAGAAATTCAAAGAACTCACCGACCCACAACTCGAGCTGGCGCTAAAAACCGTCACGATCTGCTACGAGAACTGGAAACGCAAAACCTATGCTGAACGAGCGTCAATTGTCGCAAAAACCGCCGCCATCATGCATTCGCGGGTGGACGAATTCGCACGCTTGGCGACGCTCGAGATGGGCAAGTTGATCAATGAAGCTCGCGGTGAGGTGAAGTTCAGCGCGGACATCCAGGAGTTCGTGAACAGGAAATTGGTGCGTGTCGCGTCAATGGACACCCCAGCCTAAACGACATTCTCGACCTCAATCCACAAACTACAACTATGACAACCAACAAAAAATCCACCCAACGCAGAAATGGCACCCCTGCCAAACGGTTCATGGTCACTCTTACCTGCGCCTGCCTTGCGCTTGGCTCGCTGTCTTCCGCCAAAGCCGCCGTTGAAACCTATAACATTGACCCGGTGCATACCTGGGTCGGATTCTCCGTCGCTCACTTCTTCACCAAAGTGCCCGGCTATTTCAGCAAGGTGAAAGGAACCATCGTCGTGGATCGCGACCACCTTGAAAAGAGCACGGTCGAAGCTGTCATCGAAGTGGCCAGCATCACCACGAACACCAAGATGCGCGACAACGACCTGCGCTCCACCAATTTCTTTGCCGCCGCCCAATTCCCGGCGATGACCTTCAAGAGCAGCGCTTGGAAAAGCACCGGCGACAACACCTACGCCGTTACTGGCGTTCTCACGATGAAAAATGTGGCGAAGGAAGTCGTGCTCAAGGTCACGTCGTTGGGTTTCGGTCCGGGCATGAAGGGGGCCGCAATTTCAGGTTGGGAAGCCAAGCTCACGCTGGATCGGCGCGATTTTGACATCACGGCGGATCAAGGTGCCATCGGCAACAGCGTGGATGTTCTCATCAATGTTGAAGCCGACTTGGGCAAACCAGCGCTGGCGACACCATAAGCGTTATTTCCGGCAAACAACCGGGTGGGCGGAGTGAGGTTCTCCACAGTGCATGGCACCCGGTAGGAGAATCATGCACGTTGCGACATGAAGATTAAACCTGCAATTCAAAAGGCCCGGACGGAAATGCACCGCAGCGGACGGGCGGGCTGGTTGCGCGCTGCCGTGCTCGGATCGGACGATGCCATCGTTTCGACCTCAAGCCTTATGATCGGTGTCGCGGCGGCCTCTGCATCGAAGGGAGCTATTCTGGTCGCCGGTGTGGCGGGTCTGGTGGCTGGCGCGATGTCAATGGCCGTGGGCGAATATGTTTCGGTCAGCTCGCAGCGCGATGCGGAGCAGGCGGACATTGGACTTGAAACGCAAGAGTTGGCCACGGAGCCGCAAGCCGAATTGCAAGAGCTTGCGTTGATTTATGTAAAACGCGGCTTGGATAAAGCACTCGCGATGAACGTCGCAGAACAACTCAGCGCGCATGACCGGCTGGGCGCACACATGCGCGATGAGCTTGGAATTGACCAGGCATCCCTCGCCCGTCCGCTGCAAGCGGCATGGATATCGGCGGCAAGCTTTGCGGCTTTCGCCGTGGTTCCGATTGTGGCTTTGCTCGTCGCGCCCGTGGCTCTGCGCATCCCCATGATCGCAGCGTTCTCGCTGGCGAGCCTCGCAGCGCTGGGTGCGTTTGGCGGCCACCTTGGCGGCGCACCGCCCGGCCGCGCCGCATTACGAGTGACCATCGGTGGTGCCCTGGCCATGACAGTGACCGCTTTGATCGGCAAAATGCTCGGCGTTTCTGTGGGCTGATGCGCAATCAGCGTGCCGTGACAGGCCAAACGCAACCGAATGAAAAGTTCGTTGTATTCAATCTGGATGGCACACTTGCCGAAAGCAAATCACCTCTCGACGCGGAGAAGTCAACTCTGCTCGGCGTGCTTCCCATATCAGCAAGGTGGATGAACTCTTGTGGAAACATTGGCCATGCATTCCAAATTTAATCCGAGAATCACTAAATTTTTTGCACTTCCAAAAAACGTCATGAAGCAAAAGTCATGCTGGGACTTGCAATGAGATTAATCGCATTTCTTTTGTTTGAAATCTCCATACCATTGCATAAAACATATGAAGCCAACCGGTAGCACCCTCGCCGACGCGCGCAACCAGGCCAAGCCAGTTCTCCCAGGCCAAGCCACCGACCGCGCCACCCTCGCGGCCATTGCGCATCAGGCCATGATTGGGCGCGGCTTGGAACCGGACTTTCCATTGGCGGCGAAAAAAGAATTGGCCGCCATTGTTGGGCCAGCCAAGGCGACGGAAAATATCCGCGACCTGCGTGACCGGCTTTGGGCATCCATTGACAACGACAATTCCCGCGACCTGGACCAACTCACCGTTGCCGAACCGCTCACGGACAGGCAGGTCAGAATTCTCGTGGCGGTCGCAGACGTGGACGCCCTGGTGCATAAAGGCTCGGCGCTCGACAGCCACGCGGCACACAACACGACTTCCGTTTATACGCCTGCGGCAATTTTCCCCATGCTGCCGGAGGCGCTGTCCACCAACCTGACTTCGTTGAACGAGGATCAGGACCGCATCGCCATCGTGGCGGACATGGTCTTCAAGGAAGATGGTTTGCTCGTCACGTCGGAACTTTATCGGGCACAGGTTCACAATCGCGCAAAGCTGGCCTACAATAGCGTCGCCGCATGGCTGACCGGCACCGGCCCGGCTCCAAAACGAATCGCGGAGGTTCCTGGACTCGACGAAAATCTTCGACTTCAAGACCGCATCGCGCAACGCCTCACGGGACTGCGCCACCACCACGGAGCGCTTGGCCTGGTCACGCTGGAAGCACAGGCGATTTTTGCCGGTGATGCTCTTGCTTCGCTGGAACTGGATCAAACCAACCGGGCGACGCAGTTGATCGAGGAATTCATGGTGGCCGCCAATGCCGTGACCGCGATTTATCTGGCTGGTAAAAAATTTCCATCCCTTCGCCGTGTCCTGCGTGATCCCGAACGCTGGGCTCGGATTGTCGAGCTCGCGGCTGAACTCAAAGAGCAACTTCCTGCCGCACCGGATGCGGTCGCGCTTGAAGGATTTCTGACGCGCCGTCGGACGGCCGCACCCGAGAAGTTTGCCGACCTTTCTCTTTCCGTCATCAAACTCATTGGCCGCGGCGAATACGCGCTCGATCTTCCCGGTGGCGAAGCGCCCGGACATTTTGCACTGGCGGTGAAGGATTACACGCATTCCACCGCACCGAACCGGCGTTTTCCCGATCTCATCACACAACGGCTCTTGAAAGCCGCGTTGGCGGGCGCACCACTGCCCTATGCCATCCCGGAACTGACGGAACTCGCAAAACACTGCACCGATCAGGAAGATGCCGCCACCAAGGTTGAGCGCCAGGTCAACAAGTCCGCCGCTGCGCTACTGCTGTCAGGAAAGATCGGACAACAATTTGACGCCATCATCACCGGTGTGGCAGATAAAGGCACCTGGGTCCGGCTCCCCCAGCCACCGACCGAAGGCCGACTCATGCAAGGCACTCAAGGTCTAAAAGTGGGCGACCACATTCGCGTCAAACTCATCCACACCGATGTCCAACGCGGTTTTATAGATTTTGCCCGCTCTTGATTGCCAACGTCAACGAACCCAGGTTTGTTTGGAATTAATCCGTAGCGACGTCTTTGATCATCTCTCGCCGTCGTGGCAGCCGGCGTAAGGAGGCTCAAAAGCATTTCTGATTTGTCGTGTTCACGATTTTTTGGTGGGGTGAACACCCCATAGCTGGCAGATGATTTTTCGGCAATGTTCAGGACATGCAACCAAGCCAGTTTTCCTCGAATGTAAGGCTGGATCACAGCATCCAGGCAATCAAAGCAGCGGCAAGAAAGGATTTGTGAAGATCCCCGCCAGCGAGAGCCGCGAGAGCCGTCTGGCTTCCCGCCCCAAGGGAGTTCCCACCGCAGCCAACTTTTCGCTGGCTCAGGTCGAATTGAAGCCGCTGCAAGCCGAACAGGTGCTCGTTCACGATCAACATGCTCCACTGGCTGCATGAATTACTGCCCCGCATCCCGCATTACGGATATGTGCTCGTCTTCATCGTCGCGTTTTTGAATAATCTTGGAGTTCCTCTGCCCGGGGAAACAATTCTGTTGGGGGCGGGATTCGTTTCGGGGAAAACGGCGGATTCGCTCTGGGAACCCATGGTGGCTGGAACGGCGGCCTGTTTTCTGGGCGGCATCTGCGCTTTCTGGTTTGGGCGGCGATTAGGCCATGGCGGCCTGGAAAAAATCCGCTGGCTCCATCTCACACCCCAACGATTGAAGTGGCCTGAACAATTTTTCAAACGTCATGGCGCCAAGACGGTTTTTATCGCGCGGTTCATCTTTTTGTTTCCGCCGGTCGTGGTCAATCTGCTGGCCGGCATGGCGAAAATGCCCTGGCGCACTTTTCTGTTTTACAATATTACAGGGTCAGCGGCCTATTCCACCGCTTACATCCTGATCGGATATTTTTTCGGCAAGCAGTGGAAGCTGCTCAAAAACTGGCTGGGGCCGGTGCCGCTCTGCCTGATTCTCACCGGAATAATCCTTGTCATTCTGGGCGTGATTTTCCGACATTCCATATCCGGTTTTTGGGCGCGGCGATTTTCCAAAACAAACCGGCAGCAAGAATAGTAGGAGACGACGTGAGGAGTCTCTAACTTGTCCCTCAAAAACCGAAGAAATTTGAGACTCGTCACCTCGTCTCCTCCAAACGAAAGATTTTAAACGATGCCGCTCCTACGGAGCTTGAAATCGTTTTGGCACACGTTCTACAAATATGGCGCGCCTACGGCGCTGGTGTTACAAACAAATGCGGAACGCGCCGGATCCGTCCGAGGCAGTGTTGACGAACCAAGCACGAAATCTGAAACTTAATAGCTCATGAAAAAGACCGCCTTTCCCCTGTCCGAAGTCTATCGGCTGCTCGAACCCGGACCGGTCGTGCTGTTAACCACGATTCGTGCCGGACGGGCGAATGTCATGCCCATGTCGTGGCATCTGATGATGGAGTTTACGCCGCCACTCGTGGGTTGCGTCGTCAGCAACCGGAACTACTCGTTTGCCAGTCTCAAGACCAGCCGGGAATGCGTCATCAACATCCCCACGGTGGAGCTGGCGAAAACGGTGGTGGCTTGCGGTAATGCTTCGGGCCGACTCAAGGACAAATTCAAGACTTTTGGCCTCACACCAGTGGCTGCCGCGAGCGTCAAAGCTCCGCTCATCGCCGAATGTTATGCCAGTCTGGAGTGCAAGGTCAGGGATACGAAGCTCGTCGCCCAATACAATTTCTTTGTCCTGGAAGTCGTCCAAGCGTGGATTGACGCGTCACGGAAACGGCCCCGGACGATTCATCATCAGGGCGAAGGCGAATTCATGGTGGCGGGCCGGATTCTTCATTTGCCTTCGCCAAAAACTTCGCTCGGCAGATAATTAAAGTTGCCGACATTGACACAATTAGAGAAGAGGCCGTCAGCGCGATGCGATGACGGATTTTCGATGACGTGGATATTCTGTGGGGTGTTCACCCCATTGTTTGCGCCGCTCAAAAGCGACACTTTTGAATTATGGGCGAAGTTGTTCTCGAAATTAAAAATCTAACCCGCCGCTTCGGCACCTTCGCGGCGGTAGATGCGCTGACACTTTCGGTCAACGCCGGCGAAGTCTTCGGCCTGCTCGGCTCCAATGGAGCAGGCAAGACCACCACCATCAAGATGCTCACCACGCTGCTGCCGCCTACTTCGGGCGAGGCGCGCGTGGCTGGGTTTTCCATTAACACCCAGTCGGTCGGCGTGCGCCGCGCCATCGGCTATGTACCGCAGGCGGTGTCCGTGGATGGTTCGCTCACCGGTTACGAAAACCTGCTCATCTTCGCCAAACTTTACGATCTGCCACGTCGCGAGCGACAGGCGCGCATTGCGGAGGCTTTGGAATTTATGAACCTGACAGCGGACGGCAGACGCATGGTGGGGCAATACTCTGGCGGCATGGTCCGGCGACTGGAAATTGCCCAAGCCACACTGCATCGCCCGCGGGTTCTCTTTCTCGATGAGCCGACCGTTGGGCTGGACCCGATTGCCCGCGATGCGGTTTGGAAGCATCTCGTGGATCTGCGGACCAGCTACGGCACGACTCTGTTCTTCACCACCCATTATCTGGAGGAGGCGGAGAGCCACTGTGATCGCATCGCGATCATGCACTTGGGCAAGGTGGCGGCGCTGGGTACCTGCAAGGAACTTGAAACCTCAATGGGTCCGGGTCACACACTGAATGATGTCTTTGTCCATTATGCCGGCAGCGCGCTTGATTCCGGCAACAACTTCCGCGCCGTCTCCGCCGAACGCGCCACGGCCGAGCGGTTGGGCTAATTTATGACCGCAACATTCATCCACCCTTTGACCGGCTTCATTGAGAAGACGTTCGTTATCACCGAATTTGAATTGCGCAAGTTGCGCCACGATTTCACGGAACTCGTCACCCGCGCCCTCCAACCCGCCCTCTGGCTGCTCATCTTCGGTCAGGTATTTTCCCGCAGCGGGATGATGCACACGGGGAACATTCCTTATCTGGACTTCATTGCTCCCGGCATCCTGGCGCAAAGCGTTCTTTTCGTGGCCATTTTTTACGGCATCAACGTCATCTGGGAGCGCGACCTCGGCATTGTGCAAAAATTCCTCGCCAGCCCGACACCGCGCGCGGCGCTCGTGCTCGGCAAGGGCTTCTCCGCCGGTTTCCGCACGCTCTCGCAGGCGGCCATCGTTTACGCCCTCTCGCTGCTGCTTGGAGTAAAGCTGAATTGGAGCCCGCTCGCGCTGTTGAACGTGCTGATCATCGTGGTTCTGGCCGCGACGCTGTTCTCGACGTTTTCGCTCATCATCGCGTGCATCGTGAAGACGCGCGAACGTTTCATGGGCGTCGGCCAGGTGCTGACCATGCCGCTGTTCTTTGCCAGCAACGCAATTTATCCCACCGACATCATGCCCGGCTGGTTAAAGATGATTTCGCATCTGAACCCATTGACTTATGTGGTGGATGCGCTGCGCACTTGCATGTTGGCCGGCAGCACAAGCACCTTTGGTCTAAGCCTTGATTACCCGGTCATTATCCTGACAACGACAATTCTGGTTCTCATCGGAGCGCGATTGTATCCCCGGCTCGCAACGTAAGCCATGCACTCTGTCCTGACCATCAACGGCGGCTCATCGAGCATCAAATTTGCGTTGTATGCGGCGGTGGAACCTTTGAAGCGCGGGCTGTATGGAACGGTTGACCGCATCGGCTTGAGCGGAACAAACCTTGCATTTCACGACGCTGATGGCAAACCGCAGGCCAGTCGCAAACTTGTCGCCGCCGACCACAAATCAGCCGCGAACTCGCTGCTGGACTGGCTGGAAACCCGGCCGGATTTCGCATCGGTCAAAGCCGTCGGCCATCGCGTGGTTCATGGCATGAAGCATACCCAGCCGGAAATTGTCACCCCGGAATTATTGGCCGAACTGCATCGCCTCAGTCCTTACGACCCGGATCATCTGCCACGCGAGATTGAACTGATCGAGGCGTTCCGCCAACGCCATCCCAAACTGCCGCAATGGGCGTGCTTCGACACGGCATTTCACCAGTCCATGCCGCGCGTGGCCAAGCTGCTGCCGATTCCGCGACGCTTCGACGCCAAGGGAATTCAACGCTACGGTTTTCACGGTTTGTCCTATGCCTATTTGATGGAGGAGCTCGCGCGACTCGGCGATCCGGCGGCAAAGACAGGCCGCGTAATCCTCGCCCATCTCGGCAATGGAGCAAGCATGGCGGCGGTGCGCGACGGTAAAAGCATTGATACCAGCATGGGTTTCACGCCGACGGCGGGCTTGGTGATGAGCACACGTTCCGGCGATTTGGATCCCGGCCTCGCGCCATATCTCGCGCGCACCGAGCAGATGACCACGCAACAGTTTTACGACATGGTGAATCACAAGTCTGGATTGCTCGGAATATCCGAAACCAGCTCTGACATGCGCGACTTGTGTGCCATTGAAACCACCGATGTCCGGGCAGCGGAGGCAGTGGCACTGTTTTGTTATCAGGCGAAAAAGTGGATCGGCTCGTTTGCCGCCGCGCTGGGTGGCTTGGACACGCTCGTTTTCACCGGCGGCATCGGCGAAAATGCGTCGCTCGTCCGCGCCCGGATCTGCGAGGGTTTGAATTTCTTCGGCATTGAATTGAATGAATCCCGCAATGCGAAGAATGCGGCGGTTATTTCCACGGACACCAGCCGCGTCACCGTTCGCGTCCTCCGCACGGATGAGGAACTCATGATCGCCCGCTCGGTCTTCCGCCTGCTCGGTTCCGGCGCGTTGAACCAAACGATTTGAATTATGAATACCAATACTCTCACCCCCGAATTGCTCCAAAAGATTGATGCGTATTGGCGCGCGGCGAATTACCTCTCGGTCGGCCAGATTTATCTCTTCGACAATCCGC
>Ga0265338_10005561_pt1 | contig 16395 bp, 9 predicted proteins | sample 42126metaG_FD_193579 | JGI IMG/M metagenome (GOLD analysis project Ga0265338, IMG submission 193579) | Rhizosphere microbial communities from Carex aquatilis grown in University of Washington, Seatle, WA, United States - 4-21-26 metaG | ecosystem: Host-associated > Plants > Roots > Rhizosphere >... | reverse complement strand
TCCCTCGACGATCGCTGTTTTGCCAACGCCAGGCTCGCCAATCAGCACAGGATTATTCTTGGTGCGCCGCGAGAGTACCTGGATGACGCGGCGAATCTCTTCGTCGCGGCCAATCACTGGATCGAGCTTGCCGCGGCGGGCCAGCTCGTTCAGATCCTTCGCGTATTTTTCAAGCGCCTGGAACTTGCCCTCGGGATTCTGGTCGGTGACGCGCTGCGAGCCACGCACCGCGGTCAGCGCCTTCAGAATGGCCTCTTTCGTGGCGCCAAGCTCAACCAGCGCATCGCGGGCAGGTTCGCCCTTCTGGTGCGCGACGCCCAGCAGCAGGTGCTCGGTCGAGACGTACTCGTCTTTAAAGTTCGACGCCTCTTTAAACGCCTGGTCGAGGACGCGGTTCAGCGCCTGGCCCAGGCCGGGCTGGTTGGCTTCGCCCGCAACGCGAGGCAGTTTTTCCTCAATTGAGTGCAGGCTCGCCTCAAGCCGCTCGATAGGCACGCCAATCTTTTCGAGCACAGCGGGGATTACGCCCTCGCGGTCCTCCACGAGAGCCAGCAGCAGATGCACGGGCACGATCTCGGGGTTGCCGAGCTCGGTGGCGTGGTTGCGCGCTGCCTCAATTGCCTGCTGCGACTTGACGGTAAATTTCTCCCAACGAATAGCCATTTCTCTTAGCTCCTAGCTGCCAGCTTCTAGCTCCTAGCTTGATCCTGCCGTGAGCCAGCGTCCAGTAGCTCTATCAAAATCTATGATTCAAAATTCTGCGATGCGGATAAAACAAATGCGCCGGGCGGAGAACTGCCCCCCGGCGCGTCTTAAAAATGCTGTCCGCGCGAGCACGATTAGCTGGAAGCTAGAGGCTAGCAGCTAGAAGCTCGTTGCCGCCGTTAGGCAGCAATGTTCACTTTGATCTGCTTGGGCTGGGCTTCAGCTTTCTTTTTGAGCTCGAGCTTCAGCACGCCGGCAGTGTAGCTGGCCGCCACATTCTCAGTGTCAACCGTGTTCGGCAGAGTGAAGGCGCGGTAAAAGCTGCCATAGCGCCGCTCGATGCGGTGGAAGTTCTCTTCCTTCTCTTCCTTCTCGAACTTGCGCTCGCCCTTCACGGTCAGGGTGTGGTTTTCAATGCGAATGTCCAGGTCCTTCTCATCAACGCCCGGCACTTCGAGCTTGAGCACGACCTTCGCGTTGTCCTCATATACGTCGACTGCAGGAACGAAACTGGCCGTGGTCAGCGGGCTGTCGCCGTCGTTCATTTCGCGGAAAAGCGAGTTGACGCGATTCTGCAGGGTAGCAACTTCACGAAACGGGTCCCAACGAGTGATGGTCATAAGCGATTTTCTCCAGGTGAATCCAAAGATTTTGTAGATGGGGCGAGAGGGTTGACTCCCAGCCACTCAATCTATCTGATAAAAACTATAGCACAAATGATTCATAAAATATGAGCGTAATACGCTAATATTATTCACGTAGTTACTTAAGCATATATTATTGTTGTACTTGTGGTGAGAGAGATACTTGTATGAGGGGCTTGACAGGGCCTTGGAGGACGAGCTTCGAGCCACCTTGAGGGCAGGATTGGCTTGATTATCAGGCTCAGAGCTCCGCAGTCAACCGGATGAGCCCGAGAACCGTAATGTCGTCTTCCTGGCCAAAGACCTGGGCGGCGCGGGCGATTTCTTCGGCTGTCTGCGTTGAGATTACCGCAGTCCGCTCGAAGCCAAACAGTTCGCCGGACGTGTTCCGGGCTTCCACCACGCCGTCGGAAAGCAGCGTGAGCTTGTCGCCCTGGCTCATTTGAAAATGCGTCTCGGGGTACACAACGTCGGGAACAAGGCCGAGCGGAAAGCCGGACTCCAGTTCGATCTCCCGCCCATTGCAATAGGGCGAAAGATGGCCTGCGTTAGCGACAGTGATGGAGCCGTCAGGTGCGACCTTTAACGCGCAGCAGGTCACAAAGCCTCCCTGCAGATTGCCGCTGAGGCCGCGATTGAGCGCCTGCAGCAGGAGCGCCGGCGCTATCTCATGCATTGTACGAAGAGCACCAATGATCGCGGCGACATTTAGAGCCGCGGGCAGCCCTTTTCCGCTCACATCGCCAACCACAATCAGCAGGCTGTGGTCCCCGCAGGCGCGTACGTTGTAAAAATCGCCGCCCACCTGTGCCGCGGGCAGGTACGCGCTTTCAACCAGAAAGCCGGGAGTATTGGTGGCAGGTCGCACAAGCTGTCGCTGCACCTCGCGCGCAGCGTCCAACTCGGCCTCGGCATGGGCCTGTTCGCGGCTCACTCGCGTAAAGCGAAAGAACATGACCACGGCAATGGCCACGAGAAAGAGTAGATTGGCGAGGTCGATGGACTGCAGCTGGAGGAGGCCGACCGGTATGAGGGAATCGAGAAAGTCGAAGCGAATCCAGCCGAGCAGGATGGAAGCAAACCCAAGGTCAAAGAGCGCGTTCATGGTGAGCGGAAGCAGGCTGGGAAAAATCAGCCATCCGGCTTCGCGATTTCCGCGACGGTACCACACCAGCAACAGCGTGGTGAGAATAAACGCTGCAGGAATAGTGATTGCGGCTTCAATCAACGCGTAGGTGTCCGACGGAAAGCGGCCGTTCCAGCACAGGAGGGCGATGATCCACGGCAGCAGTAGCGCGACCTGGTAGATGCGCAAGGCGCGCCCAGGTTGCTTGCCAACGAAGCTGAAGGTGAATTCGATCTGGAGAATCGTGTAGACGTAAACCAGCAGATCTGAGCCGAGAAAGTTGAGCGAAGTGGGAGCAACGCCGGACTGCTGCAGGTTCCAAAGGCCGTTTGCCAGTCCGAGTACGAAGAGATATATGCCCAGGAAGAGATAGTCGCGGTGTGCGCGCTGGCCGACATAGAGAAAGAGAACGCCAAGGCCCGCAATACATAGCATGAGATTGATTGCTATGGAAGGCCAGACTCCGTCAAGGCGGTTGGCCTGGAGCGCGGCGCGCTCATATTCAATTGCGTATTCAGATCCAATGGTTGCGGAGAGAAATAGCGGCAACTTGTAATCGACATAGTTAGCGGGAGCGTGCGTGCGCAGCGCGATGGTGAAGTCGCCGTTATCGTCATGCAATTGAAAGGCGCGCTCGGTGGGGCGGTAGACGTTGAAGGCGGAATGCAGGCTCGCACTCCGCAGCCGAGCGCCGTTCACATACACTTCGTAGGTTCCGTCGCCGCCCTCGATGAGCAACCAAGCATCGGCATGCGCAGGCCCCAGATTCATATGCTTGCGAAACCAGTGCCAGCCGGACTGGGCCGAGCCCATGCTGTCGAGATCGACACTCTGCCACGAGCTCGCATCAAAGTCCGACTTGGCCCACGCCATGTTGTCGCCGTCGTGGGCGACCCAGTTATCACTGATTTGAATAAATCCTGACCGCCATCGTGTGAGCGGCGCAGACTGCGCAGACATGGCTGGCGAGGCCTGCGCAAACGCATGCGCGAATGTTGTAACCAAGGCCGCGATGAGGAGCAGCGCTCTACGCATGCGCAACCTCAACGGGCGTGAATGCGAGGGTCAAGACAGTAATGTCGTCTTCCTGGCCAAATTGCTGAGCCGCGTCGGCCAGCGCTGCGCCGCCGGCGCCGGAGCTCAGCAGCGCCGCGATCTTGTCGAAGCCGAAGAGCTGGCCATGTGAGTTTTGCGCCTCCACTACGCCGTCGGTCATCAGCATAAGCGAGTCGCCCGCATCGAGACTAAAGCGTGTGGCCGTGTATAGCATGCCGGGGACTGCGCCGAGAGGCAGCGCGCCATCAATTGCCATCTCGTTGCCGTTCAGGTAAGGCGGCAAGTGGCCGGCGTTCACCAGGGTTGCGCTCCCATTCTCATCGATGCGGAGTGCGAGACAGGTGACGAGGCCGCGGCCGTATAGCCGATCGTTGAGCAGGGCAAGAATGCGCGCGGGGTCTGAAGTGAATGTGGCGGCGGTGCGTACTGAGCCGACGATGAGAGTGGCAAGCATGCCGGCTTCAATGCCCTTGCCGGCCACGTCGCCGATGACGATAAGCAAGCTGCCCTCGGCCTGGGGAAGCACCTGGAAAAAGTCGCCGCCGACCTCGCGGGCAGGCCGATACTCGCTCTCGATGGAGAAGCCCGGCGTCGCAGGCAGGTGAGCGGGAATAAGGTACTGCTGCACATCGCGCGCAGCGTGAATTTCTCCGGCGAAGAGGGCACGCTCTTCAGTCACCTGACGCTGGTCGCGAAACAGAATTGCGAATAGAGCAGTAAGTACGAATACGGTGCTGAATGCGCGCGCCGCCAGCAACGTTAGACCCCACCGTGCAAAGAGGTCGGGCACTCCGGGGACAGAAAAGCTTGTGACTTCCAAGGCAAACCAGACGGTGTCGACAGCGCCCCAAACCATGCACAGCATCGCTAGCGGGCGCACCCTGCGTGGTATGGCCGCATAGGGCCAAAAGATGATGAACGGAATAAGTGAAACAGCGATATGGAGAAAAAGCGCGAATGGCCGAATGAATGTCTGGTTCAGTGCGCTGATCCATGCAGGCAGGTTGGCGGCAAAAAGCGCATCGACCGCGGTGGGCAAGTACGCTACCGAGATGAGTGCGACCACGATGATCATGGCAACGGGCATGCGCCGGCGCGCGACTGCATAGAAAAAAGCTGTCTCGGTGACCGTCAGACCAACGTTGCAAAACAATATGATCGTGAGGAGGGTCGATACAGAGTAGTTGAGCAACGAAGCCGCCGCGAACTCGTTGATGCGAAGCCCTGCCAGGCAAAGACACCCGACGCTCAGAAGCAACAGTTCTGAGCGGCTGCGGTCAAAAAGAAACAGACCGAGCAGAACGACGGCGAGGACACCAATAATAGCGAATCCGATGGCGGTCCGTACGAAGGGCGCAGCACGAGCGAGGACCGTGCGTGCGCGCAGCGCATCCAGCAATTGCGAGTCGCCGGCGCGGAGCTCAAGGGGCGAGCTGATGAGGCTGCGGATCGGCCCGCTATTGGTGATCGCCACGCGGTTTGTGATGCGCAGGGCAAGCGTCACGTGGCCCGAAGAGATGTGTTGGTCTGGAATCGAATAGGTGTGGACTGCGTTGAGAGTGGTGTTGCCGTTGGCGAGACTACCTTCGTCTCCCATCAGCATTCCATTCACGTAGAACTGATATGCGGAATAGAGGGTAACCTGGAGCGCTGGCTGCGCGGTGGTCGTGAGCGAGCTAAGGTCAGCATGGCAGCGAACCCATAGGTGTGGCTCCGCGGTATTGGCGTGCCATGTGGGATAAGGCTGCCAACTTGATTCGTCGAGCGATTCCACGGCCCATGCGGGATTGTCGCCGGCGTGCCACACGCATTGCTGCGGCGCGATCGTCACGACAGTTTGTGCAGCCAGCGGCGCCGCACAGACGAGCGAAATCAGAATCAGCTTACGCATGAACGGCTCCAACGGGCGCAAGTGTGAGCGTGAGAACGGTAATGTCGTCTTCCTGCCCGAAGGCCTGCGCGGCATGTGCAATTTTCTCCGCAGATTGCGTAGAGAGAGCGGCCGTGCGCTCGAACCCGAAGAGTTCTCCCTCGGGGTTGCGGGCTTCGATCACGCCATCGGAGACAAACAGCAGAGATTCACCCTCGCTAAGCTGAAAACGTTGTGCCGGAAAGGAGACCGCCAGGAGCGCGCCGAGCGGGAATGCGCCTTCCAGCGCCAGCTCCCGGCCATTGATATAGGGCGGCAGATGCCCCGCGTTCGCCAGCTCGATGCTTCCATCAACATCAATGCGCATGGCCAGGCATGTCACCAATCCGCGGCCCTGCAGCCGTTCGTTCAGCAACGCCAGAATGCTCCCCGGATCGGATGTGAACTTGAACGCGGTGCGAATCGCGCCAACGATGAGTGCCGCAAGCATGCCGGCCTGCAATCCTTTTCCCGCCACGTCTCCCACCACAATCAACGTGCTTCCGTCGCGCGGGTCGGGAAGAACCTGGAAGAAATCTCCGCCCACTTCGCGCGATGGATGGTAAACGCTCCGGATAGTCAACCCGGGCGTAGGCGGCAGTTTTTCCGGAATCAAATACTGTTGAATCTCGCGCGCCGCTTCCATTTCGCCGGCCAGAACTGCGCGTTCCTGTGCGATGCGGCGCTGTTCGCGGAACAGGATGGTGAGAAGCGCGAGGATGGAGCAGAGCGTGGTGGCGGCACGCAGAAAGAGGATGTGATTCTGCAGCACCACAATGCGCGTGTTGCTTATAAAACCGAAGATGTTGAGTTCGTAGACCATGAACCGCAGACAATCTGCGGCGCCCCAGGCCACGCAGAAAAGCGCGATTGCGCGCCGGTCGCGAGCAACCCGATTCAGGGGCCAGAAGGCAACCAGTGGAGCGGTGGTGCACAGCACGGCCGCAAAAAAGACATACGGCGAAACGATTGCTTCAACCGCCTGCCATGCCAGGTTCCCATTGGCAGAGAGAAAGGCTCCGGCCAGGCCGCTGAAAAACCACCACAGTGTGAACGGAATTATGACTCGGTAAAACCAGGGAACACGCTTGCCGGCAATGCGAAAAATGAACCAGACCCAGAAAACCTCGAGCCACTGTCCGAAGCTGTAGGTAAATGAATAGAGCCCGAATGTGATTGGCGCCAGCGCGTTCACGCATAATTCTGAGAGGCGCAGATCGCACAACAGCCAACACATAACGGCCAGCAGCAACAACTCCAGCCGATTGCGATCGGTGACGTAGAGGCCGAACAGCATGAAACCGACGACTCCAATGAGAGCGAAACTGAGCGCGATCGGAAGAAAATCGAGAGCGCCGGCGAGTGCCGACGCGGCTCGGTGATCCTGGAGCGCTGCTTCGTCGCCGAGCAGAATCTCAGCCGGAGCGATCTGAACGATATCGCGAAGTGCAATGCGCAACGCCACCGTGGATTGGGATGTGAGAGCCGAGGGTGCGAGCTGGACGGTGTAAAAATCTGCCAGGCTGAACTGGCCGCTGGAGAGATTACCGCTAGCCCCGACGAGCCCGCCGTTGACGAATACCTGCGACGCAGCGTGCAGATGCACCTGGAGCGCGGGGTGGCTGAGGGAGCGCAGAGCCGCAAGATTGGTATGGCATCGCACCCAGATGCGCGGTGCGTTCGCGTCGAACCTCCAAGCGGAGTAAGGCTGCCACCCTGATTCATCGAGTGTGGTCGCGGCCCATGCAGAGTTATCGCCGACGTGCCACACGCACTGCTGCGGCTCAATGGTCACCACGGATTGCGCAGCCACGGTCGCGGCCGCAAGCGGCGCCGCACAAGCAAACAAAATCAGAATCAGCTTACGCATGAACAACTCCAACCGGCGCAAGTGTGAGCGTTAGAACGGTAATGTCGTCTTCTTGTCCGAATGCCTGCGCAGCCTGAGCGATTTGGTCGGCGGATTGCACGCTCGCTGCGCGCGTCCTCTCGAATCCGAACAACTCGCCGGATTGGTCGCGCGCTTCAACCACGCCGTCTGTCATCAAAGTGAGCGAATGCCCCGGCGCAAGGTGAAGCGTGGTGGTCGAGTAATGCGTATCTTGGTCGATCCCTAGCGGCAGGCCCGGCTCGATCAGAACCTCTTCGCCATTGCAATATGGCGCCAGGTGGCCGGCGTTGGCCAGAATCACGCTTCCGTCTGAAGCCAGGTCGGCACAAAGGAAGGTGGTGAATCCGCCTACCCGGCTATCGCTAAGCACCAGGTTCAGATGCTCCAGCAGCCTTGCAGGTGAATCGGCCCCGCGACCTTTAGCGGCGCCAATCAGCAGAGCCGCAGTCATTGCCGCTGCAGTGCCCTTGCCGCTCACATCGCCAATCATCACCCGCTGGCGGCCGCCGGGCAGCACATCGCAATGGTAAAAGTCGCCCCCCACTTCGCGTGCGGGGAGAAACGCGGCATCCACGCTCCAGCCCACTGCTGACTCAATCGTCGACGGAACAAGAAGCTGCTGAATCCGTCGCGCTGCATCCATCTCGCCCTGCAAAGATGCGCGATCACGGTTAGTGGATCGCAAACGCTGCACCAGCAGCAAGGTCATTGCGACCACAACGAAGGCGATGGCGACTGATCGATACGGCTGAATCTTGAGGAACATCGTTGTGATGTCGACATTCAGGAATGGAAACTGCACGAAGAAATACGCGAAATCCATCGCCATCCACACGTGGCAAACTACGGCAAGCGGAATCTGCCAGCCCCGCAAGGCGCGCAGCGGCCAGAAGGCTACGGTGACGCAAGCAACCGATGCAGCGGCTGCGATGATCTGAATCGTGTTCATCCAGAAGCTGACTTCAGTGCCCCAACGCAGAACCATGCTCAGGCGCAATGGCAGAAAAACGGCCACAGTGAGCGCAACAAAGTAGTAACAGTCGATGACCAGGGTGATCTTGAAAAATATCGGAATGCGCCGCTTGTTCAGCGCGAAGAAGAACAGAATGATGAATAACTGTACGTTTTGACCGACAGCGTAAAGAAAGAACTCGAGGAAAGAAGAGTAGTGCACCGAAGCAGCAAGGACGAACTCGTTAATGCGTAGATCAGCGAGCGAAAGCCACGCAAGGCTGATCCACAGCAGGAAGAGCTGCGAGCGGTCGAACCAGTAGAGCGCAAGGAAGAACAAGCCCGCCGATGCGATGAGCGCGTAGCAGGCCCATGTGACCCATTGCCCCTGCGTACGTTCGTACACGATGCGGTAGTAGGCATCGCGTTGGAACTCCGCATCGCCCAACATCAGCGTTGGCAGATTCTGCACGCCATTGACCTCGGGCGTGAATGTCATGCGCACGGCAATCAGGACTGGATGGTTTCGTTCAGCGAACTCCGGCGCAGAATAGTCGATTGCCAAACCTACATTGTGCTCGCCGGTAGCCAGGTCACCCGACGCGCCGATCATTCGCCCGTTCGCAAATACCTGCCATGCGAGATCGCCGGAGACTTGCAGTTCGGAATCCACCGCCGCCGCCAGCCGGCCGGGTTCAAAACTGCAGCGCAACCAGAAGAACGGCGTTGGAGTTGCAACTCCGGTCCACCCGGAAACCGGCTTCCAATCGGATTCGTCAAGCGACGGTGCAGCCCAGCGCTGATCGTCGCCTTCCTTCCACACGCAATGCTTCGGTGCGATGCTGAGTGCAGTTTGCGCGGCGAGCGGCAAGGGTAAGAACAGCAAAAGAAAAAGTGCCTTACGCATGCATCGCCTCCGCACCAGCAAGAGACAGCGTCAGCACCGTAATGTCATCCTCTTGCCCAAACTCCTCTGCGGCGTGAGCAATCTGGTCGGCGGATTCGGTTGAGATTGCCGCCGCTCGTTTAAATCCAAACAACTCGCCACCGTGATTGCGTGCCTCTACCACGCCGTCGGTGAGTAACGTCAGCCGGGCTGACTTAGCAAGCGTGAAGGTCGATTCCATGTACTCGGTATCGGCCGCCAGGCCCAGGGGCAGTCCGTTTTCAAGCTTGAGTTCCAGGCCGTTCAGATACGGCGCAAGATGCCCGGCGTTCGCAGCCGTCAACGTACCGTCTAGGTCAACGCGCATCACCAGGCATGTTGTAAACCCGCCTGACGAGCGGGCCAGCATGCGCACATTCATAGCCGCCAGAATTTCGCCGGGGCTTTGCGTGTAGTGAGCAAGCGTGCGCACGGTTCCCACCAGCAAAGAAACCGTCATCGCCGCCGGCATGCCTTTGCCGCTTACGTCGCCAATCACGATCAATGCGCCACCGGCTTTTACCGGCGCGATTTGAAAGAAGTCGCCGCCCACCTGGCTCGCCGGGTGGTAAACGGTCTCAAGCGCGAAGCCCGGAATTCTCGGCACCTCATTTGGGATGAGCACCTTTTGCACGGCCCGCGCAGCCTCAAGCTCCGACTCCATGCGTTCTTCATCCCCGCGGCTGCGAACGTAGCTGCGCAGCAGAATCACAAGCACAGCGTACATTTCAACCAGGCCGACTACGTCAAAGGCACTCATCTTGAAAGGCCAATGAATAGCCGAATTCAGAAGGCGCACTATCCAATGTGCCCAGTGAGTTGAAGAAAACGCGGGTACGGCGCAAATGTTCGTGAGCAAATGAATAGCGAGCATCACGCTGTTGGGAATGAGGAGCAGCGCTGCATCGATCTTGTTCCCGAATCCACCCCGCCATAGAAGGATCACGATGAAGCCCTGCGTCAGCGTCCCACTGAATCCCGCCAGCAGTTGGATCGACGACGCCGCCGGCGTCCAAACCAAGATGAAATTCAAAACAAGGCTGAAGGCGATAGAGGCGACCGTGCTCCAATTCAGCCATTCTCTGCGCGCCCGAAGAAACGAAACATAGAACTCGAACTGAAAGTAGGTAGCCAGGGTCATTACGACATAGAACAACACTTCGGTGCTGAAATAAGGCGTAGTCCTGAAGTTCATCCAGAAGTTGATCACAATGAAGATGGACCAAAGCATCTGGCTCACGCCCCACCACAGATAGGCGCGCTCCTTGGGGCGCAGCAGAAATAATCCGAGCCCCGCGAGGGCGGTGAGAATGTTGCCATACAACTCGGCAATATTGCCTGACACGATTGAAACGATGTAATGCGATTGAAGCTTGCGCCACAAAGTGATTTGGCTCGCATCGCCAATCCGCGGAACTTCATCAAAGCCGCCGCGTTCGGGGCTCCCGATTGAGGTAACCCAGACGCGCACGGCCAGCACCAGCGGTTCTCCCTGGACCATCGCGTCCGCCGGTATGTGGAACATGTTGCGGCCCGAAGTCACCAGCTTTGCATGCGGAGGCAACTCTCCCACTTGCCCAATCATGCGGCCATTCGCGAATACCTGGTAGCAATCCTGAACGTCAGGGAAATAGATCGCGAGCGGGCCGGACTGCGCGGGGACCTGAACGCGCAGCCTGTACCAGCCAACGCCAGAGTACCCGTGGAACCCTTGCACGCCCCACGGGTTGTCGGCCTTGAGCAGCGACCAGTGCGAATCATCAAACGCAGGGCTGGCCCATGCCGGATTGTCGCCGGCGTTAAATCGCCATGGGCCGGTAAGATCCGCCATTGGCACCCGTTGCTGGTTAAAGTCGACAGTCTGCGGACGCGCCATACCTGCACACGCAAGCAGGAGTGCCGCAACAACAATCTTCTTACGCATGGCAAACTTCCTTTGCTGCATAACTAAGAGTCAGCACTGTGATGTCGTCGTCCTGGCCCCAGCTCTGGGCGGCGTCGGCGATCTCCGCGGCAGGCTTCGCGGTCAATGCGGCGCTGCGTTCAAAGCCGAACAGCTCTCCCTTTTCGTTGCGCGCTTCCACCACGCCGTCGGTAAGCAGGGTGAGCTGGTCTCCTGTGCCAAGCTGCGCGGTGGACTCGCGATAATCGGACTCCTCAACCAAGCCGAGCGGTAAACCATTCTCGCAGCTCAGCTCCTGGCCATTGCGATACGGGGAAATGTGGCCGGCGTTCCCGAAGGTCATCGTGCCATCTCCCTCGATGTGCAGTATCAGGCAGGTTGTGAATCCGCCGCGGCTGCGTCCCTGAACACTTTCGTTGAGCCCGGCCAGCAACCGCGCTGGCCTCGCCGTTGTCTTAGCCAGTGCATGAAGCGCGCCGACCAGCAGAGAGACCAGCATGGCAGCCGGCATGCCCTTGCCGCTCACGTCACCAATGGCAATTACTGCCCCGCCGTTTGCCAGGGGAATGATCTGGAAAAAATCTCCGCCTACCTCTCCAAAAGGCTTGTAGACTGCCTGAATACTGAAACCTGGAAAAGTGGGAAGCTGTTCCGGAATAAGGACCTGCTGCACTGCGCGGCTTGCGGCCAGCTCGGCAGACAGCCGCTGCTTTTCAGTGCGGTCGCGAATCAGGTCGCGCACAAGAATGACCAGTGTGACAGCGCCCAAAGCGGTTCGCGTGCAGGCTGTGTATTGCCATAGCCAACCGCCCATGGAAAAGTAGGGCTCTATACCCCACATGCGATGGAGTGAGTTTGAGAGCGTGAGGCGCACGAGGAAGTAGATGGCGAATGCTGCCGCAATCATCTTGCCGCGCGCGTTTCCCCGCCGGAAACCCTGGAAGATGAGAATCGCGAGCGGGATCTCCGAGATCGGCACGGGCCACTGACCTGTAAAGGTCAATGGCGGAAACCAGACTGCGGTGCTTACGAAGATGTAAATGGGCCAGAACCAGCGGGTCCAGCGACGAGCGGGAATATCCATCGCGTCCGCGGCGGCCTCAACCAGCACACCCGCCCCCAAGGCTCTAACGCAGAGGTACGGGATGGTGCCACCAGAGTAGAGAAAAATCAACTGCAAGAAATTCGTGGCAAAGAAAATGCCCAGCGTACGAAAAGCGCGAAAATCTGGCGCTGTGCGCCACAGCGCGAGGTATGCAACCGCCAACGAACCTTCCAGCACACCGAGAATCAACGATGGCGTCATCCGCACCTGCTCGATGAGCGGCACCGCCTGAAACAGCTGCTGCGACATTGGAACAGCCATAGTCAGGAGCAACGAAGCCGTCATGCCGGCACCGTCCTTTGCGGCGTGAGAATGGTGATGTCGTCCTGCTCGCAAATGGTTTGTGCGGCGTCGGCAATTTGGTTGGCACATCCGGCGGAGACGGCGGCAGTGCCTGGCTGCGTCGTCGAGGGCGATGCGATGTTCTTTTGCGCGTTTAGAAGGAGGGGAGTTGCACACACAATTCCCAACGCGTAAAACTTGCAGCGGGGAAGCATGGCGTGAGGATATCGCATTGCATTTTGAATGCGATACAGCGTTTTCGATTCAGGCCCTAAAAAGTCAATACTGCCAAGTGGCTCTTTCATCGCCGGGGCCCCCGCGGACAGGTCCTCGTCCGTGGGGTGGAAGCAGGAGCCACTTTGCATGATGAACGCGGGATAAACTCATGAATCGGAAACGCTCGTGAAAAATCAGGCGTTGGCCATCTCAGGAGCAATCAGCCGCGTAGTCGGCTTCACTCCAGCACCCAGGCGCGTCACCGTCAGCACTGTAATGTCGTCCTCTTGGCCAAACTGCACTGCTACTCCCGATGCCGCCGCCGCGCCGGGGCGCGTTGAAAAGAGAGCCTTCACGCGCTCAAAGCTGAATATCTCGCCATTGGCGTTGCGCGCTTCAAGCAGGCCGTCGGTGTAAAGAACAATGTGGTCGCCTTCACGAAGGTCCATATGGGTTTCCGGGTACTCCACCGCAGGCATTATGCCGAGCGGAAGCGAGCCCTCTATCTCAACCTCGTTCCTGTTCAGGAAAGGCGCAGGATGACCGGCGCTGGCCACCGCGCAGCGCCCATCGGAATCAATACGCAGCGTCACGCAGGTTGTAAAGCCGCCATCCAGCCTTCCATACAGCCGTTGGTTAAGTTCGGCCAGCAACTTGCCCGGGCTCGATGTAAATTTGGCCAGCGTGCACACCGTGCCCACTATGAACGAAACGGCCATGGCCGCCTTCAAACCCTTGCCGCTTACGTCGCCCAGCACAATCAGCGTGGAGCCGGTGTCCGCGCCCTCCAGAGGAATGATCTGGAAAAAATCGCCGCCTACCTCTTGCGATGGTCGATAGGCGCTGGTAACCGCAAAGCCCTGCAACTCGGGCAGCCGCTTGGGAATCAGCACATGCTGCAACTCGCGGGCGCTCTTCAGCTCCTGCTCCATTGTGCCGTGGCGCTGCATTGCGTCCCGCATGGTCCGAGACACCGCGTAAATGATGGCGAAGAGCAGCAGCGTTGATGCAATCTGCTGCATTGTGAAGGGGTTGCCGTTGATCACAAACAGTGGCTGCGAAATTCTTTGGGCGATTGTCCAGTGTGTAAACCGGCTGCCTTGCTCTGACGCGATCCGGAATGCAAAAAGCATCTCAGTCAGGAAAGCTGTAATGGCCACGGCCCATCGTGCAAAGTCGAGCTTGTTGCGGATCGCATAGGCCAGCAGTACAAACGGCAGCATCTGCGTCATGGTTTGCAGTGCCGTCAGCACTCCGTCCGCCACCTGCGCCCAGTGGATGAAAAATGGATTGCTCCAGTCGAACAGCGTCAGAAAGCCGTCGAGCGACGCCACGGTGAGGTTGATGGCTGTCAGCTCAAAGGTCAGCGACACAACATTGCGCTGGCGATCGAGTTCGAGCAGATAGATCAGCAGGAACCACAGCCCGATATCCTGCATGGCCAGAACAGGCTGTAACGCGCCCATGGCCAACTTGAACGACAGGGGAAGATGCAGCCCGACCAGAAAAACAGCGATCGTCGGAGATCCAGCAAAAACAGCCATTGCAATCAGCACATTCCGCGAGCGGTCGCGATACCAGGCCAAAAGGCTAAGCAGCATCACCAGCCCGTACAACGATCGGAGCGCAAAGTTGTATTGCTGGCTGCGCAGCCACTCGTAGTCGATACTTGCCTTCAGAGCCTGGATGTCTTCAGGGCTTCCGGCAACCGGCGCGGAGTAAAAACCGCCAATCTTTTCCGATTCAAAGCTTGCCAGCGGCGCTTTCCACACGCGGACTGCAAGTATGCCGTCGCGCGCCGGGCCGAGGCTCACAATCTGCGGCGCCTGAGAGTAGTAATAGAGAGGGTGGGGAGGCATATTCCCGTTGTGTCCCACCATGCGGCCATTCCAAAAGACCTGGTAGGCGTCGTCAACATGGTCAATCAGAAGCTGAATCTCCTCTGCTCCACCAGGGGCCGGCGCAAAGCTGATGTGCTTGCGATACCACCCGTAGCCCGTGTACGAAGGGTGGCCCTGCGCGCCCCATGGCTGGTCCACCGAGAACTTTTCCCATCCGTTAGTTCCGGTGGCATCAACCGTTTGCGGCAATGCCCATGATGGGTCGTCGCCCGCGTGGAATTGCCATGGACCATCGAGTTGTGACGTGCCTTTGCCGAGGTCGTGGACCTCTAGAATCGTGGGCTGAGCCTGCGCCAGCAATGGAGTGGGGACCGAGAGTACGGCAACAGGAAGCAGCCCCAGCAAGATGAGCATGCCACGGGGAAGCATGAAGTGAGCATATCGCATTGCATTTTGAATGTGTTAGCAAAAGTGTGCTGGCAGTGTGGATTTTGCGCCGATCCCTCTAAAATGAAGCAGGATGGCACATTACCTGGGCATCGCGCCAGACCTTACCTGGCGCTGGGTCTGGCTGGTTACAGCTTCGTTTCTGGCGGGAGTGCTGAACGCCGTCGCCGGTGGCGGCTCGTTCCTGTCGTTTCCAGCCATGATGGGCATGGGCGTCTTGCCCGTGCAGGCCAATGCCACCAATACCGTTGCAATCTGGCCGGGGCAACTTACCTCAATCGCAGCGTACCGCAATGAGGTGCGCGCCAACCTGGCGCTGGCATTCGTCATGGGGCTGGCCGGGTTAATCGGCGGCACCGCTGGAGCGGTGGTCTTGCTGGTCACTCCCCAGAAAACTTTCCTGCACCTGGTGCCGTGGCTGCTGCTGGTAGCGGCCTCAATCTTCGCCGTCAGCGGCCCGGTGTCGCGCTGGATCGAGCACCGCAAGGGGTCCATCGTAGGCGCCACCCACGCGCCGCGACGCATTCCGGTCTTTGTCGCCACCGTTGCTGTCTGCTTTTACATCGGCTACTTTGGCGCAGGCGCGGGATTCCTCATCATCACCCTGCTGTCGCTCTTCGGCTACCAGGACCTGAATACCATCAACGCGCTCAAGGTAGTGGCAACCACGCTGGCCAACGGCATCGCCTTCACAATTTTCATTGTCGATGGGCAGGTAGTGTGGCGTTATTGCCTTGCCTCAATGATCGCCGCTGCCATTGGCGGTTACGCCTCCGCCAGCGTCGCAAGGCATATTCCGCAGAAAGTGCTGCGCCTGAGCGTAGTAATCATCGGCTTGGGCATGGCAGCGTGGTTCTTCATAAAGCAGTGAGTTGAAGCCCGTAGCTATTGGCTACGAGCTATCTCGGCTGCCCCGTGCCCCATCCTTGCGACTTCCTTCTGTCGCGAGGGTGTGATGCCACAGATCTCATAGTCCTGGCAGTCGGCCTGGTTTCGTGTCAGGGCACGATTTTACAGCTTGCTGAAACAGGCCTGCGCGACAGAGTTTTGTAGCAGGGCACGAGTTTACTCGCGCCGCAAACGGTTTCCCTTCAACGCTGGGCTTTAGCCTCTGAGGGATGCTCCTCCCGGTATTTCGCCGCGCCTGATGAGTCTTTCGCTCCCGTCTGCCCCACAATTCTCGCGTTGCCGCGAAAAATGTTCCGCCATCTCCGCCGCATTTGCGTGCAATTACCACTCAATGGCGCACACTCAAGATGCATGGATCTTTTACCCAGCCCTCCATCAGGTTACTCATTGCGAATGATCATCCCGATCACGCATGTTGAATGAGTTGGTAAGATGTGGCGATGAGCATTAAGACTGCAGCGGAGAAGAGTTTCGACGCGATACTG
>Ga0265338_10005560_pt1 | contig 16399 bp, 15 predicted proteins | sample 42126metaG_FD_193579 | JGI IMG/M metagenome (GOLD analysis project Ga0265338, IMG submission 193579) | Rhizosphere microbial communities from Carex aquatilis grown in University of Washington, Seatle, WA, United States - 4-21-26 metaG | ecosystem: Host-associated > Plants > Roots > Rhizosphere... | reverse complement strand
GTGACGCGACAAATTGAATGCCGAACCGGCCCAGATCGAACACCACCGTGTTGAGCACGTTCACGTCGGCTTCACACCCGTTGCAACCGCCGGCGCTCACCTGGCGCAGCTTCAGCGAATGGCCAAACAGTTTGCGCGCCTTCCCGTCCAACGCCCGGGCCAGTTGAAATTCCTGGTCGCCCAGGACCAGCCCTTCGCGGGTGGAAGCGGCCAGGCGATGTTCCGTCGTGAACTGAATGGCGCCTTCCGGACAGGCCCGCTCGCATTCGGGGCAAAACAGGCAGCGGCCCAGATCCAGCCGCACCCCCTTCGCATCCACGGTGATGGCATCGGTCGGGCAAACCTCGGCGCACACCCGGCAGCCGTCCGGACATTTTGCGGCGTCAATCCGCGGACGCCCGCGCAGCCGGTCGGGCAGCACCGGCGGTTGATCGGGAAAACCGATCGTGCGGTGTTTCTGATGAGCGCGTGCGAACAGAGCCTTCAACATAACGTCATTCCATTGAGGATTGGTGATTGGCAATTGACACGGCAACCCCGGACCGTTCGTAAATCGCAAATCGTAAATCGTAAATTTTCACAGGTCATGACCACAATACGACAGGTTGAAACTTTTGTTGCATAACGGGAAATCGGAAACCTGCTGGTCGCGCAAGGCCATGGCCAGTCCCATCCAATTGTGGAAGGACGGATCCACAATTTTGTAATGCGCAAATTTTCCCGCGGCATCGGTCAGGGCCACGTGGCAGATTTCGCCGCGCCAGCCCTCGACCAGCGACACCACGGCGCGACCCGCCGCGAGCGGGCCGGTTTCCGCGCGCACGGGCCCGTCCGGCAACGCCTTGAGTTGATCCAGGATAAACGCCAGCGAACGTTGAATTTCCATCCAGCGCACATAAGCCCGCGCAAACACGTTGCCGGTGTGATACGACGACAACGGAATCTGGGCAAAGCGGTAAAGGCCCGAGGGAAATTGCGTCCGCACGTCGCGTTCGATGCCGCTGGCCCGCGCCACCACGCCGACCAGTCCCAGCTCCAGCGCGGTCTCGCGCGACACCGGCCCCGCGTTTTCGAAACGTGAGCGGACCGATGGCGCGTCCCAGAGCAAATTTACCGCATTCGTCACGTCCTGGCGCGCTTGTTCCAAACGTTCATCCAGTTGCGTTTGCCGGGCCGGGTCGAGATCGAACAGGACGCCGCCCGGCCGGACCAGGCCGCGTCCGAAACGGTTTCCGCAAATCAACGCCGTCAGGTTCAGAAAATCGCCGCGAATGCGGCCGCAAAAACTGGCGGTGGGCAGATAGCCGACATCACCGGCCATCGCGCCGAGGTCACCCGTATGATTGGCCAGCCGTTCCAGTTCCAGGGCGATGGCGCGCAACGCCTGCGCCCGGGCCGGCACGCGGCAGCCGGCCAGGGCCTCGACCGCCTCGCAATGTGCCAGCGTGTGACCGATGGTCGTGTCCCCGGCCAGCGTTTCCAGGTAGGGAATCGTTCGCTTGTTCGGTCCGCCCACGAGCGCGCGTTCGACGCCGCGATGCTGGTAGCCGAGCGAAACTTCCAGGTGATAGACCTTTTCGCCATGGCATTGAAAACGGAAATGTCCCGGCTCGATGATGCCCGCATGCACCGGCCCGACTGCAACTTCATGAATCTCGTCGCCCGTCATCTTGAAGAAATCCATCACTCCGGGCTGGATCGGCGCATCCGCGGCACGACCCCAGGCGTCGTGCCCCGCGCGATAGGAATGATGGAAACGAATCGGTTTCAACCACGGATGACCCTCCGGGCGAACACCCCATTGCTCCGCGATTTCACGCTCGAACCAGTGCGCCTGCGCGCAGGCCGGTGTCAATGCCGGATAACCGTCGGTCACTTCCGTTGAACACAACTCCAATTGTCCATCCGCGTCATGGGCCAGCACGGCGAACAGCCGGACGCGGTCCGTGCCGACGGGTTGCCCGAACAACGCCGCGATGCGCCCATGGTTTTCACAGGCTTGCAGAACCTGTTCCCGAAAATCATCAAGGCCGAGACCGGGAATCTCCGAAAGCGCCACGGCATCGCCGTTGCGAACGGGATTTGCGGCACCGGTTTTCATTGAGCGCCTCCCAGCGTTGTGGCGATTTGATGCAACACGTCACTCAGTCTTGCCGGCACCCACAGGCCCAGACACAACACCAGAAAACCGAGCATGGCGGGGGGCGCAATTTGCCATAACCGGTCTTCGCCGCGGTTGACCGTCTTCTCCGGTTCGCCCTGCGCCATGCCCAGAAACGCGGTCGTCATGCCGATGAAAATGACCGCGAGCAAACCCAGCAGCACGACCAAAATCCACAAATGGCCGCCATCGAACGCGGCTTTCAAGATGGTGAATTTGCTCAGAAACAATCCAAAGGGCGGCATGCCGGTGAGGGCCAGAAAACCCGCCAGCCAGAGCAGCCCGGTGGCCGGCGCGGCCACCAGCAATCCGCGCACCCGCGCGATGCTTTTGCTTTGGTACCGGGTCAGAATGTTTCCCGAAAGCAGAAACAGCATGGCTTTGACGAGCGAATGGTTCAGGGCCTGCAACATCGCGCCGAAGGCGCCCGCACCGCCGAGTCCGACGCCCACCGCGACCAGGCCCATGTTCTCAACGCTGGAATACGCCAGCAACCGTTTGTAATCCGTCTGCCCGAGGATAAACACCGCGCTCACCCCCACTGAAACCAACCCCAACGCCAGCCACACGTCCCGGCCAAATCCTCCCAGGCCGGCGGCCACGCAGATTTGCTGCACGCGGATCAGCCCCAGGAACGCGCAGTTCAACACCGCGCCGGAAAGCAGCGCCGATACGGCCGAGGGCGCCTCGCTGTGCGCATCGGGCAGCCAGGTGTGCAACGGCGCCAGACCCATTTTCGTGCCGTACCCGACAAAGAACAGCAGGCAGGCGGCCTTCAACCACGGCGTCTCCAATGCCTGCGCCTGCGTCACGAGCCCGGACAACACCATCGGAACACTGGCGCCCGTCGCCGGCGTCGCCGCCACGCCCAGAAAGAAATTGGCCAGCAACGCCAGCGCGATGCCCACCGAGCAGATGAGCAGATATTTCCAGGTCGCCTCGAGCGAGCGATGGTGTCGGTGAAAATAAATCAACGGCGCGCTGGCCAGCGTCGTCGCTTCGATGCCCACCCAGAGCAATCCAAAATGCTGGCTCACCGTCACCAGCGTCATCGCCGACAGAAACAAAAGCAGGCAGCCGATGAAAACCGCCTCCGGCGCGTTGTCGAACAGGAACCCTTCCTCCGGGTCGGTGGCCCGGCGGTTTGCCTCCTGGCCCAGATAACCCACGACATACCACGACACCATCAAAAACAAGCCGCTGGTGATGCTCAGAAACAACAGCCCCGCCGCATCCAGCGCCAGCCAGCCGCCCAAGGCCGGGTCGGGCGTCTGTGTCCAGCACACGGCCACCAGCGTGCTGTGCGTGAGCGCCGTCCCCACCAGCAGACCGCGCCGGAGGGCCGGGCGCTTCAAGACAAACGCCGCCAGGCCGGCCAGCAACGGAAGAATGATCAGGGCCAGAATCATTTTGAATGCGAAATGGAAAAGGATTGCCCGCCGGGAGCGCCGGCACCTGTCGCGCCGTAATCCAATGAAGGCTGATCCTGCCGGCCGGTTCCCGGGTTGCAGTCCACGCCGCACGCCGGCAGGATGCCGGCGCTCCCGGAAAATACGCGCACGGCCCGCGCCATCGTATTTCGTAAATCGTAAATCATAAATCTCCTCAATCCTTCAACACGCTCAACCGGGCCGTATTGATATGATCGAACTCGCGGTTGATGTGGAAGATGGTGATACCCATGACGAACACCGCCACGAACACGTCCAGCAACACGCCGACTTCGACCAGGAACGGCGTCCGCGCCGCCACCCCCACCCCGAATGTATAAATGCCGTTCTCCAGGACGAGAAAACCCAGCACCTGGTTCACGGCGCGCTTGCGGCTCACGATCAGAAATAATCCGGCAAAAATGGAAAAAAATGACACTGGCGCCAGCCACGGCGAGGCGATGTTTTCGGGAATGGGCAGTTTGGTGCACACCCAGAAGGACACGCCGAGGGCCACCGCGCCCGTCGCCAGTGACGCCGCGTAACCGACGTACGGTTCGATTTCGCGTCCGATGTCCGCCTCGCGGATCGCCCGAAAAAGAAACCACGGAAACACGACACCTTTGATGGCAATCGTCCCCACCGCCAGCAGCGCAAAGTGCAGGGACAACTCATGCCAATGGGCCAGGATCGGCAGCAACCCGAGCACCATGCCTTGCGCGGCCACGACGCGAATTGAAGCGCCCAGCCGGCTGGAACCCAGCAGCTTCAGATTCGTCAGCAGCACCAGCACGAGAATGAGATTGGTGGTCAGCATAAGGTTCAGGCCAGCCCCAGCAGAAACGCCACGGCGGCCAGTGCGCCGGCGCCCACCAGCAGTTGCGGCACAATCACGAGACGCAATCGTGCCATGATGGATTCAATCACGCCCACCATCACGGCCACCACCAAGATGCCGCCCAGCGCCAACCCCAGGTCCGGCCACACGTTCCCGGTCTTCGGCAGCACCATCCCGACGATCAGCGCCGCAAACAACCACAGCTTGAGCCCCGCGCCGTAAAGGATGAACGCTAGGTCCGGCCCGCCGTGATCCAGCACCATCACTTCGTGAATCATCGTCAGCTCGAGGTGGGTGTTCGGATCGTCCACGGGAATGCGCGCGTTTTCCGCCAGCAACACAATCATCAGGGCAATCACCAGCAGCACCAGCACCGGCCCCGAATGCTGCCAGTGGGCGCCGGACACCACCCCCAGCATGGTCGAGAGTGAAAGATTGTCCGCCTGTCGCGCCAGCGCCACCAACGCCACGAGCAAGGCCGGTTCCGCCAGTGCGGAAAAAAACACTTCGCGGCTGGCGCCCATGCCTTCAAAACTTGATCCGGTGTCGAGCGCGGCCACCACGGTGAAAAATCGCATCACTCCAAGCAAACCGGCCAGGAGCAGAAAGTCCCCCGGAAACGCAATGAGCGCCGGAAAATGTCCCAAAGGCATCAGCATGGCCGCCGTCAATGCCGCCGCCAGCCCCAGGATCGGCCCGGCGCGGAACAGCCACGTGGTCGTGCGACTGTAAACCGCGCCTTTTTGCAGCAGCTTCCACAAATCAAAATAAGTTTGCAGCAGCGGCGGGCCGCGTCGCCCGGCAAAGAACGCCTTCGTGCGATTAATGACTCCGAACAACAACGGCGACAACCCTAACGCCAGCAACAATGGAATAAAAGGGGTTGCGTTCATGGTCAGCGGAATTTCCAGACCAGCAGCACGATCAGCGTCACAGCGATGTAAAGGATGTAAAGCTGGACGTTGCCGTGCTGCAACCAGCGCAGCCGCGCCAGCCATTCACCGGCGCGCTCGAACATCGGCCGGAACATTTCTTCGCGGGAAAGATCGGGCGTCTCGGTTTTCAATGCGGCTTCCACTGGGAAAAATCCGCGCGGCGCCAGAACCGCTTTCTTGGTGCCCAGTAATGGCCGGAACAATTCCATCAGCGGCTGGGCAAAGGAAGAAGCGGTATATTGTATCCGCGCTGTCGGCCGCAGGTAACCGCAGCCCCACGTCACGCCCTCCTCCACCAGGCGATTGGCCAGCAGACCGCGCCGCACCAAAACCAGCATCGCCACCAACAGCAAAAATATCACCGACCCGATCACCACGAAGGTCAGCGGACTGGCCGCCATGGCAAGATTTTCACCCACCACTTCAGGTGACTGCGCGGTCACGTTCGCCAAAACCTGCCGCAAACACCCGACCACGACCGGCGCAAACAAACCGATGCCAACGCACCCTGCCGCCAGCACCAGCATGGGCCATCGCATGGTCCAATCCGCCTCGTGTGCGCGAGCGACGTGTTCGCTGCGCGGTTCGCCCAGGAAAACAATGCCGAATGCCTTGGTAAAACAGGCCACCGCCAGACCGCCGATCAGCGCCAGGGCAATAATCAACGCCAGCAAAGGGACCGCAACGCCTCCCCCGGTCGAAATGCCGCCCTTGAACGCGCCCAGAAAAATCAGGAACTCGCTCACGAAACCGTTCAGCGGCGGCAAACCCGAAATCGCGACCGCGCCAATGAGAAAAGTCACCGCCGTCCACGGCATCCGTTTCAGCAGCCCGCCGAGCTGGTCAATTTCATGCGTGCCGGTGCCCTGCACCACCGCGCCCGCGCCGAGAAAGAGCAGCCCCTTGAACAAGGCGTGATTGAGCACGTGCAACAGCGCGCCACCGAAGCCCAGCACCATCAACATCGGCGAAGTCGTGCTCATACCCAATAAACCCACGCCCAGGCCCAACGCGATGATGCCGATGTTTTCAACGCTATGATACGCCAGCAATCGTTTCAAATCGTGCTGGGCCAGCGCGAACAACACGCCCAGCACCCCCGATGTCAGCCCAATGACGATCAGTGCCCACCCCCACCACAACGGCGGCGTTCCCAGAAACGTGAACGCGCGCAGCAATCCATAAATACCCGTCTTGATCATCACGCCCGACATCAACGCCGACACGTGGCTCGGCGCCGCCGGATGCGCCTCCGGCAGCCACACATGCAACGGCATGAATCCGGCCTTGGTACCAAATCCCACCACCGCCAGCAAAAACAGCACGCTCGCCAATCCTTGCGTGTGAATGCCCTTGGTTGCCCAGACATCGAAATTCATGGAACCGGTCTCACGTCCCAGCAACAGGAAAAACGCCAGCAGAAAGGCCGTGCCCAGATGGGTGGCGACCAAATAAATCCAGCCGGCTTCCCGGACGCTTTGCCGTTCGTGCTCGAACGTCACGAGGAAAAACGACGCCACCGCCATCACTTCCCAGGCAACCAGGAACAGCACGGCATTGCGCGCCAGCAAAACGAGCATCATGCCCAGCACCAGCAGGCCGTAGAAAAACCAGATCGGACCCAGCGCCCGTCTCCCCTGCCACGGCCGCAGATAACCGACACCATAAATCGCCGCGAGCGCCGAGAGCAGAAGTGTCGGCACCAGGAACCACGCCGAAAGGGGATCCAGTTCAATGAAAAATTCGCCGTACGGCACCGGCCAGGGCAATCGCAATTGCAGGACCGCGCCGCCCAACAACACCTGAACCGCGGGAACGCAGCCGGCAATTGCCGCCACCACAACCGAAAACGCGCCGAGCCAGGAGAAATTCAGGCCCGGACGATTCATCAGCAACAACGCAACCACCGCGCCGTACAGCAGCACGACCATCGCTGACAACAGCAATGTCACCGGGCCGCCTCTTTCTTTGCATTTGCTGGTGATGCCCGCAGGCCGTCACTGATCTTTTTAACGGCGGCGAGAATCTCGTCACGACTCGCCTGCCGGACGATGAGCGCCTTGAAATCGGGATTGCGCAAGGCGAACGCCAGGCGCGACAGCAAATGCAGGTGCGCCTTGACGGTGGGACTGATGAGCGTGAACAACGTTTGCACCGGCTGGCCGTCCAACGCGCCGAAAGCCACCGGCGCCTCCAGAAAACACAACGTCACCACCGGCTGTGGCACGTGCAGCACAATCGGGTTCCGGACATGCGGAATGGCGATGCCGTCGCCGATGGCCGTGGACTCCAACGCTTCACGCGCCAGCAATACTTGCAGCAGAAACTCGCGGTCCACCTTGTCCGGCAAGCGCAACACCTCCACCACACTGCGCAGCACGGCCGGCTTGTCCTTGCCGGCCAGCCGATAGAAAATTCCCCCCACCTCCAAGGCGTCGGACAATTCCGGAAGCGGCGCGGAGCCGTTTTCCGGTTCTTCAAAAATCCGAGGCGAAACGTTGATGCGATTGGCCGTGGCCCATTCCAGCAGTTCGGCGCGATTGAACCGATATTGTCCACTGAGGCGATAACCGGGCAGTTTTCGCTCATCAATCCAGCGATAAACCGTCTTTTCCGAGATATTCAACAACCCGGCAACATCTTTGACAGTCAGTTGCATCTGTTCGCAATGTCCAACCTGCGAAATGCACTTTGGACATCTTTGGACATTCTTAGACCAGTGCGCACCAATGTCAAGCCTTTCAATCGTAGCAGCCGACGTAACGAGGCTCTGACTTTAGGTAGGGCGCGTCAGCCCCATCTGCCATCTGCTATCTGCTATCTCCTCCTGCCACCCGTCACCCATCACCCGCCCAAGCACTGCAACAGTCGCAAGCGATGCACAAATCAAAACATCTGTTCGCTTGTTGCTGCGAACGATTGGCCTTCATTTCGTTCCGTCGTCATTGGCCCAAGCGAGGCGTTAAGAGGGCTCTGCGTGAATCCATTCAGGAAACCTGTCGAGTGTTTCAATAGAACTCTTATCGGCTATTACATTGAGGTCGAAACCCTCAATTTCTAATTTGTCCGATGTTGCCCATTTTTCTAATGGCATACCTTCAAAATCCTCAGCGAGGTGCATCTCACATAACCATTGCATGGCCATTTCCGAACCGGTAGGAATGCCGGATTGTTTTGACGCACCCGCTCCCAGCACAAAACAAAATGGATGTTCTGGGCGTTCTTGATGTTGCTTCAAAAACGAATCCAGAAATCCTTTTAAAGTCATCAACCTGTCGTTACGCATAAGTCTGCACCTTGATGTTTATCATTCATTAAGAATAGTTGGTTGCAATCTGTAGGCAAGTCTGCCGCATAAACGGGTCGGTTCCTAGTATTGTAGTATTGCGGCGAACGGTGAATGGGTCAGCCCCGCATTTTGAACCATCCTCGCTCTGGACGGGAGGCGGCGAAGCAAAGGCTGAATGCTGAAGCCTTCCACCGTCGCCGAGAGGCTATGGTGGACAGGAAAGGCTGAAATCGGGGGAAGAAGGCGTCACAGGCCGGCGCGGAAATCCCGTTTATGGAGCAGCTTGGCGAGATTGGCCAGCGTGTGCAGATGCTTTTGGAATTGGCCCTGCGGCACGAGGAATAGCATCACCAATTTGACCGGCTTGCCATCCAGCGCGTCGAATTGAACTCCCTTTCGCGAGAACGTCCAACCGCGCCGACCACTTCACCAACCAAATCGGTGGCAGCGTGCGGTATTCCGATGCCCATCCCGACTCCAGTGCTCATTGAGGTTTCGCGCTTCCTGACACTCTCCGCGATGGCGTCCCTGTGCTCGGCCTTGATCTTGTGATGGACCACGAGCTGGTCAATCAATTCGTCAATGGCCTGCCAACGATTTTCTGCCTGCAGGTCAATGACGATTGGGTTCGGCCCCAAAAAGTCGTTTAAATCCATGATCGTGTCGGTTCGCGAATCGTCATCGGCTCATTGAATTGGTTTGGCCATCAAGTTCGTAAACCAAATTATTGTTATCCACATGAATAATCCTGAAATCATTTTCGCCGGTGCCTGGCGTGCCAGCCGGACCGTCGGGATATACCATCAGAACTGAGTCACGAGCCCTAAAAACCTCTGTTCCTTTAATTATGTTGGTGTGGTTCTGGCTGGACCAAATTGCTGAAAACGTTCCATTCGGGGAAACGGTCATCATGCCAGAGCTGTTTGTCCAGGTGCCGTCGATTTGTCGGATGAGCCTATCAACTCGATCCTCTTCTTCGAACTCCGGGATTATTCGTTTCATTTCAATTGTGTCTTCGACCAGTTGCCAGAATCCCATATGCTGTTCCTTATTAATAATGGCCTTACAATCGACGATATAGATTCGCGCTTCATCGTTGGTTTTAGCAGCCTTTTCGCAAAATGCCGTCTCAAATGGCTGGACGGCAAATTGTCCAGAGATTGCCGCAGACCATCGTATCCTTCCTTTGTCTGCATATCGTTCGATCAGACCGCGCGAAGTAGAAAGCACGGTTTCATTGGGCGCAGCCTGGTATCCGTCAATCGCATCCGTTTGGAACATCGCGGGAACCGGACGTGAAAGGAATTCCTTGGCTCGAATTTGCAGCTCGTTCCGTTCGCCCCGAATGTAAACATCGAGAATTATCGGACTGATTATGAGGGCGCTGATAAAAACGGTAATCAGCGTTTTGTCTTTTCTTGAGAGTGGAAAACGCCGCTTCAAAATCAGTAATAAACCGATGGCAGCCAGCCCCAGGACAAAACCGACAGGAAGAAATTTAAACCACAGGTCTCCATATCCAAAGCAGACCCAAGCGAAGGGTCCCAAGACGAGTGCCGAAACCATACTGCCCAGTCCGGCGATAACTTTCAGGGTGCTCATTCTGGTTCAGCCGCAGCCTGCTTCTGCAAAACATTTTCGTCAATGGCGATTTGAATGAATGGGTCGATCCCGCATTTTGAACAATCTTCCGCGTAAAGCTGCGCCACGCGGCAGGCCGCACAGACAAGGCTGAATTCTCCCGCCTTCTCCCGCACTGCGGGATACGGCGCGGCAAGGAAGACTAAAATCCGTGACCATCCGCGTAATTCGTGGTTAAAAGCTCGTCTTTGCGCTGCTTCGATGTGAAACGGTTGAATCGCGCCGGATATCAAATTAAATTCCAACGGCATGTGCGCCCATTACACCTACAACCGCAACGACGCAAAGTTCCGGTTGCGCGAGAAGATTCAGGTCTTCGGTGCCGTGCCGCGCGCCAGCATCCGCCCCACCGACCCCGGCCCGGTCATCGTGCCGGAATACGATGGCTTCGCCTGTCGCGAATTGCATTGGGGCTGGAGTGTGCCGTGGGACAAAAGCCCGCTCATTAATGCCAAGTCCGAAACGCTGTCCACCCTGGCCACCTTCCGCCCGTTCCTGGAAAACCGCTGTCTGCTGCCCGCCGATGGATTTTACGAGAAAGGCGTGTTGTTCCGGCAACCCGGCGGTCAGCCGTTCTGCCTCGCCGGGTTGTGGCGCGAGGAATCCGGTGTCAAAAAATACACGATGCTCACCACGCTGCCCAACGAGTCCGTGGCCAGGTATCATCATCGGATGCCGTTCATCCTGAAGCCGGAACACTATGACGCGTGGTTCGGCGGAAGCTGGCAGCACGTCCTGACCGACCCCGACCGCGCGCCGCTGGAAAAACATCAAAAACAGCCGGAATTGTTTTAGGCTGGACCGCCATTGTCCCACCGCTCCGCCCAAACTGCGGGCATGAATGCCGCACGATGGTTTCAGCGCCGCGAAGATTATCAACCGCGGCAAACGCCGGCGGAAAGTCCGTTCAGCAAGTTTGACGTGAAATGCCTGGCGTGCGGGTCGTATCAAATGCGACTGGCCACGCAGCACGATGAAGAGGCCGGTGAAATATCCGTGGTTCTGGTCTGCAACCACTGTCCGCAAAGAGAAATCATTCCCCTCCGCTGATTTTACCCGAAAAAGGAATCCGTCCCGCATTTTTGCCGGAAGGCGGAAGCCGGTAAGACTGAAGGCTGAAATCTGAATTCCGAAGTCCGAAGCCTGAATTCCGAAATCTGAATTCCGGTCCCATCCGCGTAATCCGTGGTTAAAAGCTCGTCTTCGCGCTGCTTCGACGCGACGAGCGGCGGCGGGAAGCAAAGGCTGAATTCTTCCACCAGCGTCAATCCTACTTCGCTCCGCATTGCGGGACTACTGCGGACAGGGGCCACGCGCTACGAGATGATTCAGATCAAGGTTGGCGGACGCGGTAAAAGCGCAGCGGCGCGTTGGTCGGTTGGACATCAATGAATTGAAACAGACCATTGGAAATTTGCGTTGCCGGGCCAAGAACCGTCCAGTTGGTTACGGGCAAACTAACATTGGTCGCGGTCAGGACCGTGTAACCGGCACCCGTGTTGCCGTCGAATTGAATCTGAAACTGTCCCGGTGCTGAGAAGTTGTAACCGATCAGAACTGCGGGCGCGGAGCCGGCTTGGAATTGGACCGCTCCCAAATCGAGGTTGGTACCGGTAAGCCTGGGCGCTCCCCGCTGGTCGGTGGCGGGTGCAAGCAACGCGTCGCCCGCGTTGGCCGCGGGACTGCCGGGCAACAGCGCCATCGTGGGAGTGGGACCGCCGTTATCCACAAGCGGACCGAGCATGGGGTTGGTGGCGATCACACCGGAATTGGTAAAGGTGCCGCCAGTATTCAAAAAGCTTTGCACAATGTTCGGCTCGGTGGCGAGCAACACCGAAATACCCAGGTTTGTGCCGGCAGTGGTACTGACGGGCTGGTCGTTCACCAGCTCCGTTCCCCCGGTATCCGCACCGAGGATGCTGTTCACCAGAATGGCCTTGGAGTTTTGCGCGGTCGCGCTGTCGTAGGCCAGATTGTAAACCGCCGCGCCATTTCCGAAGGCGCCGCCGTTCGTGTTGCCGGCGATGGTGCTGCTGACGATGCTGAGGGTGCCGTTGAGATTGAAAATGGCGCCGCCGAAGCCGCCGCCGCCGTTGTTGGAATAGAGGCTGCCACCCGGTCCGCCCAAGGCGCTGTTGCCGGCGAGCGTGCTGTTGGTGACGGAGACGGTTCCGCCATGGTTGAATATGGCGCCGCCCATGCCCGCGCCGCCACCGCCGCCATCTCCGATATAGCCGGTGCCATTGCCACCGCCGAAGCCGCCGACAGCGCCCGCACCATTTGCATACCCGCCGGCGCCGCCGCCGAAGCCGCCATTTCCTCCCGCACCACTTTCGGTTAGATATCCAGCCCCGACTTGTTCCAAATAAACTCCAGCTCCGTCACCACCGCCACCGCCGAAGCCACCGCCACCGCCGCCGCCGAAGCCATCCGAAATGTGCCCGGCCGGCGAATAAAGTCCGCCGCCGCCACCGCCGCCGACCCCACCGCCACCGCCGCCACCGCCAAAGTCCCCGGCCGTTACGCCGTTCATGCCGAAGGCACCGCCATTGCCGCTGCTGTTGGAGTACTCAAGCTCAAAACAGCCGCCGCCGCCACCGCTTCCGTGACCCGCCGGCACACCGCCGCCGGGCTGAGAGTGGCCAGCGAAGGAGCCGCCACCCGCGCCGCCCAAGCCGTCGGCAACACCGCCGCCGCCGGCGGCGCTACCATTGTCGTTGGTGCCAAATCCGCCACCACCGCCACCACCGCCATACGGGTTGATGACGCCACCGGAACTACCGGCAGGGAACACGGCACCGCCAAAGCCGTTTCCTCCCAAGCCACCCCCGGGAGGACCGGTGCTGTCGAAACCAAATCCGCCGCCGGCTCCGCCTTGGGCGACATTGTTGCACAAAGTGACCGCATCGAGCACGAGGATGCCCTGGTTGAAAATCGCGCCGCCCATGCCGGCACCACCACCGCCGCCGGTCCCGCCAACCGACAGGCCACCGGCCAAAGTCAGGTGGCGCAAGGTTAATTTGCCCGGTCCGGGCGAATTGTAGTTTGTGGTCGAAGGGTTATTGGGATCGGCACCCACATAGAAGAAACGCAACCCGTTCGTGGTGCTTCGCTCAAGCCGGGCGCCGTTGCCCTCGATGGTGATGTCGGCGGAAACGGGCGGCAGAGCGTCGGGACCGTACCAGTAATTATCCGCGTTGGAAAAGGCATAGACCACGTTGCTGGCCAGGGTGATGACGTGCGGCGTGCCAAAGATGTCGGCCTGTTTGATGGCCGCATCGAGGCTGCCGGGGCCCGTCGGCGTGGTTGTGGAAACGACGATGTTGCTGGTGTCCACATACGCATCAAGTACATAGGTCTGGACGTTGACACGATTCTGGGCGGTGACCAGGACATCCATCACGTTCTGGCCGACGCTGACTGCGAGCGGGGCGCTGGAGCCACCTGAAGCCACCGGGCCATAGGCGCCGCCGTTCACGGATACCTGGATGGTGGCATTGGTATCGGTCGCCACGGGCACGATCGTCAAGGCGTTAACCCCATTGGAAACGGCGGCAGCATAGCTGGTGGTCGCGCTGGCAAACGGTGGCACCAGCGGACCAACTCCCGGACCGGTCGTGAGCGAGGTCAAGGTGGCATTGTTGTTGGACAAGGTGGTGAAGCTCACGTCCGCGCCGAAATTCGTGCCGAAGCTGTTGGATACCACGATTTGAAAATGATAAGGCGTGCCCGGCGTCAATCCGCTGATCGGATCCACCACCGTTGTGCTTTCGAAGAAATTGGTTCCGATCATGAAACGTGATGGGGTAAGAGTGCCGTAATTGGTGGTCGTGCCATATTGGAACGCCAGGGTAATGTTGTCATTCAGCGGCGGCTTCAAGGCGCATTCCAAGTAGGCGGACGTGGACGTGATGAACGCCGCAAAAGGCAGGAAGGTGGTGAACGTGGAATCGGACCCGTAGTTTGTGCCGTAAGCATTGGTAGCCATCAGTTGATAATGGTACAGGGTGCCCGGCACCAAACCGGTGATGACATTGCTGACATTCACCACCAAAAAATTGGTGCCGGCGACGAAAATTGGCGACGAGGTGCTTCCGTAGGCTGTGTTGGTGCCGTAATTAAACCAGCACCCGGTGTCGCTAGCGGATGTCATGACGAAACCGTTGAGCATGGCGTGGGTATCCAGCACCCCCTTGACCGGCTGGGTCACCGCTTCCGGCAGGTAGATTGGCGCGGTGGAAATTTCCCAAATGGGGTGGGCGATAATGGCCGTGAAACCATTGGTTGTGGAATCAAACGCATTGGTGCCCGTGCCTTCATCAAACCGCCAGTAGGCCACCAACCCCGGCTCGTTGCCCGTCAACGAACGGTCCATGTTCGTGCGAATCTCATCCGCGCTGCGAGCCACATTCCAGATGCGTACCTCGTCCAAATCCTCGTTCATCGCCAGCCCTCCGAAAATCAGGCTGCGGTTTCCCGGTGCCAATGGCGTCATGCCGGTCTTCTGCGCTTCGAGCACCCCGTTCCGATAGATGGCCATGGAATTGCCGGATTGACTCGCCACCAGGGCAAAGTGCTGCCATGAACCCACAAGCGAGGTGGGCGGCGCATAGGATAATTGCCCGCCCGCTCCCGTGTTGCCAAAAGCCCAATACACCTTGCCATCCAGATAGGGAATATAAGCGTGACACGCGTTGGCGCCGCTGTCCGGGCTGAGTATAAAGGTGTTGACGTTCCGGTTGGTGGACATCCGCTGCCAGAATTCAATGGTGATTTCGTTGGTGGGAATCGAGTTGCCAAAGCCGGGAACCGTCACCGTGGCATTGGTCAGCAACAGCGCGTAACCGGGACCATTGGCTTGCGCCCGTGCCGAAGCCACGAACAGAATAACCGACGCAAACAGGGAAAGGAATGACCGGGTTGCCACCAATAGACTGCTCGGGCAGCGCCACTGAATATTCCCGGTAAATGAAGGATGTGCCATGAGCCTGCTCTAATTTCAGGAGAGCGCGAGTGATGACAATTCTCCCGACGCGGACGCGCAATACTGCAATTTATGTGTAACTCGGCTAATGCTAGACAGAATCGATGCTTACGTCAAGTTGAAAGCGGAGTTCATTTGACTGTTTGAGCAGTTTGCGTCGAAAAAGGCAGGATTTTCCGACGGGTCTGCAAAAAGGGGCCAGTCCCGCATTTTAAACAATCCCCGCTCTTGCCGGGAGGCGGCAAAAATCTGGTTGATGGTTGAGAGTTGAGGGTTGAGGGTTATGGCGTTACTATCCGTGTCATCCGTGGTTAAAAGTTCGTCTTCGCAGTGTTTCGACACGATGAGTGGCGGTTCAAAGTCCAAAGGGGAATCGTTCGCCGTCTCCATTTAAAATTTGCGCGTGGGATGGGCATTGATAATTCGCCCACGCCTGTGCGTCATGGCCAAACGACTGCGCGACGTTTGCGCCCTGCCGGAAAGCGAATGCTCTGGCGTGCCGGACGCGGCTTCGTCGTCCGCCTGTGATTTGTAGGAGACGAGGTGACGAGGCTCTGATTTTAATTCTAAATTTATAATCCCGAATTCAAAATTTGGACTGAGCCTCCTCACGTCGGCTCCTACGCCATGGAGAAACCGTCATCGGATTGACCGGGTAGTGCAGACTGGGGTTTATGGCTTCGCCATCTCCGTGCGATATTTGGGGAGGAGTGCCAGAATTTTCTTCATCGTAGCGGCTTGTGCGGCAGGGCTGGGTTTGGGCGCTGGCGTTGTCCGGTCAGCCACGGGAATCCCGACGGCGAGAAAGAGTTCTTCCTGTCCAGCGGGCGAGCAGATGCAAAGCAACCGTGCCGGTTGCTGGGTGGCGTTGGTGAAGGAATGTGGCGCGTTGGCTGGAATGTTGACGCTCTCGCCGGTCCGGATGACTGATTTTTTGCCACGAAAGGTGGCTTCAACCTCACCGGCGAGAAGGGTAAACGATTCCTCGAAGTCGTGGCGATGGGGAGGAGGGCCGCCGCCCGGCGGAACGTGCATGTCAATGAGGCAGTAGCGACCGTCGGTGTCATCGCCGGAGAGCAGGATGGTATAGGTGTCCCCCACGACGCCGAGGTGGCGAAGGC
>Ga0265338_10005558_pt1 | contig 16410 bp, 12 predicted proteins | sample 42126metaG_FD_193579 | JGI IMG/M metagenome (GOLD analysis project Ga0265338, IMG submission 193579) | Rhizosphere microbial communities from Carex aquatilis grown in University of Washington, Seatle, WA, United States - 4-21-26 metaG | ecosystem: Host-associated > Plants > Roots > Rhizosphere... | reverse complement strand
AGCCGGCTGGACCGGGCCGCCCGCCACGCCCGGGAGGCTGCCGCCGAACGCGAGCTGCGCCCCGGCCCCTACCTCCTCCACGATCGGGTTCTCCTGCACCTCGACCTGCAGGTTGAACAGGTTCCCGACCGACTCTTCCTTGATGCCTTCCATCATCGAGGTGAACATGTCGTAGCCCTCCCGCTGGTACTCGACCAGCGGGTCGCGCTGCGCCATCGCGCGCAGCCCGATGCCCTCGCGCAGGTAGTCCATCTCGTACAGGTGCTCGCGCCACTTGCGGTCGAGGACCGACAGCACCACCCGCCGCTCGAACTCGCGCATGACCTCGGAGGTCAGCTCTTCCTCACGGCGGTCATAGGCCTGCTGCGCGTTGTCCTGCACCAGATCGGTGATCAGGTCGGCGGTCAGCCCGGACTTGTCGCCGCCCGCCTCCTCGATCACCGTGTCGATCGCCAGCGAGATCGGGAAGAGCTGCTTGAACGCCCGCCACAGCTTCTCCAGGTCCCATTCTTCCGGGTAACCGTCAGCAGTGGCCGCCACCACATAGGAGGCGATCACCTCGTCGATCATGGACCTGGCCTGCTCGTGCAGGTCAGCGCCCTCGAGCACCTGGCGGCGCTCCCGGTAGATCACCTGACGCTGCCGGTTGAGCACGTCGTCGTACTTCAGCACGTCCTTGCGGATCTCGAAGTTCTGCGACTCCACCTGGGTCTGCGCGGACCTGATGGACCGGGACACCACCGAGTTCTCCACCGGGACGTCGTCGGGGATGCGCAGCCGGTCCATGACGGCGGCGACCCGCTCGGCGTTGAACATCCGCATGAGGTCGTCCTCGAGCGACAGGTAGAACCGGGACAGGCCCGGGTCACCCTGGCGACCCGACCGGCCGCGCAGCTGGTTGTCGATCCGGCGCGACTCGTGCCGCTCGGTGCCGAGCACGTACAGGCCGCCCGCCTCGACCACCTGCTCGTGCTCGGCGGCGACGGCCGCCTTCGCCTTGGCCACCGCCTCCGGCCAGGCCGCCTCGTAGTCCTCCGGCGTGTCGACCGGGGACAGGCCCCGCTGGTGCAGCTCCAGGTCGGCGATGAACTCCGGGTTGCCGCCGAGCATGATGTCGGTGCCGCGGCCGGCCATGTTGGTCGCCACGGTGACGGCGCCGAGCCGGCCCGACTGGGCGACGATCATCGCCTCCTGCTCGTGGTACTTGGCGTTCAGCACGTGGTGCTGCACGCCGCGCCGCTTGAGCATCACCGACAGCAGCTCGGACTTCTCCACGCTGGTGGTGCCGACGAGGACCGGCTGCCCGGCCTCGTGCCGCTCCACGATGTCATCGACCACCGCGTCGAACTTGGCCTGCGCGCTCTGATAGATCACGTCGGTCTCGTCGCTGCGGACCATCGGCTTGTTGGTCGGGATCGGGACCACGCCGAGCTTGTAGATCTGCATGAACTCGTTGGCCTCGGTCATCGCCGTGCCGGTCATGCCGCCGAGCTTGTCGTACAGCCGGAAGTAGTTCTGCAGCGTGATCGTCGCGAACGTCTGGTTCTCGTCCTTGATCTCCACGCCTTCCTTGGCCTCGATGGCCTGGTGCATGCCCTCGTTGTACCGGCGGCCGTGCAGGATCCGGCCGGTGAACTCGTCCACGATGAGGACCTCGCCGTTCATCACGACGTAGTCCTTGTCTTTCTTGAACAGCTCCTTGGCCTTGAGCGAGTTGTTCAGGAAAGACACCAGCGGGGTGTTGACCGGCTCGTACAGGTTGTCGATGCCCAGCCAGTCCTCGACCTTCTCGACCCCCGCCTCGAGGATGCCGATGGTCCGCTTCTTCTCGTCCACCTCGTAGTCGCCCTCGCCGTCCTCGCCCCGCCGCAGCCGGGGAGCGATCTTGGCGAACTCGGTGTACCAGCGGGAGTTCTGCTCGGCCGGGCCGGAGATGATCAGCGGCGTCCGCGCCTCGTCGACCAGGATCGAGTCCACCTCGTCGACGACCGCGTAGTTATGGCCCCGCTGCACGCACTCCTCGAGCGACCAGGCCATGTTGTCGCGCAGGTAGTCGAAGCCGAACTCGTTGTTGGTGCCGTAGGTGACGTCGGCCGCGTAGGCCTGCTGCCGCTCGGGCGGCGTCATGTCGGCCAGGATCACGCCGACCTCGAGGCCGAGGAAGCGGTGCACCCGTCCCATCCACTCGGAGTCACGCCGGGCCAGGTAGTCGTTGGTGGTGACCACGTGCACGCCGTTGCCGCTGAGCGCGTTCAGGTAGGCGGGGAACACGCCGGTCAGCGTCTTGCCCTCGCCAGTGCGCATCTCGGCGATGTTGCCCAGGTGCAGTGCCGCGCCGCCCATCAGCTGCACGTCGAAGGCGCGCTGGCCGAGCGTGCGCCGCGCCGCCTCGCGGACCGCGGCGAACGCCTCCGGCAGGATGTCGTCGAGTGTCTCGCCGTCGGCCAGCCGCTGCTTGAACTCGTCGGTCATCGCGCGCAGGTCGGCGTCGCTCATCGCGACGAAGTCGTCCTCAACGGAGTTGATCTGCTCGCTGATCCGCTTGAGCTGGCGCAGGGTCTTCCCTTCGCCAGCGCGAAGGATGCTGTCTAGGATGGAAGGCACTTCTCGTCGTGCTCCTTGCGGCAGGCAGTACTCAGTCGGACGTTGCTGTCAACGGATACGTACTCAACGAGCGGGCGGGGACCGGTCGTTCCCGGATTGAACACGCTCCGCCTGCCATGGTAGGCGAGACGGGGGCCAGCTACCGAGTCCCGACGCGGTTGCGGTATTTTCGTGACAACCTCAGCATAGGCAGGTCCAGGGTTGAAGGAGGAGTCGTGGCCGAGCAGGCATCAGGCACCGTGGAGGGCACCGGCGCCGGTGGCACCCTGGCGTATGACCCCGCGCACCTGGCACATCACCCGGGCAGGGCGATCTCCTGGGTCGGCACGTCGATCGTCATCGTCGGCTTCGTGATCGGCGGCGTCGCCTTCCCCATCGCCGACCCCGGCCCGAACTGGGTGCTGTTCTGGATCGGCACCGCCATCGCGATCGTCGGCTGCCTGGTCCTCGCCTTCTCCAAGGCGATGAACACCGACTGGTACTAGGCGCCCCGTCCTCGGCCGCACCCGGCCGGGCCGCCCGGCCGGAATGTCCGACCGGGTGGCTACAGTCATGAGGGTGGGAGAGCCAGGGGCACCCGTTCGGGATATCCAAGAAGGGTCTGCGGGCGCCGGCCTTCAACTGAGCGCCGATGAGGTGCGGCGGCTCACCTTGCACGCGCAGGGGTTCCTCGGCGCGGCCGGGCGACGGGGCGGGGTCGCCGGGATGCTGCGGCGGGTCAGCGCGGTCCAGCTGGACACGATATCGGTGCTCGCCCGGTCGCACGAGCTTGTCGCGTACGCGCGGCTCGGCCCGGTCGGCCGGGCCGCGGTGGAGCAGGCCTACTGGCCCGCCGGGACGCCGACCACGTTCGAGTACTGGGCGCACGCCGCCTGCATCCTGCCGGTCGCCGACTGGCCCTACTACGCCTGGCGGCGGCGGGCCATCACCGCCCGCGGCCAGCGCTGGCACAAGGTCTCGGCCGACGCCTGCGAGCTGGTGCTGGCCCGGCTGCGGGACGAGGGCCCGCTGACCGCCACCCAGCTCGGCGGGGCCAAGGCGGGCGGACCGTGGTGGGACTGGTCAGAGGTGAAGATCGCGGCCGAGTGGCTGCTGGACACCGGGCGCGCGGTCTGCGTGCGGCGCACCGGCTGGCGGCGAATCTACGACCTGCCCGAGCGGGTGCTGCCCGGGCCGTTGCTCGGCCGCGAGCCGACCGACGCCGAGTGCCTGGCCCACCTGGTCGCCACGGTCGCCCGGGCGCTCGGGGTGGCCACCCACGCTGACTTCATGGAGTACCAGCGGCTTAACGGGTACGGGCTGCAGCTGCGGATGAGCCCGGTGCTCGACGCGGCCGCGGCGGCGGCCGGGCTGACCCCGGTGACGGTGCAGGGCGGGGGCGGGGGCGGGCGGGCGGGCAAAGGAGGGCGGCCAGTCAGCGGCTGGGCCGACCCGGCCGCGCTGGCGTGGCTGGCCGCGGGCGGGCGGGGCACCCACCGCACCACCCTGGTGTCCCCGTTCGACTCGCTGATCTGGGACCGCAAGCGGACGCTGCGCATGTTCGGCTACCGGCACTTGTTCGAGCCGTACGTGCCCAGGGAGAAGCGCGAGCGCGGCTACTTCACCATGCCGCTGCTGGCCGGCGGCCGGATCGCCGGCTGGGTGGACCCGGCCCGGGACGGCCAGACGCTCGTCGGCCGCAACGTCTACCTGGAAAAACCGGCCGCCGTGGCGCCCATGGCGCGAGCGCTGGCGGAGGCGGCCCAGTGGGTCGGCTGCTCAGCGGTTACCGCCGAACGGGTGCAGCCGGCTGCCCTCGCCCAGCCGCTCGCGCAGGCACTGGCCGCCGAGGGCGGCTAACTGATCTCGATCAGCTTCTCGCGGACCGCGATCATCACCGCTTCCATCCGGGAGTGGATCTGCAGCTTCTCGAGGATGTTCCGCACGTGGTTCTTCACGGTGTTCTCCGAGATGAACAGCTCCTTGGCGATGTCGCGGTTGTTCATGCCGCGGGCCACCAGCCGGAGCACCTCCATCTCGCGGTCGGTCAGCTTGGGCGCGGGCGCGTGCTTGGCCGGCTCATCCTCGGCGTCCCGGCGGGCCAGGGTGGCGAACTCGGTCAGCAGCTTGCCCGCCATCGACGGGTTGATGAGCGACTGGCCGCCGTGCACCGAGCGTACCGAGTCGGCCAGCTCGTCCAGCGGGATGTCCTTGAGCAGGTAACCGCTCGCGCCCGCGCGGATCGCCTCGAACAGGTCCTCTTCCTCGTCGCTGATCGTCAGCATGATGATCTTGGCCGACGGTGCGACCTCCTTCATCTGGCGGGCGGCCTCGATACCGGTGATCTTCGGCATCCGGATGTCCATCAGCACGACGTCGGGCACCACCTCGCTGGCGACGTGCACCGCCTCGGCGCCGTCAGAAGCCTGGCCGACGAGATCGAGGCCGGGCTCGCCCTGCAGCACCATCTCCAGGCCCCGACGGAACAGGGCATGGTCGTCCGCGATCAGCACCCGGATGGGGTCTGCCTCTAGCCCGGTGTCGCCGGGGGACGTCGGGGCGGAAGGCACGGGGGCCGGCGCGGGGACGCCGGGTGCATTCTTCCTGGCCGCAAGAGACCGCTCGGTCACGGCCACTCCTTCCGCAGCGTTCGCAGTTCACGCACAGGATAGGACATGTCACTAAAGCTACGCGTACCGCCCTGGCAGTGCCAGGGCGGAGCGCGATTGCATTCCCACGGTTAGCGCTCGACCAGGCGGATCACGCCGTAGTCGTAGCCTCGCCGCCGGTAGACGACGCTGAACTTGCCGCAATGGCTGTCGTGGTAGGCGAAGAAGTCGTGCCCGACGAGCTCCATCTCCAGGAGTGCCTCGTCGATCGTCATCGGGTGGGTGGCGTGGAACTTCTCCCGGACGACGAGGGGCCCGTCGCCCACCATGTCCATCCGCAGCACCCCGGAGACGGACTCCTCCGCCTCGGCCCCGTCGCCGAACGCGTCGAAGTCGGGCGCCTCGTCCTCCGGCAGGGCCGGCAGCGGCACCAGCGCGGCCGGGCGCCGGTGGCCGTTTACCCGGGGGCCGACCTTCGCCCCGGCCCGGCCGTTCACCCTGCCCAGCGCCTTGCCGCTCGCCTTGCGGCCGACCGGGGTGCCCTTCAGCATGGCCGCGTCGTCCGGCGCCGGGATCTCGGGGATCGCGACGTCGGCCAGCGCGGCGGCCTCGGCCGCGATGCTTGCCGCATCGGCGGGGGCCGCTGCCACCGCCGCGAGCGCGTCGGTAGACCGCACGCTGAGGTCGCCGCGGCGCACCTTGCGCCGCTCGGCGGCCTTCCGCAGCCGACCCTCGAGCTTGGCGAAGGCCAGGTCAAGGGCCGCGTAGCGGTCGTCGGCGGCTGCCTCCGCCCGGATCGCGGGGCCGCGCGACCTGACCGTCAGCTCGACCCGCTCACTGTGGTCGGCCTGCCTTGGGTTGCGCTCGGTCGATACCTCCACGTCAATCCTGATCGCGTTGTGATCGAGCTTCTCGAGCTTGGCCAGCTTGGCGCTCGCGTGCCTGCGGAAGCGCTCGGGGACGCTGGTGTGCCTGCCCTTGAAGGTGATTTCCATCTCGGTCCCCCTACGGCGTTGATGACCGGTAGCGAAAGGTTCCGTGGCACCCGCCCGGCCGACCTGGTCTTCGACCCCACATCCGCCTGCTGAGGGGTTCGCGGCCTCGCTGGCCACTACTGCCCTTCTCCCGTGGCCCGGGAAGCTCCTGACGCTTCCCGGCGGGGCAGGACTTACTCCTAAGCCGCACCGTGATCGGACGACGAAGAGTCGCCTTACGTGGACCGTTTCGCCTGCGGCTGGCATCGGCTTGCCGGGCAGACCCTTGCGCCGCCAGTGCGGCATGGGGGGCTTGCCTGGCGCAACCACGGACCCGGGCGAGTGCCATGACTGAACGCTAGCCCTCCTGAGGCCAAATGTCAGGCAGGACATTGACGGCGAAACCGTGCATAACGGATTGATAACGACGTTTTCCCGCCGGTTCTCAGCCCGGATAGACGGGCGAACTGCCGCTGCCGAGCGGCAGCCACGAGCCGGACAGGCTGGCCAGGGACGCGATGCGGCCCTGCGGGAGCCCGGCCACCAGCAGCGAGCCCGCGCTCGCGGTGATCGACCGCATGCTCGCGTCGACCGGGATGGAGGTCGCGCCGCCGCCGCTCACCGGGTACTCGGTGACCACCGGGCCGGGGCCGGCCAGCGTGACCACGTTGGTGGGGCCGTACCAGGTCAGCCCGGTGAACGTGGTGGCGCCTGGCGGCGTCAGCTGCACCTGGGAAAGCATGATCTGCGGGCTCGGGCCGCGCTGGCCGGAGATGGCGCCGAAGGTCAGCACGCTGTTGCCGGCGCCGAACACGATCGCCACCCGGACACCGTCCGGCGCGACCCGCAGCTGGCCGATCGGGATGGTCATGTTCCGCACCCCCGGGCTGTTCACCTCGACCGCCAGCTGCTGCGCCAGCGGCCGCCGTGAGCTGCTGCCGTTACGGAACATGACGAGCTGAGACCCGGCCGAGGCCCACAGGCGGTCACTCGGGTCCCAGCTGACCGACAGGTATCCGGTGCCCCGCTTGTCGAGCGCGCCGCCCGACACCAGCCCGGTATACAGCGTGCTGCCGCGCAGCGCGGCCAGGTAGCTGCCGTCGGGGGAAACGGCGAGCTGGGTGAACCCGGTGCCCACCGGCCTGATCCTGGCCGGCTGCCCGGCCAGGCCCGCGCGGCTGGTCAGGTAGCCCGCGCTGTCCACGTAATAGAACGCCCGGCTCGCCCCGGTCGGCGGGCTCGCCGCGGCTTGGCTCGGCCGCTGCACGGGGCTGCCCTGGCCGTTGGGCGGCGTCCACGGCTTGCCGTTGACCTCGACCTCGACCGACTGCACCGACTGCCCGGCCGAGCCGCCCTGCGCGTTGAAGGTCAGCGTCCACAGCAGCTGCGCCGAGACCCGCTGCATGGTGGTGGTGTCCGCCTTGGCGATGGCGCCGCCGGTGAGGTTGACCACCGCGGTCACGCCGTCCGGCCCGACGCTGCTGATCTTGGTCCCGCGCGGTAGCGCGGTCGTCGTCGCGCCGTCCGACAGCCAGTCCGGGGGCGGGCTGATCAGGTCATTGACCAGGCCGTTCATCAGGTCGGAGGAGGACGCCCGGAGCGGCACGTAGACCGGGTCGGGCACCAGGTAATGGTCCGAGGGATCCAGGAAGTAGAGGTAGCGCAGCTGGTAGTCGCTGTTGAACGAGTCGCTGGTGAGCAGCAGCTGCTCCGGCGCCCGGGAAATCCGCCACTGGTTGTCCTGCTTGACCAGCTGGAAGGTCTGCTCGGCGTCGGGTGACAGGTCAGGGGCCGACGCCAGCGGCACCGAGTAGCTGCCGTACCCCTGCAGGTACGCCTGCTCCTTGCCGCTGATCCGCACCGTCACGGCGCCCTTGGACCCGGCCACCGGGGCCGGGGCCCCGGTGACGTTCGGGCCGTCCTTGTAGACGATCGCCGACCACAGCGGGTTCCAGGTCTTCCGCTCCTGAGGCGTCAGGTAGTCGAGCGCGACGTCGCTGCCGAAGCTGGCCGAGGCGGTGAGAAACCCCTGCACGACCTGCGTCGGCGACCAGCCCGCGCCCGGCGGCTTCGGCACGATCTGCACGTAGGGCTGGTTCTGCGCCCCCGGTCCCTGGGTGACCGGGTAAGAGGCGACCGGGCCGCCGGTCGGCATCGACACGCAGCCCGCCGCCGACAGCGCCGCCAGCAGCGCCAGCACCGGGCGCGCGGGCAGCCGCCTAGCCACGCGGCCCGCCGCTCAGGTCCGCCTCCAGCGTGGCGACCGAGCTGGTGATGACGTCGGTCTCGTCCGGCCCGAGCGCCAGCGGCGAGCCGACAAGCGGCTGCCCGGCCTCCCGCGGCACGGTAAGCCGGAACACCGAGCCGCGTCCCCGCTCACCCCACGCCTGCAGCCAGCCGCCGTGCAGCCGGGCGTCCTCCAGGGAGATGGCCAGGCCGAGCCCGGTCCCCCCGGTGGTCCTGGCGCGGGACGGGTCGGCCCGCCAGAACCGCTCGAAGACCAGCTCTTCCTCGCCGGGCGCGAGCCCGATGCCGTGGTCGCGCACCGCGACCGCGGCCGCGTTGCTGTCGGCCGCCACCGTCACCACCACGTCACGTCCCTCGCCGTGTTCCACCGCGTTGACCAGCAGGTTGCGCAGGATGCGCTCGACCCGGCGGCGGTCCACCTCGGCCAGGCAGGCCTGCACCGGCAGCCGGAACTCGATGCGGCAGCCGCGGCGCTCCGCCAGCTGCTGCGCGTCGTCGGCGCTGCGGCGCACGATGTCGCACAAGTCCGCGGGCTCGGCGTCGAGCGTGGCGACGTTGGAGTCGTGCCGGCTGATCTCAAGCAGGTCGGTCAGCAGGGTCTCGAAGCGCTCGATCTGGCTCTGCAGCAGCTCGGCGCTGCGGGCGGCGGCCGCGTCGAGCTCCTCGCGCGACTCGAACAATATCTCCGCCGCCATCCTGATGGTCGTCATCGGCGTGCGCAGCTCGTGCGAGACGTCGGAGACGAACTGCCGCTGGGCTTTGGACAGCTCCTGCAGCTCGCGCAGCTTCTCCTGCAGGCTGGCGGCCATGTCGTTGAACGAGGTGGCGAGGGCGCCGAGGTCATCGGCCCCGCCGACCACCATCCGCTCCCCGAGGTTGCCGTCAGACAGCCGCTGGGCGGCGCGCGCCGCGTGCCGCACCGGCACTACCACCCACCGGGTCACCAGCGAGGCGATCGCCGCCAGCAGCGCCACCAGCGCGATGCCCGCGCCGACGAGGGTGGTCTGCACCAGGTGCAGCGTCTGCTGCTCGTCGTTGAGCGAGAACACGTAGTACAGCTGGTACGCGCTGCCGAGCGGCACGCCGACCGCGATCGCCGGCGTGCCGTTGCTGCCGGCCGTGACGGTCAGCGTGGTCGGCGCGTAGTACAGCAGGTTCTCCGCGGTGCCGTTCTGCTCCCCGGATACCTGCTCCTGCTGCACGCTGCTGAGCAGGGTGGGCGGCAGGCTGTCGACCGCGTCGAAGGAGGCAGCCCACTGCGGGTAGCCCGCCTTGGCCGCCAGCTCAGCGTTCAGCCCGATCGCCACGCTGTAGCTGTCCGATCCGTTGGTTGGCTGCAGCATCAGGTCGAGTGACCGCATCACCTGCGTCGCGGCCTGCCCGGTGGTGGGCGGCGCGCCCGGCAGCTGGGAGCTGGCGTTGTTGAGCCCGGTCACCACCTCGGTCCGGGCCGCGGTCTCCGCGTTGAGCAGCAGCCCCTCGGCGATCTGCTCGGTCAGGAAGAAGCCGAGCACGGCGATCACGGTCGCGGAGATCACCAGCGTGGTGCCCACCACCCGCAGCTGCAGCGAGCGGTGCCAGCGCTGCCTCACCTTCGCGATGACCGCGTGCTCGAGGCGGAGCAGCGTGCGGATGGTGACGGTCAGCCGGTGCGGCAGCCAGCTGACGATCCAGCGCACCCACCTCTTGCGGCGCAGCGCCATCTCCCAGGCTTCGCGCCGATCACGCTGCTCGCGCGGGCCGGTGGTAACAGCAGGCCGCTCCATGCCCCGATCAGCCAGGTCCCGCCTTGTAGCCGACACCGCGCACGGTGACGACGATGTCCGGGTGCTCGGGGTCCTGCTCGATCTTGGCCCTCAGCCGCTGCACGTGCACGTTGACCAGCCGGGTGTCGGCCGCGTGGCGGTAGCCCCAGACCTGCTCGAGCAGCACCTCCCGGGTGAAAACCTGGCGCGGCTTGCGGGCCAGCGCGACCAGCAGGTCGAACTCGAGCGGGGTGAGGCTCAGCGTCTCGCCGTTGCGCTTTACCGAGTGGCCCGCCACGTCGATCGCCACGTCGCCGATCTGCAGCATCTCGGGCGCGGGCTCGTCGGTCCGGCGCAGCCGGGCCCGGATCCTGGCCACCAGCTCCTTGGACTTGAACGGCTTGAGAATGTAGTCGTCCGCACCCGACTCAAGCCCGAGCACCACGTCGACCGTGTCGGTCTTGGCGGTCAGCATGACGATCGGCACGCCGGACTCGCCCCTGATCTGCCGGCACACGTCGATGCCGTCCGACCCGGGCAGCATCAGGTCAAGCAGCACCAGGTCCGGCCGGGTGTCGCGGAACGCCTCAAGCGCCTTGTCCCCGTCGGCCACGAACGTCGCGTCGAATCCCTCGCCGCGGAGCACGATGCCGAGCATTTCCGCGAGCGCCGCGTCGTCGTCGACGACCAGCACACGTCCTCTCATGAGCCCCATCGTTCCATGTGTCTGGCTCCAAGCAGAGCAGCAACGACGACAGACAGTGACGCCCGTCGCTAGACCCGCGCTCGCATGCGCAGGTTACCCCTTTTTACCAGGTCCGCACCAGCCAGGCGCCCGTTTGCCGGGGTCAGCACGCTTCCGGCGGTCGCCGGGTGCGCGCCCGGGGCCGGTGACACATCGAGCAGGCCACGGCATCAGGGCGAACTCCTCAGCGATACCTATGTGTTGCCGGTCAGGCACTACGGGTAGCCACGGGTCGCGGGGGTACCGTCACGAAAACTCGCGAAAAGCGACAGGGGGAAATTCATGGGGATTTTCGACAAGATCAAGGACGAAGCAGAAAAGCTCCGGCAGAAGAACCCGGACGCAGCCGAGCAGGCCAAGCAGGCAGGCCAGGACGCGGTGCACGACCCGGGGAACCTGGGCCAGGACATGAAGGCTGCCCAGGATACGGTCAGGCCGCAGGGCGGTGCCGCCGACGAAGCAGCCGGCGACGGGGAGCAGGGCTTGTAGCCAGGTCGCCTGGCAGCGGGCGCCCGGCGGCCGGGCGCCCGCCCGGCTCCGGGAGCGCTAGAGTGCGGGCATGCCGGAGCCGCTGACCAACATCGTCGACGCGGGGTGGGCGAAAGCGCTCGCGCCAGTCGAGGACCAGATCGCCCGGATGGGCGTGTTCCTGCGCGAGCAGGTCGCCGCGGGCAAGAGGTACCTGCCCGCGGGCGACAACGTGCTGCGCGCGTTCAAGCAGCCGTTCGACGGCGTGCGGGTGCTGATCGTCGGCCAGGACCCCTACCCGACGCCGGGCCACCCGGTCGGCCTCAGCTTCTCGGTCGACCCGGCCGTCAGGCGGCTGCCCGGCTCGCTCGTCAACATCTTCCGCGAGTACTCGGCTGACCTGGGCTACCCCCCGCCGTCGAACGGCGACCTGACCCCGTGGGCCGGGCGCGGGGTGCTGCTGCTCAACCGGGTGCTGACGGTCGAGCCGGGCAAACCCGGCAGCCACCGCGGCCAGGGCTGGGAGGAGATTACCGAGCAGGCGATCCGCGCCCTGGCCGAGCGGGACGCGCCGCTCGCCGCCATCCTGTGGGGCCGCGACGCCCGTACCCTCGCCCCGCTGCTCGGCCGCGAGCGGTGCGTCGAGTCGGCCCACCCGAGCCCGATGTCCGCCCACAACGGGTTCTTCGGCACCCGCCCGTTCAGCCGGGCCAACGACCTGCTCAAGCGCGAGGGCGCCGAGCCGGTCGACTGGCGCCTCCCCTAGCCCGCGCCGGTGAACATATCCTCAGGGACCGTGGACGGTACCCCGGTGACCGCGGCCGAGACCGTGCCCGGGTGGCTGCCAAGCCGCCGCGCCGTCACGGCCTGGTTCGCGGTGTTCACCGTGTACGCGGGCGCCGAGATCTTCACCAGGCACGCCGACGGCACCTGGGGCGCCTGGGCCTGCGGCGGGTACGCCGTGGCGACCGTCTTGCTCCTGGTCACCAGGAACTGGCTGCTGCCACTGGGGGCCGCCGTCGTCGGCGCGTTCCTGGCACCGCTGGCGTGGATGATCCTCAAGGTGCCCGACACCTCGACCGCTGAAGTCGTCGTCATCAACCGGTCAGCCGACTACCTGGCCAGGCACGGCACGCCCTACCTGCCCGCCAGCCTCATCACCGACTGGCAGCATTACAACCCCTACCTGCCGCTGATGGAGCTGTTCGGCCTGCCGCGCGAGGCGGGCGCCCCCGGGCTGCTGGGCGACCCGCGGATGTGGACCTCGCTGGTCACCGTGGCCGCCCTCGCGGCGGCGTTCGCGGTGGTAGCCCCGGACGGCCGGCGCTCGCGGGTGGCGGTGCTCACCGCCCTCGCGGTCACCTCGCCGCTGGTCGCGTTCCCGCTCACGGTCGGCGTCACCGACCCGCCCATCATCGCCTTGACCTGCCTGACGCTGGCGCTGGCGAGCCGCCGCCGGTTCCTGTGGGCGGCCCTTGCCCTGGCCGTTGCCTGCGCGATGAAGTCCACCGCCTGGGCGGTGGTTCCGGTGCTGGCGGTGCTGGCCTGGGTGCGCGTCTCCCACCGGGCCGCCGTCGCCTTCACCGCCGCCGTGGTGGGCGCGGCCGCCCTGCTCGCGCTGGCGGCGGCACCCAACGCCCTGGCGACCCCCGACGCCATCAAGCAGAACCTGATCGACTACCCGCTTGGCACCTCGGCGTACAAGACGGTGGCGGCCAGCCCGCTTCCCGGCCACCTCATCTCCCAGCTCGGCCAGGCCGGGCACCTGGCCGTCGACGTGCTCCTGCTGCTGGCCGTCGCCGCCTTCGCCGCCTGGCTGCTCGCCCGCCCCCCGCGCGACGCGCGGGACGCCGCCGTCCGCCTCATCGCCGGCTACGCGGTGCTGTTCACGCTCTCGCCGTCCAGCCGGTACGGCTACTACGCCTACCCGCTCGCCCTTGTCGGCTGGCTGGCCCTCTCCCGGTCAACGCCAACCGCGCAGGACGCCGAACGGGAGCCAGGTGACCCTCCCGGCCACCCGTTACCGTGCGCGGAATCCGCTAAGGAATGTTCCACGTGTGACTTGCGGGGCTGGGTGGCCCGTGTTCGGTCGCCCCTAAGCCCCGTGGTTGTGACAACCAGGGGGTCATAGGCCCCTGGTTGTCACAACCACGCCCCGGCTGGTGGGGGTGGGGGTGCGGCGGCGGAGCCGGCCCGGGTGCGGGCGCGGTGGGCTAGCTCGGCTGGGCTCCTGGCTGGAGGTAGCCGATGCTCAGCGTCGCGCTCTTGGCCAGCGAGCACTCCCCGTAGCCGCCAGAGCCGGTCGGCAGCGGGATGAACAGGGCCGCCTTCTCTCCCGGCGGGTAGACCCGCAGGCCGCGGACCGGGACCGGCTTGCAGTCCGACTGCGAGAAGACCGCGGCCTGCACAATGTCAAGCGGGGCGGAGGCCAGCGCGCCCGGCGCCAGGGTGACGGACTTCTCGGTGCTGCCATCGCCGTTCGCCTCCCTGGTGGCGCCGGCGCCGACCTGGTGGCCGTCCGCGCCAGCGACCCAGGAGACACCGGGGTAGCCGTAGAGCGTGCACGCCGAGGATCCGGTGTTGCGCAGCTGGAGGCCGGTGTGGTCCTGGGACATGCCGCTGCCGGCCCCGCCGCCGATGGTGGCGGTCAGGTTGGCCGACGTGCAGGCGGACGGGCCCGTGATGACCGGCGGGGCCACCGAGCTGGTAGCGCTGGCGGTGGCGCCGGCCGCCACCGAGGTGGTGGCAACCGAGGTGGTGGCACCAGCAGCAGGGGGCGCCCCGGCCGCGGTGGATGTCGACGACGCGGCGCAGCCGGCGGCAAGGGTGCCCGCGGCCAGCAGCGGGATGGTCAGCCAGGCGTTCTTCACAAGATCTCCCGAGGCGAGACTAACGGTGTACCAACGCCTGTTGTGACGCCGCAAGGCCTTGCCCGGTTGGATTATGAGCCGAGGCGCCAGCTGGCCAGGTACGACTGCTGCGCCACGGTCAGCGTGTCGAGCCGGGCGCCGAGTGAGCGCAGGACCAGGCGGGCGGCCTCCGCGTCGATGTCGGCCGGGACCCGGTGCACGCCGGGGGAAAGCTTTTCCTCGTTGCCCGCCAGCCAGGACAGCGCCAGCGCCTCGATGCCGAACGCGAGGTCCATCACCTCGGGCGGGTGGCCGTCGGCGGCGACCAGGTTGACCACCCGGCCCTCAGCCAGCAGCAGCAGGCGGCGGCCGTCGGGCAGCTGGTACGCGTCGGCGTGCGGGCGCACGTCGGTGTGGACCGCCGCCGCCATCGCGGACAGCGCCCGGACGTCGATCTCCACGTCGAAGTGGCCGGCGTTGGCCAGGATCGCGCCGTCGCGCATCACCGCCAGGTGCTCGGCCGTGATCACCCCGGCCGAGCCGGTGGCGGTGATGAAGATCTCGCCCGCGGGGGCGGCCTCGGCGATGGGCAGCACGCGGAAGCCGCGCAGCACCGCGTCGAGCGCGCGCACCGGGTCAACCTCGGTTACCACTACCCGGGCGCCGAGCGCGCGGGCCGACTCGGCGATGCCCGCGCCGCACGCGCCGAACCCCGCCACCACCAGGGTCTTGCCCGCCAGGAGGACGCCGCTGGCCCGCAGCAGCCCGTCGATGACGGACTGGGCGGTGCCGTGCGTGTTGTCCACGATCCGGGTCACCGGAGTGTCGCTCGCGGCGATCACCGGGAAGGCGAGGGTGCCGTCGGCCGCCATCCGGCGCAGCCGCAGCACCCCGGTGGTGGTGCCCTCGCAGCCGCCGCGGACCCGGCCGAGCACGGCCGGCGGCGCCATCGTGTGCAGCGTCGACACCAGGTCACCGCCGTCGTCGAGGACCAGGTCGGGGCCGCCTGACCAGGCGGTGACGGTCTCGTCGCCGTCGCCGTCGCCGTCCCCGTCGCCGCCGAGCGCGAGCGCGATGTGCTCGTAGTAGGCGTCCCGGTCCACCCCGGACCGGGCGAACACCTCGACGCCGTCCCTGGCGGCGAGCGCGGCGGCGATGTCGTCCTGGGTGGACAGCGGGTTGGACGCCGCCAGCCGGACGGTCGCGCCGCCCGCCCGCAGCACCCGCACGAAGACCGCGGTCTCCGCCGTCACGTGCAGGCAGGCGGCCACGGTCAGCCCCTCGAACGGCCGCTCGGCCTGGAAACGGCCATGCAGCGCGGCCAGCAGCGGCATCATCCGTTCGGAGTAGCTGATACGGCCATCACCGAGCTCGGCCAGCCCGGGCACCGGCCGGTACCGGCGCGGCCCCCGCGCGGGGGACGGCGCGCCGTCACCGCGGGGGGCCACTCGGTCGCTCATCTGCTAGTACCGGTAGTGGTCCGACTTGTACGGGCCCTCGACCGGGACGCCGATGTACTCGGCCTGCTCCTTGGACAGCACGGTCAGCTTGACGCCGAGCGCGTCCAGGTGCAGCCGGGCGACCTTCTCGTCCAGGTGCTTGGGCAGCGTGTACACGCCGACCGGGTACTGCTCGGTCTTGGTGAACAGCTCGATCTGCGCCATCACCTGGTTGGTGAACGAGTTGGACATCACGAACGACGGGTGGCCGGTCGCATTGCCCAGGTTGAGCAGGCGGCCCTCGGACAGCACGATGATCGTGTGGCCGTCGGGGAAGACCCACTCGTCGACCTGCGGCTTGACGTTGATCCGCTTGACGCCGGGGGTCCGGCTCAGGCCGGCCATGTCGATCTCGTTGTCGAAGTGGCCGATGTTGCCCACGATGGCCTGGTGCTTCATCCGCGCCATGTGGTCGGCCATGATGATGTCCTTGTTACCGGTGGTGGTGACGAAGATGTCGACCTGACCGATAACGTCGTCGATGGTGGCCACCTGGTAGCCGTCCATCGCCGCCTGCAGCGCGCAGATCGGGTCGATCTCGGTGATGATCACCCGGGCGCCCTGGCAGCGCAGGCTCTCCGCGCAGCCCTTGCCCACGTCGCCGTAACCGCACACCAGCGCCACCTTGCCGCCGATGAGCACGTCGGTGCCGCGGTTGATGCCGTCGATGAGCGAGTGGCGGCAGCCGTAC
>Ga0265338_10005555_pt1 | contig 16413 bp, 14 predicted proteins | sample 42126metaG_FD_193579 | JGI IMG/M metagenome (GOLD analysis project Ga0265338, IMG submission 193579) | Rhizosphere microbial communities from Carex aquatilis grown in University of Washington, Seatle, WA, United States - 4-21-26 metaG | ecosystem: Host-associated > Plants > Roots > Rhizosphere... | reverse complement strand
CAAACCTTTCTTCTGCTGGCTCAACCCGACGCGCATGCACGTCGTCACCCACCTCTCGCCGAAGTATCAAGCGATGATGAACTCGCAGAATGGCTGGAGCATCGAAGAAGCCGGCATGACCCAGCTTGATGACGACATCGGTCTGGTACTGCAACACCTCAAGGACATGGGCGTGGACGACAACACCATCGTCCTCTTCACCACGGATAATGGCACCGAATCCTTCACCTGGCCCGATGGCGGCACCACGCCGTTCGCACAGGCCAAGGGAACGGTCATGGAAGGCGGCTTTCGCGTTCCATGCATCCTGCGTTGGCCCGGCCACGTCCCGGCGGATTCCGTTCAGAACGGCATCTTCTCCGGCCTCGACTGGTTCCCGACCTTCCTCGCCGCCGCCGGCAACTCGGACATCACCGCCCAGTTGCTCAAGGGCGTGACCCTCGGTGGCCAGACTTACAAGAACCATCTGGACGGCTACGACCAGATGGCCGCCATCACCGGCAAAGGCCCGTCCACGCGCCATGAAATCTTCTACCTGGGCGAAAGCACTGTCGGCGCGGTGCGCATTGATGATTACAAGTATCGTTTCATTGACCAGCCCCAAGGTTGGTTGGGGGTGAAGAACCATCCCGATGTGCCGACCATTATCAACCTGCGCCTCGATCCGTTCGAGCGCATGGGCTTCCCGGAAGACATGACGAAGCAAGGGTCGCTGATGTACTTTGGGGACTGGTATCTGTATCAATTCTGGCGCTTTGTGTTCGTCCAGCAAGTGATGGGCAAGGAAATCCAGACCTTCCTCGAATTCCCGCCGATGCAGCGTGGCGCGAGCTTCAATCTTGACGCGCTGAAAGCCGAGATGGCGGCCAAGATGGCCGAGGCGGAGAAAGCGGCCAAAGGCACCGGCCAGTAACCGAGTTGTCCACACGGCGGGTGGTCCCCTTTTCCTCCGGGGGGCCGCCCGCTTTTTCGATTGTGAAACACGCGGGCCGCTCCAATGGCCCGTCCGGCCCGGACCGGCCCGCGGCTTCACCAGCGAATGAAACCAACAACCAAATGAAACCATGAAAAATTCGACAATCTTTTTCTTTACCATTGGCGTTGCCGCCCTGGTGGCCTTCGTCGTCGGCTGTAGCACCACTCAGCAGACGGAAAACCTGCTTTCGGCGGCGGGCTTCAAAATCATTCCGGCCGAGACTCCTCAACAGCAGGCACACCTCAAAACCCTTACGCGGGACAAGGTCACCCTGGTGGAACGGGGTGGGACCAATTATTTCGTTTTCCCGGACTTGAAAAGCCAGGTGCTTTACGTCGGCCATGACGCCCAGTATCAGGAGTACCAGAAGCTCCGGCTGCAGAAACAGATGGCCAAAGACCAGGTTCAAGCTGCGGAAATGAATTCAGAACCCGGCTGGGGTGCCTGGGGGGGCTTCGGCGTCGTAGCCGTCCCGATGTTCCGGCGATAGGCCTAACAAATGTGGGCCGGTCAGCTGGCCCATTGCGAGTGGCGCTGCCACCGGCCCGCGACTTCACCAGCGAAACCAAAAAGCGAACCAACAACTATGAAAAATAAACTCATCAAACACAGCCTGACAATACTGGCGGTTGCGGCGGCATTCGCCTTCGTCACTGGCTGCTCGACCACCAGGCAAACGGAAGACCTGCTATCGGCGGCGGGGTTCAAAGCCCAGCCTGCCACCACCGCGCCACAGCAGGCGCACCTCAAATCGCTGCCGGATCACAAAGTGTCTTCGGTCCGAAAAGACGGGAAACAATACTTCGTGTATCCGGACGTGGCCCGGAATGTCCTCTACACCGGCCAGAGCGCCCAATACGAGCAGTACAAGAAGCTCCGCGCGCAACAGCAGCTGGCTGACGAACAACCCGGTCCTTACGAGCAAGAGGAAATCCAAACGTCGGTGTGGGGCGCCTGGTAGAAGCCGCCACTTCGATGGTGAAACGCGCGGGCATAAGCAAAAAACAGCCATGAAAATTCAACAGGAGGAAACAGAGAGAACAGAGGGCAATTGCTTGTGATCGATAATTAGTTATTAGTAGACACCGACTACTGGCTACGGATCACTGACCACTGTTTCAATGTCTCCGTTTCCTCCGTTGCCTCCTGTTCAAATTCTAAAAAACCAAAACCATGAAAACAAAATCGCTTATCTTGATTACTCTTGCGCTGGCTGTCAGCGTGTTCGTGCCACCCCGCGGGCTGGCGGATGAAACGAGCACGTCTGCGAGCGCGGAAAATGAACAGGCCGAGCTGGCCAAGAAACTCAACAACCCAGTCGCCGCCCTCATCAGCGTGCCGATTCAGAATAACTGGGACTTTGGCATCGGCCCGGCAAACGCGATGAAATACACGGCCAACATCCAACCGGTCGTTCCCGTTTCCATCAGCGACGATTGGAACCTGATCATCCGCACCATCCTGCCCGTCATCTACGCGGAATCGCCGGTCCCGGGCGGTTCCGCCCATTCCGGTTTGGGCGACACCATCCAAAGTTTCTTCCTGTCACCCAAGGAACCGGTGGGCGGCTGGATTCTGGGTGCCGGTCCGGTGGGTTATTATCCTACCGCGACCGAAAGCCAGTTGGGCGCCGGGAAATGGGGCGCGGGTCCGACCATTGTGGCGCTGCAACAATCACACGGCTTCACCTATGGCGTGCTGGCCAACCAGATCTGGTCTTTCGCCGGTCAGGACAACCGCCAGAACATCAACTCGACCTTCCTTCAGCCGTTCGTCTCCTTCACTACGAAGTCTTTCACCACCTTTTCGCTGAACACCGAGTCCACTTACGACTGGCAGTCCGAACAATGGACGGTGCCGCTGAACGTTGCCGTCCAGCAGCTGGTGAAAATCGGCAATCAACCCGTCGCCTTCCAGTTTGGCTACCGCTACTACGCGCAACGGCCCGCCAATGGCCCGGATTGGGGCCTGCGTTTTACCATCACGTTCCTGTTCCCGAAAAAACATTAAGTCGTTCCAACCACAAAGAACACAGCCATGAAAACCACCTATAAACAAAACCTTATCGCCGCGGTGTTGTTTTGTGCGGTGGCTTTCACCACAATCATCGCCCGCGCCGCCTTGCCCGGCGAAGCCTCGGCGAAGACGGGTGATCCGCTCCCTTCGTGGAATGACGGTCCGGCAAAAAAAGCCATCATCACCTTCGTCGAGAAGGTCACAACGGCCGGCGCGCCGGCCTTTGTGCCGGTACCGGAACGCATCGCCACCTTTGACAATGACGGTACGCTCTGGTGCGAGAAGCCGTTGCCCGTGCAATTGTTCTTCGCGCTCGACCGCGTGAAGGAGCTCGCGCCGCAACATCCCGAATGGAAAACCAACGAGCCGTTTGCTTCGCTGCTCAAGGGCGATTTGAAAGGCGCAATGGCCGGCGGCGACCGCGCAATTCTTGAACTCATGATGGCCACGCACGCGGGCATGACCACGGATGAGTTTGAAAAAATCGTCAAGGACTGGATCGCCACGGCGAAGCAACCGAAATACAAGGAACCTTTTACCGCGTGCGTCTATCAGCCCATGCTCGAACTGCTCGCCTACCTGCGTGCGAACGGCTTCAAGACCTTCATCATCTCCGGCGGCGGCATCGAGTTCATGCGCCCGTGGACAGAACAGGTTTATGGCATTCCCCCCGAACAGGTCGTCGGCAGCAGCATCAAGACGCAATTTGAAATGCGCGACGGCCAGCCGGTGCTGATGCGTTTGCCGGAACTGAACTTCATCGACGACAAGGGCGGCAAGCCCGTCGGCATCAACCAGCACATCGGTCGCCGGCCCATCTGCGCGTTTGGCAATTCCGATGGCGATCTGCAAATGCTCCAATATACCGGCGCCGGCAGCGGTGCGCGTTTCTGCCTCTATGTCCACCATGACGACGCGGAGCGCGAATACGCCTACGACCGCAAGGACGCTTTGGCCCGGCTCGACAAAGGCCTTGACGAAGCCGCTGCAAAGGGCTGGACAGTTGTGAGCATGAAGAACGATTGGAAGAAAATCTTCGCATTTGAGAAATGATGCCAGAAAACGGAACGCGGGATTTTTCTGCTTCGACGAACGGATGAACGGACATAAACTATCTTAACCAATAAGTTCCGGCCGTTTCCGCCCGGGGACCGGCCCGCGACTTCACCAGCGAGACGGCAAATCAAATGAAAAAAGCTCAAAATTCAGAACCGCACCCGGCCGGAACTCCGCGCGGTTGTGACCGGCCCGGCGATTTCCCCGGATGGCGGCGCGTGGCCGGTCTCGCCGGGGTCGGGCTCATCCTCAGCGGCTGCTCGTTGGTGAGCCACGAGACCGCGGAGACGACGTCCATGGTCAAGTCGCTCGCGTGGAATGGCGGCAAGTCCGGGGCGACCAACGCGGTGGCCGTGTTGCAGCTCGAGGTCATGCGCGAGGCCGACGATTACGTCGGCAGCGTCGCCCAAGCGGCGGACAGCTTCCGCGCGACGGTGGGGACACCGGAAGCCCGGGATGCGGCACAGCAGTGGAAGTTGAACGAAGCCACCGCGGCGTATGTCAACGCCGCGGGTGACAACCCGCTGCTCAGCGCGGTGGACATGGTGGTCCTGGCTTCCCTGTCCCGCTGCGTGATGGAAGATTACTGGGTGGGCGAAAAGTATGGCGAACCGGCCCGGCCACTCCTCCAGGTTCAACGCCAACTGGAATCCAACGCGTGGAGTCTGGCTCAAGGCGTGTTGACACCGGCTCAACAACAGAATCTTCGCCAGCTTCTGCGGGAGTACCGGGATCAGAACCCGCACCTGCGCTACGCCGCGGCGGTCCGCCTCCCCCATTTGGCGGCATCCCTCGCGAAAAGTCCAACCGCCGAACAGAGCAAGCAACCCGGCAACTTGTTCAGCCTGCTCTATCTCAATCCGCTGGCCGGGCTGGATCCGACCACTCAAGCCATCGAACAAACCCGTTTGCTGGCCCAACGGGCGATGTATTACGCGCAACGGACGCCGATGCTGCTGAGCTGGCAGGTGGAGCTGACGACTTATCAACTGGCGGCGCAACCGGAAGCCCGGCAGGTGTTGTCCAATGTCAACGACGTGGCGCAATCCACCAGGGCCTTCGCCCGGACCGCCGATGGTTTGCCCGGGCTCGTCAACGATCAGCGCGAAGCCGCCATCAACCAGCTGTTTGCCGGCATCGCGAAGGAACGGACCAACGTCCTCGCCGATCTCACCGCGCAGGAATCGCAACTGCACGAGTTGCTTCCCCAGGTGCGCCAGACGCTGGTCGCCGGCGGTGACATGGCCAACTCCCTCAATGGCGCGGTGAAGTCGCTCGATGCGTTCGTCCATTACGTTTCCCCGCCGACCACCAACTCCGCACCGTCGGATACCAACAGCCCGCCGTTCAACGTGCTCGACTATGGCACCGCCGCCGGCCAGATCGGGGCCGCGGCGGACAAACTCAACACGCTGCTCGTGACGCTGAACCAGAGCACCCTCCAGATCGAGCAGCTGAGTCAGCGGGCGACGGTGGATGCGAAGACCGTGGTCAATCACGCCTTCCGTCTGGGGCTGGTGCTGATCCTCGTAATGGGAATGGTTGCGGTGCTGGTGGTCCAGGTCTGCCGGCGGCTCGGCGCCAAATCAACGCGGGAGAAATGAAAAACCTGTTTAACAGGAGCAAACAGAGATAACCGAGAGGGAAATGGAAATCTCCGTTTCCTCCGTTACCTCCTGTTCAAATCCGGAAGACCGCAACGATGAAAACCCTGCACACAATGACCGCGCTCATCGAAGCGGGAGCCGGGCTGGAGCTTCATTGCTCGCGCTGGGTGTCGCCTTTATGTTGGACCAAGGTCCAATATCCGCCCGCTGCCGGTTTTTGACATTGTTCTTATTGCGTGACCAAACCCCGTCCTTTTATTGCCGAAATTAACCCGCTTTGCTTTGCCGCAAAGAACGCAAAAAGCACAAAAATTTTATATGGGGTGAACACCCAATATCGTCCGCCGGCGATTCTGGTTCAAGGCGTTGCTGATTAATCTGATTATGAACCGCGCGGGGCGGTTTCCTTGAGCGTTGTCCGGCAAACTCGCCAGCGAGACGGTAAAGAGGCATCAACCGCAAACAAACCAAAAGGAAAAACATGAAACGAAGCAATCTGATGAGATACGGCCTGGCTGGTCTGACCGCTTCGGCGACGCTGATGAGCACTGTTGCCCCTTCCGCCCGGGCCGAAATCCAAACTACCGGTGAGCCGGGTTCACCCGGCGCCACCACCACCATCAGCGGAAAACAACTCCCCGCACCCGACCCGAAGTTCGGCGGCGTGATCAAGGACGGGGCTCTGCAATCCAAGGCCTGGTGGGCGCCACGCATCGTGCCCCCCAGGCAAGCGCCCAACATCCTGCTCATCATGACCGACGACTCGGGTTTCGGCGTGCCGAGCACGTTCGGCGGCGTCATCCCGACCCCGGCGATGGAGCGGCTCGCGCAGTCCGGCCTGCGCTACAACAACATTCACTCCACCGCGCTCTGCTCGCCCACGCGCGCCGCGCTCATCACCGGGCGCAATCATCATTCCGCCGGCTTCGGCGTGGTCTCGGAGCAGGCCACCGGATTCCCGGGTTACAACAGCATCCTTGCCAAGGACAAGGCGACCATCGGCCGCCTCCTGCTGGACAACGGCTACGCCACCTCGTGGTTTGGCAAGGACCACAACACGCCCGCCTTCCAGGCCAGCGCGATCGGGCCGTTTGACCAATGGCCGACCGGCATGGGCTTTGAGTATTTCTACGGGTTCGTCGGCGGCGACGCCAATCAGTGGCAACCGAACCTGTTTCGCAACACCACGCAAATTTATCCCTTCGAGGGCAAGCCGGGCTGGAATCTCGTCACCGGCATGGCCGACGACGCGATTGACTGGATGAACCGCTTGAACCAGGTGGATCCGAGCAAGCCGTTCTTCTGTTATTACGTCCCCGGCGCCACACACGCGCCGCATCATCCAACCAAGGAGTGGGTGGACAAGATCCACGATCTGCACCTGTTCGACGACGGCTGGAACAAGTTGCGCGACACCATTTTCGCCAACCAAAAGCGCCTCGGTGTGATTCCGGCGGACACCCAAATCGAGCCCTGGCCGACAAATGTCCTGAAGAACTGGGATGATTGCACGCCCGAGGAGAAGAAACTTTTCATCAAACAGGTCGAAGTCTTCGCCGCCTTTGAAGCTTACAACGACCACGAGATTGGCCGGGTCATCCAGGCGGTCGAGGACATGGGCAAACTGGACAACACGCTCATCATCTACATCAACGGCGACAATGGCACCAGCGCCGAGGGCGGCCCGCTCGGCACCCCCAACGAAGTCGCGTGGTTCAACGGCATCAGCGAGATGCCGGTCGAGGTTCAGATGAAATGGTATGACGTCTGGGGCACAGAGCAGACCTACAATCACATGTCAGCGGGCTGGTCCTGGGCTTTTGACACGCCGTTCACCTGGTTCAAGCAGAATGCCTCGCGGCTCGGCGGCATCCGCCAGTGCATGTGCGTTTCATGGCCCGGACACATCAAGGACCAGGGCGCCCTCCGTGAGCAGTTTATGCACGTCATTGATGTCGTGCCCACCCTTCTCGAGGTCTGCGGTATTTCCGCCCCCGAGACGGTGGACGGCATCCAGCAGAAGCCCATCGAAGGCACGAGCTTCGCCTACACCTTTGACGCGAAGAACGCCAAGGAACCATCACGTCACAAGACCCAGTATTTCGAGATGATGGGCCAGTGGGCCCTGTATCACGAGGGCTGGATGTTGAGCACCAAGGTGAATCGCGCGCCGTGGCAGGCCTTCGGCGCCGCCAATACCGACCCGCTGAACAACCAGGTCCTCGAGCTCTACAACCTGAACCAGGACTTCAGCCAGTCCCAGAACCTCGCCGATAAAAATCCGGACAAGGTGAAGGAGCTGAAAAAGATATTCATCGAGGAAGCAAAGAAGTATCAGGTCCTCCCGATGGACGCGTCGGTAGCCGCACGCATCGTGGCGCCGCGCCCGAACATCACCGCCGGACGCACCGAGTTCGTTTACACCCATCCCATGACCGGACTGCCGCAGGGCGATTCCCCGTCCATCCTCAACTGCTCCTACACCATCACGGCGGACATCGAAGTGCCGGAAGGCGGCGCCGAGGGTATGATCCTGACCTCCGGCGGACGTTTCGCCGGCTACGGTTTCTACCTGCTCAAGGGCAAGCCGGTGTTCCTGTGGAACCTGGTTAACCTCAAGCGCGTCAAATGGGAAGGCCCGGACGCACTGACACCCGGCAAACATACGCTGGTGTTCGACTTCAAGTATGACGGCCTGGGCGTGGGCACGCTCGCCTTCAACAACCTGAGCGGCCTCGGCCGCCCCGGCACCGGCACGCTCAAGGTGGACAGCAAGGAAGTCGCCACGCAGACCATGGATCACACGCTGCCGATGATCCTGCAATGGGACGAAAGCTTCGACATCGGCTCCGACACGCTGACCGGCGTGAACGACGAGGATTACCAACCGCCGTTCACCCTGACCGCCAAGCTCAGCAAGCTGACGATCAAGGTGGATCGTCCGAAATTGTCGTCCGAGGACATCAAGAAGCTTGAAGAGGGAATGAAGCGGGCTGCCGACGCGAAATAAATCGTTTCGCTTGTGAACCACGCGGGCCGGTCTCATGGCCCGTCCGGCACGGACCGGCCGCGAATTCCCCAACGCAACCATGAAAACCCTGCACACAGTGACCGCACTCATCGAAGCGGGAGCCGGGCTGGCTCTGGGATGTTTCCCGTCAGCGGTGGTGGCGTTGCTGCTCGGTTCGCCGCTCGACACGCCCGCCGCGGTGACGCTCGGACGTTTGGCCGGTGCCGCGTTGCTCACGCTGGGCATCGCCTGCTGGCTCGCGCACCGCGACGCGGAGAGCCGCGCCGCGCGAGGATTAATTGCCGCGATGGTGGTGTATAATTCCGCCGCCGTTGCGCTCTTCGCCTTCGCCGGCATCGGGCTCGGATTGCATGGCGTCGCATTGTGGCCGGCCGCGGTGCTGCACGCGGGCATGACCGTCTGGTGCATTATGTGCCTTGTAAAAAATCCGTTGCGGGAAACATAGTGAAAGAGCAATTTGGTTTCTCATCAATTAAAAAATATGCCAATGGAACTGCAAATCATCCGCGCCCAGGAATTCATCCGGCTGGGGGCGCAAGGCAAGTTTGACCTGAAGGCCAGCAAGGCGGTGCTCGCGCAACTGGCCGCCGCCTGCCGGAAACGGGGAATCAACCAGGCGCTGGTGGATCTGCGGGCGCTGCATCCGGGGCCAAATCCGGTGTTTTCGCCGGACGACCTGTTGGCATTGGTGAAAACGTTCCACGAAATCGGATTCACGCGCCAGCAACGGCTGGCCGTGCTTTACAGTTCCGACCCGCATTTGCGCACCCGGCTGTTCGCATTTATTGCCATTGTGCGCGGTTGGAAAGTCCAGGCGTTCGATGATTTCGAGAAAGCCGTAACCTGGCTTGCCGGCGCCGAGGAGCCAACGGCAGAACCCGAAGCCACACCCAAGGCGAAAAGAGTCCCGATCCGCAAGCTCAAGGCTTTGAAGACTTCGGCGAAACCAGCCCCCCAACCAAATATCGTTGTGAAATCGCCAGGCCAACCCCGGCGTCATGCCGCCCCGGTTAAAACCCGCAGGGAAAAACCGCCGTCCGTCTTCGCCGCGGTGACGGCTGCGATCATGACTTTGATGACGGGGGCCGCGCTGGCCCAGCCGGCGGCGGCGGTGTCGCCAGTCCCGGCGAGTATCGATGCTCCGACCAATTTGACAACATCCGCTTTCGCCCCGACGATTCCGAACAAAACTCCCCCGCCCGGGTCTGCGCCGGATGGCATGGTCTGGATTCCTGGCGGCGAGTTTTCCATGGGCAGCGAGGGCAAGTGCAATGGCGCCTCCTGCTGTTCCCCAGCCACCGTGGCCGACGCGCTGCCCATCCACCGGGTCTATGTGAACGGCTTCTGGATGGACCAAACCGACGTGACCAATGACAAGTTTGAGCAATTCGTCAAGGCCACGGGCTACAAGACCATCGCGGAGATCGCACCCACGAAAGAGGAGTTTCCCACGGCCCCGCCGGAAAATCTCGTGGCCGGGTCGGTGGTCTTCACTCCCACCCCCGGCCCGGTGCCATTGACCGATCATTTTCAGTGGTGGAACTACGTGCACGGCGCCAACTGGCGTCATCCCCAAGGCCCGCAGAGCGACATCAAGGGCAGGGGGAATTATCCGGTGGTGCAGATCGCCTGGCCCGACGCGGTGGCGTACGCAAAGTGGGCCGGCAAACGACTACCGACCGAGGCGGAATGGGAGTTTGCTTCGCGCGGCGGCTTGAGCGGCAAGGTTTATGACTGGGGCGATGAGTTCAAACCCGGCGGCAAATGGATGGCGAACACGTACCAGGGAACGTTCCCGGTCAAGGACACGGGCGAGGACGGTTTTGCGGGCATCTCGCCGGTGAAAGCGTTTCCGCCCAACGGTTACAGCCTGTACGATATGGCGGGCAACGTGTGGCAATGGTGCGGCGACTGGTACCGGCCGGATTATTTTGCCCGATTGAAGCTTGCGGGTGTTGACGTGGCGCGCAATCCGCAGGGTCCAGACTCGTCTTACGATCCGAGTGAGCCGGGCACAAAGAAACGCGTCCAGCGGGGCGGCTCATTTCTCTGCACCGACCAGTATTGCACGCGGTACATGGCCGGCACCCGCGGCAAGGGAGATGTCGATACCGGTTGCAACCACCTCGGGTTTCGCTGTGTCAAAGAGGCAGGTGGCGAGGGAAAAGTAATTAGTGAACAGTAAACAGTGATCGGTACTGAGGTAAATTATGACAACCGGGTATGCGAGAAGCTTCAAAGATCTGCAGGTGTACCGGAAGGCGCGTGAGGTTTCTCACGCGGGCTTTCCGCTGTCGAAAGCGTTTCCCAAAGAGGAAATGTATTCGTTGACTGACCAGGCTCGCCGCGCGGCGCGATCCGTTGGGGCGCAGATTGCGGAAGCCTGGGGCAAACGACGATATGAAAAGCACTTTGTCAGCAAGTTGACTGATGCCGATGCCGAACAAATGGAGACACAACATTGGGTCGGCGAAGCCTTGGACTGCGGCTACATTTCCGAGGCCGACGCGGAGCGATTGAGTTCTGGCCTCGAACAAGTCGGGCGCATGTTGAATTCAATGATGGAAAAGGCAGATTCCTTCTGCGGTCCGCCGGACGGCGTTCTCCGCGAAGACGCGACCGTCGCCTGATTACTGATTACTGATGACTGACCACTGACTACTGATGACTTCACCACTTCCCACGCCCTCCGCCACCAACAGCCCGGCGGACAAATACGACGCTCCGGCCTTGCTCGGGGACCGGTCCCGACGGCGGTTCCATGTCATGGCCAAGCCCAGCGGGTCCACCTGCAACCTGGATTGCAGCTACTGTTTTTACCTGAGCAAGGAGACCCTGCCCAGTGGACCGGGCACCGGCCGGATGTCCGACGAGGTGCTCGAACGGTTCATCCAGCAATACATCGCGGGCGTGACCGGGCCGGAGGTGGTGTTTTCCTGGCAGGGCGGGGAGCCGACGTTGATGGGCCTGGATTTCTTCCGCAAGGTCGTCGCGCTCGAGAAGAAATACGCGAAGCCGTTCCAGAAAATCGAAAACGACCTGCAGACCAACGGGACACTGATCAACGAGGAATGGTGCGAATTCCTCAAGGCGAACCGGTTCCTAGTGGGACTGAGCATCGATGGCCCCCGGGAAATGCATGACCGGTACCGGGTCACGAAGAGTGGCAAACCCACGTTTGACAAGGTTTTCAACGCCGTCAAACTGTTCCAGCGATACCAGGTGCCGTTCAACACGCTGACCTGCGTCAACCGGTTCAATGCGAAACATCCGACGGACGTTTATCGTTTTCTCCGAAGTGAAGTCGGCTCCACCTACATGCAGTTCATTCCCATTGTCGAGTACAAGGGCTTTGAGCGGACGGCGCCGCACAAGTGGAACAACGACGCCCTGCCTAAAGATGGCGACCCCGAGGCCCGGCCGGGCCATCCGAATTCCATCGTGACCGACTGGTCGGTGGATCCCGATGACTGGGGCGACTTCCTGTGCCGCGTTTTTGACCGCTGGCGGCAAAAGGACCTGGGCAAAATACTGGTCAATCACTTCGAGACGCTGGTGTCCCAGCACCTGGGTCTGGGCTCGCAAATCTGCATTTACAGCGAATTTTGCGGCAAAGGCGTGGCCATCGAACACGACGGCAGCGTTTATTCCTGCGACCATTATGTCTATCCGGAGTATCGCCTGGGCAATATCCAGGACAGCGCGCTCGACGCCCAGGTATTTTCCCGCACCCAGGTGCAATTCGGTTACGCCAAAAACGAGACGTTGCCGAAGTATTGCCGCCAATGCCCGTATCTGAGCGATTGTTGGGGCGAATGCCCGAAGAACCGGATCATCCGGACGGCGGACGGCGAGCCGGGCCTGAATTACCTCTGCCGGGGTTTCAAGAAATTCTTCGCGCATGCCATTCCCGAAGTGGAGCGCATCGTGGCGGACCTGAAAAATCAACCGATTCAACCCCGGAAACGGATGTGAGCCACCCCCGGCGCATTTTTCCGGGCCATTCGGGATGGACGGTTGTCCAACCGGCGACGAGGCGACTTGCGTTTCTGATGCCAGTTCGCGGAACGATCAAAGGGTAGGGGAGCCTGCTACGCCGCCGGGCAGGTTGGCCGCGCAGCCGTGCGGCCCGGCCGTCGGCAAAAGACCTTGTAATCAAATGAGAGCCAGGCAGCATTCGACCATGCATAATCGGCCAATGGCCGACGCTTCGCTCGTTGCCTGTCCGCACTGCGATCTGTTGCAGCGCCTGCCGGAGATTGAGCCAGGCTCGTCGGCGCGCTGCCCGCGTTGCGACAAGGAATTATGGCGTCGCCGCGAAGATTCGCTCAACCGCACGCTGGCGCTGTCGCTCGCCGCGCTGGTTCTCTTCGGAATCGCCAACACGGTTCCCATGCTCGGGCTGACGATCGTCGGTCACGCGGCATCCACAACTGTCATTGGCGGCGCCCGACAACTCTGGCAGGAAGGGCAGGAAATCGTCGCCGTGCTGGTTCTCTTTGCTGCCGTGGTCTCGCCCGCGCTTCAGATCGGGTTGATGCTTACCATCGTGGTTGGTGCCCGACGGGAACGCCCGTCCGCCTGGGTGGGAGTGCTGTTGCGCCATCTCCCGTTCGCCCGCAACTGGAGCATGATCGAGGTCATGCTGCTCGGTGTCCTGGTGGCGCTCACCAAGATTGCCGACTATGCCAAAGTGATTCCCGGGGTGGCGCTGTTCGCTTTGTTCGCGCTGGTCGTTCTGCTGGCTGCGATGCAGTCGGGTTTCGATCCGCGCGAAGTGTGGGACCGGGTCGGGTGGGCGGACGCGCACGCCCGGCGTCCGGCGCCCGGCCGGCCGCTGGCGGAGGTGACATCATGACTGCGATGCAATCGGGTTTGCAGAGTTGCGACACCTGCGGGCTGCTCTCCCGTCCGGCGCCCGGCGAATCCGAAGGACGCTGCCCGCGCTGCGACAAGGAGCTGGTCTTCCGCAAACCGGCCAGCCTCCAGCGCACCCTCGCCTACCTGATTGCAGCCGCGGTGTGCTATGTTCCGGCCAACTTCCTGCCGGTGATGACGACCATCACGGCCAAAGGCCGCGAATCCGACACCATCCTGCAGGGCGTCGTGCTCCTCTGGTCGCCGGCTGGCTGGCCGCTCTCGCTCATCGTGCTCTTCGCCAGCATCATGATTCCAAGCGCGAAAATTCTCGCGCTGCTCTACCTGCTCCTCACCGTGCGACAGGGCTCGATCGAGAACAACCGCCAGCGCGTCCGGCTTTACCGGATCATCGAACTCATCGGCCGCTGGTCCATGGTGGACGTGTTTGTGGATACCTTCACCGTAGCCCTGATCCAGCTCCAACCGCTCATGTCGGTGGAGCCAGCGCCCGGATTGTTCTTCTTCGCCGCCGTCGTGGTGCTGACCATGCTGGCGGTCGAATCCTTCGATCCGCGGCTGATCTGGGATTCCGCCAGTTCGCAAGCCATTCAAAAAAAGGTTCAATATGTCTGACCAGGAACAATCCTCTCCCAAAGTCCCCGAATCCCGGGTTGTCCCCAAAAAACGCGCGCATTTCTCCCTCGTCTGGGTCATTCCCATCGTGGCGGCCGTCGCCGGCGTCTGGGTCGCCGTGACTAAAATCATGAGCGAAGGTCCCGAAATCACGATCACCTTCCAATCCGCCGAGGGACTCGAAGCGGGCAAGACCAAGGTTCAATACAACGGCCTGCATGTCGGCACCGTCACGGCCATCCAGCTCGCGGAAGACCAAAGACATGTGATCGCCACGGCGCAAATGAACCCAAAATCCAGGGAATTGCTGGTCAAAGATGCCCGGTTCTGGATCGTGCGGCCCCGGGTTTCCGGCCTTAACATCTCCGGGCTGGGCACCTTGATTTCAGGCAACTACATCGGCGTGGCGCTCGGCCAGTCGCGGGAAAGCGAGCGCAATTTCGTTGCGCTCGAAAACCCGCCCTGGGTGTCGGGCGATATCCCCGGCCGCTTGTTCGTGCTGAAGACTCCGGAGCTGGGTTCCATCGGCGAAGGCGCGCCGATCTATTTCCGGCACTTGCCGGCCGGCCAGGTGGTATCGTACGAACTCGCCAAGGGCGGCGAAGGCCTGAACGTCAAGGTGTTCGTGCAGGCGCCTTACGACCAGTACGTCAATCCGGACACGCGTTTCTGGCAGGCGAGCGGAATTGACATGTCACTTTCCGCGGGCGGCCTCCGCATCCAGACCGAGTCGGTCATGTCCATTCTGGCCGGTGGCATTGCCTTCGAAACGCCCGCGACCGGCCCGCTCCTGCCGCCGGCCGAGGCGGACACCGAGTTCACCCTGTTCAATGACCGTACGGAGGCCTTCCGGCCGCCCCCAAAAGATCCGTACACCTTCCTGGTCGTCTTCAAACAGTCATCTGTCCGCGGGCTGGCGCCCGGCGCGCCGGTGGAGATTGGCGGGGTGGCGATCGGAGAGGTCACCGAGGTCCGCCCGCAGTTTGACGTGAAGGCACTTGAGTTTTCCGTGCCGGTGACCGTCTCCATTGATCCCCAGCGCTATGGGGTCAAGTTTCTCCACCTGCCCGGCGATGAGGATGCCACCGTACGCCACCGCAAGGTGATGGACGTCCTGGTGGCGCACGGGCTCCGCGCCCATTTGCGGACGGGAAACCTGCTCACCGGGTCGCTGTACGTGGCGGTGGATTTCTTTCCCGACGCGCCTCCCGCATCGGTGGACTGGTCGCAAAACCCGGCGCAACTGCCTACCCGGCCCGGCGAGACCGAGGAGATCGAAATGAGCGTCGCCAAGCTCATGAAGAACCTCAATCAGACGCTCACCAACGCCGACAAGCTGATGGACAGCGCCAACAAACTCATCGAGCCGAACTCCGCGCTGGATACGGAACTGAACAACATGCTGAAAGAGGGAGGCGATGCGGCCCGGTCGTTGCAGGTGCTCGCCGATTACCTCGAGCGCCACCCCGAGGCGCTCATTCGCGGCAAAACCGGAGGTGCAAAATGAAAACCAACCATATCACGCAACTGTTCCTGATTACCTGTATCGCCGCGGTTGCGGCCGGCTGCACCTCGGCGCCGTCGCGATTCTACACCCTCAACTCCACTGCGACTGGGGACGGCGCGCCCGCCGTGCCGGATGCCGTTGCCGTCGGGCCGGTTTCCGTCCCGGCGTTGATTGACCGGCCGCAGTTCATGGTTCAGGTGGCGGCCAACCGCGTGGAGATCGAGGAATTCAACCGTTGGGCCGAACCGTTGAGCGACAACATTGCCCGGGTCGTGGCCGGCGACCTCGCCGTGTTGCTCGGGACGCCACGCGTGGCCACGGTGCCGCTGGCCAACTTCGATCCCGTCTGGCGGGTGACGATCAATGTCCAGCGCTTCGAGTCGGTGCGAAATAAATCAGCGCTAATTGAGGCGGTCTGGGTGGTCCGCCGGGCGGCGGGTGGCGCCGCGCACCCGGGGCACACGGTCGCCAGCGAACCGGTAACGGACGGCGGTTTCGACGCGCTCGCCGCCGCGCACAGCCGTGCACTCGCGAAAGTGAGCGGCGACATCGCCGCTGCCATCCGGGCGGAGGCCGGGGCAAAGCCGTAGCCCCCGGGCTAGAAAACGCCGAGGAACGATTGAAGAACACCGTTTGCTGCCAGTAAACAGTGACCTAAAGCCCCTGATCTGGATCAGATTACTGTTAACTGTCCACCGAATACTCCCGGTTGCTGCAAGTGGCCCAA